>Ga0209761_1003595_pt1 | contig 10240 bp, 12 predicted proteins | sample GraSoi013_1_40cm_4_FD_185818 | JGI IMG/M metagenome (GOLD analysis project Ga0209761, IMG submission 185818) | Grasslands soil microbial communities from the Angelo Coastal Reserve, California, USA - Sample 09_25_2013_1_40cm (SPAdes) (version 2) | ecosystem: Environmental > Terrestrial > Soil >... | reverse complement strand
ACATTCATCGGGCCGATGAGGAGCGTCCCCAACTGCCGGTCTATCTGCTCCGGCGTCAGCTCCTCGAAGTAGCCGGCAAAGAAGTTGCCGGCATTGTTGACCAGCACGTCGATGCGGCCGAACCGGTCGACGGCGGCCCGAGCCGCCGCCTCGGCGTCTGCCCGGTTGGTGACGTCTAGCTTGACGATCAGCAGGCCTTCGGACTTTCCCACAGCCTTGGCCACGGCGTCGGTGTCCCGACCGGTCGCCACGACCGTGTGTCCGGCGGCCAGGGCGGCCTTGGCGAAATCGACGCCCATGCCACGGCCGGCACCGGTAATGAACCAAACCTTCTTGGCAGCCTGGTGAGCCATGGTACCTCCTGGATCCGTGTTCTCGCCCGTCCTGCGAGGCCAATCGTAACAGCGCCGTGCGCGCCCGAGTAGCGGGAAAAATCGAGAAGGGTTATTGAATATCATTCACAAATGGTGCGCGACGAGCTGAGCGTCCTATCCGCGTTCCTCGCTGTGGCGGAGGAACGGAGCTTTACGCGAGCGGCGAAACGTCTTGGGGTGTCGACCTCTGCGATCAGCCACGCGATGCGGGGGCTGGAAGAGCGATTCGGCGTACGCCTGCTCGCGCGAACGACGCGCAGCGTGGCCCCGACACCTGCCGGAGAGCAGCTCATCGCGCGTCTGCGCCCGGCGCTCGGCGACATTCGCGGAGCCGTGGACTTGATCTCGGGGCTCCGGGACCGGCCGGCGGGACGCGTGCGTCTAGTCGTGTCGCCCATTGCCGCGACCACGGTGCTCGCACCGAAGCTGGGACAATTTGCGCGGGACTACCCGGACGTCGTGCTCGACGTGACGACCGATGAGAGTCGCGTCGACCTCGTCGCCGCGGGCTTCGACGCCGGCATTCATTTCGGGGAATTCATCGAGCGGGACATGATCACGTTCCGCGTCTCCAAGGACCACCGGCCGGCCATCGTGGGTTCGCCCCGCTACTTCGAGTCGCACGAGAAGCCGGCACACCCGCGTGACCTGACCAGCCACCGCTGCATCAACTTTCGACACGGATCCGCCGGCGTGTACCGGTGGGAGCTCGACAAGGGCAAGCAGTCCCTCACGGTCGCAGTGAACGGACCACTGATCGTGGATGACGTGGAGATCATGGTCCGCGCAGCGATCGATGGCGTGGGGCTGGCGTTCATGTCGGAGGAACGCGCCGCGCCGCACCTCGCGAGCGGGGAGCTCGTGCGTGTGCTGGAAGATTGGTGCCCGCCGTTCCCCGGCTTCTTCCTCTATTATCCTCGTCAACGGCAGCTGCCCGCGGCACTGGCGGCGCTCATCGAGACTCTGCGTCTGTGATGCTCGAAGCCATCGGCAACACACCGTTGGTGAGACTCCGGAGGATCGTCCCGAACGGCGCCGCGGAGGTGCTCGTCAAGCTCGAGTACTACAACCCGACCGGATCGTACAAGGACCGGATGGCGAGGTCGATGATCGAGCGGGCCGAGCAGCGTGGCGCGCTCAAACCGGGGATGACCGTGGTCGAGTACACCGGCGGTAGCACCGGCATTTCACTGGCGTTTGTCTGCGCGGTGAAGGGCTACCGCTGTCGGATCGTGACCAACGACGCGGTGGCATTCGAGAAGCGGCGCAGCATGGAAATCTTCGGGGCCGAGCTCGAGGTATTGAAGAGCGCGGGCGGGAAGCTGACGGCGGATCTGGTGCCGCGGATGATGGAGCGGGCGCGGGAGATCGCGTCGGAAGGGCCGAGCTACGCGACCGACCAGATGCGCAACCCGGACATGGTGGCCGGCTACGAGTCGTTAGGCGAGGAGCTGCTCCGGCAGGTGGACCGGCCCATCCATACCTTCTGCGCCGCGGTCGGCACGTCGGGGATGCTGATGGGGACGTCACGGGTCCTGCTGCGGAAGGAGCCCAGGCCGCGGATCGTCGCGTTCGAGCCCGCGACGTCCTCGGTGCTGACGGGCGGCAAGGCAGGCACGCACGGCGTCGAGGGCGTGGCGCCCGGGTTCGTGCCGCCGCAATTCGACCGCGCCCTGGTGAGCGAGGCACGCGGGATCAGCGAAACCGAGGGGCGGCGGATCGCGTGGGAGCTCGCTCGGCGCGAAGGCATCTTCGCGGGGACGAGCACCGGACTCAACGTGGCCGGGGCACTGCAGATCGCCAGGGAGATCGGCTCCGGGCACACCGTGGTGACGGTGGCGGTGGACAGCGGGTTCAAGTACCTGGCGGGGGACTTGTACGCCGTGACGCCCTAACCTCCTCAACCCGTCGTCAGCACCACCGGCGCATGGTCGCTCGTGCCGACGTCCGCCTCGACCACACAGCCCGTGGCGCGGGCTGCCACGGTCCGTGACGCCAGCATGTAATCGAGACGCCAGCCGATGTTGCGCGCGCGGAGGTTACGCCACGGAGCCCACCACGTGAACAGACCGGGATTGTCGGGATCGAACGACCGCCCCAGGTCGGCGAGGCCCGTGCCGAGCAACGTCTCGAACAGCGCCCGCTCCTCGGGCCGTTGGCCTATCGCATTGAGCTTGCGCTCCTTGGGGTGAACGTCGAGCTCCGTCCGCGCGATATTGATGTCGCCGCACACCAACAGCTCGCGTCCCTCGGCGGAGAGCTGGCGTGCCCAGTCCGTGAGCCGCTTCAGGAACTGCACCTTCGCGGCATAGTCCTTCCCGCCGTTCGGGACGTAGACCGAGGCGATGACCAGATCGCCGAGCTCTACCTGCACGATGCGGGATTCGATGTCGAACGCCGGATGCCCGAATACCGGATCGCCGACGACGAGCTCCCGGCGAATCTGCAGCGCCACGCCCGAATAGCCCTTACGGCCGTGCCAGTACGCGTGATACTCGGCGAGCTTGCATTCGTCCGGGATCTGCGCCGCCTCGGCCTTCAGTTCCTGGAGACACACCACGTCCGGTCGCTCGCGCTCGAGCCACTCGCGGACCTGGGAGGCACGCGCCCGGATGCCGTTCACATTCCAGGTGGCGACCTTCATGCCGTGGATTATCGGGATCCCTATACGGCTTTGCCAAGGCGCGTTCCCTGACCAAATGGCGGATGGTGCGCCGGCCCGGACCCACGCATGGTTCACGCAGCAGGAACACTCTCGAAAGGCGGAGCGTGTGAGCGACGACCCTACGACCCTTGCGACTCTGTCCGAACAACTTGCCGATGCCGTCGCCACGGCTGGCGCCGCGCTCGTGGCGGTTCACGCGCGGCCGCGCCTGCCGTCCACGGGCGTGCACTGGAAAGACGGCGTGGTGGTCACGACCGAAGCGACCGTTCGGCGGGACGACGACATCACCGTGACGCTCCCGGACGGCCGGCGCATCCCGGCGACCCTCGCGGGGCGGGACGGCGGCACCGACCTCGCTGTCCTGCGAATTGCCTCCGGCTCCCTGCCCGTCGCACACCTGGGTGATCCGGCTACCTTGCGTCCAGGGCACCTGGTCCTGGCCTTAGCGCGCCTCGACGAGGGCGGCCCGCGCGCGGCGTTCGGCGCCGTCAGCGCCACGGGCGGCAAATGGCGCTGCTGGAAGGGGGGCGAGATCGACCGCTGGCTCCAGTCGGACCTTGATATCTATCCCGGCTTCGGCGGTGGCCCGCTGGTGGATGCCACAGGCCGGATTCACGGTGTGAACTCGGGCGGCCTGAGCCGGGCGCTCGCGACCACGATCCCCGTCGCAACCGTGAACCGGGTGATGACGCAGCTCCTCGAGCGCGGCTACGTCGCCCGCGGCTGGATCGGCACCGCGATGCAGCCCGTGCAGCTCGACCCGGCGACGAAGCAGCGGCTGAAGCGCGCAGGTGGCCTGCTGCTGCTGTCGGTCGAGCCCGACGCGCCAGCATCCCGGGCGGGGCTCCTGGTCGGCGACGTCGTCGTGGCGATCGATGGCAAGAGCGTTGATGGGTTCGACCAACTGCTCGACGTGTTGGGCGGCGACGTCGTAGGCAAGAAGCTGCGCCTCGAGGTAGCTCGTGCGGGCCAGCTCGTGTCCATCGACGTCGTGATCGACGAGCGGCCACGTAGAGGGCGGTGATGGCGATGAGCACGACCTTCCTGAGCGGCCCTGCGGAGCAGCTGCGGGCTAGGGTGGTCGGGATCGCCCACGGCCGTCGGGGTCGCGGTGCTGCCGGCGGAGCCGGCATCGCGTGGTCGGGCGACTTGTTCGTGACCAGCGCGCACGTCGTTACGGGCTCCCACGCGACGATCGTGACACCCGCTGGCCGCGCTGTGCCCGGCGAAGTGGTCCGCCGCGACGCCGAGCGTGACATCGCCGTGGTCCGCGCGCCCGGGGCCAACGTGCCGGCAGTCGTCACCGGCGATCCATACGGGCTACGCTCGGGCTCGCTGGTCTTCGCCGTGGGTCATCCGTTCGGCGTGAGAGACGCGGTAACCGTGGGTGTGCTCCAGGCCGTGAGCCCGTTGCCGCGCGGGTACGGGCTGAATGGCAAGGGCTCGCTCGTCTGGATCCAGGCCGATGTGCGTCTCGCGCCGGGGAACTCGGGCGGCCCGCTGGCGGACGTACAGGGCCGGGTGATCGGGGTGGCGGCGATGGTCGTGTCAGGTGTGGCACTCGCGGTTCCGGCGCCGGACGTCGAGCGAGTGCTCGCGGGGCTCACGTGAAGCTGCGCGTCCACCTCGACGTGGCCGACCCGATCGCGCGGCGCCGGCTCGCGGCGCTGATCAAGGCCGATCCGGAGATCGTGCTCGTGGCCGTGGCCGAGGAAGCCGATCTGGTCGTAAGCGAGCGGGTGATCGCGACCGCGGCGCCGGCGACCGTGCCGGAGGAGGGCGCCGCGCTCACACCGCGAGAGCTGGACGTGCTGCGGCTCGTGGCGCGCGGTCTGGGCAACAAGGAAATCGCGGCGCAGCTCGACCTCTCCACCCACACGGTGAAGTATCATCTGGCGTCGGTGCTCGTGAAGCTCGGCGTCCGCTCCCGGACCGAGGCCGTCTCTCAGGGCATCCGCACGGGCCTGCTTCCCCTGTAGATTCCGGCGCACCAGCCTCACCAGACGTTCTTTTTGATGCCCGCACTCGCAGAGGTGGGCCCGGACGCAGGCAAAGGACGCGCAATCCGCCGTCCCGACCAGGTGAGATCGAAGCCGCACTTCTCCGTAGCGGCCGGAGACCTTTCACGCCATCTTCGGTCGCCATGCAAGACCTCACCACCGGCCCGATCACGCGCCATCTCTTGAAAACCACGGGCTTCATGCTCGTGACGATGCTGTTTCAGACCCTCTACTTCCTGATCGACCTTTACTGGGTGGGCCGCCTCGGCACCGCCGCCGTCGCCGCGGTCGGCATCGCCGGCAATCTGACCTTCATCGTGCTCGCCCTCACTCAGATGCTCGGCGTCGGCACGACCGCGGTGATCTCCCACGCCGTTGGCCGCAAAGACGCATCCGAAGCGGTGATGCTGTTCAACCAGGCGCAGGTGCTGGCGATGGTCACGGGCGCCCTGTTCCTCGTGGTCGGCATGGCGACGCGACTCCCCTACGCCCGCGGCATGGCCGCCGACGCGCGCACCGCCGAGCTCGCGGCGCAGTACCTCGCGTGGTTCGTCCCGGCCATGGCGCTGCAGTTCGGCCTGGTAGCCATGAGCGCCGCCCTGCGCGCCATCGGCAACTTCAAGACCGGCATGGTGGTGGGGACCGCAACGGTAATCCTCAATATGGTGCTCGCGCCGTTTCTCATCTTCGGATGGGGCACCGGCCGGTCGCTCGGCGTGGCCGGCGCGGCGATATCATCGCTCGTCGCCATCGTGGTCGGGCTCGTGTGGCTCACGGCGTACTTCCGGAAGGTCGGCTCCTTCCTGCGATTCGACCCCAGCGCCTGGCGGCCCCGCCCCGCCGTGTGGAAGCGCATGCTCGGCGTCGGCCTGCCGAGCGGCGTCGAGTTCGGCATTACGACGGTGTATCTCGCGCTGGTCTACTCGATCACCCGGCCCTTCGGCGCCGCGGCGCAGGCCGGGTTTGGCATCGGCATGCGCATCATCCAGGCGGGCTTCATGCCCGTCGTCGCGCTGGCGTTCTCCGTCGCTCCCGTAGCCGGCCAGAACTTCGGCGCGCGCCTGGCGCAACGCGTGAAGGACACCTTCAAGGATGCCGCGTGGATGGCGGTGGCCCTGATGGTGGGGTTCGCGCTCGCCTGCCACCTGTTGCCGGGGCCGTTAGTGCGCGTCTTCAGCAAGGACCCGGCCGTCATCGCGGTCGGCACCGAGTACCTGCGCATCATCTCGTTCAACTACGTCGCGTCGGGCCTCGTCTTCGTGGCCTCGAGCACCTTCCAGGCGATGGGCAACACCGTCCCCTCGCTCATCGCGTCGGTGGTGCGCATTGCCCTCGTCGCCATCCCCGGCGTGATCGTCGCGCGCCTGCCGGGCTTCGAGCTACGCTGGCTATGGTTGCTGTCGGTGGCGTCGGTGTTCGTGCAGCTAGGGCTCGCGATGGTGCTGTTGCGGCGGGAGTTCGCGGTGCGGCTGGCGTGGAGCTCACCCTGAGGCTTTGGCTTGCTTGTTGTAGCCGAGCGACAGACGCACCCAGTAGTCGAGCTCGCGCTTGGTCTTGACAGCCGCCGCGTCGACGTACACCCATCCGCGGTACTCACGCCCCTTCATCACCACCGTTCGGGCCCCCTTCCGCTTGAGCGCGGCATCGTGCAGGGCCGGATCGATGCGGCACACCTGACAGGGACGCCTTCACTCGCTGGACGAGCGCGTCGCTCGGGGGCATGCCGATGATCTTACGCCCGCTCCACACTGACCGTCCAGTCGCCGCTGAGGGTCACGTCCGTATCGACCGAGACCATGTAATCAGCGGCCTGTCTTCCCCTGGCCTTTCAAAATCCGCACGATCGCAACTATGGTGTTCCAATTCCGTGTCGTCACCGGTACGCCGAACAGTTTCTCGATCTGGCCAAGATAGCCGATCGTTTTCATGTGACGACGGTACACTCCGAAGACGAATCGGTCTTTCGATGCGATAACTCTCAACAACCACTTCCCACTTGGCGGAAGTGTGACTGGGATGGAAGCCCGAACGCGGCCGGCTTTCGACAGGATGCTCACGAATCGAACAACATCAGGGCGTGACGGCTCGGTACCAAACGGATTCTCCGTCTCCAGACGGAGAAGATCGCGGGCGTCGCAGAGCACGACTTCCGCTTCGAACGGCAGTTTCCGGAGCAATTCGGCACGGAACTTCGCTCGAGATCCAGGCTTGCGAACGACAAACGTGCCCGCGGCACCCACGTTCACGACATCATAGCCGCTCAGTTCTTTTGCAAGGATGCTTGGGCGAAACGTCCTGTGCCCACCAACATTGACACCCCGGAGGAAAACAACGAGAGCCATACCGGGATAAAGAAAGAGGCGCGGGGCACACCACGCCACCGTGTGGCGAGGGAAGAATCCTAGAGGATCGCGTCGAGAGCGCAACTAAATCCGGGCAGCAAGTCCTCGCCACTGAGGGCTTCGCCGCCCGGCACGACGGCTTCCGTGCCGTCCTGGCGGTACACACGGGCTTGGCGTCGTTCCGGGTCGATGACCCAGACAAGGCTGGTCCCGCTGCTCAACCAGTCCGCGACCTTGGCCAGCGTCTCTCCCGGTCGGTTGTGGGGCGACAGCACCTCGACGGCCAGGTCCGGAGCCAAGTCCGGATAGCCCGAGGGCTCCGGATCGGGCACTCGATCCCGTCGAATGAAGGCAATGTCCGGAGCCCGCACGGTATCAGGGCCGCGAGCGAGGGTGAACCCAGTGTCCCCCGCGTAGACCTGGCCGACGTCGTTCGCCTCGACATGGTCCATGAGATGTCGTGATAGGGTCGCCACCACCCGACCCTGACGCAGCCCTGCTGGCTCTCGGACGATCAGCGCCCCACGAACCAGCTCCACCCGCTTCCCGGGAATGCTTACACCCAGGAGTTGCTCCGCCGTCATGAACGTGGGAGACGACATGCTCGGAACGTAGGCGGACTCGGCGGACATGGCAACCAAACCTGCACTGGCGTGATCAACGTCGCGTCAACTAGCCCTGAACACCACCGTCTGGATCGAATGTGGCCGCGAGTTGATCTCCACTGATGCAGCGCCGACAACGAGGGAGTATTGCCCGCCCCGTGGCGTCGGATTCATGACCACGACCGCCACCGTACCATCTTCGTTGACGAAGCCCGTGGTGAGCAGCATGCTGCGGCTCGGTGACGCGAGGATCCGTCGTGCACCGGGACGGATGAACTTCGAGAAGTGGCCGATGTAGTAGTACGAATTGGTGTAGATGAGGTTGCCGGTACGCGTGTCGGCATGGATCGGCGCGAAGCAGAAATTCCCCACGTGGTTGGGGCCGCCCCGCTCATCGAGCAGAATGTTCCAGTCGGTCCATCCCTCGGTCCCCGAATTGAAATCGTTGATCATCGACCGGCCGTACGCCTCTCCCAGGCTCCATCGTCCATACGCCGTCGAATCGAAGCTCGCCGGCGTGCCCTCGGTAAAGAGGATGTGCTTATCAGGGTAGAGCCGGTTCACGAGCGCCACGTTGCCGTACATCTGCTGTCCACCCGACCAATCCTCGTACCAGTGAAATCCGATCCCCCACACGTACTTCGCGGCCTGCGGATCGTCGAAGATCGTCTGTGCCCGCTGGATGATCAGGTCACGGTTATGATCCCACACGATGATGTTGACGTCGCCGAGCCCCTGCTGCACCATGACCGGACCCAGGTGGTTCTTGAGAAAATCGCGCTCGTCTTGAGCCTGATAGACACAGGACTCCCACCGCTGAACGGCCATCGGCTCGTTCTGGATGGTGATCCCCCATACCGGCACGCCCGCCTTGCGATAGCTCTGAATGAACTTCGCAAAGTAGAGTGCCCAGGAATGAGCGTACTCGGCACGGAGGTGACCGCCGTGCAGCATGTCATTGTTGTCCTTCATGAACGCCGGCGGGCTCCAGGGACTGGCGAAGAGCTTGAGCTTGTTGCGGCTCGCGGCGATCGCTCTCCTGATGAGCGGGATCCTGTACCGCAGGTCGTGCGCGATGGAGAAGGAGATCAGGTCCTTGTCACCCTCGTCGACGTACGTGTAGCTCTCGCTCGAGAAGTCACAACTGTGGATGTTGGTCCGGGCCAGGGTGTACCCGATCCCGCGGTCGGCGCTGTAATACGCCTGCAGCAATTCTTCCTGTCGAACAGCGGGAAGCTTGGCGAACGTCTCTGCCGCGGCATCGGTCAGCGCCCCGCCGATGCCGAGGAAAGGCTGGAAGGTTTTCCGCGGATCGACGAAGACGTACACTTTGGCTTCCGAGGTGGGCTCCGACGGCTGGAACATCAGGGTGTCGGTGGGCGCGAGCCTCAGACTGGTGCTCTCGGCCGTGGTATAGACGATCGCGCGAGTCTGGGATGCCGCACTCCTCGCGAGCAGCAGCAACAGCACAAGAGAGCGCGTCATTCACGCCTCGATTTTCGAGAACCGCGCTGCCCCGGCGGCGACGAACACGACCCCGACGGCGAGCAGCACGGCAACGTCGAACGCGACGCCGAAGTGCGCGCTCCCGCTCCCGATCAGCAGGCCGCGCATCCCGTCGACGCCATAGGTGAGCGGATCGACCCGCGGCACCGGGGCGACCAGGGTCTCTTTCAAGAATCCGAACTGGCGGTCCCACAGCATGGCGATCCCCGAGAACATGGCCGTGAACAGCACGGCCATGCCGATCACGCCGGGCGCCATGAACTGGAGATAACTGCCTTCGCCGGCGCGCTGAAACACCGGCCCGAGCCCGAACCCGAGCACGCCCAGGTACATGAGCGGGCCGCCGAGCGATGCGACGATCTGGACGCGCGAGCGCAGGTATTTCTTCACTTCCCGCAGCCAGAGCACGAACACGACGGCCATGCGCTCATCTCCTCCACACGCGAGCGACCTGCCGCATCTGGTCGGCGGCCGTGGCGCTCTCGTCCCGGATCGTCGTGCCGGTGAGCGCCAGGAACGCCGCTTCCAGCGAATCGGTGCCGGTCTGTGCCTTGAGCTCCGCCGACGAGCCGGTGGCGACAATGCGCCCATGGTCGATCACCGCGATGCGATCCGCCACGCGATCCGCCTCGTCCATATAGTGGGTGGTGAGGAACACCGTCACGCCCTCGCTGCCCCTGAGGCTGCGCACGTGGGTCCACATCTGATTGCGGCTCTGCGGATCGAGGCCGAGCGTCGGCTCGTCGAG
>Ga0209761_1003592_pt1 | contig 10246 bp, 10 predicted proteins | sample GraSoi013_1_40cm_4_FD_185818 | JGI IMG/M metagenome (GOLD analysis project Ga0209761, IMG submission 185818) | Grasslands soil microbial communities from the Angelo Coastal Reserve, California, USA - Sample 09_25_2013_1_40cm (SPAdes) (version 2) | ecosystem: Environmental > Terrestrial > Soil >... | reverse complement strand
CTCCGCGAGCGCATCCGGGACGTGGCGCACGTCGACCGAGGCCGCGGCCGGGGATCAGGCGCGGCTCGGCGAACTGCTACGTGCGGGGGACGTGATGGTGCAGCCGTTCGTCAGCGAAGTGCGTGACAGAGGCGAGTGGTCCATCCTGTTCCTCGGTGGCCAGCTCAGTCACGCGGTCCTGAAGCGGCCAGCGGAGGGGGATTACCGTGTGCAGTGGGAATTCGGCGGCTCGGCCGTGACCATGGCGCCACCGCCCACGCTGGTCGCGGATGCCGAGGCGGTCATGGCGGCGGCGCCGGGTGACCCGGTGTACGCCCGCGTGGACGGCGTGGAGCGCGACGGGCACCTCGTCTTGATGGAGCTCGAGCTGATCGAGCCGCATCTGTTCCTGGGCTGGCATGCGGGCGCGGCGACGCGACTGGCGAAGGCGATCGGCGCCTTAGTCACTCGCCCTTGAGCCGGAACGCCACCACGTAGTCGCCCGCTCCCCACGCGCCGCCACCCCCCACCGCGATCACTACGAATTGCTCGCCCGACGCGAGCCGGTAGGTCATCGGCGTGGCCTTGCCGCTCTCGGGTAGTGGCCCGCGCCACAGCTCGCGTCCCGTCTCGATGTCGTAGGCGTGGAGCCAGCGGTCCAGCGCGGCCCCGATGAACACCACGCCGCCCGCGGTCGCAATCGGCCCGCCCAGACTGGGAGAGCCCCATTCGGCCGGGATCTTCGCGGCCTGCTCCGGGGGAAGCAGTCGGGCGGGGGAGCCGAGCGGAACTTCCCACAGCCGGCCCCCAGCCTTCAGGTCGATGGCGACGAGCGTGCCGAAGGGCGGCGGCGTGCACGGCAGTCCGCCTGGACTCAAGAGGATGCGCCGCCGCATCACGTAGGGCGTCCCCTCCATGCCGTTGTACTCGTAGTCGCGGCCGAGGCGCTTATCGTCGGCCATGGCACGCGCGTGGTCGAAGCTGTCGCGCGGGATCAGCTGCACCACGGCCGCGACCCGGTTGACGGGCACCACGGCGATCTGCCGCACGGGGTCCACGGCGACGCCACCCCAGTGCGCGCCGCCGATGTTCGACGGCATCACGAAGGTGCCCCGTACGCTCGGCGGAGTGAAGATGCCTTCATTGCGGAGACTGTCGATCGCGGCGTGACACGCGGCACGGTCCGCGTCGCTCGTGCCCCAGATGCTGTCGATCGAGAAGCGATGCGGGCTGAGCGGCGGCGTCACCGCGGTGAAAGGCTGGCTGCGCGACGCCTGCTCGCCGGGGATGTCGCTCGCGGGGACCGGTCGCTCCTCCACCGGGAAGATCGGCTGACCGGTCGCGCGATTCAGCACGAACAGCATGCCGGTCTTGGTCGCCTGGACCACGGCCGGGAGTGAATCGCCGCCGCGCGTGAGCGTCACGAGCGCCGGCGGCGAGGCGTTATCGTAATCCCACAGGTCGTGGTGTACGGTCTGAAAGGCCCAGACCAGCTTGCCGGTCGAGGCTCGCAGCACGACGATCGAGTTGGCGTAGCGATTGTCGCCGAGCCGGAGCACCCCGTAGTAGTCGGGAGCGGCACTCCCCGTCGGAATGAAGACCAGGTCCCGCCCGGCGTCCGCCGCCAGCACCGACCAGGCGTTGGCCGCGCCGCTCTTCTGGGCCATGACGCCTCGCCACTCGCGAAAGGCCGGATCCTTCGGGTCCTGCGGAATCGGGTCCCAGGTCCACCTGATGGCACCGGTGCGGGCATCGTAGGCGCGCACCTCGCCGCTCGCTGGGTTGGGACGGCTGTTGTCCGCGATCGAGGAGCCGGTGATCACGAGCCCGTTCACCACCACGGGCGGCGATGTCATGGAGTACGCGCCCGGCTCAAAGGGAGGAATCCGCAGGCCAGCCTTCAGATCCACCATGCCGCTGCGACCGAATCCGGTGCAGGGCCGGCCGTCCCGCGCGTCCAGCGCGAGCAGCTGCGACTGCGCCGTGGCCACGAATATGCGCCGGCGGCAGACCGCGCCGGCGGGCGCGGATTCGTCGAGCCACGTGGACACTCCCCGGCTCGCGAAGTCTCCGTACCCTACGTCGCGCTTGATCTTCGGGTCGAACACCCAGCGCTCGCGTCCCGTGGCGGGGTCCAGCGCGATCACCCGCCCCAGCGGGGTGCCCAGGTACATCGTCCCGTCCACCACGAGGGGCGTCGCCTCGAAGGCGGTCGGCTTCTCGGTCTTGAAGCGGGGGTCGGTCTCACCGGTGCGATACGTCCACGCCACTGCGAGGCGGTTGACGTTGGTCCGGGTGATCTCCGAGGCGGGGCTGTAGCGGGTTCCCTGCGCATCGCGCCCGTTGGCGCTCCAGTCGACCTCCTGGCCGTGCAGTGCGATGGAAGCGACCCCGAGCAGCAGCACCGTCACCAATCCACGCATGACCACCTCCCCGCACGGCGGTATAATGATGTATGAGTCGCGCTCATGACCACGAGCATCAAGCATGATTCTCGAAACCCGGCATCTCCGCCTCGTTGCTGCCGTCGCCGAGCACGGCACGCTCACCCGCGCCGGCCGCGTGCTCCATCTCACGCAGTCGGGTTTGTCGCGCCAGCTGCTCGATCTCGAGACGAGGCTCGGGCTGCCGCTGTTTCACCGGCTCGGTAAACGTATGGTGCCCACGCCCGCGGGCGAGCGCCTACTGGTGGCCGCGCGGCGCGCCTTGCCCCAGCTCAGCGACGTCGAAGAGGAGCTGCGACGGCTCGCCGGTGGCCGGGCGGCGATCCTGCGGGTGAGCACCGAATGTTACACCTGCTATCACTGGCTGCCGGGCGTGTTGCAGCGGTTTGCCCGCCGCTTTCCCCAGGTGGACGTGCAGATCGTGGCGGAAGCGACCCACCACCCCGTGCCGGCGCTGTTCGACGGCCGGATCGACCTCGCGATCGTGTCGAACGACGATCACGACGATCGGCTGGCGTATGTCCCCCTCTTCAGCGACGAGCTGGTCGCGCTGCTCCGCCCCGACCACCCGCTCAGCCCCAAGCCGTTCCTCACCGCAGCGGCCTTCGCGGATCAGCACCTGTTCGTGTACCTGCTGCCGCCGGGTGAGAACGACGTCTTCACGAAGCTCCTGAGCCCTGCGGGTGTCATGCCGCGCCGCGTCTCGGCCGTGCCGTTGACCGAGGCGATTCTGGAGCTCGTCAAAGGCGGCGCGGGGATCGCCGTGCTCGCACGCTGGGCAGTGGCGCCCCACCTCAAGACCGGCGAGCTGAAGGCTGTGCGGCTCACCCGCCATGGGTTGGAGCGGCGGTGGCGGGCGGCGATGCTGCGGCAGCGCCCTGTACCCCTCCACCTGCGGGAGTTCGCGGGACTCCTCGCGGCGGGGCCGACCGTGCTGTCGCGGCGGGCGGTCCGGGCGTAAGTGCCGCTGCGCGTGGGTTCGCGGCTGAAGCCGCGGCTCGGCGTCTACCGCTGAAGCGGCAATGCAGTGCCCGTTTACGGGCAGGGCCGAGCCGCGAGTTCACTCGCGACTCCTCGCGCGGCGGGAGCAGACTTGGGGGCACACGTTTGGAATTCCTACCCATGCGTCCCCCGCATCGGCATCGCCAACGGCGCATTTGACTCGGCGCCGATCATCCCGGGACATTGCGATAACCCCGTCAGGAGCCGACCCGTGAGCGCAACCGCTACGACGAATCCCAACTTCTCATTTGTCCTGGAGCACCCCGCCGCCGAGCCCGCCGCGGCCGAGCGTCACTTCCTGTCGAAGCTCGGGTTCGAGACCGATCCGGCGGACGTGCATCTCGATTTGGAACGCGGGCACCCGGGGATTGTCGTGGTGGACACGCGCAGCCCGGATGCCTACGCCCGCTGCCACATCCCCGGCGCCGTCAACCTGCCGACCCGCACGATCAGCCCTGAGACCACGGCGTCCCTGCCCCGCGACAAGGTGATCGTGGCCTACTGTTGGGGACCGGGATGCAACGGCTCCACCCGGGCCGCAGCGAAGCTCGCCGCCCTCGGCTTCCGCGTGAAGGAAATGATCGGCGGGATCGGTTACTGGAGAAAGGAAGGGCTGCCGGTCGAGGGATCGTCCCCGGACGACGCGCCACTGTATGCCTGACGACGGCGAGGTGGCGAGGTTCGTGTTTTTCCGCGGCTTGAATTATTGTGTAGCAGGTCGAGGATGCCCGAAGCACCGCAGTGGGCTCGTGTGCGCGGCGAGATGAATTGCTACATCCGTCGGGGGGCGTGGTACGAAGTACTCCGTCTCACGCCCGAAGAAGTGGTGCTCGAGGTGAACCGGCGACCGGTCCGCGTCGAGCGATCCGCCCTGCAGATCGTCCCCCTCCGGCCGCAGTGCTGGTCCGTGGTGGCCCGCCCCCGGGACTCGGTCGACATGCCAATGGGTTGGGGCTCGCCCTACGTGGTCTGCCCCGGCTGTAGCCATCGGCAGTCCTTGTCGGGACAGCCAACGGAGTTGCTGTGCGACAAGTGTGGCGGCGTGTTCGCGATCGCCTGGGACGATCCGTACTGAGCTGACGGCGCGCGCAGCGATTCGCTAAGTTGAGTCCCACAACTGGATCGGGACGTCGGTTGAGAACCAAGCGGTCAGCCACCGAGTGCGCCGCGAGGCCGCACAGGTTGAGGCCGGGCTGACCTTGCGGCATGCGGTCCCTGGCGCATATTGGAACGCAACTCAGGTGCTGTGAACCCCGAGGCGCGCTGTTGTGCGGGTCGCCCATGCCTTGAGGGGAGCAAATGGCGAGACCGGCTGAGCGAGAGACTCGCTTGGCCGGCTTTTTTTTTGGCGGTCTCGGGCGGACCAACCAAGGCGAGCGTCGGCGCCAAAGGCTCTACTCATGCGAACATTGATCAGGCTGACCACCATCGGGGTCGTGGCCGTGGGCGCTGCCTGTCGGGATGAGCCGGGGAGCTTGGTCACGGCGCCGCGGCGAACCGGGGAAACGAGCCCAGTCCTGTCGCTGACGGCGTCAGAGGAAGCTCCCCGAGTCGAAGCCACGATCACGGTGACAGCGCAGGCGACTCCAGAATCGGGTGCGAAGGCGGTCGGGAGCTTCGCAGGGGACCTGCGGTACGACTCCAGCCGGCTGAGCTTTGTGGGTGAAGCTCGGCTCCCCAGTGGGATGCGCGCGTTGAATCCTCAGCCAGGGCACATCCGGGTCGCCGGTGCGGCAGCCGAGGGATTTCAGGACGGGCGTCTCTTCGCCGTCACGTTTAAGGTGAAGGACCCGCGGGGGCTGGCCACGATTGAACTTGCCCTCGATGAGCTTAACGGCACGGACTTCGGGAACCGCCTATCGACGAATCCGGGCGACCGAACGGTCCACCTGCGCTTCACACGAAAGTAGAGGGACGAACGTGCGTCTGCCTTTGCTCGTCCTTGCTGTCGCCATGCTTTCGATCACGCCCAGTCTCGGGACGGCCCAGGGCAGGGAGCGCGAGTCTGACCCCAGCGATCGGCTGACCTATTTCTATCGTCAGCGCGCATATCCGTTCGCGAAGATCCCGCCGCGTGCGCTGCAATCGGCCCGCACACGCTTAAAGGCTCGGTGGCCCGGCGCCGTCCAGGCGCAGGGTGGGCCGGCGGTCTCGAGCACGACGGGCTGGGTTGGGCTCGGGCCGGGGTCCATTTCTAATCCGGGTTACTACGGTACGAATTCGTCCGGTCGCGTGACGGCGATCGCGATCGACCCGACCAATTCCAGCACGATCTACGTCGGGGCTGCCGACGGCGGTGTCTGGAAGACGATCGACGGCGGTGCGAGCTGGCTCCCGCTGACCGACGCGCAGTGCTCCCTGGCCATGGGGACTGTGGCCATCGATCCCGTGACACCGACGATCATCTATGCCGGCACGGGCGAGGCGGACCTCTATCCTGACAGCTATGGCGGCTGTGGCGTGCTCCGGTCGACTGATGGTGGATCGACCTGGACACAACTCGACGCGGGGGGGATTCTCGATCCCCCCCACGCGAGCGGTCCCACCATCTCGACGATTGTGGTGGACGCGGCGACGGCCGGGTCGCCGACCAACACCACCGTGTTCGCTGCCACGAGCATCGGGCTGTATAGGTCCACCAACAGCGGAGCCACGTGGGCGCCGGCGCTTCCTGGGTCCGTGACGGGCCTTGTGCAGGATCCCTCGAACAGCTCGACGTTGTATGCCGGGGTCTCAGGCAGCGGCGTCTACGAGTCTACCGACGGTGGCGCGACGTGGGACCTGCGATTACCCACCAATCCAAATGAGGTCGAACGCATTCGGTTCGCGATCTCGCCGTCCTCACCGTCTACGCTGTATGCAGCGGTGAGCCACCTGGCGCTATTCAGGTCGGTGGACGCCGGCGCCACCTGGTCCCGCGTCGCAGCGTCCGGCATCCCGTTCTTCGGCCTTTTCACTCTGGTCATTGCCGTTGATCCGACGAATCCCGATCTGGTCTATCTCGGCGGTGTGAGCCTGTACCGGTCAACCAATGGCGGCGCCGACTTCAGCGCGATCGGCGGCGACGGCGCCGTTCCGACCATTCACGTCGACCACCACGCCCTCGCGTTCGATCCTGCCGATCCGTCAACCATCTTCGACGGCAACGATGGTGGCATCCACAAGTCCACCGACCGGGGGGAAAGCTGGGTGAGCCTCAACAGCAATCTCGCCATTACGCAGTTCTACCCCGGCATCTCGGTCTCTCCGAGCACCGTGCCAGACATGCTCGGCGGTACCCAGGACAACGGCACTGTGGAGTACACGGGCGACCCGGTGTGGGCCCGTGTGTTGTTCGGCGACGGCGGGTTCACGGCAATCAACTATCAGACGCCGACCACAGCGTTCGCAGAGCCGTACTGGCACAATGGGCCGTATCGGCGGGACGCCGGCAGTGGTGGCATATTTGTCGCGAAATCCAACGGCATCAACGTTGGTGACCCGGCGCTCTTTATCCCGCCCCTTGTCATGGATCCGGTGGACCCCCAGGTGCTCTACTTCGGTACAACCAACCTGTACCGCACGCGCGACAATGCGGAGTCGTGGACCGCAATCGGCCAGTTCATTTCTGCCATTTCCGCGATCGCAGTGGCTCCCGGTAACACGCAGACAATTTATGTGGGTACGAACAGTGGTACCGTGTCGGTAACGTCGGATGGAGGGACTTCATGGACCAACGTCACCGCCGGCCTTCCCAACCGCTATATCACCGACATCGCCGTTGATGTCATAGACCCCCGGCGAGCCTACGCTACTGCGTCGGGCTTCCAGGCAGGGCATGTCTTCAGGACCGTCGACCGTGGCGCGAGCTGGCAGGATATCAGCTCAAACCTGGTGGACATCCCGGTCAACGCGATTCTCCGCCTGCCCAGCACCAACGAACTGTACATCGGCACGGATCTGGGCATTTTCGTCTCCAGCGACGACGGTGTCACATGGGCTCCTTCGACGACTGGGATGCCGAACGTCGCGGTAATGGACCTGGTGTTCCAAGGGGCCACGCACATGATCGTCGCCGCGACGCATGGCCGCGGGATGTTCGCGCACACCGTGGGGACTCCCGTGGCGCTGCGTGGCGACGTAAACGGCGACGGGCGGGTCTCGGCGCTCGACGCCCAGGGGATCCTCACCGGGATCGTTGGGCTCAATTTGCCGACTGGCTGGCTCCTGAGTCCCAATGGGGACGCCAACTGTGACGGACGGGTCGAAGCGCTGGATGCGCAGATCGTACTAGCGTACGTGGCGGGGCTACCCGCCTCGCAGTTCTGCGTTGGAACGGTGAGATGATCGATACGAGATGGTGAGCGTGCCGACCGGGCCCTGTGGCACACGACCCCAATGGTCGACGAACGTGCCGTAGTCAGCCTTGCCCGTCGCTGTCATCTTCCTTCCTTCGAACAAGACATCCGCCGTGTCTGACCCGCTCGCCGACTTGCACGCCGCCCTCGCCGGACGCTACGCCGCACGCAGCGCCGGAATAGCAATGCGCGCGTGCGGAATACCAGTCTTGAGCCGCAGGCGCCAGGGACTGAACATCCGCAGCGCCACGGTAACGCACGGTTCGGCTTGCACGTAGCGTCAGCCTGTGCCGTCGTTGTGCCGTTCGTGGGAGCTTCCGGTTGGTGGCGCCGATTCCCCATGATCTGCGACGGAGCACGGCCCGCGACTGGCGGCCGTACATGTCAGAGCGGGAGATCATGAACCTGTGCGGCTGGAGAAGTCGGGCCACGTTCGAGCGCTACGACATTCAGGACCCGAAAGACGTGGCGGCGGGGATTCAGCGGCGCTACGGCACACCAGCGGCACAATCAGACGCTCCCGCGCCGAGGGAGGAGCACGTAAGTTGAAGCAGGACAATCACGCGACCGTGGCGGAACTGGTAGACGCGCAGGACTTAGGATCCTGTGGGGCAACCCGTGGGGGTTCGAGTCCCTCCGGTCGCATCGCGGGTCACGGCAGCTTCCGCAGCAGCAGATCGATCACCGCCTGCTCGTGCTTGAGGAAGCGTTCGTCCCCGTACACGAGCAACGTCGCCGGCCCCCAGTCGGGGTCCGTCGCATGACCGATGTCTTGGGGGGTGATCCCGAGCTCGACGCCGAGCGCCTGCAGACTGCGGAGCACCCGCTCGTAGTGCTCGGCCACGGTTGCGAAGCCGGCTCGCAGCGCCGCGAGCTCCCGGGCCAACCGCACACGCTCCCGCAGGCAGCGCCGGAACTCCTCCGACGCGTCGTGCGACATTGCGGCTCTGCTTGCGCTGACCACCGTCGCATCCCCTACCCCGGCGCGGAACGCGCCATTGTGCCGTCTTCCCTCCGCTATAATGCGGACCCGTACCGAACTGCACAAGATGCACAGCGCCGCGATGCTTACACCCGTCGTGCGGACTTGACGGGTAACCCGACCGGCTTGCACATTGCGTGTGCAGTATGTGCAGTATGAGCGTGCGGCGGCCGGCGGAAGGAGGACGGTGGCAACCGAATCTCTCGACACATCGTCCGCGGAGCGGTGGGCCCGTCTACGGGAAGACGTGCGGCGCTGTCAGCTGCGCCGCGGTGCGTGGTATCCGGTCCTGAGCCTCGCGCCCGATGAGGCGGTCCTGGAAGTGCGTCGCAAGACGGCGATCGTTCCGCTCGCCTATCTCGAAGTCGTCCGCACCCGCCCCAAGTCCTGGACCCTCATCCACAGCGAGCGCTACGCCGTTTGCCCCAACTGCGCCGAGCGGTTGGCCTTCGGGCGGCCGCCGGAGCGACTGCGCTGTCCGCGATGTCAGGGCCTGTTCGACGTCGACCTGAACCATCACCAGGTCGCGCCCGCCTAACGCTGGGCGCGTGCCGTCTTCACGATCGCCCACCCTAACCCAGCGATCCTCCGAATCACCGCCTCGAGACGCACGAAGTCCACCGGCTTCGTGAGGAACCCATCGGCGGCGAGCGCCGCCAGCTGCTCGTGCTCGGCATCAGATGCGGTGAGGACCACGACCGGCAGCGCTTGCCAGCGCGGCTCCTCGCGGATCCGCATCAGGACGTCCCGGCCGTCCAGGTTGGGGAGCTTCAGGTCCAGGAGGACGAGGTCGGGCCGGGGCACCCCGTGGTGCGGCCCCTCGCGCCGCAGAAACGCGAGCGCCTCGACACCATCCACTACGATCCAGACGCGGTTCTGCAGCTTGGCGCGCTGCAGCGCGCGCCGGGTCAGCTCCACGTCGCTCGGGTCGTCCTCGACCAGGAGGATGTTGATCGGTGTCGGGCCGCGCATCATGGGAGTCATTTTAAGGGCTCAGCTCGTCCTGAGGTAGCGCTCGTCCCAGGCGACCGCGAAGGACTGCTCGCAGCGCGTGCAGCGTTTCTCGCCGGCCGGTCGGCCCACCGGCGCGCGCGCCGCGCAGTTGGGGCACACGACGTAGAAGTAACCCCAGCTCTCGGGCAGCTTGTCGGCGTGCTGAGGCCGCGGCACGATCGTCCATCGGGTCGGACGTGCCTCGGTGATCTCCACGGAATCGCGGGGAACCCGCACCGTCGCGTTGTCCACCTCGAGCACCGCCTCGTCCGGGCCGAGGCTGCGCACCAGATACCACGCGCCGCGGCGCAGCACGCTCTGGGTGTCCTGGCGCAAGCGCGCCCAACGCTGGCCCGGGGCTGCGGGAGTGGACACTCAACTCACCCGCGGCGGAGCAGCCACCACGCCGCCAGAGCGCCGACCGCGATCCAAAACGGAATGCGCCAGAGCCCGCCGCTCCGCGGTTCCACGTCCTCGCTCGGTGGCGGCCGAATCGCTCGAGCGGCGGG
>Ga0209761_1003588_pt1 | contig 10254 bp, 9 predicted proteins | sample GraSoi013_1_40cm_4_FD_185818 | JGI IMG/M metagenome (GOLD analysis project Ga0209761, IMG submission 185818) | Grasslands soil microbial communities from the Angelo Coastal Reserve, California, USA - Sample 09_25_2013_1_40cm (SPAdes) (version 2) | ecosystem: Environmental > Terrestrial > Soil >... | reverse complement strand
CACGGCCTCGCTGCGCGCGCCATCTCCCGGGTGAAATCGATCGCCCGCGGGATCATGGAGAAGGTGCCGGGCGTCGACGAGCATCGGGGCCCCGTATCGGAGGAAGACGAGAACGAGGAGCGCGCCGAGATCGTCCAGGCTCGAGGCTCGGAGCGCGCCAGGCCGCGCCGCCCAAAGACGCACAAGGCCAAGGCAGGGGCGAAGAGCGTGCGCGGCGGGCGCAACAAGGCGGACAAGGCAGGCAAGGTCGGCCGCGGAACGAAGGCGGGTCGCGCGGCAACCGCGCGCGGCGCCAAGAAAGGAACGCGCGGCGCCGCCGGCAAGCTGAAGAAGCAGCGCAAGCGCCCGATGCGCACGCAGTCGCGCGCCGACGTTCGCGGACGGGGGCAGGGGCGCGGCACTCAGCGCGGCGCCCGCGGCAAGAGCGGCGGCAAACGCCGGCCATCCCCGCGCAAGGGCACGAAGTAGAAATGGTCCGTTCCGGGCCGCGGCCGAAGGCGGCGCACGGAACCGTGCTCGATCCCGGCCGCCCGGACGATGCCGTCGGGCGGCTGATCGCGCTCGCGCTCGAGGAGGACGTCGGCCCCGGCGACCGCACCGCCGAGGCTTGCGTCCCTCCTTCGGCGCGGGGCAGCGCGCTGATCTTCGCCAAGGAGCCGCTGATCGTGTCGGGCGTCTCAGCCGCGGCGCGGGTGTTCCGCGCGCTCGACCCCGCTTGCGAGCTGGAGGCGCTCGCGGGGGAGTCGGACGCCGCCAGTCCTGGCGAGGGGATCCTGCGCGTCCGCGGATCGCTGCGCGCCATCCTCACCGGCGAACGGACCGCGCTGAATCTCATGATGCGCCTCTGCGGCATCGCGACGCTCACCCGGCGCTACGCGCAGTCGCTCGCCGGCACGAAGACGCGGCTGCTCGACACGAGAAAGACCACTCCCGGGATGCGCGAACTGGAGAAGGCGGCGGTCCGAGCGGGCGGCGGATTCAACCACCGCGGCGCGCTGTTCGACGGCATCCTGGTCAAGGACAATCACGCCGCGGCTGCGGGCGGCATCGGCGAAGCGGTGCGCCGCGCGCGGGCGCGGGCGCATCCCTTGCTCAAGGTCGAGGTCGAGGTGAGCACGCCGCAACAAATCGAGGAAGCGCTGGAGGCGGGTGCCGACATGCTCCTCCTCGACAACCTGGGCGATGACGAGCTGCGCAAGGCCGTCCAGCAGGTCCGCGGACGTGTTCCGTTGGAGGCAAGCGGAGGCATGACGCTGGACCGGCTCCCGCGCGTAGCGGCGACCGGGGTAGACTACGTGTCCGTGGGCGCCCTGACGCACTCGGCTCCAGCCGTGGACCTGAGCCTGATGGTGGAGGGCGCTTGATGCCGTCGCCCGTCGCCACGGCGGGTGACAGCCATTGGACCGATCTCCATCAGGACGCGATCGTCCTCGCGCTACTGCTCGAGTGCGCCGACGACTTCGTCGCCGGCGGCATGCTCTGCGACAAGCTGGACGTGCCGCGGGCGGAGCTGCTCAAGCGCATCGACTCGCTTCGTGCTCGCGGCTACGTCATCCACACCCGCGGCGGGCTGGGCTACCGGCTGGTGGAAATCCCGGATCAGCTCGGAGAGGCGCAGATCGCTCCGTTGCTCGCGAGCGGGGAGCTGGGCCGCAAGATCCACCACTTCGAGGAGCTGGAGTCGACCAACGACGAGGCCCACCGCCTGGCGGAAGCCGGCGCCCTGCACGGCGAAGTGGTGGTCGCGGACTTCCAGACGCGTGGGCGGGGCCGCCGCGGCCGCAGCTGGGTCGCGCCGCGGGGCAAAGCGGTGACGTTCTCGGTGGTCCTGCGCCCCGCCATCGCGCCGGTCCGCGCGCCGGAGATCACCATCGCGGCCGCGGTGGCCGCGGCGGAGGCCGCGCGCGAGATGGGCGCCGCCAGCGCGCGGATCAAGTGGCCCAACGATGTCGAGTGCAAGGGACGCAAGATCGCCGGTCTGCTCACGGAGCTGCGCGCCGAACCGGATCGCGTGCGCCATGCGGTGCTCGGGGTGGGCTTCAACGTCTCGCTGCAGATGCGCGACTTTCCCGAGGAGTTGCGCCCGGTGGCGACCAGCCTGCTGCTGGAGAGCGGCGAACGGCAGCCGCGCCCGCTGGTGTGCGCGCGCCTGCTCGAGCACGTCGAGGAGTGGCTGAGCCTGCACGAGACCGAAGGATTCGGCCCCGTCGCCGATCGCTGGCGCGAGCTGTCGAGCACGCTCGGGCGCAGGGTGCGCATCACCGGCGCCGACCCCATCGAAGGCGACGCGGTCGATCTGGCCGAGGACGGCGCGCTGCTGGTGCGCACGGCCCCGGGGGCCCTTGTGCGGGTGCTGGCGGGCGACGTGGAACACTGCACGTTGCTGTAGGCGACCGTCGGTGAAAGGAAGATTGACGCCAGCTTGAATCGCTCCCGATACTGCACCGGATGCTGCTCGCGATCGACGTCGGAAACACCAACACCGTGCTCGGAGTCTTCGACGCGGGCAGGCTGCGCGACTCGTTCCGCGTGCAGACGGAGAAGGACCGCACGGGCGACGAATACGGGCTGCAGCTCAAGGCGCTCTTCGACTTCGCCGGCCTGCGCATTGCGGACGTGCACGACGTGATCGTCTCCAGCGTGGTGCCGCCGATGGCCTTTCCGCTGGAGCAGATGTCGAAGCGGTTCTTCGGGCGCAAGCCGCTGTTCGTCGGTCCCGGGGTGAAGACCGGGATGCCCGTGCTCTACGAGAACCCGCGCGAGGTCGGCGCCGACCGCATCGTGAACGCCGTGGCCGCCTATGACAAATGGCCGCAGGGCCTGGTGATCGTCGATTTCGGGACCGCCACCACCTTCGACGCCGTGACGCCGAAGGGAGAGTATCTGGGCGGCGCGATCGCGCCGGGAATCGCCATCTCGATGGAGGCGCTGTTCCACCGGGCTTCCAAGCTGCCGCGGGTGGCCTTCGAGAGGCCCGAGCACGTGGTGGGACGGAACACGGTCGCCTCGATGCAGAGCGGCCTCGTCTACGGGTATGTCGGACTGGTGGACGGCATCTGCGCGCGGATGAAGGACGAGCTCGGCTTCTCGGTGAAGGTGATCGCCACCGGCGGGCTGGCGCCGTTGATCGGGTCGGTCTCGAAGCAGATCGAAGTGGTGGACGACCAGCTCACGCTGGACGGCCTGAAGATCATCTACCAACGCAACGCTGGCGAGAGATGATGCCGGACAACGACGACGACAGGCCCGAGCTGCCGCGTGGCGCCACGCCGTCCGAGCTGGATGCCCTGCGGGCGACCGTGCGCGTGACGCCGCGGTCGCAGCCCCTGGCCAACGCGCCACGGCCGACCATCGCGCCCTCGCCGACGACCGCGCTGGTCCACCGCGGCGACGTCGACCGGATCCTCGACGAAGGCCGCTCGCTGCTCGATCTCGATCCGCGCGCGGCGCACGAGATCTTCGAGAAGGCCTGGCGGCGCAACCTCAACGACCCGCGGGTGCTCTCCAACTACGGCCTCACGCTGGTGCTGGTGGAAGGGGATCGGCAGCGCGGCATCCGCTTCTGCGAGGAAGCGCTGCGCCGCGGGCTGCAGACGACCGAGACGCTGGTGAACATGGCGCGCGCGCTGGTGGTCACGCGCAACAAGGAGCAGGCGGTTCGCGCGCTGCGCAAGGCGATGGAGCTGTCGCCCGACGACCCGCGCGTGAGCGCGGAGTTCGCTGCGCTCGGGCTGCGGCGGCCGCCGCCCATCCCCTGGTTGCCGCGCAGCTTCTTCCTCAACAAGTGGATCGGCAAGCTCACCTGGAAGTTGTCCAGACGCGAGCGGCTCGATCCGCTCGCCCAGCCCGAAGCCTGAGCCAGGAGCCCCGCATGAGCGAAGCCCAGGCCGCAGCCGCGCCCGAAGCCGCGTGCCCGGTGGCGCTGTCGGCGCTACCGGCCAACTTCCAGAAGCACGTCGATCCCAAGGCGCCCGTCCCGCTGCGGATGATGGGGGCGAAGGCCCTGGTCCCGATGGGGCCGAAGGAGATGGCCACCGCGCTGTTCATGTTGACCTTCGACGCCGATGCGGGGGTGCGCGAGACGGCGATGAAGAGCGCCGCCGGCCTTCCCGATCGGATCCTCTCGGTGGCCCTGCGCGACGAGACGATCGACCCGCCGGTGCTCGACTACTACGCCGATCTGTTCGCCGCCAAGGACGAGTACCTGGAGATGCTGGTGCTGAACGCCAGCACCCCGGACGTCGCGGTGCAGAGGATCACCGTCCGCGCGACCGAGCGCATCCTCGAGATCGTCGCCCAGAACCAGCTGCGCATGCTGCGCCATCCGGACATCGTCCGGGCGTTGGCGAACAACCCGGCAACGCGGCCGAGCACCGTCGACAACGTCTGCGACTTCTGCGTTCGCTCGGGGCTCGCGCTGGAGGACCAGCCCGCCTTCCGCGCCGCCCGCCGCCGCATTCACGGCGGATCCGCGCAAGACGAGGAGCTGGCGAAGAAGGTGGCCGCGCAGCAGCAGACCGCCGAGGCGAACGCGGAGGCTGCGCTGGAACAGATGGGCGCCACCGATCCGGACGGCGCCGAGGAGGGTCCGGTAGCGCCCGGCAGCGCGGAGGAGCAGGAGCAGAAGAAGCTCTCCATCGCGCAGCAGATCATGAAGCTGGGCGTCGCCAAGAAGATCGAGTGGGCGAACAAGAAGGGGAACCGCGAGGTCCGCAGCATCCTCTTGCGCGACCCGAACAAGCTGGTGCAGCTGGCGGTGATGCAGTCGCCGCGGATCACCGACGGCGAGATTGCGAAGGTTGCCCTATCCCGCACGGCGCCGCAGGAAGTCCTGCAATATATCTACAATCACCGGCAGCTGATGAAGAACTACCAGATCAAGCTCAACCTCATCAACAATCCGAAGACCCCCGTCGGCGTGTCGATGCGCTTTCTCTCCTCCCTGCGCATGGCCGAAGTCAAAGCGGTCGCCAAGAACAAGAACGTGCCCCAGGGCCTCGCCAACGCCGCAAAGAAGCTGTTGGAAAAGAAGGGCGGCCTGGACGCCTAGCCGCGCCGGCCGAAGGCCGGTTAGCGGCTACGCTTGAGCGCAAACACTCGCAGGCCGGTTATGAGATGTGTTCTAGTCGCGGGGCCTCGCCCTACGCCGACTTCTCCGACTCGTCGTCCTCGTGCTCCGACGCCGTCTCGAGCAGCTGCATGGCAATCTCGAGCGCCTTGCGCGCCTTCTCGCGCAGCTTCTCCCCGTTCTTGATCCTCGCGTACGCCTTCACTGCGCGGTCCTCGTTCTGCCCCGCGCTCGCCTGCGACTCCTCCAGCTGCCTCTTCAGCTCGTCGCGCTCTTCCGCGAGCAGGTCCTTCTCGCCGGAGACGGCGCTCAACTGCTCGCGCGCCGACTCCAGTTCCTTCTCCAGCTGCTTCAGGCGCGTCTTCAGCTCGTCCGCGCCGCCTTTGTCGCGCTCGAGCTTCTTCGCCGCCGTCGCCAGCGCGTCCGCCCGCTGCTGCAGCGTCTTCGCTGCCGCCTCGCGCTTCAGCGCATCGTCCTTGAGCCGGCGGGCCTGTCCCTGCAGCTCCTCCAGCTCGTCGTCCTTCGCCTTCAATTCCTGCTTGAGCCGGAGGACCTCCTTGTCCGGCTTCGCGGCGCGCGCCAGAGGTGCCAGCGAGTGGAGCACGGCGTCGTCGTCCGGTGCGCTGAGCTCCACCTCCTCCGCCGTGCCGGCCTGGCCATCCGCGAACCGGGTGGTGGTGCTCGGGACGGGCTGCCCGCCGGCGGAGCCGAGCGAGTCGAACGCCTTGTCGAACATCTCCAGCTCGTCGTCCCCGCCTCCCTCCTCCTGGATCTCGACGACCTCTTCCACTTCTTCGACGCCCAACGCCTCCTCGGTGAGCGCGCTGCGGGCTTCGGCCACGTCCGCCGCCGACATCGAGATGGGCTCGTCCTCCAGGTCGTCGAGCGCAAACGGCTCGTCATCGGCCGATGAGCCTTTGCGCTCCGGAGCGAGCTTCACGCCGAGCAGCTGCGAGGCTTTCTCCAGCATCGCCTGCGGCGCGAACGGCTTGATCAAGTATTCCTCCGCGCGCGTCTTCAGCTTCTTGTGCTTCTCGAAGCTGTCCGGCGTCGCGTTGGCGGAGGTGAGGATGACCGGGATGTCCTTGAGCTGATCGTCCTTCTTCAGCCGGGTGCAGAGCATGTACCCGTTGGTGGGCTGCGCCTCCACGCAGACGACGATCAGGTCCGGATTGTCCTTCTTGGCGAGCGACATCCCCTGCTCGCTGTTGGTCGCCAGGGTGGCCGCGAATCCTCGCGCCTTGATCGCGCTGGACAGTCCCTTCGCGAAACCTTCGTCGGAGTCGATGAGGAGGATTCGTTTGGACACGCGGCGCCTGACAGTGGGGGCAATAAAAGTTTACGGGCCGCCACTGAGGGGTGTCAACGAAACGCCACGGATTTCCGAGGGGTATGACGAGGTGTGTGACCTCAGCGCATCTCAGCCGACTGCACCAGCGCGAGCACGTCCTGCTCGTCCAGGTCGGAGATGAGCGAGTACACGATCTCGTCGTTGCGCCAGGAGGCGATATTGAAGCCGCGCGCCCTCGACAGCCACACCTCGCGATCCGCGATGCGCCGCGCAGCGCCAGGCAGGTGCGGCTCCGGGTCGTCCACGATCAGCAGCGAGACCCGGCGCCCGTCGCCCTGCGGAAGCGAGTAGGTGACCACCGCCGCTTGCCGCCGGTTGACGTTCGAGAGCCGCACGCCCTGCAGTCGCGCGCCTTGGGCGAAGCGGGGAAGATGGACGCCGAAGTCGAGCTTGCCCTCCAGCCACTGCTGGGCGGAGCGGGGATCGCTGGAAGGATAGTCGAGGGGGAGGGCGCGCGCGTGCAACGCGACGCCGTCCTCGATGAGCGAATGCGTGGAGAAGATCGGGTGCGAGAGGCCGCCGGCGAGGAACCAGAGCGCCGCCCCGGCGCAGGCCGCGGCGACGGCGATCGCGCTCGGCCTCTGGAAGGCGCGCGCCCAGCGGCCGGGGTCGGCCTCGTGCATCAGCCCCTCGCGGACGTCGTCGTAGAACGGGTGAGGCGCGGTGGCATTCGCGCGCAGCATCGCGGCCTTGTAGCTCTGGTGCAGGCGGACCGCGTGCGCGCACATGGGGCACTCGGCGAGGTGAGCTTTCACATCCCCGCTTTCCTCGGGCGAGAACTCCCCGTCCACATAGGCGTGGAGGAACGTCTCCTCGAGCTTGCGGCATTCGTGCGTCAAGCGCGCCTCTTGAACTCGAGCACCTCGACCGCTTCTTCCTCTTCCACGACCGCGCCCAGCTCCAGCGCCTGCTTGCCGTGCAGCACCCCGGAAGCGACGGCGTATTCGAGCAGGTTCTTCTGCAGCAGCTTGCGGCCGCGATAGAGCCGGCTCATCACCGTGCCCACCGGGCAGTCGAGGATCTCCGCGATCTCCTTGTAGGAGAACTCCTGCAGGTCCGCGAGGATCACCACCAGCCGGAAGTCGATCGGCAGCTGGTCGATGCTCCGGATCACGTCGTCGGAGAGCAGCTTGTCGAAGAAATACTGCTCGGGATCGGCGGAGCTCTCGGTGGGCTCGCGGGTGACGAAGCGCTCGTTGCCGGCCTCGCGCGCGGCGCCCTCGACGACCGTCCGCTCCTTCACCCGGCGGCGGTACTTGTTGATGAAGGTATTGGTCAGGATCTTGAAGAGCCACGCCTTCATGTTGGTGCCGCGCTCGAACTTGTCGAAGAAGCGGAAGGCGCGCAGGAACGTGTCCTGCACCAGGTCCTCGGCGTCGCGCTCGTTCTTCGTCAGGCGCAGGCCGGCCGAGTAGAGCGCGTCCAGGTGGTCGAGGGAGAGGCTTTCGAATTCCCGCCGCGTCCTGTCGGTGTGCTTGAAGTCCAGCATCCCTCTCCCGCGTGCGTGGCCCTACCGACCCTGAATCTAACTGGCCTTCGTTACCGTGAAAACCCGGCGAAGTCGTTGAGCATTCCGCTTCACCGACCGCTCGCCCGTCACACTTGCACGACACTGCGAAAATGCAAGGAAGATCAAGGCATCGGCTTCAAAGGAAGACTCATCGTCTGGTGGAGAGGGCCTTCTCGATGGGCGTGTAGTCGAAATCGTGCGCCTCGGCCACCGCCTTGTAGGTGCAATGGCCGTTGAAGGTGTTGACGCCCAGCGCAAGCGAGCGGTCGCGTTTCACTGCCTCGATCAGGCCGAGGTCCGCCAGGCGCAGAGCGTAACCGACGGTGGCATTGGTCAGAGCGAAGGTGCTGGTCTGGGCCACCGCTCCCGGCATGTTCGCGACGCAGTAGTGCACCACGCCATGCACGGTGTACGTCGGATGATCGTGCGTGGTCGGGTGGCAGGTCTCGATGCAGCCGCCCTGATCGACCGCCACGTCAACGACCACGCTGCCTTCCTGCATCTCGCTGACCAGCTTCTCGCTGACGAGCTTGGGCGCCTTGGCGCCCGGGATCAGCACGCCTCCGATCACCAAGTCGGCGTCGCGCACGTACTTCGCGATCTGCGCCGGGTCGGAGTACACGGGCGTGATCCGGGAGCCGAAGATGTCGTCGAGATATGCGAGCCGGTTGTTGTTCACGTCCAGGATGACCGTGTCCGCGCCCATCCCCGACGCGAGCTTCGCGCTGTTGGTGCCCACCGTGCCGCCGCCGAGGATCACCACCTTGCCCCGGCGCACCCCGGGCACACCCGAGAGCAGCACTCCCTTCCCGCCATGCTCCTTCTCGAGCTGAACGGCGCCGACCTGGACCGCCATGCGGCCGGCCACCTCGCTCATCGGCTTCAGCAGCGGAAGCTGTCCATCGTCGGTCTGGATGGTCTCGTAGGCGACCGCGGCGACCTTCCGCTCCAGCAGCGCCTTGCTGAGCGGCTTGTCCGCGGCGAGGTGGAAATAGGTGTAGACGGTCTGTCCTTCGCGCATCAGCGCGTACTCGCTGGGAACCGGTTCCTTCACCTTCACGATCATCTCGGCGCGCGCCCAGACATCCGCCGCCTTCTCGACGATCTTCGCGCCCGCCACCTCGTACGCCGCATCGGCGATGCCGCTCCCCACGCCCGCGCCTTTCTCGAACAGGACCTGGTGCCCGCGAGAGGTGAGCGCCGCGACCCCGCCAGGGACGAGCCCCACCCGGTACTCGCGGGTTTTGATTTCCTTCGGGCAACCGATGATCATCTTCGCTCCGGAGTCGTTTCGCCTTGCGGAAAAGGGCGGCGGAAGATAGCAGGCAGTCGCCTCGGGTCAAGCTGCGACGTGTCGAAATGCTGAAGCTTCTCTTCGCCGATCCATCGGGCCGGGTGTACGAGCACCCGGAGCTGCTTGCGCTAGCGCGCGACGGCCTTTCGCCGGAGCCCGCCGAGCGGCTGCCCGCGCACGCAACGCTGGCCGCGCTGCCGGGGCGGCGTCCGGTGGGACTCGATCCCTCGAGCGGCCGCGTGCTCGAGCTCTCCGAGGTGCGAATCGGGCGGCGGACCGTGCGGCCGAGCGCGGTCGCCGCCGTGCTGCCTCCGGGATGGACGCGCACCGAGCTGCCGGCGTTTCGCAAGATGGCGATCGCTCCGCTGCTGCCGCAGTGGGCGTATACCGCCGCGGCCTGGGACGAAGAGCGGAAGTTCCACGTCGCCTGGGCGCTGCACACCGACCAGCGGCGGCACTGGGATCCGGCGAGGCACTCCACTGCGGACCTTCCCGGGCGGGTGCAGTCCCGCCTCGCGAGGGATCGCAATCCCCTGCTGCGCCAACTGGCGCATTGCGCGCTCGAGTACCGCTGCTTCACCGCGCAGAACACCTTCTACCAGCGCGACGAAGCCGCGATCCCGGCGAGCTCGGGATGCAACGCGCGGTGCGTCGGGTGCATCTCCGAGCAGCCGGAGGGAGGGCCTCCCGCGTCGCACCAGCGGATCGGGCGGGCTCCGGACGCGGAGGACATGGCGGCCATCGGCATTCCGCACCTCGCTCGGGCTCCAGGGAGGACGATGGTGTCCTTCGGGCAGGGATGCGAGGGCGAGCCGTTGACGCGCGCCCGGGAGATCGCGGAAGCGATCTGCAAGATGCGGCAGGCGACGCCGCGGGGATCGATCAACGTCAACACCAACGGCTCGCTGCCAGGGAACCTCGCCTTGCTGATCGACGCCGGCCTCGACGCGTGCCGGATCAGCCTGAACAGCGCGCACAAGCCGCTGTACGAAGCGTATTACCAACCGATCCAGTACGGCTGGGAGGAAGTG
>Ga0209761_1003587_pt1 | contig 10254 bp, 8 predicted proteins | sample GraSoi013_1_40cm_4_FD_185818 | JGI IMG/M metagenome (GOLD analysis project Ga0209761, IMG submission 185818) | Grasslands soil microbial communities from the Angelo Coastal Reserve, California, USA - Sample 09_25_2013_1_40cm (SPAdes) (version 2) | ecosystem: Environmental > Terrestrial > Soil >... | reverse complement strand
ATGGACAGGTACGGTTCCTCGGCACGGCGCCTGGTGGGTTGGCTGGGACGAGACCGGTGCTCGAGGTCTGGCTGGCGCGGCGCGTCGCCGGCGGTGGAGGCGCGGGTGTCGCCGGACGGGTGCGGTGGCTGCCGTTCGACGGCCTGCTCGCAGCGGCCGGCTCGCCCGGGCTGCGCGACCCCCGGACGCTCGCGGCGCTCACGGTGGCGGCGCGGTCGGACGTGCTGGGCGACTGGACGCGCGGCCGTGAGCCGGTGCGGATTGCGGCGCCACGCCAGGCCGGCGAGCGGCGGGTGCGACTGTCGGAGTACGCCCTGCGCTCCCCCATTCCCGACGTCGACCGCCCAGGGGCCGAGCACTTCCTGAACGGCGATCTGAGCCTGATCGAGTTCAACGCTCGGGTACTGGAGCTGGCGGAGGACCCAAGCGTCCCGCTGCTCGCCCGGGCCCGGTTTTTGTCCATCCTGAGCGCGAATCTGGACGAGTTCTTTATGGTGCGGGTCGGCGCCCTGAAGCGCGCGGTGGCAAAAGGGAGCCAGGTAGAGGTGGGTGCAGGCGGTCTCGCTGCGGACGAGCAGCTCCACGCCATCGCGATCCGGGTGCGCGCCCTGGTCGAGCGGCAGGCTCGGTGTTTCACCGACGTGTGCCTGCCGGCGCTCGCCGCGCACGGCGTCCGGATCTTGCGCTGGACGGACCTGGCGGCGCCCCAACGGGAGTCGCTGCGCCGCTTCTTCACGGAGGAAGCGTTCCCCTTCATCTCGCCCCAGGCCATGACGCGGGCGCCGGGGCACCCCTTCCCGCTCATTCCCACCTTGCGACTGTCCCTCGCCGTCGTGGTGCGCGACGCCCCGGGCGGACCGATGCACTTCGCCTACTTGAAGGTGCCGGAGGCGCTGCCCCGTTTCGTGAAGCTCGCCGACGGGAGCGGGTTCGTCGCGGTCGAGGACGTCATCCGCGCGAACTTGAGCCTGGTCTACCCGGGGCGATTCGTCGAGGAGGCGTACGCGTTCCGCGTGACGCGCGGCGCCGACCTCGAGCTCGACGAGCATCATGCCGTGAGCCTGCTGCAGGTGATCGAGGAGGAAACCAAACGGCGGCCCTACGGCGCCGCGGTGCGGGTGGAGATCGCCGGCGAGATGCCGGAGGCGGTCCGGGAGCTCCTGCTGCGCGAGCTGCAGTTCGAGGAAGCAGCCGCGAGCAGCCCCCCAGACGCAGGGGATCTGTACGCAGCGGACGGCCTCCTCGACCTCGGCGCCCTGCGCGAGCTCGCGCGCCTGCCGTTCCCCGAGCTGGACTACCCGCCGCACCGTGGCGGCGCGCCGATCGAGGAGGGCCGGTCGATCTTCACGATCCTCGCGGAGCGGGACATCCTGGTCCACCATCCCTACGATGCCTTCGAGGCCACCGTGCAGCGACTCGTGGTCGAAGCCGCGGACGACCCGGATGTCGTGGCGATCAAACTGACGCTGTATCGCGCTGGCGGCCGCTCGGACATCGTCGAAGCGCTCGTGCGCGCCGCGGGACGCGGCAAGGAAGTATTCGTGTTTGTCGAACTGAAGGCCCGGTTCGACGAAGAGCGGAACATCGAGTGGGCTAAGAAGCTCGAGCAAGCGGGCATCCGGGTCGTGTATGGCCTGGTCGAGCTCAAGACCCACGCCAAGACGGTGCTCATCGTGCGCCGCGAGCAGGGCGGCATCCGCCGCTACGTGCACATCGGGACCGGGAACTACAACGCCGCGACGGCGGCGATCTATACCGATGTAGGTCTCCTGTCGGCCGACCCTGCACTCGGGGCCGACTTGAACGACCTCTTCAACGAGCTCTCAGGATCGTCGCGACCGCCCCAGACCGCCTTTCGGCGAATCCTGGTCTCGCCCACCTACCTGGCGAATCGCCTGGTCGAGCTGATCGATCGAGAGGCAGAGCACGCTCGGGCGGGCCGCGACGCACGGGTTCGCGCCAAACTCAACGGGCTCACCGATCCGGAGATCATCACGGCACTGTATCGCGCGTCGCAGGCGGGCGTCGATGTCGCTCTCGTGGTGCGAGGCGTATGCACGCTTCGTCCCGGCGTGGTGGGACTGTCGGAACGCATCCGGGTTGTCAGCGTCCTCGGCCGGTTTCTCGAGCACGCGCGCATCTACTCGTTCGCCAACGATGCTGACGCCGAGTACTACATCGGCTCCGCCGATTGGCGCGTGCGGAACTTACGGCAGCGGGTGGAGGTGGTGACACCGGTGCAGGACGCGGCGGCCCGCGCGCGGCTCGACGCCATTCTCGCCGCGGAGCTGGACGACCCGACCGCCTGGGACCTCGATCCCGACGGCGGTTATCACCGGCGCGCGCCTGCGCCAGGCGGAGATCCGCGAAGCTCCCAGGAGCGTCTGCTCGGTCTGGCCAGTGTCACGGCCTGAGCCGGCCGCGGCGCTCGTCGCGCTCGGGCTCGCCGGTCTGCTGGCCGGCGCGCCACTCGGGGCGCAAGCGTGCCGGGAGCCTCACTATCGCTGGACGCAGAAGACGGACACGGCGCTTGCCGACCTCGCGCCGCAAGCGACATCCGTCTTGGCGATCCTCGCCACCTGGGCGCCCCCCGACCTGGGGCCCCGGGACCGCTGCGCTCCCCGCTCGGAGCGCGAGCTCGGGGCCTACAGCCTCACCGCATGGGTGCGGCGGGTCGACAAGTTCAAAGACGATGGCGACTGGCACCTCGAGCTGACCGAGCGGGCCGACAGTCCCTCGGATTCTTGCATCGTGGTCGAGATCCCGGCGCCGAAATACAGTCCGCGGTACACGCGGGCCCGGGCGGCGCTCGACTCGCTGATCGGCGCCAGCAAGGTCCGTAGGGGCGGGGTCCTCGCCCGGCCGATTCGGGCGCGCATCACCGGGGCTGCCTTCTTCGACGGGCAGCATCGCCGCGGCGGGCGGCGGAGCGACAAGATCGACGGCGAGCACGGGCGCTGTAACTCATCGGTGCGGGCGCTGTGGGAGATTCATCCCGTGTACGGCGTCACATCTCCCTGAGCTCGCTCTACGCGATTCCTTCCCGCCTGCTTCGCCGCGTACAGCGCCGCGTCCGCGGCGCCCCGCAGGTTCGCGACGTCGCGTACCGTGTCCGGGTAGGCGGCCACGCCGCACGAGATCGTCAGGCCGAACGGTTCCCCGCTCCACCGCCACGTCGTGGACTCGAGCGTCGCACGGATCCGCTCGGCGACCTCGAGTCCCGACACCATGGGAGTGTGGGGCATCCACACGGCGAACTCCTCGCCACCGATCCGCGCCACCAGGTCCTTGTCGCGCACCGCCGCTTCGAGGATGCGTGCCACGTGGCGTAGCGCCGCGTCGCCGGCGGCGTGCCCCAGCGTGTCGTTCAGCTTCTTGAAGTGATCGAGGTCCGCGTAGATCAGCGTCGCGATCGGGGGCGCTTTGCTCCCGTGCTGGGTCAGCGCACGCTCGAGCTCGCGTCGGTTGCGGAGACCCGTGAGCGGGTCGCTGACCGCCCGCTGCTCCGCCTCGAAGACCGCGCGGGCAGCGGGAAGGCGGGACCCCAGCTCCGCGAGGAGGCGCTGCAGCTGGTCGGCGACGGGTGTGTCCGGTGGGAGTTGGGGGCCCATCACCACCAGGGCTCCGATCACGAAGTGGCCGTCGAAGAGCGGGTAGGCGGTGCCGGCGCGATCCTGGCGCCGGCGGTCGGGGAGCGCGCTGCCGAAGACGTCTTCCGCGCCGCGCGAGACCACCGGCACCCCGGACGTGATGGCCCGGACCGCCGGCGCGGCGGACGGCAGCACGAGCCCCTGGAGCCGGTTATCCGCCGCCGTCGATACCGCCACGACCCGCAGCGTGCCGCTCCCGGGTCCGATGCCCTGCAACACGATCACCGCCCCGCGTTGGGTGAACTGTTGGGCCAGCAACACTCCCGCCTTGGCGATCCCCTCGAGCGTCTGCGCGCTACCCGCGATCGCGGCGAGCTGCTTCGAGACCAGCTGGGCGGGATGCTCGCCGGATTCGTGCGCCCGCGCGAGCCGCATCCCCGCGACGATACGACGCAGCTCCTCGGTGACCGCGGCCGCTTTCTCGGGTGTGGCCTCCGGCGGCGGGAGCAGCAGCCCGGCGCCGAAGGGGAAGTCGCCCACGGCGATGTAGCTGCCGGCCGGATCGCGCGCGACGTGGGCACGCCCGTCCACCGAGGCGAGTTGCACGAGCGCGGCGCCGCGCTGGCGCGCCGCGCCGTCCACCTCCTCCCGCCCGAGGACCTCGACCTCGCTGTCGTCGAACCCCACGGCCCAGCCCGCCCGCGCCCCGTGCGCCCGGCGCAGCAAGTCCAGGGTGTGGTGGAAGTCGGAGGCCCTAGTCAGCGGCTCGTCCGCCAGCCACACGCGCACCAGCGGTCCCAGCGACAGCCCGGTCGCCGCGACGAAGCCACCGAGGGCTGCGACCAGCGCCCAGCCGTTCGCATTCAGGACGGCCGGGATCACGGCGGCCAGGCCGAGCACGGCGAGGCCGCGCCCGACCCAGACGCCGGCGCGGGGGCCCTTCACGAGTGATTGATGCGGCTCGCGGCGGCGGCGCCGAACCCGTTGTCGATGTTGACCACGGTGACGCCCGCCGCGCAGGAGTTGAGCATGCCGAGCAGGGCCGCGACGCCGCCGAACGACGCGCCGTAGCCCACGCTCGTGGGCACGGCGATCACCGGGACCGGCACGAGCCCGCCGACGACGCTCGGGAGCGCGCCTTCCATGCCGGCGACCACGACGATCACCGCGGCGCTGCGCAGCAGGTCCGTCTGCGTGAGAATGCGGTGGATGCCGGCGACCCCGACGTCGGTCAGCCGCGCGACGGTATTGCGGAACGCGCGCGCGGTCACGGCGGCTTCCTCTGCCACCGGGAGGTCACTCGTCCCCGCGGTCACGATGAGAATCGTCCCCCGCCCCGTCGGCTCGGGCTCAGGTGTTGGGGGCAGATAGATGGTGCGTCCCAGCTCGTTCACCTCGGCACCCGGGAACCGCGCGGCGAGCGCGGCGCGATGTGCGACCTCGGCTCGGGTCGCCAGGAAGCTTCCGGCTGCCGCTTCGAGCCGTTCCGCGATCGCGACCGCCTGCTCGGGCGTCTTGCCCTGACACAAGATCACCTCCTGATGCCCCTGCGTCGCGGGCCGGAGGTGGTCGATCGAGGCGAACGGGAGGCGCTCGATGAAGCGCCCCAGGTCCTCGATGTTCACGCCGCCTGCCCCACGGCGCTCCCGGCGAGATAGGCCGCGAAGATCGCTTCCGCCTGCTGCATCGACTCGATTTGGAAGAGCCGCTCGCGCAGGCTGGCCGCGCCCGCCACCCCTTTCGTGTACCAGCCGAAGTGCTTGCGAAACTCGAGCGCCGTCTTGCGGGTGTCACCCTGCAGCCTGAGCGCGAGGCGCGCGTGCTCGAGGGCGGTGGCGAACCGCTCCTCGGGGCTGGGGGCCGGCCGCGCGGGTCGGCCGGCGATCAAGTCGCGCGCCTGCGCGAAGATCCACGGATTGCCGAACGAGCCGCGGGCGATCATGACCCCGGCGCAGTGCGTGTGCGCCCGCATGGCGATGACGTCTTCCGCGCCGGTGATGTCGCCGTTCCCGATGACCGGAATGTCGAGCGCCTCGACCACGCGGGCGATCTCGTCCCAGTTCGCGCTCCCGGCGAACATCTGGGTGCGCGTGCGGGCGTGGAGGGTGAGGCCCTGGGCACCGGCCTCGCGGCAACGCCGCGCGATGGTAACGGGATCGCGCTGGGCGTCGTCCCAGCCGCTCCGGATCTTCACGGTGACGGGGAGATGCGTTGCACTTCGCACCGCTCGGATGATGCGCTCGACCAGATCGAGATCCTTCAAGCAACCCGATCCGCCGTTGTTCTTGACGACCTTCTTCACCGGGCAGCCGAAGTTGATGTCGATGAAGTCGGGCCGGCCCGCCTCGGTGACCATCTCGGCGGCGCGCGCCATGACTGTGGCGTCCGCGCCATACAGCTGAATCCCGATGGGGCGCTCCGCCTCCTCGAACCGCATGTCGTCGAACAGGTGTTCGAGGCCGCGGGCCACGCCGACTGCCGAGATGAATTCCGACACGACGACGTCCGCCCCGAACCGCCGGCACAGCAGCCGGAAGGGGGATTCGGACACGCCCGACATGGGGGCGAGGAACAGGGGGAAATCGTGCCCCGTGTGGTACGGGAAGTGCATGAGACACAACGTAATGACGCGTTGCGCGAGGAGCAACCAGTCATTACGTTTCGCCGCCGTTTCGACCGGAGCGACTCGACGTGCGCTTGCGTGAGTTCTTTGCGGAAGACGCGATCAACCTGCAGCTGCAAAGCACCACTAAAGACGATGTCTTGAAGGAGCTCGTGGGTCTGCTCAAGCTGGACGACAAGTCCGAGCAGACCCTGGTGAAGATGTTGAAGCGCCGCGAGACGCTCGGGTCGACCGGGATCGGCCAGAATATCGCGATTCCGCACTGTCGTGCGCTGGCCGTGAACCGCTTACGCGTCGCGTTCGGCCGGAAGCTCGATGGCATCGCCTTCAATGCGATCGACGGCAAGCCGGTGCACTACTTCTTCCTCATCGTGGCCCCGCCGCTGGAGGTTTCCAACCAGTACCTGCCCGTCCTCGGCAAGATCGCGCAGTTCGCGAAGGAGCCGGACGTGCCGGGGAAGCTGGCGGTTGTTGGGACGGCGAAGGAGTTCTTGAAGCTCTTGGAGGATAAGAACATCTAAAGGCGTTATACGACGCTACGACGCTACGTTGTACGAGAAGGCACCACGAGCCGGCTCACCGCCCGCCCATCTTACGCAGTAACCCGTAGACCATTTTCCCGCAGTTATCGCGCGTCAGCCTAACCTGCGCGAGATCCGGCTCTGTCAAGTATCCGAGAGCTTCGGCCAGCGCCAGAATTGCTTCGATCTCGTGCAGCGACCCTAGAGCGATATCGAGATAGCGACGGAATTCCCTCGGCCCGCGGCGGCTTGCTCCTTCGGCGATGTTCGGGGCAACGCTGTACGCAGCTCTCCGCCACTGATCACCCAGGGCGAACCGCTCCGCGCTCGGCAGCTTGGTGATTGCATCCCTGGAGCGGACCGCGAGCGCGACGGCCTCCTGCCACGCTCGAAGCTTGCGGAAGTCGCCCATGCCCAAGGATGCTACTCTTGATCGACACGATCAGCATTAGTATTACGCAGGGAGCATCAATTTCGCGCTCATACAACGTAGCGTCATAGCGTCTTACGACGATGGTCACTCCCACTCGATCGTCGCCGGCGGCTTGGAGCTCACATCGTAAACGACGCGATTCACGCCCCGCACCTCATTGATGATCCGGCTGCTGATCTTCCCGAGCACCTCCGCCGGAAACGGAAACCAGTCCGCTGTCATGCCGTCACGACTCGTTACCGCCCGCAGCGCCACCACGTGATCATACGTGCGGAAGTCTCCCATCACGCCGACTGATTTGATCGGGAGCAGCACCGCGAACGCCTGCCAGATCTGGTCATACAGGCCGGCCGCGCGAATCTCCTCGATATAGATCGCATCCACCCGGCGCAGCAGATCGAGCCGTTCCTCGGTTACGGGCCCGAGCACGCGGATCGCGAGGCCCGGGCCCGGGAACGGATGCCGGCCCACGATCTCCTCGGGCAGGCCGAGCTCCCGGCCGACCTGGCGCACCTCGTCCTTGAACAGCTCGCGTAGCGGCTCGATCAGTTTCCAGGGGAGATTGGGTCGCAGGCCGCCCACGTTGTGATGCGTCTTGATCGTGACCGACGGGCCGCCGAACGGCGACGCGGACTCGATCACATCGGGATACAGGGTTCCCTGCACCAGGAATCCGACGTCGCCCCCCCTGGGCACGTGCTCGGCCGCCTGCTCGAACACGTCGATGAACGTGTGGCCGATGCGGCGCCGCTTTTCTTCTGGGTCTTCGATCCCGGCCAGCGCCTCGAGGAAGCGCGCCCCCGCGTCGACGACCCGTAAGTCGATGCCGAGGTGCGCCCGGAACGTCCGCTCCACCTGCTCTCGCTCGTTCAGGCGCAGCAGGCCGTGGTCCACGAAAATGCAGGTCAGCCGGTCGCCGATCGCGCGGTGGACCAGCGCGGCCGCCACCGCCGAATCCACGCCGCCCGAGAGGCCGCAGATCGCCCGCTGGATGGGACCCACGAGCTCTCGGATTCGGCGTACTTCCTGCTCGATGAAGTGACCCGGCGTCCAATCCGGCGCGCAGCCGGCGATCGCGAACAGGAAGTTGTGCAGCATCTCCCCGCCCCGCGGCGTGTGCGCCACCTCGGGGTGAAACAGCACTCCGAAGATCGGCCGGGTCTCGTGCTGGAACCCCGCCACCGGTGCGTTCGGGCTCGATGCCGTCACGCGGAAGTGCGGCGGCGGCTGGTCGATCCGGTCGCCGTGGCTGGCCCACACCGTGACGCACCCTTGAGGCTCGAATCCAGCGAACAGCCCCGTCGCATCCCGCACCGTGACCTCGGCCCGGCCGTACTCGCGCTGGGCGGACGGCGTCACCTTGCCGCCTGCCAGATGGGCCACAAGCTGCATGCCGTAGCAGATGGCGAGGATGGGTGTACCGAGCTCGAGGAGCTTCGGATCGGCCGTCGGCGCACCGGGGTCGAACACCGAGTTGGGGCCGCCGGAGAGAATGATGCCTTTCGGGGCGAACTGCATGACGAAGCCCAGGTCGGTGCCGCGCGCGGCGGGATGGATCTCGCAGTAGACGTGCGCCTCGCGCACCCGGCGCGCGATGAGCTGGGTGAACTGCGAGCCGTAGTCGAGGATCAGGATACGGTTCACGCACCACCCGCCCGGTACCAGGTCGTGGGCTCGACCACCTCCCCGCGCAGCAGGTCGTCGAGCGTCTCACGCTGCCGCGCGACGTAGTAGCGATCGCCTTCGACCAGTACCTCGGGGGGTCGGGGCCGCTGATTGTAGGTCGAGCTCATCACGAAGCCGTAGGCTCCCGTGCCGAGCACGGCCAGGTACTCGCCGGGCTCGACCGCGGGGAGTTTGCGGTCGAGCGCGAGGAAATCCCCAGACTCACAGATGGGGCCCACGACGTTGACCAGCTCCTCGGGTCGGCTGCCGTTCTTCAGCGGGACGATTTCATGATGGGCGTTGTAGTGGCTGGGCCGCACGAAGTCCGTCATCCCGGCGTCCACCACGACGAACTCCTTGCCACCGGCATGCTTGCGGTACAGCACTTTGGTGACGAGTACGCCGGCGTTCGCCACCAAGTAACGCCCCGGCTCGCACAGCAGGGCCAGCCCGGCCTGGTTGATCGGCGGCGCCACCGCGTCGGCGAAGTCTCGCGGACTCGGCGCCTTCTCGTTGTGGTAGCGCACGCCCAACCCACCGCCCACATCCAGCGCTTCGATCGTGCCGATCCCCGAAGCGCGGAGCGCCGTCACCAGCTCGAGCAGCTTGACGGTGCCGCGGTGATACGGCTCGACGTCGGTGATCTGGGACCCGAGGTGCATCGCGAGCCCGCGCAGCGTGAAGAGCGGCTCGGCCGCCACCCGCTGGGCCACGCTCACGACTTCGTCGTAGGGAACGCCGAACTTGGCCGTCTTCTCGCCAGTCCTGGTGTACGGGTGCGTCTCGGTCGCGACGTCCGGATTCACGCGGATGCCGAGGCTCGCGCGCTTCTTGAGCTTCCGGGCGACCGCGATCACCGCGTCCAGCTCGGCGGAGGACTCGACGTTCAGGAATCCCACGCCGGCGCGGATCGCCTCTTCCAGCTCCGGGGCGGTCTTCCCCACGCCGGAGAACACGATCGAGCTTGCCTCGAAGCCGGCCGCGAGGGTGCGCCGCAGCTCGCCCACGGACACGATGTCGGCACCGGCGCCCAGGGCCTTGAGGACCTTGAGGACCCCGATGTTACCGTTGGCCTTCACCGAATAGCAGATGCGATGCGGCACGTCCTTCAGGGCGTCCTGCAGCGCGTGGTATTGGGCGCGGATCAGGTTGCTGCTGTAGACGTAGGCGGGGGTGCCGACCCGCTCCGCGATGGAGCGGAGCAGCGCCGGATCGAACCCTAGTACGCCTGCGCCCACACCGCCTCCGCCACGCTGGGCTTCCCGCACCACAGGCACGTCTTGGGCGCCTCGACCGAGCGGAATTCCGGATCGGGGAGCACCCGTACGGTCGCCCCCGTCTGCTGCTTGATCTCGGCCTCGCACGCGGGGGAGCCGCAGAAGCCGCCATACGCGAATCCACCCGTGCCCTTCATGAACTCGA
>Ga0209761_1003586_pt1 | contig 10255 bp, 9 predicted proteins | sample GraSoi013_1_40cm_4_FD_185818 | JGI IMG/M metagenome (GOLD analysis project Ga0209761, IMG submission 185818) | Grasslands soil microbial communities from the Angelo Coastal Reserve, California, USA - Sample 09_25_2013_1_40cm (SPAdes) (version 2) | ecosystem: Environmental > Terrestrial > Soil >... | reverse complement strand
AGACTCGGACGGCGGTTTTTGCCTGGTATACCCTGGCGGGCTCGTTTGCGACCGCGATCGGCTCCCTCGGTGGCGGGATGGTTTCGCACCTCCTGCAGGGGTCGGCGATGGCGCCGCTCGAAAGTTACCGCATTGTCGTGCTGCTCTATGCCGCGCTGGGCGCCCTGCTGGCGTTGTTCTTCAATGGTCTTTCGCCCGCCGCGGAAGTGAGCTCGCCGGGAGCAGGGTCCTTCGGCATCGGTCGCTCACGTGATGTGGTTCTCAAACTGTCGGGCCTGTTCGCCCTCGATTCGTTTGCGGGTGGCTTCGTGGTGCAGAGCTTCGCCGCTTATTGGTTCTATCTCCGTTTCGGCGTGAACCCTGGAACGCTGGGCGTGATCTTCTTTTGGGCGAATGTATTCGCCGGGGTATCGGCGTTGCTGGCGTCCCGCCTCGCCGCGCGCTTCGGCCTCGTGAGAACCATGGTGTTCACACACCTTCCGTCGAACCTTCTGCTCCTACTGGTACCGCTGATGCCGAGCCTTCCGCTCGCCGTCCTGGTCCTCCTTGCGCGCTTCAGTATCAGTCAGATGGACGTCCCGACCAGGCAGGCATATATCATGGCGGTAGTTCGCCCGGACGAACGATCGGCGGCGGCTGGCATAACGGGCGTGGCGCGAACGACCGGTGCCGCCATTGCTCCCCTATTTGCGGGATTCATGTTCGCCCGGCCCTCGCTGATCAACGTGCCCTTCTTCATCGCCGGAGCGCTGAAGATCATTTACGATCTGCTGCTCTACACGCGATTCGCCGCCGTTCAACCGCCCGAGGAGACGGCGCGGGGGACGTGACGCGGAGGAGGACCTCACGTTGAGCCGAATCTCGCCCAGCATGACGAGGATGACCCCCGCCTAGGGCCGCCCGCCACCGAGGGCCTCTTGTAACTGGCGCAGCATCTCCCCTAACCGAGTCAGCTCCTCGCCGTAGCGCGCCCAGTCGCCGGCGCGCTGCGCCTCGACGGCGCGTCGGTACGACTCAGCAGCGCGGCGAGCGAGATCGGCGGCGCGTCCGTCGCCAAGGCGCGGGGTGGTTGATGCGGCCGCGACCCCGGCCGGCTTGAGCGCGCCACCGAACAGCCGCGCCAACCCGGCCTCGAGCGTCTCCTCCATCGCCACCTGGTTCTGGTGGGCGACGACGACCCGCTTCAGCTCAGGAATGCGCCCACCTTCGGCTCGCAGGTACAGCGGCTGCACGTAGATGAGTGATTCCTCGATGGGGATGACCAACAGATTGCCGCGGACCACCTCAGAGCCACGCTGGTCCCACAGCGAGATTTGGCGCGAGATCTCGGTGTCCTGGTTGATGCGGTTCACGATCTGGGCCGGCCCGAAGACGAGGCTTTGCTTGGGGAAGCGATACACTATCAGCTGGCCGTAGTGCTCGCCGTCGTTTCGGGCCACCATCCACGAAGCCAGGTTGTCCTTGCCGCGCGGCGTGAAGGGCGTCATCAGAATGAACTCCGCCTGCCGCTCCTCCGGCAGGCGCATGATCATGTGGCGCACGAACGGGTCCGGCGCCTCACCGGTGCGTGACAACACCGGCTTCTGCCACTGGTCCTCGCGGTGATAGAAGATCTCCGGCTCGGACATGTGGTACGTGGCGTACATGTCGCTCTGGATCCGGAACAGGTCCTCGGGATAGCGCAGGTGCCGACGCAGATCCGCCGGCATCGCGTCGAGCGGCTGGAAGATCCCGGGAAACACCTTCGCCAGCGTGCGCACCAGCGGGTCGGCCGCATCGGCCTGGTAGGCCGTGACCGTGCCGTCGTAGGCGTCGATCACCACTTTCACGCTGTTGCGCAGGTAGTTCGTCCCGTCGGGGAGCGGCTGCGCGTAGGGGTAGCGGCGCGTCGCGGTGTAGGCGTCGAGGATCCAGCGGAGCCGGCCCGCATCGTCGATGACGAGGTACGGGTCGCGGTCGAACACGAGGAACGGCAACGCCGTGCGCGCTCGCTCCCGGATGTTGCGCACGTACATCGCGCGGCTCTCGTTGGTGATATCGCTCGAGAGCAGCACCTTGAGGGAGCGGAAGTGAGCCGCCAGCACCAGCCGGCGCCAGAAGGAGCCGACCCGGACGCCGCCGGTTCCCTCGTACGTGGCGAAGATATTCTCGTCGCCCGAGGGGTAGTCGAACTCGCGCTGTCGGGTGCGAGCGAACACCCAGGAATCGGTCAGCTCGCCGAAGTAGATCGCCGGGCGTGTCACCCGCAGCGACACGCTGGACACCGGCGGGAGATCCTTGATGAACAGGACGGGCAGGCCTTCCTCGGTCACCTGGTTCACCGGCCCGAGGGTGAGTCCCATGCCGTGCGTGAACGTGAGCCGTTCGTTGATGAAGGTCCGCGTGGGAAGCGAACCCGAGTTCAGCTCGCGCGGGGAGAGCATCACCTGACGGTACTGGCCGTCGATCCAGTACCGGTCGTCGTCCACCGAGACGAAGTCGTAGTAGGTGCGGATCTCCTGCAGCTGCCCAAACGTCTGGAGCAGCGGATCGCGATCCCACAGGCGGACGTTGTCGATCGTCGGCCGGTTGGCGCGGATGTCCCGCTCGGTGAGCCGGGCCTCGCCGGTCAGGTCGCGCGTCACGACGCCGTCCAGCCCCCAGGCGCGCCGCGTGGCCGCGATGTGATGCGCGAGCTGCGGCGTTTCCTTGACCAGCTCGTTCGGCGCCACGATGAGCCGCTGGACTATGGTGGGGTAGAGACCGACGCCGAGCAGCGACACACCGAGGTAGAGCCCGAGCGCGAGCAGCGTATTGCGCGCCAGGCGCTGGCTCGTGGCCCCCCACAGGACCAGCGCTCCGCCGGCCAGCGCGGCCAGCCCCGCGACCCGCAGGCCGGTGAGCGTGGCGTGAAGATCGGCGAAGCTCGCTCCCACGAGCGGTCCCGTGGTGGAGTACAGGAGGCTCGGGAGTCGGACGAAGTACACCCGCAACGCCGCCAACACGAAGAGCAGGGCGATGAGCAGGGCGAGGTGCAGCCGGGCCGTGGGCTCGACCGTCACGCGCCGTCCGAACACGATCACGTCACGCCGCAGCAGATACAGCCCGATGGCTGCCACCAGCGCGAACGTCGTGAGGGCCGTGGCGAGCCCGAGGGCGCCCGCGACGACCGGCACCGTGAACACGTAATATCCGAGGTCGCGCCCGAAGACCGGATCCGTCATGCCGAACGGCGTCCGGTGCAAGAACTGCAGCACGCCCAGCCAGCTCCCTTTGGCCCCCAGACCAAACAGGAGCGCGAGGCCGAGCGCCGCCGGCAGGGCCAGCCGGCGCAACAGGCGCGTCACATCCACCGGGGGGGCCCCGGCGCTGAGGGCGACCACCAGCGGGTTCGGCACGACGCCGCGCTGGGCAATCCGCAGATTGACGTAGAGGAAGGCGAACGCGACGCCGCCGATCAGCCCGCCGAGTAGCACCTGGGCCACGAGCCGGGTCGCGAACACGCGCTGGTAGCCCAGGGTCGCGAACCAGGGCCATTCCGCGGCGAGCTGGACGAGAGCGGGCAACACGACGATGACGGTGAACAGGAGGCCGAGGACCACCAGGCCGAGGCGGTTCGGCCGGCGGGCCGGCAGACGGAGTCTGGTGGGTGGACCGGTCATCGCGCGTAAGCTAACGAAGAAGCCGGAAGCTGTAAGCGCGCTATGCCCGGTCGTATGCCTGCTGTAGGCCCTTGATGTCGATCTTCGTCATTTTCAGCATGGCCTGCATGACCCGGTTGGCCTTCGCAGGGTCCTTGTCGCCCAGCAGCTTGCCCAAGATCGTGGGGATGATCTGCCACGACACGCCATATTTGTCCTGCAGCCAGCCGCATTGGTCTTTTCTGCCGCCGGCAGACAGCTTCTCCCACAGCTCGTCTACTTCCTGCTGCGTCTCACAGTTCACGAACAAGGATATCGCCGGCGTGAACTTGAATTGCGGACCGCCATTCAGGGCGTAGAAGTCCTGTCCCTCGAGCTGGAAGGTCGCGGACATGACCGTCCCCTTCGGTCCCGGCCCCGCTTCTCCGTAACGACTCACCCGCACGACCTTCGAATTCTTGAAGATCGAAACGTAGAAATTCATCGCCTCTTCGGCCTTGCCGTCGAACCACAGGAACGGGGTGATCTTCTGCATGCGGGTCTCCTTAGGTGGATTGCTGCGGTGCAGGACGCCGCCCCAGGACGGTGTACACGATGCCGCGGCGCGGCGCGGGAAACGTGCCCCCGCCGTTCATGCGCGCCCCCGGGCCGGTGTCGACGCCAACAGGTCGGCCAGCCGATCATAGCTCGCCGCCACGCCCGTCTCCATGTTGGACTTGATGACCGCGTCGCGCGCCGCGCGCGACTCGTAGTGCATGGTATACGTGAGGGTGGTGCTTCCGCCTCGCTCGACGAGGACGAGCGTCCCCACGGCCTCGCCCGGGTACCACGCCGCGTCGAACCGCTCGGTGTTGACGATCCGCTCGGGCGCCACGATCTCGCGGTAGACGCCACCCATCCCCATTTCGGCTCCGTTCGTGTCATGTCGCCACACGTACCGATACCTGCCGCCCACCCGCAGATCGATCTCGCACACGGGCATCGACCAGCCGGGCGGTCCCAATAGCCAACGCCTGACCAGCTCCGGCTTGGTATGGGCGTCGAAGACCAGAGTGCGTGGGGCAGCGAACACGCGGGTCATCACGAGCTCCCGGTCGCCGGCCGTGGTGATCTTCAGCTCTGCGCGTTTCATCGGGGGTTCCTTTCCTTAGCCTTCAGCTCATGGAGCAGGGCGTCGAGGCGCTGGTAGTTCCCTTCCCAGAGCCGGCGGTAGCGCTCCAGCCACGTGGTGGCTTCCCCGAGCCGCTTGGGCTCGAGGCGGCGGGGCCGGCGCTGCGCATCGCGACCGCGCGACACCAGACCGGCGCGCTCCAGCACTTTCAGATGCTTGGAAATCGCCGGCTGGCTCATGGCGAATGGCTCGCCCAGCTCCGTCACCGACGCCTCACCCGACGCGAGCCGGGCGAGGATTGCCCGTCGGGTGGGATGGGCGAGGGCCGCGAATGTGGTGTCGAGCCGGTGCGTCGCTTGCATAACCTACTGGTTATATACTGGACGACGCGCGCGCCGTCAAGCCCCTGAGGCTGTCAGGCGATCCGCGTCCCCGGAGGGTCCTCCATCGCGCCGCCCAGCGTTCGCGCCACTTCGACGAGGTGATGGACGAGGCGCGGCGCGTTCGGCCGCCAGACGAGCGCGATCCAGCATGGGATCGGAGGCTCGACAAAGGGGCGATAGACGATCGCGGTCGGGGTCGTCCGGTACGGGGCGGCGATCGCCTCGCTCGCCAGCGCCCAGGTTTCCCCGGCGGCGATCTGCACGTTGGCCGACGGCGTTTCTTTCGGGCGCTCACGACTGCGTAGCGGGACCAGACCGCGGTCGCGTAGCGCGTCCTCGATAAGTCGGAAGAAGCCAGGCCACCGTTGGGGCGAGGAATGGAGCCACGTGAGGTTCCGCAGTTCCGCCAACCGCACGGATGGTTTGGCCGCGAGCGGATGGCTCGCCGGCAGGAGCACGCCCTTGCTCGCGCAGTCGACCAGGCGAAGCGCATCGAACCCGGCGACCGGCCATTGGGCAATGAACACGGACGCGACGTCAATGTGGCCCTCGCGCAGGGCTAGGTCGGTGTCGGCGTCGCTCATGCTCGTCACACGCACCTGCGCCTCGGGGTACGCGTCCCGAAACGTCGCGAGGAGGTCTTCGATGACCGAGGTGTACAATGCAAGCTCGCCGTGCGCGAACTCGAGATCGGAGGCGCCGTCCTTCGCGGCACCGCGAGCGCTGGTCACGGCGCGCCCTGCCGCTGTCAGCGTACCGCGCGCTTCGACGAGGAACGCCTCGCCCGCGGGCGTGAGCCGGATCCCGCGCGGGAGACGATGGAACAGCGTCACGCCCACTTCCCGCTCGAGGTCGCGGATCTGCTTCGAGAGCGCGGGTTGCGCGACGTGGAGACGACGGGCGGCCCCGAGGAAGCTTCCTGCCTCCGCGACCGCGACGAAGTACCTCAGATGCCGGAGCTCCACTCAGAGCAATCCTTGTAGTGCGGTGTCGACGAAGACTCGGATGAAGCCGATCGCCATCCCCGAGCGGGCCAGCAGAAACGACCCGGCCGCGGTGCCCAGCAGGTGGTCCGCGCAGGCCGGCACCGCCAGGTCACGCGACAGGCTCCCGTCGCGGCGCGCGTTGCGGAGCGCCCGCGCGAGCAGCCGGCGCACCCGATCGAAGTGTCGTCGCACGCGCCCCGCGGCGACGGGGTCGATGGCACCACGCTCGAACGCCATATTGCAGATGAAGCACCCCCGGCCATCGCCGGTGCGGCGAATCACGCCGAGCACTCGATCGAAAAACCCCCGGATCTCGGTCGCGGACGCCCGCGCATCCTCGAGCGGCTCGAGCATGGGGTCCATGACGGCCTGCGAATAGCGCTCCAGGCTCGCGAGGAACAGGTCCCGCTTGCCGCCGAACGTGGCGTACAGGCCGTAGCGGCTAGCGCCGGTGTGGCGTACCAGCCCGTCGAGCGCCGTCGCGGCGTACCCCTGACGCCAAAAGAGCTCCATGGCGCGGTCCAGCGCTTCTGCTGGCTCGAATGCCTTGGTCCGTGGCACTCGCCCCCCCCATTTAAGAACGCGTAGTCTGATATAACGTTCCCTCCCGCACCGCCGGTGTCAACCGGGGTCAGCGGAGCGCCCCGGGAGCTATCGCTCGGAGCGCTACCTCTCCTAACAACGAAGTATTGGACGGACGTCCCCGGTGGGCGCATGTGTCTACGCACTTCGATGCGTGTCCCGCTGCGGGTCCTGATCGCGGAAGATTCCGAGGATGACGCCCGGCTGCTGCTGCGAGAGCTCCAGCGCGCGGGCTACGAGCCGACGTCCGAGCGGGTCGATACCCCGGCCGCCATGGCCTCCGCGCTCGATCGGCACGCGTGGGATCTCGTGATCGGCGATTACAGCATGCCGGCGTTCAGCGGGCCGGCGGCCCTCGCCCTGCTGCGAGCACGTGATCTCGATACGCCGTTCATCTTCGTCTCGGGCACGATCGGCGAAGACGTCGCGGTCGAGGCGATGAAGGCGGGCGCGCAGGATTTCCTCACCAAGGGCAATCTCCGGCGGCTGATCCCGGCCATCCAGCGGGAGCTCCGTGACACCGAGGTGCGCCGCGAGCGCCGCCGGGCCCAGACGGCCCTGCTCGAGCGGGCCCGCCTGGCGGAGCTGACCTCCGAGGTCGGGAGCGCGCTGACGCAAGGCGAGGGCCTGCGCGAGACGCTGCAGCTCTGCGTCGAGGCATTGGTGCGCCACCTCGACGTGGCGTTCGCCCGGATCTGGACCCTCGACGAAGGCACCAGCATCCTCGAGCTGCAGGCGAGCGCCGGGATGTACACGCATATCGACGGGCCGCACAGCCGCGTGCCGCTGGGAGCATACAAGATCGGCGTGATCGCTCAGGAGCGCCGTCCCCACCTGACCAACCAGGTGGTTGGCGACGCCCAGGTCCAGGACCAAGAGTGGGCGCAACGCGAGGGGATGGTAGCGTTCGCCGGCTACCCGTTGGTAGTGCAGGAGCGGGTCCTCGGCGTCATGGCGATGTTCGCGCGCCACCCTCTCTCCGAGTTCGTGCCCAAGGCGCTGGCGTCGGTCGCGAGCGCCTTGGCGGTGGGTATCGAGCGCAAGCGGGCGGAGGAGGCGCTGCGGCGGTCAGAGGAGCGGCTGCGTCAGGCGCAGAAGATGGAAGCGGTCGGCCGTCTGGCCGGCGGGGTCGCCCACGACTTCAACAACCTGCTGACCGTGATCATCAGCTACAGCGCTCTGTTGCTCGAAGATCTCGGCTCGGACGATCCCAAGCGCGACGACGTCGACCAGATTCGCAAGGCCGCAGAGGGCGCCGCCGCGCTCACGCGCCAGCTGCTGGCGTTCAGCCGCCAGCAAGTGCTCCAGCCCAAGGCCCTGGATCTGAAGGCGACCGTAGCCGGCACCGAGAAGCTGCTCAAGCGCCTGATCGGGGAAGACGTTCAGCTGACTACTTTTCTTGCGCCCGATCTGGGAGTGGTGAAAGCCGATCCCGGCCAGATCGAGCAGATCATCATCAACCTCGCGGTCAACGCCCGCGATGCGATGCCGACCGGCGGCCGGCTGACCATCGAGGCGGCCAACGTGGCCATGGACGAGGCCTACGTGCGCGGCCATGTGCCCGCCAGCCCGGGTCGTTACGTCATGCTCGCGCTTTCCGACACGGGAATCGGAATGGACGAGCAAACCAAAGCCCGCATCTTCGAGCCGTTCTTTACCACGAAGGAGCCGGGCAAGGGCACAGGGTTGGGCCTGGCGACTGTGTACGGGATCGTGAAGCAGTCGGGCGGATTCATCTGGGTGTATTCCGAGCCCGGCCACGGGACGAGCTTCAAGGTCTACCTGCCACGCGTGGACGAGCCCGCTGAGCCCACCACCGCTCCGCTGGCGACCGCGGAGCCAGCCCACGGCACGGAGACCGTGCTCGTCGTCGAGGATGCGGCGTCGGTCCGCATGGTGACCCGGCAGGTGCTCGAGCGCTACGGCTACGCGGTCCTGGAGGCACCGAACGGCGACACGGCGCTGCGGCTCGCGGCCAAGCATCACGGTCCAATCCACTTACTGCTGACGGATGTCGTCATGCCCGGGCTCAGCGGGCGGCAGCTGGCAGGGCAGTTGGCGCAGCTGCGGCCCGGCCTGAAGGTGCTGTATGCGTCGGGCTATGCAGACCACGCCATCGTCCATCACGGCATCCTCGAGTCGGGCATCGCGTACCTTCAAAAGCCGTTCACTCCAGAGACACTCGGGCGAAGAGTGCGGCAGGTACTGGATTCATCGCCCGCCGCGTAGAGGTGACGTGGCACGCATCCTCGTGATGGATGATGATGAGCTGCTTCGAGGCGCGCTCCGAGTCGTACTGGAGGCGGCGGGCTACGTGGTGATGGAAGCAGCCGACGGGGACGCCGGGTTACGGCTGCAGCGCGAGCAAGGCGCCGACCTCGCGCTGGTGGACATCTTCATGCCCGAGCGGGACGGGCTGGAGGTCATCCGAGCCCTCCGCGCCGAGATTCCTCAACCGAAGATCGTCGCCATGTCTGGTGGCGGCCAGACCGGACAGATTGACGTGCTGAGCGCCGCGGCGGCCTTCGGCGCTTCGCGCACGCTGCTCAAGCCGTTCCCGCCGCGGGAGCTGCTCAAGGCGATTCGCGAATTGTTGGGCGAGCGCGCACCGTCGTGAAGGGACCGCGTGCCGCGAAACCACCCCTCGGTGCCGCAAAAACGCCCTAGCACCCCCCGGGCGGACCGCCATGTTGGTGCCGTTGTCGGGGCGCGTGACGCCGGTCACAACGCCTCTGCGCCCAAAGGACAAGTTGTTCGGGAATAACCAGGGGGTTCCGACCGATGGCTGATCTGAGGACCGCTGCGGTTGCGACATCGATGGTCTTCACGTTGCATCTCAGCTGGCTCGCTCAGCCCGGCTTGGCCCAGCAGCCGGATTCAAGCCTGTCCGCCGAGGCCTTGAAGAAGCTGAGTATCGAGCAGCTGATGAACCTGCAGGTCACCTCCGTCTCGAAGCGTCCCGAGCGACTGTCCCAGACCGCCTCGGCGATCCAAGTGATCACGCAGGAGGACATTCGGCGCTCCGGCGCGTCCAGTCTCGCCGAGGCACTTCGCCTCGCCACCAACTTGCAAGTCGCGCAGGTCGATTCCCGCCAATGGGCCATCAGTGCGCGCGGCTTCAATAGCACCACCGCCAACAAGCTCCTAGTACTCATCGATGGACGTACGGTGTACACTCCCTTGTTCTCCGGGGTGTTCTGGGACGTGCAGGAGCTACCCCTCGCGGACATCGACCGGATCGAGGTCATCAGCGGGCCGGGGGCCACGCTGTGGGGAGCCAACGCCGTGAACGGCGTGATCAACGTCGTCACGAAGGACGCCAAGGACACGCAAGGGTTGCTGCTATCGGGCGGCGGCGGCACCGAGCAACGCGGCTTCGGAACCGTCCGCTACGGAGCGGCCTTGGGCTCGAGTGTTCGCGCGCGAATCTACGGCAGGGGGTCTGATCGCGATGCGACGGCGTTGCCTAGCGGCCAGGACGCCGCCGACGACTGGCACCTGTGGCAGGGTGGGTTTCGCATGGACTGGGACGCGGCGACCGTGAATCGGGTCACCCTGCAAGGCGATCTGTAC
>Ga0209761_1003584_pt1 | contig 10255 bp, 7 predicted proteins | sample GraSoi013_1_40cm_4_FD_185818 | JGI IMG/M metagenome (GOLD analysis project Ga0209761, IMG submission 185818) | Grasslands soil microbial communities from the Angelo Coastal Reserve, California, USA - Sample 09_25_2013_1_40cm (SPAdes) (version 2) | ecosystem: Environmental > Terrestrial > Soil >... | reverse complement strand
GGTGTACCGCCTCGTCGGCTATTCGGTGGACGCGCGTTGGTCCGACTACCAGGGAGTGGCGGAGCGCTCCCTGCAGAGCTTCGGGCGTCTCACCGACCCGGCAGTGCTGGGCGTGCAGCCGCAGCGCGTGAGCATCGTGCGGCTCGACCGCCGCACCACGATCGAGGAGCTGGCGCGGCAGCGGCCGTCGCCGGTCTCTCCCGTCACGCTCGCCCTCGTCAATCAGGTCGAGCCCACGACCCCCCTCGAGCCGGGCCAGCTGGTGAAGTGGATCGTCGGCCAGCCGCTCCCCTAGGCTCCTGACGCGCCGATCCGGCGCTGGCGCACCCCGCCCTCCGGGTCTACTGTATCGCATGGCCTTCCTCGACTCCAAACAGCAGGGCGCCGCCGCGCTCGTCCTGGTGCTCGGCGTCGCCCTCATCATCGCCCTCACCCCCTACGCCACCGGGTTGGTGGGGATCCCCGTGTTGTACGCCGTCTTCGCCCCGGTGCACGACTGGCTGGCGCTGCGCACGCGCGAAAAAGTCGCAGCCAGCGCCGTCGTCCTGCTCGCCCTCTTCCTCATCGTGGTGCCCGGCCTCTCGTTCGCGGGGCTGATCGTGAACGAGGCCCAGGAGATCGCGGGCAACGTGGTCCGCAGCCCGCTGTTGCGGCGGCTCGCCGAGCTGAAGCCCGGCGGCGTGGACCTGGGTCCCCGGCTCGCCGACTTGGGCGCCAAGCTCGTCTCGTGGATCGGTTCCTCCGCCTTCGGCTTGATCGGCACGGCCACGCGGCTCGCGTTGAACCTCGTGATCGCGCTATTCGGGCTGTTCTATCTGCTGCTCCGGCCGCAGGCGACGTGGGACGCGGTCCGACCGTACATCCCGTTCTCGGCGCGGAACACCGAGAAGCTGCGCCAGCGGTTCCGCGACGTGACGACCTCCACGCTCATCGGCACGGGCCTCACCGCCGCGATCCAGGGGACGCTCGTCGGTCTCGGGTTCTGGCTGGTCGGGCTCCCGAACGCCGTCTTCTGGGGCGTCGTCACGATGGTGTTCGCGATCCTGCCCGTGGTCGGGAGCGGACTGGTGTGGGGCCCGGGCGCGATCGCGCTGCTGCTCGACCATCGCCCGCTGCAAGCCTTCCTGCTCGCGCTCGGCGGCCTGGTCATCGTGGGCAACGTGGACTACATCATCCGCCCGATGGTGTTCCGCCGCTGGGCGGACATCCATCCGCTAGTCACACTCGTCGGAGCGCTGGCGGGAGTGCCGTTCTTCGGGATACTGGGACTGCTGATTGGACCGCTCGCGCTGTCCTACTTCTTCGAGCTGATCAAGATGTACCGCGAGGAGTACCTCACGTAGTCCGCGTCTCACTTCAGCCCCTCATAACCCAACGAGAGCGGACTCCGCTGAGGTTCGTCTCCGAGGCGGCTGGACGACCAAACATAGGCGCGGCAGACCACCCCACTGGTGTTGATGTCGTGCGGTATGAGGGACTGAAGTCCCGACTCGGCGCGAGCGCGTCCTAAAGGACGCCTGTGTGGCAAGCGTCCTTCAGGACGCCCACGGGCCGAGCCGGGACTTCAGTCCCTCATACCCCACGAGCGCGGAACTCAGTCCTCTGGACCCGCTCCCGGAGCCCGCGCCGCGAGCACGTACGCCAGGTTGGCGGTGCCATCCATAATCGGTTCGTTCGTGGAATAGTCTCCTACATCGTCGTGGTACACGATGAAGCCGGTGTTGAACGGGGCGTACACGTCGGCCGCGAGCAGCCGAATCCCCTGTAAGTGCTCGAAGATCGACCGGTACACGGGACCGTCGACCAGCCCTCCGGAGAGCTGCAACCCCAACTGCTGCGCCACGACCGAGTGCGGTGTCCGCGGGTACGTCGTCCCCAGCCCGATCACCATCGACACGCCCCACGGGTTCGTGCCGAACAGCCAGTCGAGCGCCGCCGTCTCGTACTCTAGGTAGCTCGAGTCACCGGTCATGCGCCGGTAGAAGCGGGCCTGGGTGGCGAACGAGGCGAGGAGGTTGTTCGAGCACCAGATAAAAGGAATGCCGACGCGGAACCCGTTGTCGGCGCGGCGCGCCACCGCGTTCAAGCCTCGACCGTAGTACTCGGCCACGAGCCGGCGCGCGCTGTCGGGTCCCTCGCGCCAGATCTCGTAGTGGCCGTTGTTGTGCCACGGATACCACTGATAGTGCCGCGCGGTGTCCTGCCCCATCCACGGGGACACCGGCTCGAGCGCGGCGTACTGGAGCGCCGCCGTGAGATAGAACGGCTCGTGCGTCAACGCGTACAGCTCCGCGGCTCCGAGCTCCATATCGTCGGCCCAGTCGTCCTCTTCGTAGAAGTACGGCGACCGGGCGGGCGCCGTCTGACACACGCCGGGATGCGCGGCGCCGAGCGCGTACACAGCTCGCGCCTTCGCAGCAAGCCGGCGGGCGAACGCGCGGTCGCGCTCGCGGAACGCCCCGGCGCCCAGTGCGAAGGCGGCCGCGTACTTCCCCGCCGTCGACGCCAGGCCGGTGGAGCGGTTCTTATAGTTGAAGAGCCCCTGCGGCTTGCCGGTGCAGGGGTACACGGGCCGCCGCCCTCCCCGTCCCCAGCCGTAGTCGGACGAATCGTGCGCCGGCACGTCCCAGAACGCGTGGTCCCGGTCGTCGCCCAACTGGTTCAGGAGCAGGTCGTCCTCGGGGTACATCTCGAGCAGCCATTCGAGCCCCCAGCGGGCTTCGTCGAGCACATCGGCGATCCCGTTTGCTCCCGGGAGGCCGTTCGCCTGGTAGCGGTCGGAGAAGGCGCCAGGGTGGTCCCGGTACGCCAGCAGCAGCATGGTCGTTGCGTGGGCCGTCGTGGCGCCGTACTGGAGGTAATCCGACGCGTCGGCCCAGCCCCCGCTCACTGGAATGAATGCACCGCTCCTCGTCGAATGATCGACCAGGATAGCGTCGGTGCGCTGGTGCACGGAGTCGCGAAACACCGGGTTGTAGCCGGAGCGCTGCTCCCGCAAATAGGCGAGCAGCGAGTCCGCGGCTCCATGGTACACGTCGCGCCCGATCCGTAGCGGGAGCGAGCTGGCGTCGTCGGCGACGATGCGATACACGCCCGCTTCGCGCACGCCTGAGAAGTCGAGCCGATAGGTGGCGGCGCACGGCCCAAACGGTCCTGTGGCGCGCGTGGCGGCCGGCCCGAAGACCGTCCGGTTACGCGCGTCGACGACGCGGAAGCGCGCGATCTCCCGCGACTCGAGCGCGCACACGACGGCGACCTTAGGCGCGTCGAGCAGATAGCCGACCTGATTGACCCGGATCGCGATCGTGGCGGCCGCCTGCGGAGCCGGACCTGATGGGCGGGGGAGGCGGTGGCAGGCGACGATCAGGAGAGCGAGGACGACGACAGCCGTCGTGTTGACAATGGCGGTCGTGTTATGGACGATAGCGGTCGTGTTATGAGGGACTGAGAGTCCCAACTCGGCCCAAGCGCGTCCTGAAGGACGCTGGCCCGTGCGGGAGCGCCTAGCGGCGCGACAGCGCCCCACGCGCGATCGCCAGCTCCGGTCGGGCGCCATCGCTCTTCTGCATCTGCGTCACGTAGTCCTGATACCGCGTCCGCGCCGCCGCGAGATCTCCCGCCAGCTCCGCGGCCCGCGCAGCGCCGAACAGGCTGCGGGCGCGGCCGGGCTGCTGCGCGAGCGACGCCGCGTACGCCTGGGCCGCCTCCGCGGGGCGGCCGAGCTCGAGCAGCAAGTCGCCTAGCAGCTCGCGCGCGGGAAGCACCGCGCCGGGAGTTACGGGATGCTTCTGAGTCCCATCCTCGAGGTCGGCGGCCGCACGCGCCTGACGCACCGCGTCGGCGCGGTCGCCTCCTGCGCGCGCGAGCCACGCCCCCGCGGCAAGCCGCTGGATCCTCACCTGGCCCGACCAGTACATGTGCAACCCGCCCGCCGCGGCTTCGGCGCTGTCGATCTCGGCGAGCGCGAGGATCTCGACGCGTGCGAGGGTCGTATCGCCGGTCCGCGCCGCGCCGATGGCGCGCGCGAATCGGGTGATCGCCTCCGCCGCGCGCCATTCCGGCGCAGGACGCACGACGAGCTGTGTGGCCTCGGCCCACGCCCCGCGCTCCAACGCGTAGCGCACCGGGATGGCGGCGAGCGCATAGGCGTTCGTCAACGATCCTACGGGATAGCCGGCGGTGACGCTCGCCGCCTCGTCTACCACGCGCTTCGCCTCGCCGTCCCGACCCTGTTGCAAGTAGGCGTAGACTAGGTAGTCCCACGCGTGGCCCCGCTGGTCCCACAGGGCGTTGCGATGCCGCTCCTCCTCGAACTGCCGCGCGGCCGCCACCGAGCGGTGGTTCGACGCGATGGCGTCGTCCCACAGACCGAGCCGGGTGAAGATGTGCGACGGCATGTGCTGCGCGTGCGGCACGTCGGGGGCGATCTCGGCGTACCGGCGCGCCGCGTACAGCCCAAGCCGGGCAAGCTGTGGGACGTCGTTGGTGTGGATCAGATAGTGCGCGAGCCCCGGATGCCGCGGCTCGCGCTGGAACAGCGGCTCGAGGATCGAGTCGGCCCGCCTCTGGTATGTGAAGGTCGTGTCGGTCGGGTTCGCCTGGCCAAGCGCGATGAGCGACAGGGCGTAAAAGATGCTGGCTTCGCGGTCGCGCGGATGCTGGCGCTCCACCTGCTCCATCGCCTGCGCATACGCGACCAGTCGCGCCTTGGGATCGACGGTCACGTAGGCCTCGTAGTAGGCACGCACCGCCGCAAGGTAGGCCTGCTCGCGGGGCGTTCGCGCAACGGCGTACCCGCGCACGGCGGCACCCAGCCCGGCCCGGAGCTCGTCCGAGGAAGGCGGCGTCCAGAGCGGATGAAACAGGCTCATCGCCTGGCCCCAGTAACCCATGGCGCACGTCGAGTCAGCGGCGACCACGTCCTGGAACGCCTCGCTCGCGCGCTCATACCAGAAGGAATGCAGCAGTGCGACGCCGCGCTCGAAGCGGCGCTGTGCTTGCGCTCGGCAGGACGTCGGGAACGTGACGCGCCCGAGCGCCTCTGCGTGTCCCCCGTGTTCGTGGACTGCCTGTGCCGAGAGCCCGGCGGCGGCGAGTGTCAGAGCCGCGTGCGCGGCGAGCGGGATGCGGGCGGACGTGGCGCAATCCTCCAGGGCGAAGGCTGTGCTATGCCCCTCAAGATGCTCAGCGGATCCCGAAGGTCAACGGGGCGTCGAAATCGAGATTGACGAGACTGAGCGGATCGACCGTGAGGCCACCGTACCCGGCGAGCCAGTGGAGGTGCGGGCCGGTCACGCGTCCCGATGCGCCGACGTGGCCGATCAGCTGACCGCGGGCAACGCTGTCTCCCACCGAGACGAGGGCGCGACTGAGATGGAAGTATCCGGTGACGAGGCCCGCCCCGTGGTCGATGAGGATCGTCGTGCCGCTCAAATACAAGTCGGCGACGAGGGCGACGACGCCGCGGTTCGCCGCCCGCACGGCCGCGCCCCGCCGCCCGGCGAAATCGACGCCCATGTGACGGCTCCGCAACACGCCGTTGAACACCCGCGCCACGCCGAACCGGCCCGTCACGGCCCCCGGGCGCGGGCGCGTGAACGGCTCGCGCCACAGGCGCGGCGTGTCGTGCGCGCGTCGCCGGACTTGCTCCACCCGCTCGCGTTCCGCCCCGATCCGCTCGCCGAGCGACTCCGGCGGCTGCACCAGATCGGGGGCCGCGTGGAGCCGTTCGCGCGGCGCCCGGCGCCGTCCCACGGGCAGGGAGGCTACCACCGTGTCGCTGGCGCCGTCGGCGCGCACGATCGTCACGCGAGCCGCGACGCCGGTCGCCGCGCCGAGTGGTATGGCGGCGAGGGCGTGAAACTCGTCCGCAACGCGCTCGAAGTGGAGCGCCTCGCCCGCGAGCTCCCCCTGCACCGCCACGACGCTGTCCCCAGAGTTATGAGGTAGGCGCAGCCCGAGCAGGATCACGGAGCCCTCGAGCGGCACGCGGGGGCGCCAGGCGATGTGTGGCGGCTCGGCGACAGCCTGCCCTCGCGCCACGGCTGGAGCGAGGCACACCACGAGCGCGTTGAACGACCGCCACAGCGTCGGCATGCCGCGGGATACCCGAGGCAGGCATGCGACGTTCCGTCCGCTGAAACCCGCGCGCCGCGGGCAGCAGAGTTCCTCGCGTCAGAAGGAGAAGGCAGTGGGATGGACGCGCATCCCGACCGGCATCACATCCCACGCGTCGACCCGGGCGAGGATGAAGTCCGCGATTGCGGCGGCGGCATTCGGGACGGCGGTGAAATTGGGGAATTCGTCGACCTCGAGGACGGCCACGCCATCCGCCGTCTCGATCGTATCGACGCCGTAGATGTCCAATCCGAAGACCCGCCCGCATCGGAGCGCCAAGTCCACGAGCCCCGGCTCGGGCCGCACCGGCTGGGCCGCCGCCGCAGCGTCGCCGTTCAAGGGGGACGGCTTACGCGTGGCGAACACCCGGTCGCCGCACACATACAGCTTCAGGTCGAATCCGCCGTTCGGCAGATAACGCTGGGCCAACACCAGCTCCTCCGGCCAGTGCACGTCCCGCAGATCGTCGCGGCGGCGGATGAGCCGCAGCCCCTGGCTGTTGTCGCCGCAGGTCGGCTTGAGCAGCAGGGGGAACCAGTCTTCCGACAGGCCGGCCAGTACGGCGACGTCGCTCGCCAGGACGGTGGGCGCGCACGGGACAGCGGCGCGCTCGAGGGCGACCGCCGTCTCGGCCTTGCTGCGCAGCTGCTCCGTCGCCGAGCGGGTGTTGATGGTGAGGATGTGGGCGGTTTCCGCGTATGCCAGCAGCGCCAACCCGAGGGCGTCGCGGCAGCGCGCCACGACGACGTCGTAGTTGTTCAGGTCGAACCGCGCGTCCGAGCTGGAGACAAAGACCCCGCTCTGTGGATCGAACCGCGCGCCTTGCGGGCACAGCACATCTGGCTGCAGGCCCTTGGCCTGGAGCAGGCGAATCGCCGCCCCGGGCATCTCCTGGCTCAGGTACCGCCCTTCCACAATGAACGCCATTCTCGGTGCCACGTGCCATCTGCCTCTGGTTCGGCCCTGAGGCCGGGAGGGAGGCAAGTTCTGTACCTGCCGAGGCGGGGTCCGTGAAAACCGGCGACCGGGCGAGCAACATCACGCGCCGCGCCGCGACGGCCTTTTTCTGTTGCGTCGTTTCGGCGTCGCCCGGATCCATCAACGCCAGGCTGCCACGAACTGTCGGAAGGAGACCACGGGCGGCTGCGGACGCGACGTGGGCTGGGGCGATGTGGAGGGATGCGGCGCGGCGATTGGAGGCGACCGTCACCTCGAGCGGCCGGCCCGCCTGACGGAGAGGACGTACACCGGTACGCCGAGCGCCAGCAGGCCGGCGCCGATCAGCGCATTACGCGGGTTCGCGACAATCGAGCTCACCACGACGTATAGCGCCGCGACCACGAACAGCCCGGGTGTCCAAGGATAGCCAGGCACGCGGAAGACACCGGGCGACGGCTTGCCACCCGCGGTCTCGTCCCGGGCTCTATAGATGAAGAGACCCGCCACCGTGAGCCCGAAGAAAATCCAGTCGCCGAAGGCGACGTAGTCCACCAGCTGGGCGAACGTGCCGGAGAGCGTCAGCACGATCGCCCAGCCGGCCTGGACCAGGATCGCGAACGCCGGTGTCCGGTAGACGGGGTGCAGGGTGGCGAGCCGGGGCAGGAACGCCCCGTCCGCCGCCATCGCGTGCAGCACCCGGGGCGTCACGAGGATCACCAGGTTCAGGAAGCCGAAGGTGGATGCCGTGATTCCCGCGGCGATGAACGTGCCGCCCGCGGGCCCCAGCAGCGCGCGCATCACGTCGGCTGCGGGCGCCGTGCTGGCTGCGAGCTGCGCGGGTCCGAGCACCCGCAGGTACGCCACGTTGGCGAGCAGGTACACGGCCACCACTACCGCGACCCCGAGGACCAGTGCGCGAGGCAGATTCTGCTCCGGCTCGACGATCTCCTCGGCGATGAAGTTGGTCTGCTGCCAGCCCCCATAAGTGAAGAGGATCGGCACGAGAGCGGCACCAATGGCCACGACCACGTCCACCGCTGCACGCGGCGTGGTGGAGGACGGTGGAGGTTGGTGGAGGGCGGTGGAGGGAACGGCGAGCGCGACACCGGCGACGATCAGCGCGGCGAGGGCGGCGAGCTTCAGGACCGTGAAGATGTTCTGTGTGACGGCCGCCGGCTTGACTCCCACGTAGTTGATCGCCGTCAATAGCGCGATCGCGCCGATCGCGACGGGCACGGTGAGCCCGGCAGAGAGCCCCGCTAGGGCCAGCGCGTAGTTGGCAAACGTCACCGCCACCGCCGCGATGGCCCCCGTGGCGATCACCAGCAGCAGCGCCCACCCGTACAGGAACCCGGCGAGGGGCCCCCACGTTTCCCGCAGGTAGACGTACCCGCCACCCGCCTTGGGGCGACGTTGGCCCAGCTCGCCGAAGCAGAACGCGCCGATCAGCGCGACGACCCCGCCCACGATCCACGCGGCGAGGACGAGCGTGGGCGACCCGACCCGCTCCGCCACGGTCGCCGGCGTACGGAAGATCCCCCCGCCGATGATCCCGCCGATCACGGCCATCGTGCCGGAGAACAGCCCGAGCCGGCGGGCGTAGGTGGTCATGGCGCGGGAAAATGGCACGAACGGTGCAGTTCGGACAGCGCCCGCCGCCGCGCCGGCGCCACAGTCCGTCCCCCTTCCGTCGCTCGGGACGCCAGATCAGTTTTCGATCTCGCACGAACCTCCTCAGAGGAGCTCTTCCGATGGCCCCGATCACCTTCGTCGTCAACGGCAAGTCGCGTACGGTCACCGACGCCCCGGACACCCCGCTGCTGTGGGTGCTGCGCGACTCCCTCGGCCTCACCGGCACCAAGTTCGGCTGCGGCATCGCACAATGCGGCGCGTGTACCGTCCATCTGGACGGTGTCGCCACGCGCTCGTGCGTCACCCCGGTCGCGGCGGTGGCCGGAAAGCGCGTGACCACGATCGAAGGCCTCTCGGCGAACCGGAGCCATCGCGTCCAGAAAGCGTGGATCGCGGAAGACGTACCGCAGTGCGGCTATTGCCAATCGGGCCAGCTCATGGCAGCGGCCGCGCTGCTCGCGACGAACCCCCACCCGTCGGACGCAGACATCGACGCCGCGATGACGAACATCTGCCGCTGCGGCACTTACCAGCGGATCCGCGCCGCCATCCACCGCGCGGCCCAGGAGGCGTGACATGAGCACGCCGACGCAGGTCACTCGACGCGCATTCCTCGAGACGGCGGGCGCGGCGGGCGCCGGTCTCGTGATCAGCTTCTATCTCCCGTCCGGCCCCCGCTTCCGCTCCAGCGCGGCGGGCCCATTCGCCCCCAACGCGTGGCTGCGCATCGGGGCGGACGACAGCGTGCTGGTGATCGTGGACCGCTCGGAGATGGGCCAGGGCGTGACGACTGCGCTGCCGATGCTGCTCGCCGAAGAGCTCGAAGCTGACTGGTCCAGGATCAAGATCGAGTTTGCGCCCGCCGACAAGGCATACACGAACCCGATGTTCGGCATGCAGGGCACCGGCGGCAGCACCAGCGTGCGCGCGGCTTATACCCCGCTCCGCAAGGCGGGCGCGGCGGCGCGCGAGCTGCTCGTGGCGGCGGCGGCGCAGACGTGGGGAGTGGAGCAGGCCGAATGCCGCGCCGAGCGCGGCGCGGTGGTGCACGCGCCGACCAAACGGCGGCTCACCTACGGGAAGCTCGTGGCGAAGGCGGCCACGCTCGCCGCGCCGCCGGCCGTGCCGCTCAAAGACCCGAAGGACTGGAAGATTCTCGGCACCCGGGTCCGCCGGCTCGATACTCCGCCCAAGGTGGACGGGAGCGCGCAGTTCGGGATCGACGTGAAGGTCCCCGGCATGCTCGTCGCCGTGATCGCGCGCTCGCCGGTGTTCGGCGGCAAGGTCAAGAGCGTTGATGCCGTCAAGGCGAAGGCCGTGCCCGGAGTGCGACAGGTCGTCCAGATCTCGTCCGGCGTCGCAGTCGTGGCGGACGGCTACTGGCCGGCCAAGAAGGGACGGGACGCGCTCGCAGTCACTTGGGACGATGGGCCCACGGCCAGCGTGTCGAGCGCGACCATCGCGCAGCTGTTCGGCCAGCGGGCGGAGCAGCCGGGCGCGGTCGCGCGGCACGACGGCGATCCCGACGGCACGCTCGGCTCCGCGCCCGCGAAGGTCGACGCGGTGT
>Ga0209761_1003583_pt1 | contig 10257 bp, 8 predicted proteins | sample GraSoi013_1_40cm_4_FD_185818 | JGI IMG/M metagenome (GOLD analysis project Ga0209761, IMG submission 185818) | Grasslands soil microbial communities from the Angelo Coastal Reserve, California, USA - Sample 09_25_2013_1_40cm (SPAdes) (version 2) | ecosystem: Environmental > Terrestrial > Soil >... | reverse complement strand
TCGAAAAGAGCGAATCGAGCTCCTCCTCCGGCGGGATGTACACGGGCACGCCGTGGTAGCGCGCCAGGATCAGGTCCCGCCGCGCCAGCATGAGCGCCGGGGAGAACACGGGGTTGGAGGTGCGCGGGTGCGGGAGCGTGGCGGCGAGCGCCGCCGCCTGCGTCTCGTCGAGCTGCGAGGCCGGCACCCCGAAGTACTGCCGGCTCGCCGCGTCGGCTCCCCAGATGCCCGGTCCCCACTCCACGAGACTCAGGTACAGCTCCAGGATGCGGTCCTTCGGCAGCGCCAGCTCGAGCCGCACGGCGGTCACCGCCTCCTTCAGCTTGCGCAGCGCGCTGCGCGACGGCGAGAGGTAGAGATTCTTGGCGAGCTGCTGCGTGATCGTGCTGGCGCCGCGAATCCTGTCGCGCCGCTGCCACACGATCCGCGCCGTCCTCCACGCGCCGCCGCCTGGGTTGAGACCGTCTCCCCCCCCCGGATCCACCGCGTCGGCGATTTCCGCGACATCGATCCCGTGATGCGTGCGGAACCGCGAGTCCTCGCCGATGATGACCATCCGTTGGAGCAGCGGAGAGATCCTGTTGAGGGCTGATGGCTGATAGCTGACGGCGGCTCCCCGCAGGCGCATCATCGCCGTGCACCGGGGCCAGTGACTGCGCCACCACAGCGGCGGCGGCCACACGCCGACCAACCAGACCGCGGCGAGCCCGGCCAGCCCTAGCGCGAGCCGTTGGCCGTTCCTACGTTTTGCGTCCGACATGGCTCCCGACCTCATCACCCTTCAAGAGCGCGTGCAAGCGGCGTTGCGAGCCGAAGGAGAGGAATTTACCGTCGGGCCATTGCTCGGGCAGGGTGGCTTCGCGGCCGTGTTCCGCGCCCGCGACGACACTCTCCACCGTGATGTCGCGGTGAAGGCCCTGGACTTGGAGATCGCTCCTTCCCGCACCCTCGCCGAGCGTTTCCTGCGCGAGGCGCGAACCGTCGCTCAGCTCGAGCACCCGAACATCGTGCCGATCTACAAAGTCGGCCGGCAGGGGACGGCCCTGCTCTACATCATCATGCGCTGCATCGACGGGCCGTCGGTGCGCCAGCTGCTGAGCATCCGGCAACGCTTGTCGGTAGGGGACTCCGCGCGCATCACGCGCCAGGCCGCGGACGCCCTCGCCTACGCCCACAGCCGCGGCGTGGTCCACCGCGACGTCAAGCCCGACAACATCCTGCTCGACAAGCAAGGCCACGTCTTCGTCACCGACTTTGGGATCGCCAAGGCCGCGGAGGCGGTGAGCGCTGCCGCGACGAGCCAGCTCACCAGCGAGGGCATGATTCTCGGGACCCCGCAGTACATGAGCCCCGAGCAGGCAGCCGGCGACGCCGTGGACGGCCGCTCGGACATCTACTCGCTCGGCATTGTCCTGTATCACATGCTCGCGGGCGCCCCGCCTTTCGATGGCCCGACGTCCGCTTCGATCCTGGCCAAACAGCTCACCGCCACCCCCGAGCCGATCCGCCGGCTGCGGACCGATGTGTCGCCGGAGCTCGCCGCGATCCTCGACCAGATGTTGCAGAAGGACCCAGGCAGGCGCCACCAGTCGGCCGCCGAGGTGAGCCAGGCGCTCGTCGAGGTCCTCCCCACCGCGGCCCGGGGCCGCGTGAAGGTGAAACGCTCATTGATCAGCACGCTCATGAAATACGCAGTGGGGGCGGGACTCGTCGGGTGCCTCGCGTTCGGGGCGTTCGCGGCAGGCGCAGTGGTGGTGGCGTGGTACGCACTGTCGAGTAAGCCGCGGCTCTCGGTAACCGCCCCGGTGCCGGCCGGCCTCGCCGCCACGCTGCGGCGCCAGGGTGCCCTCCTGCCGGGCGACACCGCGACGTACGTGTTTCAGCCGGGCGGAAGCGAAGAGCAGACCCTGTTCGTGCTGACGACGCGGGGGGGCGCGGCCGTGGTGACGTCGGCCGGCGTCCGGCGCTATCGTCGCGACACCCTGCTCGGCTTCGGCGACGAGAGCCGGTGGGACAACGGACCGCGATTCCTGTTCATGCTCGAGCTGCGAGGCGGGCGGCGCGATACGGTCTACCGCAGCCTGTCCGCGCGCCCGTTCTTCGAGTTATCGCGTCGCGTGGGGCTGATCAAGATTGAGGAAGACCGCGTCCACGGCGGGGTGCGGATCCGGGCAGGAGATCGGCCGCGGCGCTGATCAGCGCCGGGTGACCATCGAGCGGGTGGAGAGCCCGTACAGGCTGAGCGCGTCCACGCCGCTCACGTCCCCTGGTGTGGCGAGCACCGTGCCGACCACGTCGGCGCCGCCCAGCGACAGTCCGAAGGCGAACGCACCGCGGCGCAGCGCGCGGTCGGTGTCGAGCCGCGCGAGCAGTTGCACCGGCACCCGCGGTCCTCCGCTTCCTGCTCCCCCCCCTCCCAAGCGCCAGCGCAGGCCGAAGGAGTAGCTCACCACCTCCGCTGTGGTGATGCGCGCGTGCACCGAGAGGGCCACGTCCGGGCCGAGCGGTCGCAGGGTCGCGGCAGGGATGAAGGTCACCCGCTGTGGGAAGCCCCGTACCGTCGGCTGGCCCAGGTTCGCGACCACGCCGCCCACCGTCAGCGCTGGTCCCAGGGAATCGCGCACCCCGAAGTCGATCCCCGTCCCTTTGGTGTCGCCGCGGTACATCGCCGTGGCCACGCCCGCCGCGAGCCCCGCCGACGACCCCCCGATGCCGAATCGGTAGGTATGCCCGCGCCGACCGGCGTCGAACACGTCGCGCTGGTAGCCGAAGGAGAAGCCACGCGAGTCGAAGCCGGCGGTGAGCTGGCGCAGGCGGCCGTGGGCGCCGGGGTCGCCGACCGTGACGTCGAGATACACCGACGCTTCGCGCATGGTGGCGAGCCCAGCGGGGTTCACCCACAGTGCCCGGGCGTCCTGCACGTCGGTGGGGTGCAGATAGGTTGTGGCGGTGTTCGGCGCCACTTGAGCGCTCGCCGCCCGCGTCAGGGCGAGCACCGCCAGCGCGAGGCCGAGGGTGCGCCGGTCTACGGTAGGACCTTCACGGTGGCGTGGGACACCTGCTGCACCGGCACGGCCAACCCTTGCAGCGGGAGCGTGATCGTGAGATGCGTCGAATCGAGCGTCTCCCCGCCGAGATAGCGGCCGTCTACCGCGACGAACTCGACGCTCGTGCGGCTGCCGGTGCCGGTAAGCGTGAGCGGCTGGCCGCCCTGGGAGCCGTTGCCGGCCAGCGTAATCTGGGAGCCGATGTCGATCCGCACGCTGTGCACACCGCCGCGGTCCTCGAGCGCGCTCGCGTGGGAGTTGTTGATCGCCGTGACCGTCAGCTTGTCGAACGCCCCGACGGCGTCGCTGCGCGAGATCGTATCGGTCCACATCGCGCCGAGCTTCAGCCCGCCGGCAGGAAAGTGCGGATAGAAATCGCGGAAGGTGCCGAGCACCTGCGCGAGCGCCTGCGCGACCCCGGAGTCCGAAGGGGTCGAGCGACGGAGCTCGCCGTCGGGGCGCAGCACGCCATGGAAGGTGAGCCCCCGTGCGGCCGAGAGATTGACGGTCACGGGGAGCGCAATCCCGGAGTCCGGGACGATCGAGTCCACGAGGAACGTGGTCGGGTAGCCGGCGCTGTCGGCGGGGCCGCGGATCGTTGCGGTGGCGAACACGCGGAACCCCAACCGCGACGTGGATTCCTGACCCTGGACGGCCTGATGGATCTCGATCCGGCGCTCGATGACGTAACGCAGCAGGCTCGGGCCCAGGTGGATGGCGTCCGCCCCTGGAGGCGCGGCAGGAGGGCGCGGGGCCGGGGAGGGGGGGGAGGCGGGAGCGGCAGCGGGGGCGGCGGCGGAGCCGGCCCCCGCGCACGCGGCCGCCGACAGCACGGCGCCGACGAATAGCAGGCGACGGGTCATGGTGGGGAGCGTGCTCAAGTGGTGACGCGGTCGGCCTTGGTGCGGCCGAAGATGGCGACCAATTCCGGGCCGTCGCTCGAGACGCGCAGCAGCTTCCAGCCCCGCTTGCGCATATCCGCGCGCCAGCCCAGGAGCTTTTGCCACTCCTCGTTGGTGGTCCGGAACACTCGCAGGTCGGCCACCGACTCCCACTGGGTCGGATACGGCTTGGACGTCATGAGCGGTATCAGGAGGTCGGTGGGGCCATAAGCCGAGTTCTGTATACCCGCCGAGGCGGGCAGATGGTCATCTCTCTGGGATGGCTGTCGCCAGCCACCTCAAGCGGCCTACCCGCAGCTCGAACGACCCGGGCCGGGTCTCGCTGCTTACTTGGCCTTGCTCCGACTGGGGGTTGCCGTGCCGCGCCTGTTGCCAGGCGCGCGGTGGGCTCTTACCCCACCGTTTCACCCTTACCCTTGGATACAGGGCGGTCTGTTCTCTGTGGCCCTGTCCGTCGCCTTGCGGCGCCCAGGCGTTACCTGGCAGTCTGCCCTGCGGAGCTCGGACTTTCCTCGATACGCCATCCAGCCGGCGCACCGCGACCATCGGCCCCACCCCTCCCGGCCCGTAAGCTACCGGGCGGCGGGTGCCGGGGGCAAGGCGCGCATGAGGCGGCGGATCACCCGCGCCAGGCTGTCGGGGCTGAGCGGTCCCTCGGCCGCGCGCGGCGCCGAGAGCAGCGCCTGAAGCGGGCCGATCCAGAACCCGTCGTTCTCACCGAACACCACCTTGCCGAGCCGGGGCCAAGCCCCCGCCGGGATCCACGCCGGCGCGAGCCCCACGGCGTGCACGGCCACGATGCCGCGGGCGCGGGCCCGCGCGAGCAGCTCGCGCGGGCGGACCTCGGGCGACCACAGCAGCACCGGCGCGTCGGCAGTCGAGAAGCCCCGCAGCAACCCCAGGGTGTACCAGTCGAGGGGCGGCCGTCGCGTGAGGAACGCGAATCCCAGGCCGGGTCGGATGCGGCGCAGCTCGGCGCGTAGCGCGGCGGCTCGGTCGGCGACGGCTTGCTCGAGGACGGCGTAATAGCCGCCGAGCAGGCCGCTCTCGAGCAGGGAGTCGTATCGCGCCGTGGGCGGCAGCGCGGCGAGCCGCTCGGCGCGATCGAGCGGGAGAACACTGTCGCGCGGCAGCCCGGCCAGCGCGGCGCGCCAGGCGGCGTCGCAGAACGGATCGTCCGACGGGCGCCGGGCCGGCGGGTCGAGGTCGAGCGCGACGGCCGGGATCAGGTCGACGCGCGTCGCGGCCAGGCGAGCGAGCGCCCGGTAGCTGGGCCCCATCCCCTCAGCCCAGTAGCGCGGGTCGAGTGCGCACCAGGCGGCCGTCGTGTCCGCCGCCGCGGCCTGCACGGCCGTGTCGACCGGAATCCGGAACTCACTCGGCTCGACCGCCGGAATCCATCGCAGGCTCGTCGTCTCGAGCGCGTCGCCCAGCTGCTTCCACGCGTTGCGCACCGCTTCCCGCTCCCACGGCGCGGCGTGGAGTGTGTCGGCCAGGGTGGCCGCGTACGCGTCGCCGGCGAACCCGTTGAAGGCCCCTGCCTCCAGGAACGCCACCAGCGAATCGAGACCGCGCTGGCGCGGCGCGCCGAAGATCGCCGGCGACAGCGCGGCGAGATGCCCCCACACGATCCGCTGACCCCCGCGGCCGATCCAGTCCGGCAGCCTCTGCCGCCGCTCTTGGGCCGGCTTCATGGGGGTCGGGAGCACGGCTACGGTGGCGCGGCCGGGTGGCTCGAGCCGGGGAGGCGCCGGGGCCACCGGACGAGGCGCGTCACTCAGTACGAGCGTGTGGTGCCCGTGGGGGGGGGGCGGCGGAATCCGCGCCCATTCGGCCGGGCGGCGCGTCCAGCGCGCCAGCGAAACGAGGAATCCCTGGGTGGCGGCGAGGTCGTCCAGCTTCAGCGTGGGTGTGGTGCTGGGGCGCGTGTCGGTCCCCAGGGCGGAGAGCGCATGACGGCTCACCACGATGACGAGGCCGTCACTCAGCCGGCTCGCGGCGACCACGGCGGCGCGGCGCCGCGCGGCCGGCTTCTGCGCCGGGGGCCGCACGAACGCGGTGCGCGTCGTGCGCGCCAGTACCTGCTCGTCCGAGGCCGTGAGCAGCGCGTGGTTACGTCCGGCGGGGAACGCGTCGAAGCCGGGATCCTGGAGCGGCAGATTGCGCTGCGGTTCCACGGGGGGCTGTGGGTCGAACGCGCCTCCCCCCCCCCCCCCCCCCCGCCCCCCCGGCGCTCTGGGCGGTGTCGCGCAGCCCGTAGTCGTCGATCGTGATCCCCGCTCCCTTCCAGGCGAGCCAGCGGTTCATCAGCCACCGGTCGAGTGATCCCCCTCCCTCGGCGTCCGCGGGGTAGCCCAGTACCACTACGCCCCCGCCGTCCACCCACTCCGAGAGCAGCGCCAGATCACCCGCCGTGAGCGCATCCGACGCTCGGGCGGACGCCCTTCCCCCCCCCCCTCCGCCCAGGAGCAGCAAGGTGTGATAGTGTGCGAGGTCGGCGCGGGTGAGGTGGGGATAGAAGCGGCGGTATTCGACCGTGTACCCCGCGTCATGCCACAGCTGCGCGGTGGCGTCGAGGGCGAGCGGGTCGGAGAGCGCGAGGTCGAGGAGCAGCAGGCGCCGGGCCTGGGGCTGGCAGGCGGCGAAAAGAAATGCGACGGACAGGCGGACCGTTGGACTGACGGACCGAAGTACGCCGAGCACGCAGGTCCGTCCGGCTGTCCGGCGGTCCGACCGTCCGCCGGTCATTGCGGCCGGGCCCACTCGACCACCCGTTGGAACCGAACGTGTGATCGCAGGGGGTCGAACACCGACAAGGAGGCGAGCAGTCCCACAAACCGGTCGGCTGGAGGGCGCTCGAGCAGATCGAGCGCGGCCGCCGTGTCGCCCAGGAGCCCCAGCGCTGCGACCGCGTACGCCCGCGCTTCATCGGTCGGCAGCGGCCCATGCAGATCCGCGCCGAGCAGCTGCTGCAGCCGGCTGCGCCCCCTGGCGGTATCGGCCGTGGCGACCTCGACGAGCGCCATGCTTGCCGCTCCGATACCGGATCCACCGCTGACGTTCATGCTCGCGGTCGCGTCCGCTCGCGCGTTCATCGTGTGGCCCAGCTGGAGGTCGATCGCCGCGCGGTGCGCATACCCGGGATAAGTCGGGTTCAGCGTCAACGCGCTGTCGGCCCAACGGAGCGCCTCCCCGAAGCGTCCGTCCGCGACCGCCAGAATGGACAGCCAGCCGAGTGTAATGGGCCGGTCGGGGTCGATTTCGATCGCCCGACGCAACGCGGCGAGCGCTCCGGTCCGATCGCCCGAGATCACCAGGCCGATACCATAGAGGTGCTGGAGCTCCGCGTTGTCCGAATCGCGCGCGACGGCGCGATCCCAGGCTGCGCGTTCGAACTCGCCGCCGAGCAGGGACAGCGCGAGCAAGGCATCGGTGTTCAGCGAATCGAGCTGGCGGGCGCGGCGCGCTGCGTAGCGGGCCCTGGCCTCGAGGGTATCGGGCGGGAGTCCGACGTCCCAGATGTATTTGCGGGCGAATTCGTACGCCAGCGCGAGGCGACCGAACGCGGCCCCGAACGTCGGATCGCCCTGGACGGCCTCCTGGTATTCCTCGATCGCGCGCACCCCGGCGCGAGCCGACCGCTGGGCCAGGTAATAGTTGCCGCGGAGGAGGTGGTCATAGGCCTGGGGGTGCGGCGTCGGGCGTCGAGCGAGGACCGCGCGTTCTGCCGGGAGCAGTGTACCGGCGACTTCGGCGGCGATGGCCCGCGCGATCTCCGCGGTGACGCCGAGCGGGTCGGCGCTGGGGCGTTCGAACACGCGCCCCCACACGCGAGCTCCGGTTCCCGCCCGGACGAGCTCCACGGCGATCCGGAGACGGTCGCGGCCCGGGCGCACGCTGCCCGTCACTAGAAAGGCGACCCTGAGCGCCCCTCCCACGGCGGCCGGGTCGGCCGTGGGCATTCCTCTATAGCGGCGGACGCTGAAGCTCGAGCGTACGCGCAGTCGTGGCACGTCGCCGAGCTTCGCAATCAGCTCCTCAGTGAGGCCGTCGGCCAGGTAGGCGAAGGCGCTGTCGCTCGACAAGTTGTCGAAATAGAGCACGGCGAGGCTGTTGGCCGGCGGCGACACGGGAACGTGGGACGTGGAGCGACACGGTGACGGCGAGCCGTCGGGGCATTGGGCGGATAGTCGGATCGTCGGATAGACGGATAGCCAAAACCCCAGTGAGAGTCCCCATCCGACGATCCGACGATCCGACAATCCGACGCTTCTCATTTCGGTCGCGACTCCTCGACCAGCCGCTGGAAGCGGGGATCAGAGCGGATCGGGTCGAATTCCGGCATTCGCAGCCCGAACCACAGCTTGCCGCCGCGCGGGCTCACTCGTTCCAGGAAGTCGAGGGCGCGCGGGTGATCGCCCAGCCCGACCAGGGCCATCCCGACGTACCATCCCTGCAGTATGGTGGGATGGTCCGCGGAGACCTCGTTTCGGAGCAGCCGCCCGATCCGCTCTCGGGCGCGTGTGGTATCCCCCGCCTCGGCGTCCAAGCGCGCCAGGATGGCCTCGTCCCGGTAGAGATACGCTGGCGGACTGACACGGAGCGAGGTTTCGGCGTCGTGTCGGGCCCCGCCTGAGTCCCCGAGGAGGAGTCGCACCTGAGCGCGCTGGGAGTACGCGTAATACGCCCCTGGGTCCACGATCAGGGCGCTGTCCAGCCAGCGCCTGGCCTCCTCGAACCGGCGGTCAATCTGGCTTAGCCGGGCGAGGTTGTAGAGCGAGATCGCGCGCGTCGGATCAACCGCAAGCGCCTGCAGATTGGCCGCGGACGCCGCCGAATCTTCGCCCAGCCAGGCGAGGAGCCAGCCGTAGTAATGGTAGGCCTCGGCGTTGTGAGGATCGAGGGCGACCGCGCGTTCGAGCGCCGCGCGAGCGCCGTCGAAGGTGCGCGGGTAGCGCCACATCAGCAGGTAGCCGCGCGCAAGCCAGGAGTCCGAGTCCAGAGAGTCCTGTGCCAGGGCCCGCGCGCTGGCCGCTATCCCCCGGGCCACGAGGCTCTCCGGCGCGACCCCCGGGAAGTCCCACTCCCAGTCGTGGAACAGCGCGTGCGCGAAGGCGATGCGCGCCAGCGCCCGGGTGAATCTCGGGTCGCGCGCCACGGCTGCCTCGAACTCCTGCACGGCACGAACGGCGGCCCGCTGCTCGCGGAGGGCGAGGTACTGGTTGCCGCGCAGGAAATGCTCGTAGGCTCTGGGATCGGACGTCGGTCGCGTGTGGAGCGACACCCGCTCCGCCGGCAGCAGCCGACCCCTGATGGCTTCCGCAACCGCGGCAGCGACGTCCTCCTGGATCGCGAGCAGGTCGGCGTCGGTGCGGTCGTAGCTGCTGCCCCAGACGCGGTCACCGCTCGGCACTCGGAGGAGCTCCACGGTGACGCGCAGCCGGTTGCCGGCGCGTCGCACGGTGCCGTTCACGAGGTAGGCAACGCCAAGGGCGCGCCCCAACATTGCGGGCCCTTCGACGGAGCCCCGGTAGCGGCGCACGGCTGTGCGGGACTTCACTGCGAGCCGCTCGAGCTGCCCCAACCGGGTGATGATTTCGTCCGTCAACCCGCCCGCCAGGTACGCGTCGGTCGTGTCAGGTGAGAGGTTATCGAAGTACAGCACTGCGACACTGTTGGGCGGCACCCCGGGCTTGCGCCCGGGCTCAGCGCGAGCCACCGGGCAGGGCGGCGGCGAGCCGTCGGGGCATTGGGCGGATAGTCGGATTGTCGGATAGACGGATAGCAAAAGAGCCAATGAGAGTCCCCATCCGACTATCCGACAATCCGACCGTCCGACGCTTCTCATTTCGGCCGCGACTCCTCGACGAGCCGCTGGAACCGGGGGTCCGCGCGCAGTGGATCGAACTCCGGTGCCCGCAGGCCGGACCAGAACCGCACCCCTCTCGGCTGCACGCCCTCCAGGAAGATGAGCGCGCCTTCGCGGTCGCCGAGGGAGAGGAGCGCTGCTGCCGGCAGTAGCCCCTCCTCCGCGGCCGATTCGTGAACCTGCGACATCATGCCGGGCAGGGAGCCAGCGATGTGACTCAAATGGTCGCGCGCGGCCACGGAGTCGCCGCGGCGCGCCTCGATGATGGCAAGCAACGCCTCGCCGAGGCTTGAGTCGGCGCTGCCTAGCCGTACCGCCGCCTCGGCGTCGGCGCGCGCCCCAGGTGCGTCTCCGCGCACGAGGCGTGTCCGGGCTCGGAGGAGGTAGCCGAAGAAGAACTCCGGGTTCACGCGCAACGAACTGTCAACCCAACGGCGGG
>Ga0209761_1003581_pt1 | contig 10260 bp, 9 predicted proteins | sample GraSoi013_1_40cm_4_FD_185818 | JGI IMG/M metagenome (GOLD analysis project Ga0209761, IMG submission 185818) | Grasslands soil microbial communities from the Angelo Coastal Reserve, California, USA - Sample 09_25_2013_1_40cm (SPAdes) (version 2) | ecosystem: Environmental > Terrestrial > Soil >... | reverse complement strand
ATGGGCTGATGCATGTGGATGGTTGCGCTGGGCAGCGAGAAGCGCTTTCCCTTCGCCCCGGCCATCAGGACCACCGTGCCGAAGCTGGCGGCGCGCCCGATGCACACGGTCGAGATCGGTGACTGGACGTACTGCATGGTGTCGTAGATCGCGAAACCGGCGCTGACGGCACCGCCCGGGGAGTTGACGTAAATCTGGATCTCCTTCTCCGGGTCGTCCGCCGACAGGTAGATGAGCTGCGCCACGACGAGGTTCGCGACGACGTCGTCGATGGGCCGGCCGATGAGGATGATGCGGTCCTTGAGCAATCGCGAGTAGATGTCGAACGAGCGCTCGCGGTTGCCGCCCTCGTTCTCGGTGACTGTGGGGATGTACGCCACGTCAGGAACTCTACGAGATAATTTCGAGCCGTTGGTACGGGCCGCAGCGTTGGCTCCGGCAGAGTTCTTCTCGGGGCTGCGCAAGAACCTCAAGTCGAGGCTGCCGCGCGACCTCAAGGCATTCCAGTTGGGCCGCGGCCGTGGGCGGCTTCTCAAGCTCCACTACGGCCATCCCGAGATCCACTACGAGGCGTGGCATCACACCGGCGCCGGCCGGCTCGAGATCGGGCTGCACTTCGAAGGCGCCGCCGAAGCCAACCAGCGGGCGTTCGACTATTTCCGCGAGCGCATGGTGGAGGTCAAGGCGCGGCTGCCGCGGGCAGAGCTCGAGCCGTGGGATCGCGGCTGGTCGCGGCTTTACGAGACCCTGCCGGCGCCCCAGCTCGACGAAGCGGTCCTCTCGTATGCAGTTGAACGCCTGGAGGCGTACATCACGACGCTTCAGCCGATGCTATTAGTCTTCTTGGCATGAACACAGTCCAGGTCACCGATGAGGTGCAGGACTACCTGGACAGCCTTCTGCCGGCGCGCGATCCGGTGCTCGCGCGCATGGAAGAGGAGGCGCACGGCGAGGGCATCCCGATCGTCGACGCCCACGAGGGTGCGTTCCTCAGCCTCCTGGTTCGCATCGCCGGGTCGAAGCGATTGCTCGAGCTCGGCACGGCCATTGGTTACAGCGGGATCTGGCTCCTGCGGGCGACATCTGGCGGCACCTTGACCACCTTCGAGACCAATCACGAGCGCGCGGTTCGGGCGCGATCCAACTTCGCCGCGGCCGGGCTGGCCAAGCAAGCGTTGTTGCTGGAGGAGGATGCGGTGCAAGGGCTCGAGAAGCTCTCAGCCAAGTTCGACACCTGCTTCATCGACCTCCTCAACTCGTTCCCATCGGAGGACGTCACCCGCAAAGTGTTCGACCTGTGCATGCAGCGACTCGATGCGGGCGGTCTGCTGATCGCCGACAACGCGCTGCGCCAGGGTGAGGTGATCAAGCCCAAGGGTCATCAGGCGCGCAATGTCGCGTTCTACAACCAGCTGGTGGCAAAGGACCCGCGCCTGGAGAGCGTCGTCGTCCCGATCAGAGACGGTGTGTCGGTCGCTCGGGTGAAGGACTAGGCCCCTCCCCGCTCCGCGGGGAAGTCCACCCCGCTCGCGAAGAGCGCGGTGGGGTGGGGAGGCTCAGGTGCCCTTGAGCGCCTCATCACCTTCGATCCAGTACGTGCCATCGGCTGCATGCTCCTTCTTCCAGATCGGCACCGACTCCTTCAGGCGGTCGATGCCCCACCTGCATGCATCGATCGCCTCCGCGCGATGCGGGCACGACACGGAGACCACGACCGATGCTTCGCCAATCTCGAGCCGGCCCGTGCGATGAGCCATGGCAACGCGGGCCTCAGGCCATCGCTCGCCGATCTCGGCGGCGATCTTGCGCATCTCGGCGGTGGCCATCTCCCCGTAGGCCTCGTACTCGAGATGAGTCACAGAGCGCCCACGCGAGCTGTCGCGCACGATGCCCGTGAAGGTGCAGATCGCGCCCGCGCCCTTGTGCGCGACGGCGGCCTCGAGGCGGCGCGGGTCGAGCGGGTCGGTTGTCAATTCGAACAGCACGCCGACCGCGTGCGTGCCGCCGCTCACCGGCGGGATGAAGGCGACCTCGTCGCCATCGGAGACGATCGCGTCCCAGTCCGCAAACTCCTGGTTGACCGCCACACGCACGGATTCGCGGTTGGCTTCCAGCCCCGCGTGTGCCTTCTGGAGGGCGTCGTACACCTCGTCGACCGTCGAGCCCGGACGAACCTCCACGGTCTCGGCATCCGTGCCTGCCTGCTCACGCAGGCGTGCGAAGAGGCGCGTCCGAACGGCGATCGCCATGGCCATATCTTGAGAATAAATCCCATCAGCGGGAAAGAGAGCAGCGCCGCTTGCCCGGCCGTTAGGCCGGGTCGGCTTTGCCAACGGCGCGATGAGTGGGAACCGGCAGGTTCCCTCTCATTCTTACATCCTAGTGACGAAGACGTGGACTTCCTTGCCCGAGTCCAGCGCGCGGTCGACGGTCGCGCGCGTGCCTTTCGACGCGCCGTCCCAGAATGCCACCAGCACATCACAAGCGTCGACCAGGCGCTGGTTGCGCGCGGCGGACTTGCTGGTGTCGGCCACCTCGTCGAACGACGCCGGCAGCACCTGGACCGGGATGCCCTTGGCGCGAGCCGCCTTCGTGGCTGCCGCGTCGACGCCGCTCGCGCTCCCGGTGATGATCGAGGCGCGCGGCGGCAGCGAGTTCACGTATTCGGTGACCCGCTCCGGTTCGGAGTAACGCCTGCTGCCGACGATGGCAACTCGCAACCGGGCTTCAGCCGGCGGTCGCAGCGTTCTTGCCGATGTGGTGAATGTTTTCCTCGAACAGGCGGCGCAGCTTGACCGCCTGAGCGTCGTATGCCTCGGGGTCGGGCCAGCTGCCGCGCGGGTCGAGGACCTCAGACGGAACGCCGGGTACACGGTCCGGGATATGGAGGCCGAAGATCGGATCGGCGTGGGTGGGCACGTCGCGGAGCCGGCCCTCCACCACCGCGCTCACGATTTCCCGCGTATGCGCGATCGACATTCGATTGCCGACCCCGTAGGGACCGCCGACCCAACCGGTGTTGAGCATCCAGACCTGCGCGTGGTGGCGGTTGACACGATCGATCAGCATGTCGGCGTAGGTCTCTGGGGACAGCACGAGAAACGGAGCAGCGAAGCACGTGCTGAAGATCGGCTCCGGCTCCTTGACTCCGCGCTCGGTGCCCGCCACTTTGGCGGTATAGCCCGACAGGAAGTAGAAACGGATCTGCTCGTCATCCAGCCGCGCGACCGGCGGCAGCACGCCGTAGGCGTCGGCGGACAGAAAGATCACGTTTTGCGGATGGCCGCCCATGCCTGAAAGGACGGCGTTGGGAATGAGGTCGACCGGGTAGGCCGCCCGCGTGTTCTCGGTCTTCTGGTCCGAGTCGTAGTCGGGTGCTCGCGTGCGCGGGTCGTAGACCACGTTCTCGAGGATCGTCCCGAAGCTCTCCACCGCGGCGTAGATCTCGGGCTCGGACTCCTTGCGGATCCGAATTGTCTTCGCGTAGCAGCCGCCCTCGAAGTTGAACACGCCGGTGTCGCCCCATCCGTGCTCGTCGTCTCCGATCAGGCGCCGCCTCGGATCCGCTGACAGGGTCGTCTTGCCGGTGCCGCTGAGGCCGAAGAACACTGCCTCGCGGCCGCCGTCCTCGTCGACGTTGGCAGAGCAGTGCATCGGGAAGACGCCCTTCGCCGGCAGCAAGTAGTTCAGCGCGGTGAAGATCGACTTCTTGATCTCGCCCGCATACTCGGTGCCCCCGATCAGCACCACGCCCCGGCCGAGGTTGACGAGGATGAAGGTTTCGCTGCGAGTCCCGTCGCGCGCCGGCTCGGCCTTGACCGACGGCAGGGCCATGACCGTGAAGTCGGGTTCGAACCCGAGCAGCTCGTCGGCGTTCGGCCGGATGAACAGGTTGCGCGCGAACAGGCTGTGCCAGGCGTGCTCGGTGATCACCCGGACGCGCAGCCTGTAGCGGGGGTCTGCGCACGCGAACACGTCCTGGGTGTAGACGTCGTGGGACCCGATGAACTCCTCCATCCGGGCCAGCAGCCCGTTGAAGGTGGCGGTCGGGATGGGTTGGTTGCCTGGGTGCCACCAGATGGCGTCGCGGCTTGTGGGCTCGTTGACGAAGAACTTGTCTTTGGGCGAGCGGCCGGTATGCTTGCCGGTCTCGGCCGTCAGGGCGCCGGTGGACACGATGACCGCCTCATCGCGCCGGATCGCGTGCTCGTAAAGAGCTGCCGGGCTGAGGTTCCGCCGGTCCGGTGACCCTCCAGGAGCCCCTCCCAAGTCTGGGCGCTTAGGGGCAGCTTTCATGCGGTTCTCTGCCTGGCGGGCACGTCCCGATCATAAGCATCCGGCCCTGCCATCCGCCTAGTGCAAAAGGACGAATTTTCTAGGCGATCCGGGACGACCGGCGGCTGCTGGCCCGCCGGCGCTGCTTGCCGCTGACGTAGTCGACCAGCACGTACTCGCCCAGCCGGTCCGGCGAGACGAAGAACGCCCGGCCCTTGTTGATCCGGTCAGATAAGGCCCGCGCTCGAGCATGAAGGTGTTGATGACGATGCGGTCGCGGGTGCAGCGGCGCACCTCGCGAAGCGTCTGCTGGATGGTCTTGAACGTGGGTGGGTACGCGAAGTAGGCGCGGCCGTTCTCCTCGTCGATGTGGGCGGTCGGCTCGCCGTCGGTGATCATGATGATCTGGCGGTTTCCGCGATGCTTGGCAAGCAGCGACCGCGCGAGCTGGAACCCATGCTGCATGTTCGTCCCGTAGACGTAGTCGTTCAGCGCCAGCTGGGGCAGCGTGTGCGGCTTGAGCTCGACGGCGTAGTTCGAGAACCCGACGACGTAGAGCGAGTCACGCGGGTACTGGCTGCGGATCAGTGAGTCCAGGGCGATGGCCACCTTCTTGGCGGCCAGGAAACAACCGCGCAGGAACATCGAGCGGCTCATGTCGATCATGAGGACGGTCGAAGCCTGCGTCACGTGCTCAGTGCGATGAACCACGAAGTCCTTGGCATCGAGCTTCACCGGCACCTTGGGTCCTTCACGAACCAGTGAGTTGAACATTGTCTCTTTGAGGTCGAGCAGGAATGGGTCGCCGTACTCGTAGTCCTTCAGCTCGTCGGACGCGTCGTTGCCGATGCCGCCGCGAAACAGCTGGTGCTGCCCCATGCGGGTCTTCTTGAGCTGATCGAAGATGTCGCGCAGAGCCGACTGGCCTATGCGCCGCATGCCCCGCGGCGTCAGCTCCATCCGGCGGCCCTTGCGCTCGACGTATCCCGCTTTCTCGAGCACCTCCGTGAGCTTGCGCAGCTGGTCGAGGGCTTGCCGCGCCTCGTCGCCGAGCAGCTCCTGCGCAAGGGACCGGTCGACGTCATCGGGCCGGAAGCTGCCGCGCTCCAGCTGCGACTCGAGCCGATCCATCTGCTGCAGCCGCTCCATGAGGCCCATCGCCTCGCCCATCGAAAGAGGGTCCTCACCGAAGAACGGGTAACGCTCGGCCATCTCCGAGGGCGGCATCATCGCCTGCATGAATCCAGACAGCCGCGCGAGCTCCAGGCGCAGCGAATCGTCCTGCAGGAGCGCATCCATCATCTGGCGCAGCTCCTCGCGCGCTTCCGGGCTCAGGCTCTGGAGAAGAGACTGCATCTGCGCCATCTGACGCTGCAGGTGCTCGAGCAGCTCGTCGAGGCTGTTGATGCCGGGCGGGAACATGTCGCCATAGCGCTCCATGAACCCGTTGAACTCGGGCGTCCGGCCCTCCATGCGATCTTCGAGCATCTTGTTGAGCTCGCGAACCATGTCGCGGACGCGGGAAAGGTCCTGGCCCTGCATCTGCTGGATCGAGCCCTTGAGGCCCTGGAACATCTGGTCGACCATCTGCTTCTGAAGCCGCTGCATGAGCTCTTCGAACTTCTGGCGGGCCTCGTCATCGACGAACTCGTAGTCGCGCAATGACTTCACGCGGCCGCCGAGGTCGTCGGGAAGCCGGTCCAGCTGTTCGCGGCGCTGGCGTGCGATGCGTTCCATCAGCTTCTTGGCTTCCGGCGTCGCCGCCTCGTTGACTCGCCGGTCGATGCCGCCGCGCTCGGTGTCGATGACGTCCTGCACCTCCTGGCGCAGCTGATCGACGGTCGAGTCGAGGTTGTAGCGGCCGAGCTCGCGCTCCCGCGCTTCGCGCAGCTGCTTGAGCAGCTGTTCAAGGCCAGGCATGTTGGGCGAGCCCCAACGCAGCAGTCGCTGCAGGGCCGCGTTCAGGTCGCCGTAGTTCATCAGGTCGTCGGACAGAGCGTCCAGGACATCGCCGGCGTCGAGATCGTCGAGCCGCTGCGTGCCGTCCCAGCGGGAATACCGAAACTTCACGCCGACCACGCTAGCAGGAGTCTGGCGGGCAGGCTCTCCCTAAACCGTGTCGCCTGGCTTGATGTCCAGGACCTCGACCCCAGAGCCGACAAGCTCTTGAAGTTGACTGGGCCGCCCGGCGAGGATGGGAAACGTGCCGAAGTGCATGGGCACCACGGTCTTCACGCCCAGCAGGGAAACCGCCTTGGCGGCCCGCTCCGGTCCCATCGTGTAGAAGCCGCCGATGGGAAGGAACGCAATGTCGAAGTGGTTGAGCTCGGCGATCAGTGCCATGTCGCCGAACACGTCCGTGTCGCCGGCGAAGTAGACGGTGAATCCGTTCTCAAACTCGAGTACCAGACCGCACGCCGCGCCGCCATAGATGATCTGGTTCCCATCCGAGATTCCGCACGAATGCTCGGCGTGGACCAGGGTGATCTTGATGCCGTCGACGTCGATGGTGCCGCCCTGGTTCGCGGCGATGATGGACGCAGCGTTGACTCCCTTCGAGGTCAGCCACGCACCGATCTCGTGGATGGTCACGATCTTCGGCGTGGTCGCGGTGGCGATTTCGAGCGCGTCGTGGACATGGTCGAAGTGGCCATGCGTGATGAGCATGAGGTCACATCGCTCGACTGTCTTCAGCTTCTCAGGCGCGACGGGATTGTTCATCACCCAGGGGTCGATCAGGACGTCCTTGCGCCTCGCGCTCCGGACCTTCCAGGTTCCATGGCCGACCCACGTGAAGCTGACGTCAGCGTTCAGCGGCATTAGCGATCCTCCCCAACGAATCAAGAAGCCCGGAAAAGCCGATTCTCCCACAGCCCCAAAACGAAGATGGCGATCGCGGCCAGCGTCCAGAGATTCGGAAAGAAGAGATCGCAGGGCGGCCGAACGAACCCAAGTAGGAAGACGCCCAGCAACACCAGCGTCATCGTCCGCCGGTCCTCGATTGCGCGCACGACAACCAGCAGGACCAATGGGAGCAGCGGCAGCCACTGGTACGGCCACACCTCGTTGGGGATCAGCGCGCCCAGAGCGAAGCCTAGCGACATTCCGTAGACCGGATTCCATCCACTCCGCCACGCGGCCCATATCGCTCCGGCCACGAACAGCAACGCGCTGAAATAGGAGAGGAATAGCGCCACACCCGGCAGTCGTATCGGCGAGGTGACCGCGATGTAACCATTGCCCCAAGGCTGCTGGTAGGTCTCGCCGCCGATGGAGCGCGTGAACAGCGTGCGCACCGAGTCGTAGGCGCAGTCTGAGTTGTGTGAGGCGAGTGACGGGATGAGGACCTGCTGGAAGTAGTGGAGGGCGCCGCCTGGACCGAGCGGGATGAAGCCGATGACTGTGACCAGGACGAGCACTGTGCCGAGTCCCAACGCGTAAGGGATGCGATGTGCGGGCCTCGGACCGATGACCATCGCCGCCGGGTAGTACTTCAGCGCCGCAGCGAGCCCGCCGACCGCGCCGGCAAGAGCCGGCCGAGCCGGCTCCAGCCACATCGACGCCGCCGCTCCGAGCAGAAGCACGCCGCCGCGCTGTCCCGCGGCCAGGTCGGCGAACAGAGGCGGAAAATACGCCGCGATCAGCCAGAAGACCGGGGTCGCCAGCCGGTGCCGCGGAGCCAGCAACACGAAAAGGAGCACGAGGCTGGCGAGGATCGCGGCGCCATCGATGGCGGTCCAGACCTGGACTCCGATTTGTTTCGGCAGGAGCGCGATGGGAATGGCCAGTATCGCCACGGGCGGCGGGCTCACGAAGGCATCGAGAGTTCCGGGCGGGGCGATCACATGCGTGCGCGCCAGATAGGCGGCGGCCGCGTCGTACATGTGGGCCGGGTCGGTCAGGTATGCATGCGCTCCTTCCCACATGCCTTCGGTGTCGGGGCGGCGAGGGGTGACGGCCGTGAGCACGACAAGCCTGATCCAGAACACCGCGGCCAGGGCCCAGTAAAAGGCCGGCCACATGAACACTTCGACCGCAGCTTTACGCAGTCGCTCCACTATTCCGTTGGGGGACGTGCCCGCCCACGCCTCCCGACACTGGCGAGCCACACGGGATCCTTCAGGAAGGCGATGAACGCCTGCACCGAAGCCGGCAGCCGCCGGCGGCGCAGATGAACGATGTGCCAGTCGCGCCGGATGGGAAAGCCACGGACGTCGAGCTCTACCAGTCGCCCGCTCGACAGCTCCAGCGCGCACGCGTAGCGAGAGATCACCGCCAGCCCCAACCCTGACTCGACCGCGTGCTTGATGGCCCCGTTGGAGCCCAATTCCATCGCGACGTTGAGCTTGGCGCCGGCTTTTCTCGCGGCCTTCTCCAGAGACCAGCGACTCCCGGACGCCGGCTCGCGCATCACGAACGGCTGATCCGAGAGATCCTTGAGGGTAAGGTTCCGCTTCCCCGCCAGCCGGTGGCCCGCCGGCGCGACGACGACGAGCTCGTCGCCGAGGAACGGAAGGATCGCAAGGTCGGGATCCTTGAGCGCCGGACCGACGATCGCGAGGTCGAGCTCGTTGCGGAGAACCTGCTCCTGGACCCGCGCGCGCGTCCCGATCTCGAGCGAGATGACAATCCCCGGATGCAGCTTCTTGAACGCCCCAAGGGCGGCCGGTAGAAGGTAGATGCCGACCGTCGTGCTCGCCCCGACGCGGAGGCTGCCGCGCTTGATCCCACGCATCTCCTCGAGCGCCAGCGCCGCTTCGTCGAGGACGTCCAGGGTGCGTCGCGCATACGCGTACAGGATCGAGCCCGCCTGGGTGAGTTGAACGCGCTTGCCGAGGCGGTCGAGGAGCGGCATGCCGATGGCCTCCTCGAGCTCTTTGACCTGGTATGAAACCGATGGCTGGCTGAGCCGCAGCTGCTGCGCGGCGAGGCTGAAGCTGCTCAGGTCCGCCACGGCTTTGAATGTGCGCAATTGACGCAGCGTCATTGCGCGGTCGAGGTCGAGCGGAGGGCCGTATTCGGGCACGGCGCCTACCATATTCGGTATGGCCGCCCCCAAGCCAAAGAGCATGTCGCCTGTTCGCCGCACGACTCCGACCGTAGAAGGTGTCGAGGCGCCTGAACGAGCGCCGGCGTCGGTTTCAGAGCAGAGGATCAACCAGTACCGCAAGCGCCGCTACCAGGCTCTGCACACTGAGAACGAAGCCGCGGCGAAGCGGCGGGCCAAAGGGCTGTCGAGCGCGCGCGAGCGAATCGAGATGCTCCTGGACGAGGGCAGCTTCGTCGAGCTCGATCTCTTTGCCACACACCGAGCGCATGGATTCGGGATGGAGGAGCGCAAGATCGCCGGTGACGGCGTGGTGGCCGGCTTCGGCGAGGTCGACCGCCGCCCGGTTGCGGTGTACGCCTATGACGCCACCGTGTTTGGCGGCTCACTGGGCGAAGTCACCGCCGAGAAGATCGTCAAGGTGCAGGAGCTGGCGCTTCGGAATCGGGTCCCGATCATCGGCATCAACGATTCGGGCGGAGCGCGAATCCAGGAAGGTGTCGTGGCCCTGGCCGGCTACGCAGACATCTTCTACCGGAATGTCCGGTCGTCGGGGGTCATCCCCCAGATCAGCGTCATCGCCGGACCGTGCACCGGTGGGGCCGTCTATTCGCCGGCAATCACCGACTTCATCTTCATCGTGGCCGGCCAGGGCTACATGTTCATCACGGGTCCTGAGGTGATCCGCGTCGTCACCGGCGAGCAGGTCAATTTCGAGGAGCTGGGCGGCGGCGACGTGCACAACGTGACCTCCGGCGTCGCGCACTTTCTGCCCAAGACCGAGGAAGAGTGCGCGGCAGGGGTGCGCCGGCTGCTGTCCTACCTACCTTCCAGCAACGGGGAACGGCCGCCATACCTACCGACCACTGACGACCCAGAGCGGGCTGACCCCGAGCTGCAGACTATCGTGCCCGAGGCGCCGAACAAGCCATACGACA
>Ga0209761_1003580_pt1 | contig 10261 bp, 11 predicted proteins | sample GraSoi013_1_40cm_4_FD_185818 | JGI IMG/M metagenome (GOLD analysis project Ga0209761, IMG submission 185818) | Grasslands soil microbial communities from the Angelo Coastal Reserve, California, USA - Sample 09_25_2013_1_40cm (SPAdes) (version 2) | ecosystem: Environmental > Terrestrial > Soil >... | reverse complement strand
GGATTCATCACGGCTGCACGCTTGATAAACAATATGAGCCGTATGGTGTATTCATTCCTAATAACTCGCCGAACATGCAGTGTTTCCTCGGCGTCCGGTCCAAATATCGTTTCCGCAATATGAGGAAATCCCTCGACGGCAATTCGTAAGCGATTCACCTGTCCGTGTTCAAGGAACGAATCGTTACAATCTCGTTTATCAAGCAGCGGCTTCGCGAGATAGTGGACAGTGATTCCTTCTGGTATTAAACTCATCAGCCGACCTGCCAGCGCCCAGTTCGTTCCGTAAAATGACTCAGGAATTCTGCCCCCTTTTTCCCACAAATCCTTTCTAAAGATCGGACAAGACAAAAAACTAAAAAACGCCTCAGTTGTTCTTGCTTCGTTGAAATAGCGAGCTCGTTGTACCGCGTCACCGAGGTTGAACACTTCCGGGGCTCTAATTCGATTAAAGATGGGGTATGTACTGATCGGATGCATTTGAAAATCGCACTTCATGTGCTCGCACATGTAAATATCACAACCCGATTTGATATGATCGAGCACGCTTCTCACGGCACCAGGCTTCATGATGTCGTCCGCGGAGAACAACCAACAATATTCTCCCTCCGCCAGATCGACAACCTTAGCGATGTCTCTATCTATGCCCCCGCGGAATTCCTGGCGGTGGTATTTTATTTGGGGGTGCCTGCGTTGCCTATCTGCGACGACAGCCGCCGTATCATCTGTTGACCCACCGTCCAAAACGATGACCTCGACGCCAGCGAGGATATTTGGAGCAATGCTATCCAAGGTTTGCCCGATAAACGCTGCAAAATTGTAGGTGGGAATACAGATTGAGAGTAAATTCCGCGCCATGTTTATTGACCGAGGCGGGTTCGTAGGGATCTGACAGTTTTCAAAATGAATGGAACTAGGCGAAGTGCGTCTTTTGATCTCGTCATAAACGCCACCAACCCTACCGCTATTCGATTCTTCAGGGTGACGAGTTGCTTATTTGACCTGTGCGCGTACCAATCATTGACACCCGTTCTCTTGAACCTGACGTACCCAAACCGCTTTAAATAGTCGCCTACAGCAGTGTTCACGAAATTGGAATTGTCCTCGATCAGCATAATGGTCGGTCTCCATTTCTCAATGGAAAACCCGCGAAGGACCTCAAGCTCATGCCCCTCGACGTCTATCGAAACGAAATCAATTCCCGTGTCAACGCGGGCGTCGGCAAGAATCTGGTCCAACGTCATTGTCTGCACTTCCACGGGAACTGACACAAACCCGTGCTTCTTTATTCTTTCGTGCACTATTGCATCGGTGCTAATCGTTGACATACCGTGCGATCGTGGCGCCCCCTCGACGACATGGAGGGTCAGCGTTGTGTTTTCGTCAGAAGCGGCGCATTCGTAGATTAAGGCATGACGTACATCGCGGAGTTGTCGACATAGGAAGGGGTTAGGTTCGACTAAAATGCAGTTCCAGCCAAGTTTTTCAAAGTATAATGAGGTGCTGTCATCGATGCCGTTGTTCGCCCCAACTTCAATGCACAATCCGTTGCTTTTCTCTTGAAATATCTTAAAAAGAAGCTTGTCTTCGCCAAATTGCGAATAAAACGTATCCGCTTTCCAAGTTTCATCGAACTTCATCACACTTCATTCTGGCTCATAGCAAATCCGATCTTACGCAACTCGGCGAATAATATTGTCCTAGTAACAGGCGTTGTTAGCGCAGTGATTCCAAACGTCATTACGAAGATCGCCGCCAAAGATAACAGCATAGCGTTGCTTGACATCGATTCCGTCGTTAGCAGCCGTCCAAGTCCGGCTACAATGATGCTTGTCGTGGCAGGCAGGAATCCATCCTGCCAATACCAGCGCCATTTTTCAGCACGTAATATTCGTTTGTGAATTAGAGGAATCCAAAAAAGAATGTAGCCTATATTAAGGATTAGCCACGCAAGTGCGCCGCCGATTGCGCCAAACGCTGTAACAACAACGATGATTATTGGAATAAACAAAGTGACGGAGAGTAGGTTCACATAGAAGGGCAGTCGAGTCCAGGCAAAGGCTAACTGCAATGCGTATGGCGGATTCATGAGACCGTTCAGTGCAGTGCCGCAGATCATGACGCTCACAATGAAATGAGTTTTTTCTGCCGTAATCGTATTGCGTGTCCAAAGCAGAATGATTTCGTATGCAAAAAAGGCAGTGACTGTGGCGACAGGTAAAATGAGCACCGCCATGAACTGACAGCTTTTATGGTATAGCTGCCTCAATCCGTCCTGATCATTGATGGAGACCAGTTGGGTGAACCTAGGATAAATACTAAAAAACATCGGCGTGAAAATGCGTGTGAGGCTCATCGCCACGACACTGGCCAGCATGTAGTATCCGAACATTTCCAGAGAGAGCATTTTGCTTAAGACGACTTTGTCCAGTTGAGTGAGAATTACTGCCAGAACCGATATGCCGCCCATTCCGGCACTGAACCTCCAGACACCTTTGATCAGGTGTAGTTGAAATGCGGGTCTGTGATTACTTTGCGGAAGGTAGTGCCAGAGGACCCGTGCATATAAAACAAAATTTATTGCGCCGATCGCCGACTGCCAAAGGAAAAAAGCTTGTATTGTGGGAATCCAATGCAAAACCAAAATGGCTCCCGCCCCTCGCAAAGTAGCGACACAAGCTGCGATAAGATTTAACGCGACCTGTTTCTGCAGCCCTATCAAACCACCCGTGTAAAAACTGACAGGCAATTGGAAAATCGTAACGAATCCCATTATCACAAAGGCCTGCTCGATTGCCGTGGGGGACAGGTTTCCTGACTTAATCCAATGATGCTCAATGAATGGAGATGACGCTACAACAGCCATTCCAGCAAAAACTGCAATTGTCCAGTAAATAGTTTCGAGTGTGCGCACCAGGTCGCGCGTCTCCTGTTCCTTGCCCGGCAAAACTGAAAGTCTGGCCATTTCGCGCGTTAGCGTGTCACCCAAGCCTACGTCGAGGAGAGCAAAAATACTCTGAAGCGTTGCGAAGATACCTATCAGGCCGTAGGACTCGATTCCCAGGTACTTTATATACAATGGGATAAATGCCAATCCCATCAGCGCCTGCCAAAGAGTTCCGGCAAAATTTGCGGTGATAACGCTCTTCAAAGAACTGGAAGACGATCGGGGCACGGTTTCATTTAACACGAAAACCACCAAAGTAGAAATTCAAGAGCGCCTCGGCGGTGAATAGCGACCGACTTCGCGGCTAACAGTGGGCGCTAAACCAAAATCCAGAAGTGTCAACAGCGATTGGGTGACCATAAAGAAGCCCACCAGGCCATAGGCTTCAAGCCCCAGATATTTGAGGTAAATCGGAACGGCAACGAGGCTGGCAACTGCACTCCAGGCCACGTGTAAAACGCCGCCGATCAGGTTGCGGCCCAGTCTCACGTGCGTCCCCGTTTCATTCAGCACCTATATCGCTCACGATGCGATTGTCGCAAAAATGGTCAGAAAGCATAAGAGCAGATACAGGTAACACGAAGTCATCCGGGTTACTATAGGCTTGCTGTCATGGATCAACTTCTGCAGGGATCCGCTTTCTCGAAATGAAACTCGCCTCCGGTTGCACTTACCTTGTTACCGGAGTCACCGGTCAGGACGGCTTTTATTCAGCCCGCCGGTTCCTGCGAAAAGGCGCACGCGTCATCGGCGTTTCCAGGCAGTCGCTGGCCCGCGCGAAACCGCATGTTCGATTGCTGGCGCGTCACCGCAATTTCCAGTTTGTTTCGATGCCGGAATACACGATCGGGCACGTCCGGGATCTGATCGGCTTTGTAAAGCCCGACCGCATCGTTCACGCCGCGGGGTTCCGCGATATTCCTTCAAATGAATCCGAAGTCGCCCAGTGTTATTTCACGAACTGCGACCTGGCAGGAATGCTTCTTCAAGCCGTTGCCGACCTGGTGCCGCGCGCAAGGTTTCTGTTTATTTCGTCGGCGGAAATATTCGGCAAAACCCATGGGGCGGCGCTGGACGAAAGCACGCCACGAAGTCCGGAAAACGACTATGCCGTTTCAAAGGTGCAGGGCATGGAGCAGGTCGAAGATTTCAGAACCGGCCGCAACATCTTTGGGGTGAGCGCCATTTGTTTCAATCACGATTCGTTTTTGTCGCCGGAAAGACATCTGGTTAGTCTCGTTCCCAGAAAGCTGCTTCGCTTCAAAGCGGACATGGGAAGCGTCCTCAAGTTCTACAATACGGACATGCGCCGGGACTGGTCGCACGCGAAAGACTTTGCCAGAGCGTTCGATCTCATGCTGGAACACAACTCGCCCACGGATTTCGTCGTCGCTTCGGGCCGTTCGACGAGCCTGCGGGAATATATCGATCTCACCTGCGATCTGCTCCGCATAGAATCGAGAGACTTCCTGGTATTCGAGAACCGGGCTGATGAAGACACTTACGACCGCATAGCCTGTGCCGACCGGATCCATCGGCAGCTCGGATGGACCCCACAAGTCACGCTGAGGCAGCTTTGCCGCGAGATGATTCGCTGCAGCCGCCAATGAAGGAAGTTCTCACATTCATCCTGCCGACACGGAACCGCAAACAGTATGTTCGCCGCGCCGTGGATTCGTGCCTGCAGTGCCAAAGCGACAACGTATCTCCGTTCGTTATCGTCATCGACGGCGAGAGCGATGACGGGACGTTCACTGATCTCCAGAATGCATATCGTGACGACACACGAGTGCTGCTCCTGCAGAACAGCAAATCCGCAGGATTCATGAACACGTGCTACGAAGGCGTCGATCTCGTGAAAAGCAAGTGGGTGACGTTCATGTACGACGACGACGTGTTGTCGCCCTACTTCATCAAGATGGTTTCCGAGTTGATTCGATCAGACGACCGGTTCGTTATGGGATACGGCGCCGCTTTCCCGGCCGGCGAAATCTATCCCTTCAAGCCGATCGACACATTCAAGCGATATCGGCCGGAGCAACTCCTGCTCGCCTACTACGGGCGCAACAGCGAGCTTGACTTCAAGGGACTGCCTCACAGTCCAATTTGCTGCGTCACCACGCTCGATCTGCTGCATGAATGGGTACCGTACGTGAAGGACTTCTGCTCCAGAAACTCCATACGATCCTACTTCATGCTCAAGCGAAACATCGGTCCAGACCTGATGATTTACCTGCTCTCGCTGTTGAAACATGAAGGGAATATTTCCCTCTGTGTCTCTGTGGTTGCACAGTTTTCCGCGCACCCGACGTCGATGAGCGTTACGTATGGAAACAGCGATCTTGCCGTCGGATACTGGCTCGCGAAAATCTGGGGGTTCGAGTACCTTTGCAAGGCGGACCGCAGGCACGAGGCTGCCGTTTGCGGCTCGGCGCTCGTATTCGTCGGCAGCAAGACCCTGGCGGCCAGACTCATCAGGTTCCAGACGAAGTGGGCCGGAATGATACTTCGGGAAATCGCAGGAATTCTATTCACCTCAATCCGCGATCAGATAGTGCTGCGTACGCTTAGAGAGAGCTACGTAAACATCTTCGAATGGATAAGGACCCGGTCGCGGGAGGTTCTGCCGAAGCCGTGAAAAACGAGTTGATGATTGTCCGTGAAAAACGAGTTGATGATTGTAATGATGCAGGCGCGCAAACGTGAGCCTACGAATCGCTATCAACGCACAGCTGAATCCCAGTGGCAGAGTAGGCGGCATTCGAACGGTGCTCATCGGCATGGTGCACGCCCTTGGACAAATCGATGGCCCGGAAGAGTATGTTTTGATCGCGCCTTGGGAGGAGCCGGACTGGCTGAAACCGTACCTCGGAAATAATCAATCCGTTGTTTGCGGACCCAAGATCCAGGCAGCAAAGCGTGTCTTGTCACCGGTCACACGGTTCGTAAAATCAGCTGTTCGGAAGACGTCACGGATGTTCGGCGCAGGCGACATGTGGCCGTGATTGCCCGATAACAGCGGGTTCTATGAACGATTGGGGTGTCAGGTCATCCACTTTCCTTATACAGCATTTCGTCCTCACCAGCGTACCCTCGGTCTTCAATCGGCACGACCTACAGCACGTACACTATCCGCAATTCTTTTCTGCGGCAGATGTGGAGTGGCGTGAAGCGACGTATGGAGGAGCCTGTCGCGCTGCGAATAAGGTTGTCGCCTTCTCACAGTGGGTGAAGGACGACATTGTGCGGCACTATCAGATTCAGCCGGAAAAGGTTACAGGTTATTCGATGGCCTCCGCCCACTCGCTCTTATTCTGAGCCGACCGAAGAGACGCTGAAGCGGGTGAAGGAGAAATACGGACTTCCCGAAAAATTTGCCTTTTATCCCGCCATGACCTGGGAGCATAAGAACCATATCCGGCTGCTGGAGGCCCTCGCCCTGATTCGCGATCGCCGCGGCATCCGGATTAATCTCGTGTGCACAGGAAAGCAGACTGAGTTTTTTCCGAATATCGCAAGAAAAATGAGGGAACTTCAACTGGACAGCCAGGTACACTTCTTGGGCATGGTGCCGCCGGCAGATCTCCGGGCGATTTATCGATTGGCACAATTCATGGTTTTTCCTTCGCTGTTCGAAGGAGCCGGCGTCCCGCTCGTGGAAGCGTGGAATGAGGGCACGCCGGTGACATGCGCAGCTGTGACGTCGATAGCGGAACAGGCCGGTGACGCAGCACTATTGTTCGACCCGACATCAGTGCAGGCGATCGCCAACGCAGTAGAAAAGATCGCGACCGACAGATCGCTTCAGGAGACTCTAACAAGGCTTGGTTTTGAACAGTTGAAAAATTTTAACTGGGAAACAACAGCGAAAGCATACAGAGCTGTATACCGCCGAGCCGCTGGTCAGCTGCTGACCGAAGAGGATCAGTGGATTCTTACCGGAGATCAAGCGTGAGCTGATGCATTGCCCTAGACTGTTAGAATTGCCTCAGACACTTGACGGTAAGAATGGTTGGCCTTGGGCAGAAGAGACGGTGCCGGCCGAATTGGAACAAATTTCTGGTTCACTGCCGTCCATCAGCGTTGTCACTCCTTCCTATAATCAGGCAGCCTTTCTTGAAGAAACGATACGGTCTGTGCTCCTCCAAGGCTACCCAAACCTGGAGTACCTTGTGATGGACGGGGGCTCCAGCGACGGCAGCGTAGAGATCATCAAGAAATACGAAAAATATCTCGCCTACTGGACGAGCCAAAAAGATGCTGGTCCCTCCGATGCGATCCGAAAGGGTTTCGAAAAAGCAACCGGATCGATCCTGGCGTATCTGAACTCAGACGACTTGTACTTGCCGGGAACACTCCATCATTTGGTGAACCGTTTGCGAACGACCGGCGCTGATGTCGCGTACGGGAACATGTATTGGATCGACGAACAAGGCCGAATTGTAGCAGAACGCCGGCAAACCCCCTTCTCGCGCCTTGCGTATATGTATGGCGGCGCGGATCTCCAGCAGCCCGCCATGATCTGGAGCAATGAGATATACCACCTCGCCGGGGGAATGGATCCGTCATTCCAAGTTGCGTTTGATACCGATCTATTTGCGTGTGCGCGTATCCATCGTGCTCAAAAAACCGAGGTTTTGTTCGAAACCGGAAAGAAAGAAACGGAAAACATCCGGGCGCGATACACCAAGGTGCCCGTGCGATCGCTTCTGGGAACCGCGCTGCGGAATGCCGCCAGAATGCGGCGCATCTTCTGGTATCTCGTTCAAGGTGACGCCCTGTGGCTTCTGGGTAGAATACCGGATCGCCTGAAAGCCCGCACCCGGGCAGCTACCGGGACAGGTCCGAGATCCAAATGGATTTGATGCGCGCAAAGGTATTCCATCTAATCACCAAACTCGATCTAGGCGGCGCGCAAAAGGTGACGCTGATGACGCTGGAGCGCCTCCCGCGAGACCGGTACGAACTCGGTCTGGTCGCGTCTCCAGAAGGATTGCTTGTCGAGTGGGCGAACCGCATCCCCGGCTTGAAGCGTGTTTGGATCTCCTCCATCGTGCGCCAGGTGCGGCCTATACAAGACGCGCTGGCCTTCGTCCGGCTATGGCGGCTTTTTCGGCGCGAGCGTCCCGAGATCGTTCACACGCATACGGCCAAAGCCGGAATATTGGGCCGCTGGGCTGCGAAGCTGGCCGGCGTGCCATACATCTTCCATACGTCGCACGGATTCGGATTCAATGATTTTCAGCGGCCGATCGAACGGAGTCTTTATATCGGCCTGGAACGCCTGACGGCGAAAATCACAACGAAGCTTTTCATGGTTTCATACGCTAACGCCGTGACGGCCGAGAAGATCGGTATGGCGCGGCGTGGCGAATGGATTCTTAGCCGCGATGCGATCGCTGTTGAGGAATTCATGGAATCCAAACCCAGGCGGCAAAAACTTCAAGAGTGGGGTATCCCCGGCGACAGGATCATTGTTGGGATGGTGGCTTGTTTCAAGCCGCAGAAATCACCCGAAGATTTCATTGAGGTTGCTGCGCGTGTTCTCAAGAAAACCCAACGCGCTCATTTCGTGATGGCTGGAGACGGCGACCTGAGGCCTTCTGTTGAAAGTCGTATTCGACAATACAACATCGGTGAAAAGGTCACGCTGCTCGGATGGCAACGCGAAAATGAAATGCCCGAACTCTACCGCAATCTGGACATCGTGGTTCTCACATCCCTGTGGGAAGGCTTGCCCTGTGTGTTCTCCGAGGCCATGGCATGCGGGCTCCCTCTCGTGGCGACGAACGTGGATGGAGCGCGGGAGGCCATAGTAGAGTCGGAAAACGGTTTTTTGCATGATCCGCACGATGTCGACGGAATGGCGGCGTCCGTGCTCAGGCTGATCGGCGATGAAGGATTGCGCTGCAGAATGGGAGAACGCGGGAAAAGCCGAGCGATGGAATTCGACATCGCAAAGTCCGTCGATATCGTTGAATCAACTTATCGGAGACATCTGGAGGGCCTCCTATGAATACGACGTCGACTGAATAACCCGCCGATATTTTTCGAGAAACCGCTCCCGATCAAAATCTCGCAGCCTGGTGAGACCTGCCGAAATGAACTTCTGGCGCAAAGCCGCATCGCCCAGTAACCGTAAAATCGCGTCCGCCATTGCGAGTTCCTCTTCTGTGCAGGGAACTTCGCCGCCGCGCATCATTCCGTCGACGGGTGGCGCCAGAATGCCAAACTCTTCAGTACCGTTGGGCGCAATGATTTCTCTAGAACTACCCGGACAGTCTGTGGCTATGACCGGAAGCCTGCACGCCATTGCTTCCAGCAGGACGAGAGGAAGACCCTCGCTTAGTGATGGCAGGACGAACACGTCGGCTCTGGACAGGAATTTGAAAGGATTCGCCTGCCAGCCCAGGAAATAAACGTCCTTTTCGACGTGTAGCTCCCGTGCAAGCCCGAGAAGATAGTCTTCCAGTTCCCCGGTCCCCAGAATTGCCAACCGGCAGACGGTCTTCTTGCGAAGCGCTGCAAACGCGCGAAGCAGGTGCCAGTGTCCTTTCTGCGGGTGCAGCCTTCCGGCTGTAATAATCACGGGTGCGCCGCCATCCCACGGACAGGCGACCTCGTCGGCAGCCTTGCGCTGAATTTCTTGCACGTCAACCGCTGTGGTTATGACCAGAATCCGATCCTCGGGAAGCCCAAAGTGTCCGACAAGATCTTCTTTCACAGCTTTTGAAACGGCGACGATCGTTGCGCGCCGATAGAGAATTCGAAGGAGCAGAGCAAATACTTTCGACTCGAGCCTTCCCCGCAAATTCGATACAGACGAGAGGTGGTTATGCACCGTAAGGATTGACCGGTGGGACACCAAGGCGTTGATGAAGTTGGCTTCTCCCATAAAGCTGATCACACAATCGGGACGCTCTTGTCGGAGAATGCGTCTAAATCGATACGTCCTCCGAATGAAGCCGGCCAGTCGCGCGAAGACGGAGCGTCTCTCGATCGGCAGATCCATCGAGATCAGCCGTCCTTGGAAGGCGTAGCCCTGCCTCTGCTCAAATACCACCAGCAGGATTTCATCTACCCCGAGCGTGAACGATAACTCGGACGCGATTTTTTCAGCCCCGCCGTCGGAAACGTGCGGGATGAGGAATATCACTTTCATGAAGACGGGGTAAACGCAGGCGCCAGTGGAAGCCGTCGGCTAGATGCATGACCTTGGCACCGTAACATCAACCCAAACACTCAAAGAATACATGCGCTAATGATTTATCCGCGGCAACGCACCGAAATTTGAGCTTGCTTTCGCCGACAAACT
>Ga0209761_1003576_pt1 | contig 10273 bp, 8 predicted proteins | sample GraSoi013_1_40cm_4_FD_185818 | JGI IMG/M metagenome (GOLD analysis project Ga0209761, IMG submission 185818) | Grasslands soil microbial communities from the Angelo Coastal Reserve, California, USA - Sample 09_25_2013_1_40cm (SPAdes) (version 2) | ecosystem: Environmental > Terrestrial > Soil >... | reverse complement strand
GACGGTGTCATGCTCGGCCGCGGCCGAGGACCTGACGCAGCGCAAGCTCAATCCCTGGTTCGTGCGCACGGTCGGCACCTCGGCGCAATCGAACCACGCGCTCGGCGAATACGCGGCGCAGACGCTCGGCTACAAGCGCATCGCGATCATCGCCGACGACTTTGCCTACGGCCACGAGACCGCGGCCGGCTTCCAGCGCGTCTTTGAGGACAACGGCGGCAAGGTGGTGCAAAAGCTCTGGCCGCCGCTCAACGTGCCGGATTACGGCTCCTATATCGCGCAGATCAAGCCGAACGTCGACGCCGTCTACGCCGGGTTTGCCGGCGCCAACGGCCTGCGTTTCCTCAAGCAGTACAAGGAATACGGCATGAAGCAGCCGGTACTGGGCAGCATGACCACCGCCGACGAGGGGATCCTGCGCCAGATGGGCGACGAGGCGCTCGGTGTGGTGACGGGCGGCTGGTACGCCGCGGGAATCGACTCGGCGGAGAACAAGCGCTTTGTCGCCGCGGTGAACAAGGAATACGGCGTCGACCCCGGATACTACACGCTCGGCGCCTACTCGGCGGCGGCGCTGGTCGAAGCTGCGGCGCAGGCGGTGAAGGGCCGCGTCGAGGACAAGGAAGCGTTCATGCAGGCGCTGCGCAGTCCCGGCAATGTGCGCGATCCGCGCGGCGATTGGCGGCTCGACGAGTACGGCAACCCCGTGATGCCGGTCTACATCCGCAAGGTCGAGCGGCGCGGCGGCAAGCTGGTGAACGCGGTGGTCCAGACCTACCCCACCGTGACGCAGTTCTGGACCTACGAGCCAAAGCAGTTCCTGGCGAGCCCGGTGTATTCGCGCGAGTTCCCGCCGTCGAAAAATCTCGAGCCGTGATGCCGCTGCTCGAGCTCGAGCAGGCGCGGGTCGAGTACGACCAGCATGGCAAGGGCGCCCCGCAGCTGCTCCTTTTGCACTCGCTGCTCACCGAGCTCAGCGTGTTCGACGGGGTGCTGTCCAAGCTCGCGAAGAGCCGCCGCGTAACGCGCATCAACCTGCCCGGGTTTGGCCGCTCGACGCCAGTTCAGCTCGATTCAGTCGGCGCGCATGCCGATCATGTCGCCCGCGTGATGGGCGCCCTCGAGCTGCCGCGCGACACCGATGTCTTTGGCAATGGCTTCGGCGCCTTCGTGGCGCTCGAGCTGGCGATCAGGCACGGCGCGCGGTTTCGCCGCCTGGTGGTGGCCGATACGCTGGCCGTGTTCCCCGAGGCGGCTCGAACGCCGTTCAGCGCCATGGCGCAACGGGTCTCGGAGGCGGGCATGCAGGCGGTCCTCGATACTGCGATCGGGCGCATGTTTCCGCCCGAGTTCGCCCGGAAACATCCGAAGATCATCGCCGCCCGCAAAGCGGCTCTGGTCACCGTCGACCCGCAATGCTTTGCGCGCGCCTGCCTCGCGCTTGCGGCTCTGGACCTCAGCTCGAGCGCCGAAAAAATCCAGAACCCGACCCTGGTGCTGTGCGGCGCGCTGGATCAGACCACGCCGCCGACGCTGGCGCGCGCCCTGGCGGGGCGCATTCCGGGCGCGTATTACGAGGAGATCCCGGGCTCGGGCCACTGCCCGATGCTCGAGCAACCCGATGCGCTGCTGGCGAAAATGGGCGAGTTTCTGGCCGGCCGGGCGCATTGAGCCGGCCGGCGGCTCAGGAGCCGCTGAACCAGTTGTAGCCCTTGTCCTCCCAATAGCCGCCCGGGTACTCGTTGGTGACGAAGATCGCGGCGATGTGCTTGGGGTTTTTGAAGCCCAGCTTGGTGGGCATGCGCAGCTTCATGGGGAAGCCGTACTTCGGCGGCAGGATCTCGTCGGCGAAGCGCAGGGCGAGCAGCGTCTGCGGGTGCAGGGCGGTCGCCATGTCGATGCTGGTCGAGTAATCGTCGGCGCACTCGAAGCCGACGTACTTCGCCGTGGTATCGGCGCCCACGCGCTGCAGAAAATCTGAAAAGCGTACTCCGCTCCACTTGCCGATCGCGCTCCACCCCTCGACGCAGATGTGCCGCGTGACCTGCGAGACCTGCGGCAGCGCGTAGAGCTCGGGCAGCCTCCAGGGCTTCGCGTCGCGGATCATGCCGCCGAGCTCGAGCCTGTAGTCGGTGCCGTCGATGACCGGTACTTCGCTCTCGCTGTAGTAACCGTTGAACGGGAACGGCCTGGTGATCCTGCTCTCCGGAAATTCGGGGGCCAGGCGGCTCGGGTCGAAGAGCCAGTCCTGCACGCGGTCGTTCCAGCCCGACATCGCCCAGAGAACCTTCTGCACGCTCTCGGCGTCGGTCAGCTCGCAGCCGGCCAGCAGCGCCAGCGCGCCGACCGACAGCCCGCGCTTCAGGAACAGCCGCCGCTCGAGATTCGCCACCTGCGGCGTACGATGCGCGAGAAAGCTGCCGCCCATCTTGTTGCTCATGACGCCCTCCGAATGCGGCCCGTGAACATGCTGGGAAAGGTGCGCGGCACGAGGATCACCATGATCACGTGCACGACCACGATCAACACCACCGCTGCCATGGCGAAGAAGTGGAGCAGGCGGGCGCCTTCGTAGTCGCCCATCAGGCTTGCCAGCCAGTAGAGCTGAACCGGCTTCCAGATCGCCAGGCCGGAAAGAACCATGACGACGAGCGCGACGATCAGCGCGAGATACGCCGCGCGCTGCGCGGCGTTGTAGACCGACAAATCGTCATGCGCGAGCCGCCCGCGCAGCGCATCGCGCACGTCGCGCAGCACCGCAACGGGCGAGATCGGCAGCAATTTCCTCCTGAAGTGCCCCGAGAGGATGCCGTAGCAGACGTACACCAGGCCGTTCAGCACCAGCAGCCACATCGCCGCGAAGTGCCACTGCAGCGCGCCGGCCAGCCAGCCGCCGAGCGTCAGCTCGTCGGGAAAGGAGAAGTCGAAGATCGGATCGGCGTTGTAGATGCGCCAGCCGCTGGCGATCATCAGCAGCAAGGCGACGACGTTGATCCAGTGCGTGACGCGCACTACCAGGGGATGCACGAGCTCTTTTATGTCCGCCGCCATGTCGTTCCCCCTGGACTATCCTCCAGGACGATGCCTTTTTCCAGCAGTTCGCGCCGTATGTCGTCCGCGGCCCGGAAATCCTTACGCTTCCTCGCCGCCTCGCGCGCGGCGATGCGCGCGGCGATCCACTCGCCGGCCTCTCCGCCGCGCAGGAACGCATCGGCGTCGCGCTGCAGCAGCCCCAGGACGCTGCCCAGCGCCCTCAGCTGCGGCGCCAGCTCCCTGCGGCCGCGGCCGATCTCGTGCGCGAGCTCGAAGAGCACCGCCACCGCCTCGGGCGTGCCGAAGTCGTCGTCCATCGCCTCCCTGAAGCGGCGAGCGTGCGGTGCGTTCCAGTCGACGGCAGAACTGCCGGAATCTTTCAATGCGGTGTAGAGGCGGGTCAGCGCCTGCTTGGCATCCTCGAGATGCATGTCCGAATAGTTGAGCGGGCTGCGGTAATGCGCGCGCAGGATGAAGAAGCGCACCACCTCGGGATCGAAGCGCTGCAGCACCTCGCGCACGGTGAAGAAGTTGCCGAGCGACTTCGACATCTTCTCCTCGTCGACGCGCAGGAAACCGTTGTGCATCCAGTAATTGACGAACTTGACGCCGTTCGCGCCCTCGGACTGCGCGATCTCGTTCTCGTGGTGCGGGAACTGCAGGTCCTCGCCGCCGCCGTGGATGTCGAAATGCTCGCCGAGCAGCGCGCAGCCCATGGCGGAGCATTCGATGTGCCAGCCCGGCCGCCCTTCGCCGTAGCGCGAAGGCCACTTCGGCTCGTCGGGCTTGGAGCGCTTCCAGAGCACGAAGTCGAGAGGGTCTTCCTTGGAGGCGTCGACCTCGACGCGCTCGCCGGCGCGCAGCTCGTCGAGCGATTTCCCCGAGAGCTTGCCGTACCCGGGAAAGCGGCGCACGGCGAAGTTGACGTCGCCCGAGGCCGAGCGGTAAGCGAGCTTTTTCTCTTCCAGGCGGCCGATCATGTCGACCATTTGCGGAACGTACTGCGTCGCGCGCGGCTCGTGATCGGGCTTCTGCACGCCGAGCGCCGCTGCGTCTTCGTCTATGCAGCGGATGAAGCGCGCGGTCAGCTCGCCGATCGATTCCCGGTTCTCGAGCGCGCGGCGGATGATCTTGTCGTCGATGTCGGTGATATTGCGCACGTAGGTGACGCGATAGCCGCTCGCGCGCAGCCAGCGCTGCACGACATCGAAGACCACCAGCATGCGCGCATGGCCGAGGTGCAGGTAGTCGTACACCGTCATGCCGCAGACGTACATGCGCGCCTCGCCGGGCCGCAGCGGAACGAATTCCTGCTTGGTCCTGCCCAGGGAGTTGTAGATCTTCAGCATGGCTCGCGCCGGCGTGAAAGTTGTGGTGGCGCGGGGGTTAGTCTAGAATGCAGCGCTTTCGTAGGGCCTTGAAAATATTAACACAATGCATAAACCAGCCGTCCCGTACGCCCGCCTGCGCCGGGGCTTGACCGCGCTTTGCGCCGCGGCGCTCTGCAGCGCGCTTCCGGCGCGCGGCGACGACCTGCAGGACGCCTCCAAATTCCTTAAAGCCGGCCAGCACGCGCAGGCGCTCGAGCGCGTCAACAAGGCGCTGAAGGCGAAGCCGCGCGATCCGCAGGCGCGCTTTCTCAAGGGCATCATCGTCACCGAGCAGGGCAACAGCAAGGAAGCGATCGAAATCTTCACCAAGCTCACGCAGGACTACCCGGAGCTGCCGGAGCCGTACAACAACCTCGCGGTGATCTACGCCTCGCAGGGGCAATACGAGAAAGCCCGCGCCGCGCTGGAGCAGTCGATCCGCACGCATCCGAGCTACGCCACCGCCTACGAGAACCTGGGCGACGTTTACGCCAAGCTGGCGAGCCAGGCTTACGACAAGGCGCTGCAGCTCGATTCGTCGAACAGCGGGGCGAAAAACAAGCTCTCGCTGGTGCGCGAGCTGGTGCGCGAGCCGACGGTGGTGGCCGTGGCCAAGGAACCGCCCAAGCCGAAGGAGCCGGCAAAACCTGCTGCGGATCCCAATGCAGAGGTCCTGAAGGCCGTCAACGGCTGGGCCGAAGCCTGGTCGAAGAAAGACGCCAATGCTTATTTGTCCTATTACGCCGGGGACTTCAAGACCCCCGGCGGCGAGGCGCGTCCGGCGTGGGAGAAGACGCGGCGCGAGCGCATCGCCGCACCCAAGTCGATCGAGGTCAAGGTCGACTCGCCCAAAGTGACCCTGCGCGGCAGCAACGAGGCGAGCGTCACGTTCCGCCAGGATTACCGCTCCGACAAGCTCACCAGCTCGAACACCAAGACCCTGGAGCTGGTAAAGGCCGATGGCCGCTGGCAGATCCGGGAAGAAAAGGCGGGCAGGTGAGGAGAGTTCTGCTTTCCCTGGCGGCGCTGGGATTCGCCGTCGCGGCAGCGGCCGCGACCCCTGAAGACCGCCTGTCGGCGGTGTTCGAAGCAATCGAGGCGAACCGCGTCGACGAGGCGCTGAGGCGCGTCGACGCGCTGCTCCGCGACTATCCCAACTTCCGCCTCGGGTACCTGGTGCGCGGCGACCTGCTGCTGGCGCGCTCGCGGCCGCTGCTGACCTTCGGCAACGTCGTCAAGACGGTGCCGCAGGACGGCATCGAAGGCCTGCGCGAAGAGGCGCTGGCGCGCCTGCGGGCGATGCGCTCGCGCCCCTCCGAGGACCGGCTGCCGCGCTACGTGCTGCAGCTGCATCCCGGGCAGAAGCACGTCCTGGTGGTCGACTCGCGCCGCTCGCGGCTTTACGTATTTGGCAACGATCAAGGCCGGCCGCGGTTGGTGGCGGACTTCTACGTCACGCTTGGCAAGAACGGCGTCGAGAAAACCCGCGAGGGCGACCAGAAGACGCCGATCGGCGTCTACCATGTCACCGGAAACCTGCCGCGCAGCAAGCTCACCGACTTCTACGGCGCGGGCGCGTTCCCCATCAACTACCCCAACGAATGGGACCGCCGGCGGGGACGCAACGGGCACGGCATCTGGCTGCACGGCGTGCCGGCGGATCTCTACAGCCGCCCGCCGCGCGCGAGCGACGGCTGCCTCGTCTTCGCCAACCCCGATCTCGAATCGATCGGACGCTACGTGCAGGTCGGGACGACGCCGGTCATCATCGCCGACGCAATCGAATGGAGCGATGCCGCATCGGTCGACGCCGAGCGCCGCTCTCTCAACGCTGCGCTCGAGCAGTGGCGCGCCGACTGGCAGGGCCGCGACACCGAGCGCTACCTCGGGCATTACTCGCAGCGCTTCGGCGCAGGCGGCGGCCAGGGCTACGCCGCCTGGGCCGCACACAAGCGCGCGGTGAACGCCGCCAAGAGCTGGATCAAGATCGAGCTGTCGCGCGTGGCGATGTTCCGCTATCCGCGCGAGGGCGACTTCGTGGTGGTGAGCTTCGCGCAGGATTACAGATCGAGCACGCTGTCGAACACCGTGCGAAAGCGCCAGTACTGGATCAAGGAGGAAGGGCGCTGGAAAATTCTGTACGAAGGAGCAGGATGAAACTCAAATATCTCTTCGCGCTGTCGACCGCCGCGGTGGTCCCGGCCGCGCTCGCCGCCGAGCCGCAGGTGGACGTGCGCACGGACCTCGGCACGATCCGGCTCGAACTGTACCCGGAGAAAGCACCGAAAACCGTGGAAAATTTTCTGCAGTACGTGCGCGACGGCCATTACAACGGCACCGTGTTCCATCGCGTGATCGACGGCTTCATGATCCAGGGCGGCGGCTTCGATGGCGGCTTCAAGCAGAAGAAGACGCGCTCGCCCATCGCCAACGAGGCGCAGGCCGGCGTGAAGGGCGGGCTGAAGAACGAGCCCGGCAGCGTGGCCATGGCGCGCACCGCGGATCCCAACTCGGCGACGGCGCAGTTCTTCATCAACGTCGGCGACAACAACTTCCTCAACTGGGGCGATCCGCGCAGCGACGGCAATGGCTACGCCGTGTTCGGCAAGGTGGTTTCAGGGATGGACGTGGTCACCAAGATCGCGAAGACGCCGACCGGCCCCGGCGGCCCCTTCCCGCGCGATGTGCCGCGCTCGCCGGTCGTCATCGAGTCGATGACGGTGGTGAGCGGGAAGTAGTGCGCGCGCTTTTCGCCTCCGATCTCCACCTCAGCGAGGATCGTCCCGAAGCGAACGAGCGCCTGATCGCCTTCCTCGAAGGCAAAGCGCGCTCCGCCGACGCGCTGTACCTCCTCGGCGACCTGTTCGAGTACTGGATCGGCGATGACGGCCTTGACGAGTCCTTCAATGCCGTCATCGCCGGTTTCCTCCGCGACCTGACCCGGCGCGGCGTGCGGCTGTGCGTCATGCACGGCAACCGCGACTTCCTGATCGGCGAGCGGTTCTGCAGGGAAACCGGGGCGCAGCTTCTGGCGGATCCGACCCTCGAAGAGATCAACGGAGTCAAGACTCTTCTGATGCACGGGGATACCCTGTGCACGGACGACGTCGACTACCAGTCATGGCGCGCGACGGCGCGCTCGAGCGCCTGGCAGCAGCAGTTCCTGGCGCAGCCGGTCGCCGAGCGGCGCAGCGCGATCCTGGCATTGCGCGAGAAAAGCAAGGCGGTCATCCAGGCGAAGCCCGCCGCGATCATGGACGTGAATGGCGATGCCGTGCGCGAGGCGCTGCGGCGCCACGGCGTTCGCCGCCTGGTGCATGGGCACACCCATCGGCCGGGCCGCCACGCCGTGCAGGTCGACGCGCGGCGCTGCGAGCGCTGGGTGCTGCCCGACTGGTACGGGCGCGGCGGCTACCTGGAAATCGCCGCCGGCGAGCCGCGGCTGGTCCGCTTCTAAGCAGGTTCGTCTGCGAGCGGCAGGTAGAGCGTGAAGGTACTGCCCTTTCCCGGGTCGCTGGACACGCGGATCTCCCCGCCGAGCAGCCGGGTCAGCTCACGGCTGATCGACAGCCCGAGGCCGGTGCCGCCGTATTGCCGGCTCGTCGTGCCGTCGGCCTGCTGAAATGCCTCGAAGATGATCCTCTGCTTGTCTGCCGGGATGCCGATGCCGGTATCGGCAACGGAGAAAGCGATCACCGAGCGCGCCGCGTCGAGCCGCCCGTGCCCAGGCGTCCAGCCGGACTGCGCCGGCGCGATGGCGAGCGAGACGCCACCCTGCTTGGTGAACTTGAACGCATTGGCGAGCAGGTTCTTCAGCACCTGCTTGAGGCGCCCGATGTCGGTACTGACCAGCGGCGGCAGCGCGGGGTCGATGGAGACGGAGAATTGCAGGCCCTTGCCCTGCGCGACCTGCTGGAAGCTGCGCTCGAGGTCCTCGCGCAGCTCGTCGAGCCGCCCGGGCGCGACGTTGACGGCGGTGAGGGCGCCCGACTCGATCTTCGCCAGGTCGAGCAGGTCGTTGATCAGCGAGAGCAAATCCATGCCCGACGCGTGGATGGTCTGCGCGAACTGCACCTCGCTGGCGGTGAGGTTGCCGCCCGCGTTGTCGGCGAGCAGGCGGGCGAGGATCAGCAGACTGTTGAGCGGCGTGCGCAGTTCGTGCGACATGTTGGCGAGGAACTGCGATTTCGCCTCGCTCGCCTTCTCCGCCACCACCTTGGCACGGATCAGCTCGGTTTCGACTCGGTTGCGCTCGGTAAGGTCGCGCGTCACCTTGGCGAAACCGAGGAGCTTGCCGGTGTCGTCGCGCACCGCGGTGACCACCACGTTGGCCCAGAACGTCGAGCCGTCCTTGCGCACGCGCCAGCCCTCGTGCTCGAAACGCCCTTCGGCCTTCGCCACCTCCAGCTCGAGCTGAGGCTCGCCGCGCTCGAGCTCCTCGCGCGAGTAGAACCGCGACAGGCTCTCGCCGACGATCTGGTCGGCGCTGTAGCCGAGGATGCGCTGCGCGCCGGCATTCCAGCTCGCCACGCGCCCGTCGCTGTCGAGCATGAAGATGGCATAGTCGACCACGCTTTCCACCATCAGCCGGAAGCGTCGCTCGCTCTCGCTGAGCATGCGCGTGCGTTCGAGCACTCGCGACTGCAGCTCGCCCATCGCGCGATTGAGCTCGCTGATCACCGCGCACAGTATCAGGCCGGTGAACACCACCGCGCTGATGAACGCCAGCAGCAGCAGCAGCGACTCATTGAGCGGCGCGGCGGCGAACGGCCCGCTCTCCTCGCCCAGGGTGTACCAGAGCGCCAGCGCGCACACCACGGCGATCGCGGTGGTCACCTCGCGCTGGCCGAAGCGGAACGCCGCCCACACGATGAGCGGGACGATGACAAAGGTGCGGCCGAAGCCGCTGCTGAACGCCACGTGCGTGGCGGCGAGAAGCAACGCCGCGAGCGCTAGGACCTCGAGCACTCTGCGCGGCATCCATTGCACCGTGCCGCGCGCGCTCCAGCTCAGGATCAGCGGCGTGAAGATCAGGATGCCCGAGGTGTCGCCCTGCCACCAGGTCCGCCAGTTGGCGAACAGGTCCGCGCCCGGCAAGGGGTACAAGAGCGCGAGCGGGATCAGCGCCACGGTGGGTGCGATGGTCGCGCCTAGCGCGGACAGCGCAAAGAATTTCACCACCTGCTGAACATGGCGGAAACGATGCGGGATGCCGACGTGCCGCCGGAGGAGCGCCGACAGGACCAGCGCCTGCAGCGTGCTGCCGGTAGCGATGATGATCGCGGCCGGAATCGAAGCGTCGATGCTCAGATTGGCGAGCGCACTGCCGATCCACACGCCGGGCCAAAGGCGAGGGCCGAGGACGAGAAGCGCCGCCAGGGCGATTCCGGAGGGCGGCCACAGCGCCGTTGCATACCCCGGCGGGATCGCCAGCAGCAGGGCGAATCTGGCAGCCCCGAAATAGATCGCGGCAAGGAGGGCGCCCTGCGCGACCGTCACCCACCGCCGCGGTAGTAAGGCTAAGGACTTATGCACATGGTTTTGATCCGCTAGGCGAGCCCGCGCTCCAGGTCGGCCTGCAGGTCGGCGACCGCCTCGAGGCCGACTGCAATGCGCACCAGTCCTTCGGTGACCCCGGCGGCGGCGCGCGCCTCGGCCGAGATCCGGCCATGCGTGGTGGTGGCCGGGTGCGTGATGGTGGTCTTGACGTCGCCCAGGTTGGCGGTAATCGAGATCAGGCGTGTCGCATCGATCAGCTTCCACGCCGCGCTGCGTCCGCCCTTCACTTCGAACGAAACGACCGCGCCTCCCGCACGCTGCTGGCGCTGCGCGAGCGCGTGCTGCGGGTGGGACGCTAGCCCGGGGTAATA
>Ga0209761_1003574_pt1 | contig 10275 bp, 9 predicted proteins | sample GraSoi013_1_40cm_4_FD_185818 | JGI IMG/M metagenome (GOLD analysis project Ga0209761, IMG submission 185818) | Grasslands soil microbial communities from the Angelo Coastal Reserve, California, USA - Sample 09_25_2013_1_40cm (SPAdes) (version 2) | ecosystem: Environmental > Terrestrial > Soil >... | reverse complement strand
CGCTCGTCGGACGCAAGTGGCTCCCCGATGCCCCGCTGCACGAAATCCCGCGCCCCGAGCATTTGGCAAACGTGCATGCCGCACGGCAGCGTACGGAACTGGCCCCGTGGGCGCTGCTCTCGGTGGCCCTGCTGATCGCGGCCAGCACTGCCGGTGTTTCCATTGCCGTGGCGACCCTGCTGGCTGCAGGCCTTGTAGTGATCTCAGGCTGCGTGACAATGGACGAGATTTATCAGGCCGTGGACTGGCGGGCCCTCGTGTTCATGGGAGCCATTCTGCCGTTGGGGATGGCGCTGTCGGACACCGGCGCCGCGGCGAGTCTCAGCGACGCCGTGCTCCGGGCGTTGGGAGCCAGCAAACTCGCCGCGCTGGCGGTGATGCTGGCCATTGCGATCGGGCTGAACCAGGTCATGCCCAGCGTTGCCGCAACCGCTGTGCTGGCCCCGCTTGCCATTCACGCCGCCGCCGGTGTCAGCGCCAACCCCCACGCGTACGTCATGGCGGTGATCGCCGGCACCGGCACGACTTTCACGCCAATAAGCAATCCGGTGAACCTCCTGGTGATGGGGCCGGGCGGATATCAGATGAAGGACTATGTGCGGATCGGCCTGCCCTTGGCAGTCCTGCTAGGGCTCGTCAGCATCCTGTTGATCCCTGTGGTCTGGCCCCTGTAGTCCACTGCTTGCTGTCCCCAGTTCGCCGCCCGCTGTTCGCTGCTCGACCCGGCGCGCCGTCGTGATGAACGCCGTGTGTGCGACCATGCGGTGCGCCGGGCGGACGCTGGCCCCTTCAATGTTCCAGGGACGGACCAGCGTCTCAAACGTTTCTACCATGGCAAACGCGCCCGAGTGCCGCAGCGACTCCACCATCCGGACCGCCTGCGGGACTGTCGGGACGTACGATGCCAGGACGCCGCCCTGCCGCAGCGCCGTGACCGCGTGGGGGACGACCCGCCAGGGCTCTGGAACATCCAGGATGATGCGATCGAGCCCCCCATCGGGAATACTCTCGTAGACGTCGTGCGCGCGCGTCACCAGCTGGTCGCTCGATCCCAGGTAACGACCGATATTCTGCGCGGCCAGCCTACCAAAGTCTTCGCGGACCTCATAGGAGAACACCCTGCCCTCCGGCCCCACCGCACGCAGCAACGTCATCGTCAACGCGCCCGACCCGGTCCCGGCCTCCAGCACTGTCGAGCCCGGATAGATGTCCGCGGCGAGGAGGATGGCGCTAAGGTCTTTTGGGTAAATGATTTGGGCCCCGCGAGGCATCGCCAGAACAAACTCGGCCAGGGTGGCACGGACCATCAGAAACGTCTCCCCGCGGGTTGTGCCGACGGGCCGCCCCTCCAGCGTCCCAATGAGGTCATCGTGTGGCAGCTTTCCCCCGCGCAGATCCGAAACGGTACCGGCGCGCAGGACGATCAAGTAGCGGCGATCCTTCCGATCAATCAGGAGAACGGGTTCGCCATCTTGGAGCGGGCCGCTTCGCATGCGCTCAGGTTTTCACGCCGCGCGGATTGACGTGCTCCCGCACCCAGCGCACGATGACGTCCAGCGATGTGCCTGGCGGGAAGATCTCGCTGACGCCGCTGGACTTAAGGGCGGAGATATCTTCCTCCGGAATGATCCCACCGGCGAAGACCACGATCTCGCCGCCGCGCTTCTGGCGCAGCAGGTCCATCAGGCGAGGCAGCAGCGTCATGTGGGCGCCCGAGAGGATGGACAGCCCGACGGCATCAGCATCTTCCTGAATCGCCGCACTCGCAATCATCTCGGGGGTCTGGTGCAGCCCAGTGTAGATGACTTCGAACCCCGCGTCGCGCAGGGCGCGCGCCACGACCTTTGCTCCTCGGTCGTGACCGTCCAGCCCGGGCTTGGCGATAATGATGCGGATCTTCCCATTCGTCATCGATATCATCTTACTACGGTGCCAAGGAACCAGGGGACCAGGGGACCAGGGGACCAAGGAACCATGCAGACCAGAACTCTCCGTTTGCCTGGTTCCCTGGTATCCTGGTACCCTGGTCTCTGGTCGCGCAATTCAGATAATTGCCGGTTCCTTATACTCGCCGTACACGGTCCTAAAGACGTCGCAGATCTCTCCGACGGTCGCCGAAGCTCTGACGCAGTCTACCACCCGGTCCATGGTATTTTCTCCCCGCTCCCCGGCGCGTTGCAGGGCGTCCAGGGCGCGGCGGGCCTGCCGGCTGTCCCGTTCCTTCCGAACGCGCTGCAGGCGTTCAACCTGCCGGCGTTCGACGTGGGGGTCGATGCGCAGAATCTGGATCGGCTGGGCGTGGGGCCCGGCAAACTCATTGATGCCGACAACGATCTTCTCTCTGCGCTCCAGCTGCTGCTGGTAGCGGTAACTGGCGTCGGCGATCTCCCGCTGCGGATACCCAAGTTCAACGGCTCGCACCATGCCGCCCAGGTCGTCGATCTTCCGGATGTAGGCCTCGGCTTCCGCCTCCACACGGTTGGTCAAGGCCTCGACGAAATATGACCCGCCGAGCGGATCGACGGTGTTGGTCGCGCCGCTCTCATAGGCGATGATCTGCTGCGTGCGCAGCGCGATCATGACCGCCTCTTCCGTCGGCAACGCGTACGTCTCGTCCATGGAGTTGGTGTGCAGTGATTGCGTCCCGCCCAACACGGCGGCCAGGGCCTGCAGGGTCACACGGACGATGTTGTTCTGCGGCTGCTGCGCGGTGAGTGACACGCCGGCGGTCTGAGTGTGGAAGCGGAGCCACCATGATCGCGGCGACTCCGCGCGGAACCGCTCCCGCATGATCCGGGCCCACAGCCGCCGTGCTGCCCGGAACTTGGCAATCTCTTCGAAGAGGTCGTTGTGGCAGTCAAAGAAAAACGACAGCCGCGGCGCAAACTGGTCGACAGCCAGGCCGGCGTCCAACCCGGCCTGCACGTAGGCGATGCCGTCGGCGAGGGTGAACGCCAGTTCCTGCACCGCGGTCGCCCCGGCTTCCCGAATATGGTAGCCGCTGATGCTGATGGTGTTCCAACGCGGCAGCTCACGCGTCCCGAAGGCCAGCATGTCCTGGATCAACCGCATGCTCGGCCGCGGCGGGACGATCCATTCTTTTTGGGCGATGAACTCCTTCAGCATATCCGTCTGGGTCGTCCCGCCCAGTTGATCGCGCCGGTACCCGGCACGTTCCGCGGCCACCAAGTACATCGCCAACAAGACGTTGGCGGGCGCGTTGATCGTCATCGAGGTGGTGATACGATCCAGCGGCAGGCCGCGGAACAGGATTTCCATGTCCTCCAGCGTATCGACCGCCACGCCCTCCCGGCCCACCTCCCCCTGCGCCCGTGCGTGGTCGGAGTCGTAGCCCATCAACGTAGGCATGTCAAACGCCACCGACAGCCCCGTCTGCCCATGCTCCAAAAGATAATGGAAGCGCCGGTTGCTGTCCTCCGGCGACCCAAAGCCGGCGAACTGCCGCATCGTCCACAGCCGCCCTCGATACATTGTCGGATGGATGCCGCGCGTAAACGGATACTCGCCGGGCAATCCCAGATCGCGGGCCGGATCGTACGCCGGCAGGTCGTCAGGGGCATACAGGCGCGCGATCTCCATATCCGAGAGCGTGGAAAATCGCGGAGCGCGTTCGGGCTGCTGCTCCAGACTGCCCCGCAGCGTCGTCGCCTCCCACTGCCGGCGGGCCTGACGCAGCTCTTCAAGCTGCTTGGGATCGATCACCATGCGTCAGTGTTGGCTCTTCGCCTTCCGCACTGCCTCTGCTAGCTTCGGGATGATCTCGAACAGATCCCCCACGACCCCCAGGTCGGCAACCTGGAACATCGGGGCGTTGGGATCTTTGTTGATCGCGACGATGTACTTGGAGCCCGACATGCCGGCCAGATGCTGCGGAGCCCCCGAGATGCCGCAGGCGAGGTACACCTGGGGGCTGACCGTCTTCCCGGTCTGGCCAATCTCATAGTCGTGCGGAACCCATCCCGAGTCCACGGGGGGACGGGACGATCCGACTGCCGCCCCTAGCGCGCGCGCCAAGTCGTCCAGGATCGCGAAATTTTCCGGCCCCTTCATCCCCCGGCCACCGGAGATGATGACGTTGGCTTCAATCAGCGGGATCGTTTCCCGGTGGACGCTCTTGACCTCACGGACCGAGGTCCGGATCGCCTTTCCATCGAGGTGCACCGGCCGCCGGCGAACCTCAGGCCGCCGGGGGGAATCCGCATCCGGCAGCGGATACATCGCGGGCAGCACCACGGCGATGCACGGACCGCCGCCGGTGACCCGCACCGTTCCGATCGCTTTTCGCGTGTACATCGGGCGGGTGGCCAGCACCTTGCCGTCGCGCCAGGCCAGTGTGGCGCAGTCGGTCACAATCCCCGCGCCCAGCCGCGCCGCGACGCGGGGCGCCAGGTCGCGTCCTTGCGCTGTGGACCCGACCAAGACAATCGCCGGAGACTCCGCCCGCACTGCGTCGGCCAGCACCGCAGCATAACCATCGGTCGTGTAAGTGTCCAGCAGCGGATGTTCAGCAGCGTAGATGATGTCTGCTCCCCGCGACCCGACGGCGGCGATAACCTGGTCGATCTTGGAACCCGGCACGAACGCGACGATGTTGCCGCCCAGCTCGGTGGATAGGGAACGCGCACAGCTCAGCAACTCCAAACTGACCTTCTTCGGCGCTGCCTCTGCATGCTCGATGTAGACCCAGATATCGGCGCCCATGGTCAGAGCACTTTCGCCTCGTCCACTAGGAATGCCAGGATCGCGGCCACCGCCTGTTCTGTATCGCCCTCCACCATCCGGCCGGCTTTTCGCGCCGGCGGCGGAGAGAGACGCACCAGTGCCGTCCTGGCTGCGGCGGCCCCCACCTCAGCCGCGGCGAGGCCCAGATTCTCCAGCGTCAAGGTTTTGATCTCTTTCCGCTTGGCCTTCATGATGCCCGGAAGCGACGGATAGCGCGGTTCGTTGAGACTGCGTTCCACGGTCAGCAATGCGGGAAACGGCACCGCCAGGACTTCCACGCCGCCTTCTACCTCGCGGTGCACGACGGCGCCCGTGCCGGCGGCGTCCACCTCCAGGTGCGCGACGGCGGTCGCCTGCGGCAGGCCCAGATACTCGGCGAGCGCGGCACCCACGGTGGTCGCGTTGTCGTCGGTGCTGAGCTTCCCGCAGATCACGGCATCGTGCGGCAGTGTCTTGATTACGGCCGCCAGCACGCGGGCGACGCCGAGGTGATCGGCGCCGTTCAGAGCAGGGTCGCTGACCAGAACCGCGTCATCGGCCCCCATCGCCAGCCCGGTCCGCAACGCCTCCTTCGCCCGCTCGGGACCGACGCTGACCAGGGTCACCGTACCGCCGAACTGCTCCCGCAACCGCAGGCCGGCCTCGGTCGCATGCTCATCGTAGTAGTTCATCACCAGGGTCACACCCGTCTCGTCGATCCCGCTACCATCCGGGGTGATCCGAATTGGGGCTTCTGTGTCCGGAACTTGCTTAACACAGACGATGATGTTCACGCCGGCACCTCATGGGTGACTGGTGATTGGTGACTGGTCAACCCCTTGCGAGACACTGTTGGTACCAGTCACCAGTCACTAGTCACCAGTCACTAGTCACTTTTGTCATCTGCAGAATACTGCGTGCGATCACGAGCCGTTGGACCTCCGAAGTCCCCTCATAGATCTCGGTGATCTTTGCATCACGGAAGTAGCGCTCCACCGGGTAGTCCTGGATGTAGCCATACCCCCCAAAGATCTGCACGGCCTTGTGAGTGGCCCACATCGCTGTTTCCGAGGCGAACAGTTTCGCCATGGACGCTTCTCTTGTGTACCGTGTCCCCTGCTGTCGAAGGTACGCGGCCCGAAGCATCAGCAGGCGCGCCGCATCGGTGCGCGTGGCCATATCTGCGAGCATCCATTGGATGGCCTGGAACTCCCCGATGGACCGGCCGAACTGCTGCCGGCTCGCGGCATAGGCCGTGGCCTCTTCCAGGGCCGCCCGCGCGATGCCCACCGCCTGCGCGGCAATCCCCAGCCGCCCGCCGTCAAGGGTGCTGAGCGCGATCTTCCCGCCGGTCCCGGGCTCGCCCAGCAGGTTGGATGCGGGCACGCGGCAGTCGTTCAGCACGATCTCAGCCGTGGAGGAACACTTGATGCCTAGTTTCTTTTCGACCTTGCCCACCGAGATGCCGGGGAATCGCTTTTCCACGATAAACGCTGAGATCCCGCGCGCGCCGGGCTCAGGTCCGGTGCGCGCGTATACGATGCAGACGTCTGCCTCGACGCCGTTGGTCACAAATACCTTCGTCCCCCGCAGGCTCCACTCGCCGCCGTCACGCCGCGCACTCGCCTGCAGTGACATGGCGTCCGAACCATGGGCGGGCTCTGTCAGACAGTAGCAACCCAGCGACGCGCCGGAGCATAGCCGGGGCAAGTAGCGCCGCTTTTGTTCTTCTGTGCCAAAGTACACGATCGGGTCGCAGACCAGGGAGTTGTTGACCGTAATAATCGTCTGCACTCCGGCCGACGCTCGTGCCAGTTCTTCGTGCACCAGGACGTAGCCGACGGCGTCCACGCCGGCGCCACCATACCGTTCAGGAACTATCATGCCCATCAAGCCGAGCGCGGCCGCCTTCTGGATGATCTCCGCCGGAAAGGTCGGGGAGTGGTCCAGCGCCGCGGCGCGCGGGAGGATCTCTTTCGTCGCGAACTCCCGCACCGTGGCCTGGATCATCCGGTGTTCGTCCGTCAGCTGAAAGTCCATCCTGACTTCAATCTACTCAATCTGCGCAATCTACACAATCCTCCCGATCTGCCTGCGAAACCCCCTCGGCTGAACAGTGCTCAAATCGCGCTGGGTCCTGGCCTGGGATTGCGAAGATTGAGTAGATTGGGTAGATTGTGTAGATTGGATAGTATGAGTGATCGCGTAGCCGTGGTGGGCGTCGGCGCGGTCCCGCCGCGCCCCCTCTCCGTCGACCGTTCCTACCGCGAATTGGGATTCGAATCCGCCACACGTGCGTACGGCGACGCCGGCGTGACTCATCAGGACATCGAAAGCTTTATCAGCGTCTGCGAAGATTTCCACGAGGGCACGAGCATCACCGACGAGTACACACCAGACCAGCTCGGGGCCGTGCTGCGACCGGTTCACACGATCGCTGGCGACGGCCTGCAAGGTGTTGCCGCCGCGGTCATGCTCATCCGCACCGGGATCGCCGATCTGGTCGCAGTCGAAGCGCATTGCAAGACCTCAAACATCCTCACCCACGAACAGGTCCTGGCGATGGCGCTGGATCCCACGTACGAACGTGCTCTGCGCGTCACCCCGCACTTCGTGGCCGGAATGGAGATGCGGCGATACCTGCATGAGACCGGCTCGCCAGAAGACGCCGTGGCGATGGTCGTGGTCAAGAACCGGCGTCACGCGCTTGGCAACCCGGTGGCCGCGTACGGCGGGATCCTCTCCCCCGACGACGTCCTGGCCTCGGCCACGGTCTGCGAACCCCTGCGGGAGCTCGAGATCAGCCCGAACTCTGACGGTGCGGTCGTACTCGTCCTGGCGTCAGAAGAGGCAGCGCGCCGGACGCCTAAACCGGTGTGGATCCGCGGGGTGGGATGGGCGTCGGGCAGTCCCTGGCTCGCCGGACGGTCATGGGGCCAGGCGTCCTACGCCGGCGTGGCGGCAGAGATGGCGTATCGGATGGCGGGCATCACTCAGCCAGACCGGGAGATTCGGTTCGCCGAGATCGATGACACGTACGCCTATAAGGAACTGCAGCACCTCGAAGCAGCACAACTGGCGCCGCGCGCAGATGTGACCCGGATGGTCATGGAAGGAGACACGAGGCGGGACGGCCGGCTGCCGGTGAATCCTTCCGGCGGAAGCCTCGGCATGGGCTATTGCTTCGATGCGACCGCGCTCTACCGGACGGCAGAAGCCGTGCGTCAAATTCGGGGCGAAGCCGGCCGCGCGCAGGTCGCACAGGCGACGACAGGTCTGGTCGTCTCGTGGAGGGGAATTCCGACACAGAGCGGGGGCGCGCTGGTGCTGAGTGCGGACTGACATGAAGCGCAAACCCTCGCGCCGGGTCGCCGTCATCGGCGCCGGTCTGAGCCTGTTCATGCGCCGGGCGTTGGACACCGGCAAGGAACTCGCGTACTATGCCGCGTCACAGGCGCTCCAGACCGCCGGCATAAGGCTCAAAGACATCCAGGCGGTGGTCATGGCCACCGCTCCGGACGCATTCGACGGCGTGCACATGAAAGGCGAGTGGCTGCTGGACGGAGCCGGCGGCGTCGGCAAGCCGTACCTCCGCGCCTACGTGGGCGGCGGGTCGGGCGTGTTCAGCATCATCAGCGGTTGGATGATGGTGGCCTCGGGCGTGTTCGATCTGGTGCTGGTCGTCGCCGAAGAGAAGATGAGCAGCTGCCAGCCCCATCCGCAGGGCGCGTTCCTGACCATCTTCGACCACATCATCGAACGGCCGCTGGGTCCCAATCTGCTGTGGATCTTCTCGCTGGAACAGCAACGATACATGGCCGCGTACGGCATCCGCAACGAAGACATCGCTCTGGTGTCGGTCAAAAACAAGCACAACGCGCTGGCCCATCCGGCGGCCCAGGTCGCAGCGCAGCTCACCGTCAAAGACATCCTCGACTCCGACGTGGTGGCCTGGCCGGTACACCGGCTGATGGTGAGTCCCATCTCCGACGGCGCCGCGGCGGTCGTGTTGGCATCCGAACAGGTCGCGCGGCGTCTCTCTGATCGACCGATCTGGATTCAGGGCGTGGGGTGGTGTCTCGATACCTCATATTGGGGGAACCGCGACTTGGCGTACCCACGCTATGTGGAAAAGGCTGCGTGGATGGCCTACGAGATGGCCGGGGTCACCGAACCACGAAAGCAGATCCATGTGGCCGAGCCATACGACCCCTTCGCCTACAAGGAGCTGCACCACCTGGAGGGCCTGCAACTCGCCGATAGAGGCCAGGCGCCGGAAGATCTGGCGCGCGGTCGATTCGATCGCACCGGGGAGCTCCCCAGCTGCCCCTCTGGAGGATTGATGGGGGTGGGCAATCCGATCGCCGCCGCCGGGTTGATGAAGGTCTGCGAGTTATTCTGGCAGCTGCGCCGGGAGGCCGGCGCCCGGCAGGTCCCCGGGAATCCGGAACGGGGTGTTGCGCAGGCTTGGGGTGATCTGATGCAAATCGGGACCGTCGCCGTACTCGGAGTCCGCTGATGGCGAGAACTCGAGCCAAGCCCGCGATCGCGCGGGCGCAGGCGCCTCCATATGTCCCGCTGCGGGGCCATCCGCTCAACGAAGAAGAGTTCCGCGGGCAAGTGGGCTCGACTGCGTGGGCACCAAGATTGGAGTATGCGTGGGACGCAGGGGTCGCCATCAGCCGATTTCTGGACGGGCTGCGGCAAGGCAAGATCTACGGCGTACGCTGCCGGCGATGCGGTCGCACCGTCACCCCACCCCGCGCGTTCTGTGAACTCGACTTCAAACCGATGGATGAATGGGTCGAGCTGCTCGACACCGGCACGATCAACACCTTCTCCATCTGCTACGTGACCTGGGACATGAAGCCGCTGCGTGTCCCGCAGATTCCGGCGGTGATTGAGATCGATGGCACCAGCCCGCGGGTCGGATTCCTCCATCTTGTGGGCGGCGTACGCGGCCGTACGGTCACTGAGATCCGGCGGCAGGTGCGCGCGGGGTTGCCGGTGCGCGCGGTGTGGAAGCCTCCGGCGAAGCGGGAGGGCGCGATTACGGACATTCTCTATTTTGAACCCGTTAGAAAGAGGACCAAGAAGTAACCAGTAGCCAGTCACCAGTAACCAGTCACCAGTACCCAGAGAGTTGTGTCGGAAGCGGAGGTCCTAAACGTGTTCAAAGGGCTCACCAACGTCGCCGCGGCCAGGGTCTGGCACGGAACGATGCCGGTCCAGTACCTCTATACGGCCGGCGTCGCAGGGGAACGTTTTTTCCAGACACTGCGTCGGAAGGGCGTCTTCGCCGTGACCACGTGCGCGGAGTGTCAGGTGACCTACCTTCCCCCTCGCCTCTACTGTGAGCGTTGCTTTGCGGATCTGTCTGAGGCGTGGGCGGAGGTGGCACCGAGCGGACGCGTACATACATACACGGTCGTGCACGAGGACCAGGACGGCCGCCCGCTCGACCCGCCGCAGGTCGTCGCATTCGTCCGCATCGATGGGACCAGTGGCGGGCTGATTGGACGGCTGCTGCACCTCCGTCCCCAGGACGTACAG
>Ga0209761_1003573_pt1 | contig 10276 bp, 12 predicted proteins | sample GraSoi013_1_40cm_4_FD_185818 | JGI IMG/M metagenome (GOLD analysis project Ga0209761, IMG submission 185818) | Grasslands soil microbial communities from the Angelo Coastal Reserve, California, USA - Sample 09_25_2013_1_40cm (SPAdes) (version 2) | ecosystem: Environmental > Terrestrial > Soil >... | reverse complement strand
CCGCGGATCTGCTCTACGGCTGGCTCGACCCGAGGATCTCGTACCGGTAATGGTTGACGGCGACGCCCTCATCGAGACGCTCCCGGTCGCGGTCGCGCCACAGCGCGCCTCGCTCTGGCGCGACGCCCTTCACCGCTTCCGGCGCCATCATCTGGCGATGATCGGCACGACGGTCTTGCTCGTGATGGTCGTCGCCGTCGTCGCGGGCCCCCTCGCCTGGCGCCTGCCCGTCAACGAGATCGACTTCAAGCAAAAGCTCAAGGGCCCGACCTGGAGCCACCCCCTCGGCACCGACGACCTCGGCCAGGACCTCCTCGCGCGGATGCTCTACGGGGGACGCATCTCGCTCGCGGTCGGCGTCGCGGCGATGCTGATCGCGATCTCGATCGGGACGGCGATCGGCGCCATGTCCGGGTACGTGGGCGGCGCGGTGGACCACACGCTGATGCGCGTCACCGACCTGTTTCTCTCAATCCCGTCGCTGCCGCTGCTCCTGCTGATCGTCTACCTCTTCCGCGACGCGCTGAAGAAAGTGGTCGGGCCGGAGGCAGGGATCTTCGCGCTGATCGTCGTCGTCATCGGAGGCCTTCGCTGGATGCCGGTCGCCCGACTCGTGCGCGCCCAGTTCCTGTCGCTCCGCGAGAAGGAGTTCGTCGAGGCGGCGCGGAGCCTCGGCGCACCGCCGCTCAGACAGGTCGTCCGGCACATCCTGCCCAACGCGATGGGGCCCGTCATCGTCGCGGGCTCGCTCGACGTCGCCGCGGCGATCATCGCGGAGTCCACGCTCTCGTTCCTGGGCCTCGGCTTCCCGCCCGACATCCCGACCTGGGGACGGCTTCTCTTCGACGCCAAGGACAACCTGGACTTCGCCCCCCACTGGGCGATCTTTCCCGGGACGGCGATCTTCCTCACCGTCCTCTCCATCAACTACATCGGCGATGGATTGAGAGACGCGCTCGACCCCAGAAAGGTCCTGGGCCGCTGACGCCGGTCCGGTGAGTCGCTGAGCGTCAGTTCCCGACGCGCCTGAGCCGATCGTCCACGGCCGGCGCGATCGTCCCGCGCCTGGCGATGGCGTCGAGGATCAGGTCGCCGAGCTGCGGCCCGCTCTCGCGGCTCACGAGCACCTTCGCCCGGGCGAACTCCGCGAACCCGTCGCCGCCGCGGTAGAGGTAGTCGAGCACGGCGACCGTGTACACGGCGTCGGCGGCGAGAGGCCGGCCGCCGAGATGGGCGCTCACGATACGAGCGCCCGCGGGTCGCTGCGGGTCCCACACGAGGCGCACGCCGGAGACCTGGAGGAACCCGCCGCCCTGGCGGTCGGCCTGGGCGAGGCCGTGCTCGAACGCCTGGCGAAGCTCGCGCCCGGTCATCTCGAGCTTCATGACGACATTGGCGAACGGCAAGAGACTGCCGACGTCGCGCCGCGTGAGGGGGCCCACGGGCACCGTGCGGTTGCCGCGGATCGCCCCGCCGTTGACGAGCCCGACGTCGCTCTGGAGCCGCTCGCGCATCACGTCAGCGACGAAGTCGCCGAGGTTGGTCTCCTCCGTCGTGAGCTTGCCCGAGTGCGCCTCGAGCTCCACCGCCGTGCGGCCGACGACGACGTCGAGATCCTGGGCGAGCCGCTTCGCGTAGCTCGTCACCAGCCCCTCGACGGCAGGGTCGGGCCGGACGCGCCGGCTCACCTCACGGAACTTCCACGAGCGCTCGACGAGCCTCCCGTCCCGCGCGACCCAGAGATCCACCTGCACCAGATAGCCCGCCTTCGTGATGAGCGTCTTGCCTTCCTCGGCGATCAGCGGCTCGTGCTCGTGGCCGCCCAGTATTACGTCGAGACCGGCGGCCCCGGCAAGAGCTCGGTCCGCGGCCATCCCCTGATGGGTGATCGCGACGACGAGCTTCGCCCCGCGCGCCCTGAGCCTCGACGCCGCCTCCCTGCCCGTGACGCGCGGATCGCCGAAGACGACGTCAGGGCCCGGGCTCGAGACCCACGCGGTCTCGGGCGTCGTGAGCCCGAGGAAGCCGACCGCGAGGCCGTCGAAGGTCAGGAGGAGGTCGGGCCGCGCGCCGCCGAAGACGCGCCCAGAGGGTCGGTCCACCACGTTGGCCGACAGCCACGCGAACTTCGACTCGGCCATGCGCTCGCGCAGCACGTCGGGGCCGAAGTCGAACTCGTGGTTGCCGAAGGTCGCGAGGTCGAGCCCGATCGCGTTGAGCGCCGCGACCATCTGTGCGCCGCGCAGCACCCGGGACTCGATGGACGGCGACAGCGTGTCGCCCGCGAGGACGAAGACGGTGTGCGGGTTTCCCCGTCGCGCCTCGCGCACGAGCGTCGCCAGGCGCGCGATTCCCCCGCGCTGCCCCCCGTCCACGGGCTCGAGGACGTACAGGTCGTTGATCTGGAGCAGCGTGATCCTGACGAGGTCGGCGTCGCGGGTGCCGAGGGACGCGCACGCGGCGAGGAGCGCCGCGGCCAGGACGAGGACGCGCAGCGCGGGCCGGACCCGGGGGCGCGCGGACACCGCTCAGGTCAGCCGGGCGCCCGCGACCGCTCGAGTCTTCCAGTAATGGTCGGGCCGGCGCGCGATGCGCTCCGCGAGATAGCGCTCCGCGCGGTCCGTGTCCCCCGCCCGGAAGCATGCCTCGTAGAGCGTGTCGTGGAAGACGTCGCGCTGGGCGCGGCTCCCGCCCAGCTCGATGATCCGCCCGCGCAGCGGCTCGGCCCGCTCGATCACCTGCCGGTACTCTCCCGCCGAGAAGGCGTGGAGGCTCTCGACTAGCGGCACGAGCACCTCGCCGGTGAGCCTCGTGCGGTCGCGCCCGGCTCGCTCGCGGAGCACTCCGAGGTGGCGCTCGGCGGTTGCCCACTCGCCCCCCGCGGCCAGCGCCATCGCGAGGTGCGCCGCGTGGAAGAGCAGGGCCGGGCGGTCGAACCGCTCGGCGGCGATCGCCGCGAACGGGCGCCAGCGTTCCGTCACGTCCATGCCGCACAGCTCGAGCCGCCAGAGGAGCGAGATCGAGTCGTGGAGATCGCCGGCGATCGACGAGGGCTGACGCTCGAAGACGGTCCGGCCGAGCTGGGACGCGCGCTCATATTCACCCCGCCCGAGGTGCATCAGGATCAGGTGCCAGAGGAGATGGTTCCTGAACCAGTTGAGGTTGGTGCACGGGTGGATCGCCGGGGGCAGGCGCGTGATCCCCGTGTCGAACGCCGCCATTTCGTAGATCGCGTGGGCGAGGGCGTGGATGGACCAGGCGTCGCGCGGGTTCTTCTCGATCGCCGCCTGGGCGATCCTCGCCGCTTCGTCGCAGCGGCCCGCCTGCTCCAGCGCGAAGGCGTGGAGGCCGAGCATGAAGGAGCTACCGGGATAGTACCGGGTCAGCGCGCTCGAGAGGTCGAGCATCTCGGTGAACTTCCCCTGCCAGAACCAGACGAAATATAGCCGCTGGAACACCACCAGGTCCCGGGGGTAGTCGGCGAGATGCTGCGTCATGGCCGCTTCGGCGTCGCTCGACTTGCCCTCGACCAGGAGTATCAGCGCCTCGACGTGACTGCGCTCGCGCTCCGTCTGAGCGCCGACGACGGCCCGCGCGATCTTCGCCGCTTCGCGAGCCTCGACGAACCGCTCGTCGAGGAACAAGCAGACCGCGGCGCCCGCGTGAGCGAGAGCAAGCCCCGGGTCCGTCGTCGCCGCGGTGCGGAACCGGTCGAGCGCCTGGGCGTCCCAGCCGAGAAGGCCCTCGACCGCATGGTCGTACGCCTCGAGCGCATCGCCCGACCCGGTGGTGACGGGCAAACCGTACGCGTCGCGTCGCACGGACGGCATGCTAGCTCACGCCCTGACGCTCGGCGAGCGCCTCGCTGAGGAAGTCCAAGGCGCGTCGCTCGGCCCACGAGCCGGCGCGCCAGGGCCAGCCATCGACGAAGCCCGCGTGGCCGCCGCGCTCCGTAAACTCGGCACGGACCCACGGCGGCAGCTTCGCGGGGTCTGGGAGCGCGTCGGGGGGCACGAGCGGATCGTCGAGGGCGCTGATCAGGAGCGTCGGCCGGTGGATCCGGCGAAGATATGGGCCGCTCGAGGCCCGCACCCAGTAGTCGTGCTCGTCGGCGAAGCCGTGCAGGCGCGCGGTCACCGCCCGGTCGTATTCGGCAAACGTGCGGGCGCGCAAGGCCAGGTCGAGGTCCACCCGCATCGCGAAGTCCGGGTCGCGCTCGGCCTTCTGACGGACCTTGTCCCTCATCGGGCCGAGGAAGCTCGACGTGTAGACGCGCCTGCGGAGACCTCGGTCGAGGACACGCGCGCACGGCACGAGGTCGAACGGCGCCGAGATGGCGACCGCGCCGACCAGCTGCTTCGGCGCGTCGAGCTCGCGCTCGCCGAGCCACTTGAGCAGGACGTTGCCCCCGAGCGAGACGCCGACGACGCCGAGCGGCGCGTCGGGGTGGCGCTCGAGCAGCAGCCCGACCACGTGGTCGAGGTCGTCGGTGTGCCCGGAGTGGTAGAACTGCGGTAGCCGGTTCAGCTCGCCGCTGCAGGAGCGGAAGTTCAGTGTGAGCGCGCGCCAGCCCCGGGCCGCCGCCAGGCGCATGAGGCCCACCGAGTAGTGCGACCGCGACGAGCCCTCGAGACCGTGAAGGACGAGAAGGAGCGGCGCCCCGGCCGGCCGCGCGGCGTCTACCCAGTCGAGGTCGACGAAGTCACCGTCGCGCGTGGCGATCCGCTCCCGCCGCGACCGGATGCGGTCGCGGCGGAAGAGCGAGCTCCAGATGGTCTGGAGATGGCCGTTCCGACACCACCAGGGTGGGCGGAAGGCCGCGCGGACTACTCCTGCCCCTGCAATAGGAGCTTCACGATCTCCGGCGCGATCTCACGGGCGCGCTGGTCGAGCTCGGCCTCCGAGAGGTTCGCGATCGGGTGCGGCATCAGCAGGAATCTGTATGTCGGGACGCCCCACTGCTTGGCCATCGCGCGGCCGGTCACCTCGAAGACGTCCGTCACGATCGCGGCCGAGGGCACTGCGTTCTTCTCCAGCAGGATGCCGTCGAGCACACTGCCCGACGAGCAGGACCCTCAGTCGCCGATGCCTGCGACCATGACGTCGCAGGACCTGCGGATCTCCTGAATGATCTCCTCGTGCGCTGGCACGGACGCGTTGTGCTTGCGGAACATCCGCCACTCCGCAACGCCGTACTCCGCTTTCAACACATCGCCGATCTTCGCGAGGAGCCGGTCAGAGTTGAACTTCGTGTTCTCGATCAGCCCGACGCGCTTGCCTTCGAGCGACGCCGGCCGGTCGACGTACGCGATGGCTTGCGTCGCGACCTCCGCGGTGGGATCGAGGAGCTCGATCATCGTCTGACCTCCTTGGTGTGGGAACTCAAACCAGGCACATCACGCCACAGAAAAGGGCTGTGCGCAAGTGTTTGAAAAGCCGAAACACCCAGGCGATAGGCTTCTGTGGCGTCGTGCAGCATTACACCCCACACCGCCAAGCAGCTCCTGCTCGAAAAGAAGTCCTTCTGGGGCGGGCTCGAGGGCCAGATCTTGACCAACAGCCTGGCCGATCTCCTCAACGTGCCGAACAATCAGAATGGCTATCTCATCAAGAGCGTGGCCAAGGGCTCGCGGACGCCTGGGGCCTCCGTGGCAAACATGGTCAAGATCAAGGACGCGGCGTCCGTGGCGAAGAGTGGTACGCCCCTGAAGATCACGATCCTGCGCGCCGGCCGTGTCGTCGAACTCACCGTGAAGGTGCCGTAGCCGCGCTCATTTGTCGATCCGGCTGATCTTCGAGCCCTGCAGCCCGAGGCCCGCCATCAGCCCTTTCTGATCGAAAAAGACCGCGTAGATGTCGTGCTGGGCCGTCGAGGTCGTGAGCGCCCGGGCCGCGCCGACGTCGAGGACCACGATGCTTGGCCCGGAGCCGAGCTCGAACCCGCCGCTGGTGTCGAGGTAGCGCAGGGCCGAGTCGCTCATGAAGAAGAGCGCGTACCCGAACACCTGCACGCCGGCCTGAAGCCCGTAGGAGGCCGCCACGGTGTTGTAGTACCCGGTCGTCCGGCCCTGCTGTCGAAGCGCGCCCTCGCCGTATTGCGCTCCGAACAGAAAGCCCGCCTTGACGATGTTGGGGAACACCAGCACCCCCTTGGCCCGGTCGTTGAGGTGGCGGGCGTCGGGGACGTTGGTGAACATCAAGCCCATCGCGTTGTCCACGTCGCGGTCGATCTCGGCGGCGGATCCCGCGACGGCGGACGGCGCGGTCCCAAGCACGGTCAACGCAAGCACGAGCGCGATCAGATCAACCCCACGTCGCTCGCTGAGCATCGTTGCCTCCCCTTGGTTCAGCAGGTCACTTGAGCAACGGGATCTCGCGCGCAAATTCGTAGTTCACGAGCGCGCGGAGCTTGTTCTCGATCTGGTAGAACCGCGCGACCTTGCGGGGTGGCAGCACGCGCCGCAAGCGCGGCACATACCCGTTCAACAGCGCCACGTGCTCGGTCTCCAGCGCCAGGAACTCCCCGAGGAGCTGCGTCGCCGTCTCGTCGGTCATCGTTTGGTACGCCGACGAATAGGAGCCGATCAGTTTGAAGAGGCGGTCGTAGTGGCCGATCATATCGCTCTGGTAGGCGTTGTAGACGGGCCAGAAGGCCTTGGCCTCGCCGTCCGAGAGGTCACGCTCCGAGCTAGTCGTTTCACAGGCCGGCCGCTCCTTTCACACACACGTGCCGCTCGTCAGAACTATCCTCGGAACGATTGCTGCCGCCATAGGATCAAGGTCGTAGCTCCGAGCGGGCGGTGGCCTACCCGACGTCGCTTCAACTCGCAGGAATCGTGAGCACCGGGGGCGGGGGCTTTTCACCGGTGTCCGCCAGGGTCATGAGGATCAGGAGGAACGTGAAGACGCTTTTGGACTTGAGATCGCCGTCGTCGATCCAGTACCAGAAATCGCCATAGCGCACGGCCACGAAGGAGGTGTTGGGCCGCCACGCCCCGCTCGCGACCCGAATGACGGGGGGAAAGGTTTCCTGGCCATCCGCCGGTGCTGGAAGCGTCGGAAACGCGCGGCCGCCGCGGACGTGATCCTCGGGGACGCTCACGAACGCCGACAGCTCGAGGAGAATCTGCATCCCCGAGCGCGTCTCCATGGCGATCACGTCGTCGCGGTCGGTTCCCGATCCGAAGACGATGCGGAACTCGGATTTCTGCGGATTCAGTCCCAGGAGCTTCCTGACCGTCTCCCGCTCGGCCTGAATGTCCGGCGGAATGCTCTTCTTGGGAAACGCCATGACGATCCCCTCGCGCTTTGCCTCCTTGTCGGCCTCCACCCGAAACCCCACCCCGCCGGAATCCTGGATCCGCCAGAAGGACTTCACGAGCCGCACGAAGTCCGGATCCGGAGGCCTCCCTCGCCCCATCCTGCCGTTCGAGAGTCCGTTGACGCTCTGCAGCGCGACCGGAAACAAGAGGTCCGCGCGGTAGCCCGCCTGGAGCAGCTCCATGAGCCGAATCGGCGGAATGGGCGTCATCATGGTCCGGATGAAGCCCGAGCCGGTCAGCGGAGTATAGGTGATGGTGGGCCGATCGATGTACGTTCCCCCGGCCCCGAGATTGAAAAAATTCGGAGACAGGCCGCTCGGGAAAACCGTCCCGCTGGTCGTGAGGGCCGTCTGCAGCTGGTAGCCGGCGACGATCTGCCCGACGTCGACGAAGATCGGCGTGTCGGCATAGCGCAGCTTGACGACATTCAGGAGCGTCTGCTGCTTCCAGGAGTTGGCCACCGCGTTGGTGAAATCGAGCCGATCGCGGTCGAGCGTCACCGCGCCGTAGCTCATGCAACCGGCGAGACACAGCGTACTCAGAGCCAGCCCGAGTACGCCGACGCTGCGTCCGGTACGCATCGCCGTCAGAGCACGATTCCCAGCAGGCGCTTCAGGAGCTCCTCGAGCGACACCATGGTCAGCACGAGCGGAGTCGCCGGCAGCAGCGTCATCACCGCGAGCCGGACAACAGTGTCCCTGTCGAAGGGGACGAAGCGCATGCCACGGACGATTTCGAAGCTATTCGCCAGGTCGGCGAGGGACTGGATGTCGGCGCTCCCCACCAGGGACTCCCCGGCCGGCGCGCCGCCCCGGAGCCATTTGTCGTCGAACTCCCGGACATAGCGCTGGGCCAGGGCGCCGTACGCGCGCAGGCCGGCGCGCCGCGTGTGGGCCAGGTGCGGCATGAACAGGACGAGCGGTCCCAGCACGGCCAGCAGCAGCGCCCCGGGCACGACGCCCAGCTCCACCTTGAAATCCATCAGGGTCGCGCCCTCGAAGAAAATCCGAGCGGCGATCCACCCGGCCAGCAGCGCGCCGTGGGCCACCAGGAGCGGGGCGAACGCGATCACGGTGTTCGACAGGAAGCCGAGGCCGCCGGTGCGGTCCGGGTGCGTGGGAATCAAGTCGAGCTCGCATCGGGTGACCTGCCAGAGGAAGCGAATCCAGACGGACAGTCGGAAATACCAGCGGAACAGGATGAACTGGAACACAGGCAGGCTCACATAGACGAACCACCAGCCGGCCGGCGACAGCCGGCGGCCGCCATCCACCGGCGTGCCATACCAGGTCGCCACATCGAGGGCGGCGTGCCGAGGCCAGATATAAAGGATCCAGACGAAATACACGAACAGGATGAGGAGAACTTCCGCCACCACGGAATCCCTCAGCCGCTGGGCCGAGGCCAGAGCCGCGTCGAACCGGGTTCGGGATGCCTTCGCGATCAGGTCGCGCTCGAGAAACAGCCGCACCAACGGCAGCATCCGCTGATGTACCACCAGCTCCGCGGCGATCAGCAGCGGCAATGCGAGGAGAAACCGGGCATGTGTCTCGATGTCGATCAGGAACGGCACCCTGACGGCATCGCCCCACGCGCGCCCACTCAAAACGGACAGCATCAGCAGCGGCAGCCACGCGAAGAGCGAGATGACCACGATCCGGCGATGCAGCAGCTCCAGCGCGCTTCCAGACAGGTGGGCGCGCCGGACGATCTGGTACAGCGGTCCGCCGAGGACGAACGAAAAATCATACGAGTCGTGCCGGAGTCTGTCGGCGTCCAACGGAGCGCGCAGGCCGGCAAGCGTGCTCATGAGGTTTCCGTGCGCATCGCGTCGACTATGACGCCACCTTCTCGGTCTTCGGGGCCCGCACGATCCCCTAAGGGGCTCGGCCGCCTCCTCGTCACTCCACCCGCAGCTGAGCCGGCGTCGCGGTGCCGGATGCCTGGCCCTTGGAGACGTCGCCCGGCGTCAGCAACCGCGCGTCCGGCCCGAGAAAGCTCGACGTCGGCGCCTTCACGTCGGCGCCCTTGGCCGTGGCGCACACTCCGGCAAGAAGGGTCAGACCTACGAGGGCGAACGTTGACCTGGGAATCTTCATGCCGGTGTCCTCCGCTATGGCCGCGACGTGGCCTGCAGCGGGTATCGTAGGAGACCTGCCGGCGCCGTGGCCATAGGACAATCGGGTGCATGTGGTGGGACCTTCGTCGTACGGGTCGGTCGCCTCTCACCGGCCGACGTCCACAGCGAGGCCTACACACAAGGCCCGATAACCGGCCACCGCGCGGGGTCGTAACGTTCGGCCATGGCGCGGCCCAGGCCGCGGTCCTCCATTACTCGCCGTTAAACGCGTTTCTGCCAGCTCGATCAGGCAAATAGAGGGTAAATAATAGCCAATGTCGGCCAAAAATGTGGGCATCGGCTCACAATAATGCCATGGCATGCACCTCAGCGCCGCGCCTGGGCCTCGAGGCGCTCCACGAGCTGGCGCAGTTCCGCGTTCGCCGGCTCGAGCTCGGCGAGCCGCCGCCCATAGTCCAGCGCCTGACCCGGATTGCCCTCCTGGCGAGAGTAGGTGATCAGCGCAGACAGCGTGTCGCGGTCGTACGGATGGCGGGAGAGCACGCGCCGGAGCGCCTCCATCGCCTGCTTCGGCCGTCCCGTCCCGTTCAGCGCCACCGCGTGCACGTATCCGTACCGGGCGCTCTCGGGGGCCAGGCGCGCCGCTGCTTCCAGCTCCGTCAACGCCTCGGGCATGCGCTGCTGCCGTACGAGGAACAGTCCGAGGGCGTGATGCACCGGGGCGCTCCGCGGGTCGCGCTCGATCGCGGCCCTCAAGACACGCTCCCCGTCCGCGTCCCTGCCGGTGGCTCGGTAGAGATCGGCGAGGTTCACCGCCGCCGGGACGAAGCGCGGGTCGACCTCGAGCGCCACCTTCAACGCCTCCTCGGCTTCG
>Ga0209761_1003572_pt1 | contig 10278 bp, 11 predicted proteins | sample GraSoi013_1_40cm_4_FD_185818 | JGI IMG/M metagenome (GOLD analysis project Ga0209761, IMG submission 185818) | Grasslands soil microbial communities from the Angelo Coastal Reserve, California, USA - Sample 09_25_2013_1_40cm (SPAdes) (version 2) | ecosystem: Environmental > Terrestrial > Soil >... | reverse complement strand
AGCTGCAAAGCCTTCGTCAGTCTGAAATCCGAGTCGTTCAAGAGCTCGTAGGGAAGATTGTTCCGCTCCGCGAACTCTATCTGTTCATCCAGATTCTGAGTGCTCACGCCAAATACTTCGAAGCCTAACTTCTTGAACTCTTGATAGTGGTCGCGGAACGCGCACGATTGAGGCGTACAACCGCGGGCTCCAGGGATATCGTTCCAACCATCCGGAATGAGAGCACCAGGTTTTCCAGTTTCCGGGTAGAAAAAGAAGACAGAGTTCCGTTTAGAGGCATCCGCCAAATTAACGGCATGTACTCCAGTGGAGCGTAGTGAGAAAGAGGGCATCTTCATTCCAAGAAGATGCCGGCAGGCATCATCGTCAATAGGAACAGGGAGGCCTCTAGGCAGAACATAGGGGTCTGTGTCGAGAAGACCTTTCATCGAACCTGCCCCCAAGTGTCCGAGTAGGACATCTCTTTCAGATCTGGAAACTTTTGCACCACTTGTTCGTCTGGGTACCCCATTATTCCAAAATGCACGAGCTCGTAATCTCCGGGTATTTCGAGTGCGGCCTTCACGCCTCTGTTTACTTCCGGCATGAGCAAGCCCTTTATCGGCCCGTGGAGTCCGATGCCGTATTCCAGAGCCTTGAGTTCGATACTCCTCACGGAGGATCCTATTTCGTGAATTTCTCCAATTCTGGCGTAGTCGCCCGGGACCCACTGAAACGGTTTGAAATCCTTGGGCTGACAGAACGCGATGAACAGAGGAGCGACCTTCCATCTCTCAATCCAATCGACATCCTTCAGTCGTCCTATCTTCCTCAGGTCTTCTTGCCACGCCTTCACTACTTTCAGCCGCTGACTCTTGTCAGTGATCGTCAAAAGCTTCCATCTACCCAGCCACGTACAGGACGTGGCAGCCTTCAGGATCTCCTCCTGAACAGGCTGTGGAATCTCTTTGTCGAGAAATGACATAGCTCCTTTGTCGAAAAATAGGAGTTCGCTGAGTGTGGACGTACCACAGTAACGCGTGCTTGGTGTTTCCATGAAATATCCCTATGATGGATCACGGAAGAATCCGTAATATTTAGTTGGCGAAGTTAGGCTTGCGTCTTCTCGCTGGTCTTCAACACGAAGTCAACCGCTTCCTTCAACTTGCGCCCACAAAACCCTTGCTTTGCTGTAATCCTTAGCGAAGGGCTTCTCGTCTGGCAAGCATGCGGCGGACGGCCGGGCCAGGTTTCAGCCTGTTCTCGCGGTCGACAAAAACAACGTGAGGCTTCCAGTGCTGCGCCTGCTTCTCGCTCATCCAGCTGAATGCTGTGATAATGACTTCGTCGCCGGGCTGAACCCTGCGGGCGGCCGCGCCGTTAACCGCTACGGTCCCGCTTCCTCTTGGAGCCGAGAGTGCGTATGTTGAGAATCGTTCTCCGTTGGTTATGTTCCAGATGTCTACCTGCTCGAAGGGTATGATTCCCGCAGCCTCCATCAGAGATGAGTCTATCTCGATACTTCCCTCATAGTTGAGGTCTGCACCTGTGAGTCTTGCCCGGTGGATCTTGCCCTTGAGCATTCGTAGCTGCAACGCTTCTTCTCCTCGTGACTATGATGTTATTGGTGTGACTCCCTAGACTTGAATGATGGCTACGGTCTCTCTAGAGAGCTTAGGAGCCTTTGATTTCACCCGGAGTGCTAATGGATTCGGTGTTTGAGGGGTCGGTCACCGAGTGATATTCCAATCCACAGCGGCGCGACGACACGGTTTACATAGATAATCTGTGAAGGAGAATAAGCATGAAATGGGTTACACGTGAAAAGGCAAAGGTGGACCGCATCGCTTGTCCCTGGTTGATCAAGAAGTTCGTTGACGAGAACCCGGAGTTTCTCTTCGTCCCGCCTGAGACCATTCCGCAGGTAGTCAAGGACACCGGTGCGGTAGCCTACGATGCAAAAGGCGTGGAGCTGACCCACTACAGGGAGAACGGCGAAGAGCGCGTAAGTTTTGATGCTATCATCAAGAAGTATAAGCTCAGGGACCCGGCATTGCTGGAGCTAGCCAAAATAGTGAGGGGAGCCGATGCGAAGATCCCAAACCCTCCGCCTGAATCTGCCGGCCTCGAGGCAGTGGCGCATGGTTTTCGAACCCTTGCAAGGGACGACTTTGACAACATGCGACTACAATTTCCGACCTACGACGCATTGTACAAGTACTGCCAGCTGAAAGTTGAAGGAGCGCAAAAGCTCGAGTACAACGTCGCGCAACCTGCAAGGTAGGTCCGTGGGCCTCAGTCTCAGGCATCCATGTCGCTGATGGTAACGATCTCACACCGCCCAACTTAATCCGACGTACAAGGCTTTCTTTCGATGTTTTCTGATGTCGTCTCTCTTATCATCTGAAAAGTGGACATCCTGGCTACAGTGCTCGTATCAGACTTCATCTGACCATGGAAGACATTTATTCCCTAAGACCCGCTTTCTGATTATGGTAACTCTACCGTGGCAGTCCTACGCAGACGCTGACCCTAGGCACGAGTATCTAGCTCTGATAACTTTTCTGCCTCGGAAGAGCTACTGGTCGATTTTCAGCTTCCTTAGACTCGTCAGGTCAATCCAGAGTCAACTCAAGAACTCAAAGGGGCTCATCGGATATTCTATGAGAACGCAGCTTCTAGGCAAGAAGGCCTGGACTCTCTCGGTCTGGCAAGATGAGAATTCGCTCCAAGAATTCGTCTACAAAACGCCGCACGCTGATACGATGGGAAGGCCGGTTCTTCAACCGGGGAAATCGAAATTTGTGAGATGGAAGTTGGCGGGGTCTAACACACCGCCCTCGTGGGACGACGCCTTTCAACAACTCCGAGCGGGATCGTAGGAATCTTCGCTGTACTCATCCAATTGCAGGTGGGAAGTCCCTACTCGACGAGACTCGTTCTCTAGAACGAGTGACCTTGGCCGCAAGGATCAACGAGCCGATCATCAAGAGTGCTGAGAGTAGGAAAGGTGCGCCTGGAAGATTGAAGGGTGCTTGGCTGCCGATGAAGAATGCGAATATTAGCGTGAATAGCGTGGGTCCGATTACGCCGGTGAGGCCCATGAGGCTGCCGTTGATCCCCTGCAGTGCTCCTTGTTCTGACGGGCCGACTCGCCGAGTCATTAGACCCTGCAACGCTGGCTGGACGAATCCGATTGGGGCATAGAAGATTATTGCAATCATGAATAGGAGGCTGTTGGGTGCGAGGCCCCAGATCACGAACCCTACCGTGCCGGAGACTATTCCAATGAGCAGGGCGAGGCGTTCGCCGAATCGAGCGACGACACGCCGGACTAGGAGGCCCTGAACGATAATGTTGCATGCACCGACCAGTGCGAGTGCTGCTCCGACTAAGGCGTATCCCCAGCCGTATCTGTAAGCCGCGTATAGTACGTAGACGCTGGGAAGGACTTGGAAGGCGAGGAAGTTTAGGAAATTGACTGTAACAAAGCCTGCGAGTCCTCTTCGCGCTCGTATCATGGACAAGGAACCAATAGGGTTGGCTCTCCGAAGAGAGACCGGACTTCTATGCTCCATAGAGAGCGACTCAGGCAGAACTACCAGTCCGTAAGCGGCGCTTGCGAGCGAGAGTGCTGCTGCGCCCCAGAACGGGAAGCGGGGGCCAATTCCGGCTAATAGTCCGCCGACGAGGGGTCCGATGATGAATCCCACGCCCCAGATCGAGCCGATCATACCATATGCGCCGGCTCTCTTCTCGCCTGGGGTAGTATCGGCTACGTAGGCGAAGCTTACGGTGAAGCTGGCACTGGTGATGCCGCTGACGACTCGCCCGATGAAGAGCCATGTTAGGTTGGGGGCGAGCGCCATGATCATGTAGTCGATTCCGAGGCCGAATGCTGAAAGGATGAGGACGGGTCGTCGTCCGTATCGGTCGGATAACGCTCCGAGCAAGGGGGCGAATAGGAACTGCATCAGGGCCCAGGTTGTACCAAAAAGACCGAAGATTTCCGCTCCTCTAGCTGGGTCTCCCCCGACGAAGCTGACAACCAGACCAGGAAGTACGGGAATTATGATGCCAAATCCGAGTGTATCAAAGAGGACTGTGGCGAATATGAACGCCAGAGCGGCTCTGCTGGCTCCAGTTCTGGTTAACGTTTCTACTCTTGGCGGTTCTTGGGTAAGTTCGGTCAAGTTGTGGACACTATTTTGTACGCTTAGAGTTCGATCAGGTTCGAGTTACTCTTAGCCGTCGGGCGCGTAAGTCCACTACTTCAAGCTAGTGAGGTCTCAGAAACTGAATCTTGGCTGATACTGTTCGGACTATTCGATCACTGTTGGAAAAAGAGGGGGAAGGAGGATTGACCTCCTATAGTCCGATTCCTGCTCCGAGAGTGTAGATTGAGTTCAGGGTCTGGCTGTCTGTCGATCCGTCAGATAGTGTAGCGGTGATGGTTACTGGGTATATGCCTCCGACCACTAGCACAACTCCCAGTGGCGTATTCATCGTTGTGGTTGATGTGGTCTGTCCCGACTGGAGTGGCATGGCCGGGTTCCAGGATAGTGTTAGCGGTTGCCCGGAGAGCTGGATGGAAAGGGATGCGATCGCCCCATCTCCAATGTTCGTAATCTGAATGTTGAGGCTGGGCGTCTGGCTTAGCTGTTCAAAGTTTATGCTCGCTCTGACATGGTGTTTTGTGGTAAGGAGGGTTGAGCCGCCTGTTTGGACTGCGATGTCCGTGTGGGAGCAGTCTACGCTGTTGCTGAGAGCTTGGGTGCAGACCCCGCTGCCGCTTGTCCGGGTCGTAGCTGGCTCCGCTGCTGTGTTCAGGTATTGGTCGTTGGTGTAGATGATCGCGGCTGATCCAGTCGTTGGGCTGGCTGCTATTCCGAAGTCGTCTAGAAGATCCCTGTTGCCCGTGCATGTGACGCCCGCTTCGCATACGCCTCCGTAGTGGATTATTCCCGAGGCTGTGTTCTGGGTGAACTTGCTGCCTGGGGTCGTTGCGGCTAGGTTCTGGGCGAAGTATACTTGCCAGGAGGCGGTCATCGGATAGTTGTCCGGTGTGTTGACGCCGTCGTAGTAGCTTGTGCCGTACCAGACTACGTCTAAGGCTCCGTTGCCGAGAGCGGTGCTCCAGGGCATTATGGCAGTGTTGGACGGTGTCTTGCTGATCTGGTATGGTCCGGACCATGTTTGGCCGAATGTCGTGCTGAAGCTGTAGTACATGTTGTGGTCGTCGGTGTAGACGAGGTAGACGTTGCCGGCCTGGTCGACGCTGACGTTGACGAACTGGTGTCCGTATCCGACTGCGGTGTTCGGATTGATGTAGACTGGATAGTCAGTGAAGCTGAGCCCTCCGTCGATGGAGACTGCGATCCAGACGGCGTGGGTGCTGCAGCTTAGGCAGGAGACTTCGCCGGCGTTGGCGATGCTGCTGAATGATTGGTAAATGAGATGATTGCTAGGGTCGATCGCTAGGTTTCCGATCTCGTTCTGGTATGGGGCATGCCATGGATGGTTAGCATCGAACGCGTTCGCGACTTGGGCGAATGTTGTGCCGCCGTCGTAGCTGCATGTTACGAAGAGGTTGTTGGTTGTGGCGTAGGCATGGTAGGAGACGCAGACCTTGTTGGCGCCGTCCGCTGCGATCCATTCCCTGTCGTCGACCGGAATGGTTGCTCCTGTGGGGTTGAGGGTGAACGAGGCGCCTCCGTCGTGGCTGGTGCCGACGTACACGTTTGCGAGCGGCGGGGCTGTGGCGAGGCTGGCAACATAGATGTTGTAGTAGCCATTGGTGTTCAGCGTTGGTGCAACTGCAATGTCAGTGTCTCCTCCTGCTGGCGAGAAGCCAACGCTTCCGGTTGAGACGCTGTCAGGCAATGGTAAGGTTGTGAAGTGGTTGCCGTTGTCTGTGGATTTCCAGGCGAAGGTTCCACCGCAGAGGCCGCCTATTACGCAGAAGACGTTCTCTGAAGATCCGTAGAAGTTGCCTGCTGGATCGGCTCTTATTGCTGGTTCGCCTTCAGTGTTCTGGCATGTGCCAGCGCCGTTTGGACAGGTGACTCCGACGCTAAAGCCATGTCTGAACGGGTTGCCTGCTAGCTCATAGTTGGTGAATGTTGGAGTGCTAGGGCTGGCGGCATTTGCAGGATGGAAGGCTGTACCGACTATTGCCGCGATGCTGGTTAGCATTAGGATTGAGAGCAGAATTGTCGTTGCTTTTTTTGGTGGTTCGAGAAAAGGTTTCATCGAAAGTCCCAGCGCTGTAAATGCAAAGATAATCATTGTTCCGCGCGGCGATAATTTCGAATTTCGAAATTTTCGAATCTCGATATATCAAAACTGTATCTTTTGATATACTCAAAGTCTATCCTGAAAAAAAGGGAGTTGTCTCGGCGTGGCGGAGATTGAGCCCTACGTTTTGGCTAGGTGCTCGTCGAGACGTTGGTAGGATTCCCGCATGCCTCCCTCAGCCCCTGAGGCAACGTAGCCGTCGCGTTGCTCGCGACTCTTGAACAGGACCCGGATTGTCACCTTCGTCGTTGCGCCATGTTCTTCTAGCGTCATTGTCTCTAGCGATTCCGCGCCTGGAATATTCTCGTAGCTATTTGTCCGTACAGTACGTTCTGGCGGTCGAAACTCACGGATTACTCCGCTGAAGACGTGGTCCGTGCCGTCAGGGGCACGGTGGACGAAGCGCCATGCGCCGCCTTCGCGTAAGTCGGCTTCGGCGACCGTCGCTGTCATGACTCGTGTGCCCAGCCATTGTTTGAGGTGTCGGGGTTCGGTCATGGCTTCGAAGACGAGTTTACGCGGTGCGTGAAGGGTGCGGGTGATGAGGACTTCTCTGTCGGAGCGGAGTGTTACGGTCATATCGTCTTTGTGTTGAATCTTCTCTTTTTGCATCATTTCACCTCCTTCTTCTTCATCCGTTCGAGGTGGGCGTCGAGTCTGCTGAAGCTCTCCTGCATGTTCTGCTTGTACGTTCCTAACCAGGCTTCCAGCTCGTGGAAGGGTTCTGGTCGGAGCGAATAGAGGCGTTTGGGTCCGTCGGGATGCACTTGTACGAAGCCTGCCTTTTGCAGGATGTGTAGGTGGCGGGAGACGCCCGATTGATCGATGCCGACTTGTTCAACGATGTCGTTCACTGCGTGTTCGCCGCTGCGGAGCATCTCGACGATGCGCCGTCGCGTAGGATCGGCCAGTATCTCGAACACGACAGTATGCATGTGAATACATATGCATGATGGTGCATATAAATGCTACTCTCCAAAGAGGAAGAGCGGTGCACGCTTGATTAATGAGGAGAAGCATGAATCGTAACGAGGGCGCCGAGATGATCCATCAGCTCAGAATTTACGAAATCTTCGAGCACAACAAGGCTGCGTTTCATAACCGATTTCGCGACCACGCGGCGCCGATTATGAAGTCCTACGGCTTTGACATCATCGCAACCTGGGAATCAAAAACGAATGACCGCACAGAGTTCGTATATCTATTGGCGTGGCCCGACGAGCAGACGATGATTCGAGCTTGGGGACAGTTCAGGGCCGATGAAGAATGGAAGAAGATCAAGAAGCTTACGAACACTCAGCATGGTGACCTAGTCGGGGTCATCGAGGAACGGACGCTAGTCCCTACAAACTATGGTCCATCTATTCGTCGAACGAAACTCGACAACAAGTAATTGAGACCAGCAAACTTCATTCCGCTTCGATGATATGAGATGAACCGTGATGATCACTTCTGCCAGGGCGGCTTTACGTCCTTGATGCGGGTGGCAAGCGCCAAGCCCAGCAAGCTCAACAGCACTGCAGCGAAAAGGGCGTAGCGGAACCCAGTCACAACGCCTTCCAAAGCGGCGTACGACCCGACGCCGGCAGCGGCAGGAGGATCAAAAGCTCCGGCAATCGTCAAGAGTACAGCCAAGCCGAGCGGAAAGCCTATGCGGAAAGATGTGCTGATCACTCCGGAAGCGAGGCCCTCTTCACCCGGCTTCGTTCCGGCAACTGCTGCGAGGTTGACCGCGGGGAACCCAATGCTCGCGCCGAGGGTCCAGACTATCATACCGGGTAGTACCAGAAAATAGCTCCCTTGTGCTGATATCACGGTAAGAAGGGCAATCCCCACCGTCGCAAGACTTGTTGACACCAGAAGGGTACGTCTAGCACCGAGTCGATTCATAATTCGAGAGGCACCCCATCCCCCCACGAGGAAGAAGATTACTGCGCTAGGAAGCGTTCCGAGACCCGCGTAGAGAGGATTGTAGCCGAGAATATTCTGAAGGTAGATTGTGATTATGAAAGAGACTCCCCCGACTGTTGAAGTGAGTACAAGCGCAAGAGTGTTTGCGTTCAGGACCGTCCGGCGCTTAATGTACTCTAATGGAATCAGTGGTGCCCTGGACCGGGACTCGATGACCAGAAAGGATGCGAGCACGAGCACCGATAGGCCCAGCGGGACGATTGTATCTAACGAGTCGAAGCCCGAGGTCGCCGCAGTGGTCAGTCCGAAGACTAGGAGGATCGTTCCAAGGGTCACGGTTATGGCGCCGGGCACATCGAGACGTTGATTCTTGAGCCAGCCCTCGGTTTTCGGGAGAAACCTCTGGCTAAGAAGAGCCGCTGCAATCCCAATTGGAACATTGACGAACATTACTGAACGCCATCCAAAAGCAACTGTCAGCGCTCCTCCCGCAACGGCCCCGGCAGCGAATCCGGCCGAGAGCACGGCTACTAGAACCCCGAGCGCCTTGTTTCTTTGGGGGCCTTCGGGAAATATTCGAATGAAAATCGCGAAGGCCGTCACTGTTGACATTGCGGCCCCGATTCCTTGCAATGCCCTGAAAATGATCAGAACTAGGAGCGATGGGGCAAGACCGCCGGCCATCGAAGCGATGGTGAATAGGACAATTCCCGCAATGAAGATCTTCTTCTGGCCATACACATCGCCGGCTCTTCCCATGAGCATGAGAAAGCCGGCTAGGGTCAGCCCGTAGGCACCGATTACCCATTGAAGGTCGGCGTATGCAGCCAGGAATTGGGTCCGAATAGTAGGGAGAGCCACTTGAACGATGGAGAAGTCGATGATGTCGAGAAAAGAGGCCATAATGATTAGTGCGAAGATGAGACGGACATGCTGGGCTGGCTGTAGGACGCTTTCGTTAGTCTGTTCCAAGGTCTCCATGGCCCTTCGACGAAAACGCCGTATTTGCTGACCGAGTTTTATCCATTTCAGTCATAATGATCACTCGCTCTTCCGGTTCACTTCCTCAACTGGACGATGAGAAAATTGAGATGAATAATGTCGGAGAGTTAGCTAACACTAATCCTCTATAGTTGGATTCCATGACAGCTCAACAAAGCCTAGAGAGTTCGATTGGATTGTAGCCGAATCCCCGCGTTGACCGAAGTCCGTAAAGTCAGACTATTTTGGTGGGCGAGCTTGCGCCCTTGCCGAAGAAGCTTTTCGGACCAGGTCTAGTAAGATAGACTGGGATGACTATTCCAGCAATAGTTCTGATGATGCCTCCGATGAAGCCCACGTTGCCTCCATAGACGATCTCAGATATTCCGAGCCCTATCGAGATGACATAGATTATGATGCCCGCCATCCAAGCCCATCTTGCCCCAGTGTAGAATCCGGCGCCGAGTGTGAGGCCGAGGATTCCGAATATGATGACTATGATCGCGAGGGCGAAGGGTCCCGAGGCCATTCCAGCAAGCACCGAGGCGCCTCCAAAGAGGGAAAGCAGGCCTCCCGCGGCGGCGACGATCGCGATTATCGCGACACCAACTGGTCTCTTAGGCTTCGGCGCAGAGGATTGCATCAAATCTCGACTTCTCGTTGGCATGATAAGCCTATTGGACAAACTAGTGGCTAGAAGGCTACGAATTACTGCGTGGTCTCAGCGTGCCTCTTGTCTTTGCAGGCGCTACTGTTTGCGGTCTAGATTTTCCAGAGGCTTCGCGGGAGTTGTGGCATCAAATTTCCAGGGCCTGGATGTTTGTTGACGGCGGCTACTGGATGATAAGTGGGCGTGTCAAGTCTTGAAGCGTATACCGCTAGAGCGAATGCCCATAGTCGGTCGTCATGGGTCCCGCTGACATGCGAGAACTGTAGCTGGCCTGTTTTTGATAGTTGGAATCGTTCCGCGCTCATTTCGTTCATCAGTTCAGGATCGCGTGGGAAGTGTAGGTGGCCGTCTTGCATCTTCCGTTTGAAATAGTCCATTATCTCCTGCTTCTTCGGTAAAGAGAGAAAGATTCCTTGCGCGTTCTTTAATCCTGATTTGTA
>Ga0209761_1003569_pt1 | contig 10280 bp, 6 predicted proteins | sample GraSoi013_1_40cm_4_FD_185818 | JGI IMG/M metagenome (GOLD analysis project Ga0209761, IMG submission 185818) | Grasslands soil microbial communities from the Angelo Coastal Reserve, California, USA - Sample 09_25_2013_1_40cm (SPAdes) (version 2) | ecosystem: Environmental > Terrestrial > Soil >... | reverse complement strand
CCAACCCGTCTGCTGCCGTGACGCGCACACGGATCGGCAGGGGGAGCGCCGCCAGGACCCCTCCAGTCTGGCCCCCGCCGCTGACCCCCGCGAGCGCCGTGGGTGTCGGCGTAAACGTCACCGGCGTCGAGTCCCGCACGCCGGTCAGGGTGCGAGCGATGATCGTCACGGTGTCACGCCGCGTCGGCGCCCGCATCAGACCGAAGGCATTGACCCGGCCCCGCAGCGTGTCGCTGGTGCCCCACGCCACATAGAAGGAGGTAATGGGCACCCCGAGCGAGTCCGCCACCACCCGGAACCGCAGGGAGTCCCCTTCCCGAATGACCGAATCCCGCGGGCTCACGACTAGGTGCGTGACGCCTGCCCCCGGTCCTGTGAAGAGGAGGGGCACACTCACCGGCGCGGCGCCACTCGGTGGCACGCCGACGCTCACCGGAACCGGGGTCGATCCCGTAAACAACGGCACGCCGCCCGCCGACAACGTGAGGTGAACGCTGAGCGTCTCCACCGCCGCCTTCAGCTCGAGCGAAAGGGCAAGGCGGACTTGAGAGGAGTCGGGATTGAAGTAAACGGTGGTGTCTTTGATGGTGTCAGTGGGCGGCCGGACGATGACCACGTGCAGGCTGTCGATGGTCAGCCCAAAGGCCTGGAGGTCCGCCGGGGCCGCAAGGAGCGGCTGCAGGGCCATATACCCGCGGCCGCCACGGGCCGGCGCGTTGGGGTTGTCCCGGCAGGTGGTGAGAGCCGCCAACCCCCCCAGAAGCAGGACGCCCAGCCAGCGCAGGGCTGGCCGGGCGGGTTGGCCCGGTGGCAGGCTCAAGGACACGTCGGGTGGCGCATGGGGCGTCTAATGTGCGAGGTGACGGTCCGGTCGGCTAGAACCAACTACTGCCCGGCGCGTGACCCAGGTCACGCCCTAGAAAAGCTTAGGCTTCATGACGACGCGGAGTCGCAGCGCGGTGACCTGGACCTTACCGGTGACTGGAGGGGTCGTGGCGGTCACTCGCGCCTGCACCCCAAACCACAGCGTCTGGTTGTTGAAGAGAGAATCGCCGATCAGCGTCGCAACTCCCCCGATGGCTGTGGTTCCCGGGCCGTTCACCGCACCGCCTGCGGTGAGCACCGGCGTGCCGGAGTAGGTCCCGGCAGAGTCGGCGGCGATAAAGAGTCGGAAGGTCACGCTGCCCGACCCGGTGGTGTTCACGATGTTCGCGCCCCCAGTGATCGTTACGGTGTCGACCACGGATTTCCCGAACCCCCCAAGCAGACCCACCTTGATGGGGGGGTTCGAATCGCTGGCGGTTCCGACAATCGGAATGGGGTAGTGAACGGTGTCCGCCCCGCTCTTCAGAAAGCTGTACACGTCCACGTCGAAGATCGCCCGTCCTTCGCCGCAAGCCGCCGTTAGCGCCGCCGCCGCGACCAGCGCCACCGTCCCCGCCCCGATCCATTTTGCCCTCATACGACCCTCCTCAATAGATCGAGAGTGACGTCCCCATCGTGACGCCGCGGGCATTCGACAGCGAGTTGCTGTGAGTCCAGAACCCCACATCGAGACCGAAGGGGCCGAACCGCAGTCCCGCGCCGGTGCCGAACTCCACCTTCTTCCGCGTGTCGCGCGCCACGCCGCCGCGCACGGCCAGCGGTCCGAACCGCACCTCGGCCCCGACATGCTCGGCGGTGCCCCGCCCGTTGTCGACGATGTCGGCCCCCAGAGTGATTCCCTGACCCATACGGTACGCCACGTTCGCGACATAGCTCGCCGGCAACTTGGTCTTGGATTGAACGTGGTTCAGCACGGTCGAGTCCTTGATGCTGCTGGTCGCGGTGTCGTATACGAGGCGCCGCACTTGGGTGTCCTTCCACGTCAATGTGGCCCCGAGGTCGTTCACGCCCACGCCGAGCTCCACGGGTCCCGCGACGTAGGCGAAGCCGATGTCGCCGCCCACGCCGTGGCCGAACTGCTTGCCGATCGAGTTCGAGGTGTAGACCAGCGCGTCTACGTTCGGTGTGATCGGATTCGAGCCCGCGAACAGCGTGTCACCGGTGCGGAAACCGGTGGTGCCGGTCCCCCGCCCGTACGCCACGCCGAAGTAGTAGTGAAGCGCGCCGCCCACGTAGAACCCGTCGTCGGAGTCGGGGGCGCCGCCGGCGAGCCGCCCCGCATAGCTGAGCGTCGGCGCGAAGCCACCCTGTCCCTTGCCATCCACGTTCACGAAATAGAGCGTCCGGACGCGCGCCGAGTCTGCCTTGCGGAGGAAGTCGCGTAGGGTGTCGCCCAGCGTGAACCCGACGTCCTCCTGCAGGAACGCCAGGACGCCGGCGTGCACCCCGTGGATGGTGATCCCGAGATCCAGGAAGCGGCTCGAGCTGCCGAAGCCGATCTCATCGGTCGGGACGAGCTGCTGCGCCTTACCTAGATCGACGACCAACGCGTTGCGGCCGACCGTGAAGGTCACGTCGTTGCTCGGTATGGGGGCCTTCTTCACCTCAAGGTACAGGGGCGGATTGAGGACCTTGTTCACCAGCTCGACCGCGTTGAAGTAGGAGGCGTGCACGTCGAACGCAGCGCTGTCCTTGAGCGCCTGAAGTAAGCCGAGGGGGATCGGGATGGTGAGTTTGGCGCGCCCACCCCCACGGTGGTCGGGCACGGCCCGGTAGGCGGGGTTGTAGCGCCGGAGGGTGCCGTCGCGGGTGAGGCTGACCCCCCCCATCCCTGCGCGCCGGGCATCGAAGGAGAACTGGGCCCGGGCCGGCTCGGCGGCGCCCACCAGGAGAACGACGACCCAGCAGCCTACTAGTGTGGAGCGCACGGCGTACCTCGCGCGGCGTGAGGGTTCCGGCCCCTAAGCTACAACAAGTTGGAGCCCCGCGCCCCATCCGGGCGTGACGGCCGTCACGTGGCCGCGTCCCCAAATGCAATGGTGACCGTCGTGCCCCGACCCTGCTTGCTCGTTAGGGTGATGGTGCCCCCCCAGCTCTCCACCAGCCGCTTCGCGATCGCCAGCCCCAGCCCGGACCCACTGGAGGTCGTCGAGAAGGTGGGCTCGAAGACGCGCGGCAGGTTCTCGGGCGGGATGCCACGCCCGTCGTCTTCCACGCTGAGCCGCAGTCCGTCATCGAACACGCGCACCGTCACGGCCCGGGCGGCGGCGTTGCGCGCGTTCTCGAGCAGGTTGACCAGCACCTCCTTTACTTCGTCCTTGCGCGCCAGTGCCGGCGGCCCTTCCCCCCCTCGACCCCCGCCACCCTCCTCCTCGTCCGCCAGGACGACGCGCGTGTCGGTCTCGCTCGCTCCCCCCTCCTCCCCCTTGCCCTTGCGACCGAGCGCGTAGAGCTGCACCACTTCCCGGACCGCCGCCCGGAGGTCCACGGGCTCCAGCGGTGCCTGCTCGGCCGTCGGCGCCCCGAAACGGGAAAAGGCCCGGGCGATCGCGTCCAGCCGGTCGATCTCGGCCAGGATGCGCTCGGACGTCTCCTGCAGCGTGGCGTCGAAATCCCCGCCACCTTTGCCGCGGGCTCCCCCTGCCCCGCCGCGCGCCTCACGGGCACGCTGCAGATGCTGGACGCCGAGCCGGATCGGGGTGAGCGGGTTCTTGATCTCGTGGGCGACCTGCCGCGCCATCTCCCCCCAGGCGAGCACGCGCGCCGCCCGCGCCAACGCCGTCGCGTCGTCCAACGCCACGACGCAGCCGTCGGGGCTCGGTCCCAGCGATGCGAGCTGCACTCGGATCTGACGCCCCGCAATCTCGAACTCGCGCTCGACGATGTCCGGCGGCGGCGCTGGCGCGGCCGCGAAGGCATGCACGGCATCCCAGACCGGCGTCCAGACGGCGTTCGTGGCGCGCGTCAGGAAGTCCCCGGGCTCGAGGCTGCTGCCGAGCAGCTCCTCGGCCCGGGGATTGGCCATCGTCACGCGCAGCTCCGGGTCGACCGCGATCACCGCGGTCGCCACGTTCGCCAGCACCTGGGCGGTTCGCCTCCGCGATTCCTCGAGCGCTGCCTGGCTGCGGTGCACGTCGGCCACCATCCGCTCGAACGCCGTGAGCACCGGCTCGAACTCCCGTGGCGCGCCGGATGGGAACGCGGGCGGTGCGGCGCCGCGGCCCACCGCGAGCGCCGCCTCCCGCAGCGCCGCCACGGGCCGCGCCAGAGTCCGCGCCGCGAGCCCCGCCAGGGTGACCGCGGCGAACAATCCCGCCACGGTGGCGAGCATGAGCGCAAGCGCCAGGTCCTCCTCCTGCTGCCGCACGCGCTCATCGTCGAGCAGCTGCGGCGCCGCGAGAATCCCCAGCTCGTCGGGCGGGCCCGCCCGCACGACCTTGTAGCCTACTCGGATCGGCCGGCCCGCCGTGCGGTCGTCGGCCGTGGTCTCAAGTTCGTCCTCCAGGGCGAGTCGCTCGAACACCCGCGGCGCGAGGAAAGGGTCTACGAGCCCGAGCTCGCCTAGCACCGGAGCGCTGGTCCCGACCAAGCGGCCCGCGCGGTACAGCCACAGATCCGCGTCGAGCTGTGCCCCGAGGTCCACGATCGCGCTGTCCAGCGTCGCCGGTCGCTCGAAGTCCATCTGCCCCGCGGTCGCGGCCGCGTCGCGCAGCGTCTGCCGGATCAACAGGTCGCCGTCCTGGCGCGCGTCCTCGCGCAGGCGCGCATAGCTCCACGCCGCAAACGCGAGCATGGGAAGCACGAAGAAGGCGGCCAGCGCCGCGGTGAGGCGTACCCGGAAGCTCGAGCGGAAGGCGGCCGCCAGGGACGGAGGGCGGGGCCACTCTCCGGCCGAGAGACAGAGGAGCAGCAGCCAGGCCGACGCGAGCAGCGCCGCGTCGATGAGCACCACCAGCGCGCCCCGGACGAGCAGGGCCACGGGTCCCCGCAGGTCCACGCGCACGTGCACGTGCCGTACGCCGCCGGGGAGCGCCACGCTCCGGTCCCCCCGCGCCGCCCAGCCGACCCGCGTCCACTCCAGATCCTCGGGCGGCAGCGGGCCCGAGGGACTCGGCTGAGAGAGCAAGATCGTGTAGGGGGGCTGGGCAACCCACTCACCCCGCAAGAAGCGCGCGACCCGATCGGGCAGCATCGCCCGCGACCGCGGGCCGACGCCGACCGTCACCCGCTCGCCCGAGGCAAGCCGCGCCACCAGCACGTAGTGCACGCCGGGGATGCGCTCCAACCGCTCGACCCGGAACCCCACGCTGTCCATGGCCGAGCGGGCCAGGGCGACGAGTAGCGAGGTCGGGAGGTCGTCGAGCGCCGCGAGCCGGAGCTCGGCCAGCCGCTGCCCCGTCCGCGACCACAGCCCGAGCACCGCCGGGTACTCGTCCTCAGCCAGCGGCGAGCCCAGCCACAGCGCGTACAGATCGCCAGCGGATCGCAGCGGGGGGAGCTGGGGCGCACTGGCCGCGAGCTCTTGACCGAATCGCTCGAGTTTCGCCACGGCGACCGCGTCGCCTTCGCGGCCCAACCGCTGCGCGTCCCGCATCGCCAGCGAGATCCGGCCCTCCACGGTCGCTCCCCACGTCACGAGCGCCGCCGCGGTGCCGGCGACCGTGGCGATCCCGCCGAGTGCCCAGCGCCGCGGGGCAGGCACGATCACCCCCACGAGCGCCGGCAGCCAGACGAAGGTATACCAACCGGGCCACGCCCCGTATGGCTGCCACAGCCACAGTCCGGCAGCGCCCGCAAGCGCGGCCCACGCGCATGCGGCCGGGACCGGCCACGGCACGCGCTGGGGCTCGGCGGGCCCGCGCACCAGCGCGGCCGCGAGCAGCACCAGCGCCATACTCACCAGGGCGAGGGCCGCCTCCCACGAGAGCCACAGGCCGAAGGCGACACTCCCGGCGGGCGGCGTGATGCCACGACCGAAATACCGGACGAGGTACGGCGCCACGACGAGGAGCAGGGTCGCGACCCCAGCGTGCCACCACCGACGGCGCAGCCCCCGCCGCCACAAGGCGACAGCTAGGAGCAGCAGCACCGCGCTGACGGTGGCCAGAGTACCGGCCGACACATGGACGACCTCCAGCACGGGGCGGAAGAAAGTGGTCGGCGAAAAATATCCGGAGAGCGGAACCGGAAGGCCCACCGGCGCGCGGACGACGACCCACACGCCGGCCAGCAGGACGCCCCAGCGCCAGGTGCCGGGCGGTGCGGCGAACAGGAGCAACAGCAGCGCCGTCGCGAGCAGCACCGCAGCGACGCCGGCCGTCTTCCGCAGGGTCAGGAGCTTGGCATCCCCCTGCTCGGGTGGCTGCGGGCGCACGCTGAACAGCCGGGCCGTAGTGCTGTCGCACTTTATCGGACAGAACTCGAAGACGTCGGAGTCGCGCGGGGCGACCCCAGGGGCGTAAAAGCGCAGCGCGACACCGTGGGCACGCGCGAACGCGACGGAGAGCGCCTCCTGCGAGTCGGGCGCCACCGGCGCGGCGTAGAGCAGCACCGTCCCGATCGCCGACCCGTCGCCCTGTGTCTGGCGCCGGGCGTGCAGCGACACGTAGAATGGGGTGATGTCAGCGCGTAATTCGGCGGTATCGTTCGCGGGCACCACGCGGTGCCGACCGGCCCAGGCCAGCGGTCCGCCGTCGGGCCCGAGGATCACGACGCCCCGTTCGAGGCCGGCGGGGCCGGCCCCGACCGCCTCTTCCAGCCTCGCGAATCGCTCTTCGCCCGGCAGCAGCGCCGCCGTCGCACCCCGCTCCGCAAGGCGCCGCGCTGCGGTGACGGCTCGCGCCAGCGTCGCGGCGAGCTGCTCGGAGGCCCGGGTCACGAGCCACTCGCGCTCGGCGGGCCAGCAGCACTCGATGCGCCGCACGCGCAGCACGCCCCCTACCAGCACGGCGCCGAGCGCCAGGCTGAGGACGGCGGCCGCCCCGGCCGGGGCGTCGCGTAGCCGACGCTTCCCCCGCCCCCCCAGCGTGTACACCGCGACCGCGACGGCCCCCGCCCCGGCGGCACCCGCCGTCCACGCCCAGACGGCAGCGTCGCCGGCGCTGTGCAGCCACTCCGCGGCCGCCACCACCGCGATGCCGCACGCGATCAGGATATGACCCGGCCGCTGCACCTGAAGTCGCTCCTCCCGGATGCGGTGCGCGACGCCCTCGCCCGCGACCCGCGTCTCCTCGTGCCCGTCGGCACCTGCGAGCAGCATGGCCCGCACCTGCCCCTCGGCTGCGACAGCCTCATCGTCGAGCGGCTCGCCGACGACCTCTCAGCCGAGTTCGGGATCCTGCGGGCCCCAACCGTCGAGTACGGGGTCAACACCGCCACGAAGGTCGCTTACCCCGGAAACGCGGCCGTGCGCCGCAAGACCCTGCACCGCTGGATGAACGACCTGCTCGGCTCCTGGGAGCTAAGCGGCGTAGACACCTTCGTCATCCTCACTGCCCACGGCCACGACCCGCACCAAGAAGCGCTCTCGACGCTGCGGACCCTGCGCGCCCGCGTGTTCACGGTGGATGTCTTCGCCCTCGACTTCGCCGGGCACCTCGAGGACGCAGACGGACCGGTCCACGGCGGAGAGCTCGACACGTCCCTGATGCTCTATCTCGCACCCCACCTGGTGCGCATGGACTTGGCCCGGGACTACCTGCCGTCCCCCCGCCCCCTCGAGCGCTTCCGCCGCTGGGCCACGTCCTCCCTTCCCGCGGTGAGTCCCGGCTCGCTCGGCCGGCCGTCGCTCGCCTCCCGGGACAAGGGCGAGCGCCTCTATAAGATGATCCAAGTGCGCGTCGCCGCGCGAGTTCTCGGCGGCGGCGTGGGAGGAGACGGGGGCGCCGTGTGAGCGCGCTCCTGCTGGTCCTCGCCGCCTTGCAGGGCCCCCCACCCCCGGCGCTCGACGAGGGCACCTTTGTCGTGCGGCGGGACACGATCGAGATCGCGCGGGAGGATTTCCGCTTGTTTGCCGGCCGTCCCGCCGGCGGCTGGAGCCTCGCGGCGACCACACGCTACAATCTCAGCCGGCCCAGCGTCGTGCTTGCACCGATCCTCGAGCTCGCAGCCGACTCCACCCCGCTCGCCCTCCAGTACGACGTCGGCGACCCGCGTGACCCGGTCCGCATTCTCGGTCAGGCGGGTCGCAACCGTTTCACGCTCCGCTACCTCGCCCGCGCCAGCGAGCGCGCCCGCGAGCTCGCCGCCGCTCCCAACACCGTCGTGCTCGACGACTCCGTGTTCGTGTTGTACCTCTTCGCCGCCTGGCGCGCCCGACCATCCCCCGGGACGCTGACCGCTATCCTCCCCCGCGGGGCACGCCGCGAGGTGCTGACCATCCAGGACCTCGGCGTGCAGCCCACGACCCTGAATCGCGACCCCACGATGTTGCGCCACGTCGCGGTCAGCGGCGGTGCGGCCGGCCCGGCCCACCTGTGGCTCGACCCCGAGGGCCGCCTCATGAAGGTCGACCTCCCCATGCGGCACTTGGTGGCGGAGCGTCGGCCTTCGAATTGACCCTCCGCGTACCGGGCGGTTAGCTTTGTCAGGTTTTCAAACAGGCAAACCCGCACGTGTCCGAGGACGAAACCCCAAGCGGCCCTTGCGCGTAGGTGGGTTCGACCTCACGACTCGCCTTTCTCCGCTAGGGAAGAACATGAGACACGTGCTGATGACCGTCGGGCTCGTCGTCTGCCCGTCGCTCGTGGTAGCCCAGCAGTCGGTCCCCGCCACGCTTTCGCTGGCCGATGCAGTCGCCATCGCTCGTGAGCACAACCCGAATTACCGCCAGACCCTCAACAATCGTGGGCCTTCGGCGTGGGCTGTGCGCAACGCGTTTTCGAGCCTGCTGCTGCCGACGGTGACCGCCTCGGGCGGGATCGGCTACAGCGGCCCGGGCCAGCAGCGGTTTTTGACCGCCAATTTCTCGCAGAACGTCGCCACCCTGTCCTCGAGCTACAGCCTCGGCCTCAACTGGGAGCTGTCGGGGTCGACGCTCTCGCAGCCCGGGCTCAAACGCGCGCAGGACAACGCGACCGAAGCGGACATCGCGGGCGCGGCGAGGAACCTGGTGACGACCGTGACGCAGCAGTACTTCACGGTGCTGCAGGCCCGGGAGAACGCCGAGGTCGCGCGCAAGCAGCTGAACCGCAACGAGGAGTTCCTGAAGCTCGCCCAGGCGCGGTACGCCGTCGGGCAGGCAACGCTTATCGACGTGCGCCAGGCGCAGGTGGCCAGAGGGCAAGCGGAGGTCGCGCTGTTGCAGGCCCAGACGGCGGTGAGCGTGGAAAAGCTGCGGTTGTTCGAGCAGCTCGGGGTCATGGCGCCGCTCAACGTCGATTCCATTCAACTGACCGACACATTCCCGGTGGCCGCGCCGCCCTGGAAGCTCGAGGAGCTCCTCACGATGGCGGAGGCGCAGAACCCCGCGCTGCAGGCGCTGCGCGCCCGCGAGCGGGCGGCTAACTGGGGCGTCCGCGCCGCAGCCGCGAGCTACGGCCCGTCGTTGTCCGTGTCGGCGCAGTGGTCGGGCTTCACGCAGAAATACTCGAACATCGACCCCATCATCCGCGGGCAGCAGGCGCAAGGCAGCGCTCAGTTCAACAATTGCATGGACGTGGAGAATCCGATCCGGCTCAAAGCGGGTGTCCCGCTGCTTGACTGCGGTAGCTTCCTGTTCGGCAATCAGCAAGAGCAGGTGTTGCGGAGCCAGAACGCCCTCTACCCGTTCACCTTCACGCAGCAACCGTTCCAGGCGCGTCTGACCGTCACCGTGCCGATCTGGCTCAACTTCTCGCAGCCGATGCAGGTGGCGGAAGCGAAAGCGAATCACCAGGATCTCGAGGAGTCCGTGCGGGCGCGAGGGCTCGGGGTGCAGACCGAGGTGAGCCAGGGGTACCTTACGGTGTCGACGGCGTACCGCACGATCGCAATCCAGGACACCAACCGGTCGGCGGCACGGGAGCAGCTGCAGCTCGCCACGGAGCGCTACCGCATCGGCTCGGGGACCTTCTTCGAGCTGCTGGACGCGCAGGTGGCTTCCCTCCGGGCCGAGTACGACTACGTCGCCGCAGTCTACAGTTACCACAAGGCAGTCGCCGGGCTGGAAGCGGCCGTCGGCCGTCCGTTGCGCTAACGAGAGGAATCGCAAGACATGTCCAAGCGAAACAAGGTGCTGGTCGGCGTCGGCGGGGCGGTGCTGCTCGTCGGCATCATTCTCGTCAGCGCGAGCGCGAAGCGGGAACGGGGCGCCGAGGTCCGGTTCGCGAAGGTGGGCCGCCGCGACCTCGTAGCCGCAGTCACGTCGAGCGGTAAGATCCAGCCCAAGAAGAAGGTCGACATCAGCCCCGACATCC
>Ga0209761_1003568_pt1 | contig 10280 bp, 9 predicted proteins | sample GraSoi013_1_40cm_4_FD_185818 | JGI IMG/M metagenome (GOLD analysis project Ga0209761, IMG submission 185818) | Grasslands soil microbial communities from the Angelo Coastal Reserve, California, USA - Sample 09_25_2013_1_40cm (SPAdes) (version 2) | ecosystem: Environmental > Terrestrial > Soil >... | reverse complement strand
GTTGTCGCATCGCCGCTGCGCATCGTAGCCGGCTGCCCCGCCCCTGCTGGCGCCTACCACGGTTCCCGTCAGCAGGCCGCCGGCCGCGCCGAGCGCCGCCCCGGCACCGGGGTTGCCAGCAACCGCGCCGATGGCGGCGCCCAATCCCGCGCCCAGGAGTGTGCCGAAGCCGGCGCCCTCGGCGCTGCTCAATCCAGCAGCTCGTTCCGGCGTCGTTCCGGTCTGGTGGATCGCCCACTGGTGAACAGGAGGCCGCACATCGACACAATGGCCGCAGTCCGGCCCAGGCGCGCTCTCTGCTTCCCAGACTCTGTCATCGGGTCGTCCCCTCATCGTTCACGCTCGCCTTCCCACGTCGTTCCCTGTTGAGATGGCCAGCAACCCTGGGATCGATACCCACAGAGATCGTGTAACCCCGACGCGCGCACTGCCCTCTAAAGGAAGGCGATGACGAAGTCCACGGCGTCAGGCCACCGCCGGTGCATCTTGCGTGTTCTTGCTAAAGACTTCGGTGACGACTATCAGCGGCCCGCACGTGCCCCTCGAAAGGAGCAACACGCATGGATGGCAACGTGAACCGCATCGCGGGCACGACGGATGCGTCCCGGCAGGCGGCCGGAGGATCGTTTTGACGACGGTGGTCATGGCAGTCGCTCCGACGCCGAGCATGTTCGCGCCGGTGTCGACGCCGGCGTTGGCAATCCGCGAGGTGTCCTTTCTGGTGCTCGCCATTGCCATGTTCATCTTCATCGTCGTCGCTGGCCTCACCGTCTACGCCATCATTCGCTTCCGGCGCCGTCCCGGTGACGATGGACGGGAACCTCCCCAGGTGTACGGGAGCACCCAGATCGAGCTGGCCTGGACGGTCGTGCCGTTCCTTATCGTGATCGTCCTGTTCCTCACCACGACCCGCTACATCTTCGCCATCGAGGGGCGCTCGCCGACGGCCGATGCGCTCGAGGTGACCATCGTGGGAAACCAGTGGTGGTGGGAGATCCGCTATCCGAGACTGGGGATCGTGACGGCCAACGAGCTGCACGTCCCGGTCAGCGACCCTGCCGACCCGAGGCCGACGTTCATCACGCTGCAGTCCGCCGACGTCATCCACAGCTTCTGGATCCCCCAGCTCGCCGGCAAGACGGACGTCATCCCGGGCAAGACGAACCGGATGTGGATCGACCCGAACACGCCCGGGACCTACGTCGGGCAGTGCGCCGAATTCTGCGGAGTGCAGCACGCCGGTATGCTCCTCACGGTGACCGTGCACCCGAAGGAGGAATTCGCGCTCTGGGTGGCGGCGCAGCAGGCCGCGGCTCCGGACCTTCCCGCGGTCCGGGCCGGGCGTGACGTGTTCACGTCGGTCGCGTGCATCAACTGCCACACCGTCCGGGGCACGCCCGCGAACGGCGTGTTCGGCCCCGACCTCACACATCTCATGAGCCGCGCGACGCTGGGGGCCGGGGTGGCGCCGAACACGCGTGAGAACCTCCGCGCCTGGGTGAACGATCCCGCCTCGCTGAAGCCCGGCGCGCTCATGCCGGCGATGAAGGTCTCCGGCAGCGAGCTGGACCAGCTCGTCGCCTACCTCGTGACGCTTCGCTGAAGGCGACAGACGGCCATGAGCGTTCTTATCCCACCGATTGCAACACCGGCACCGGCGACAGTCCCGACCGGTGGGCTCGCGCGCCTCCACGAGTGGGTCATCACCGTCGACCACAAGCGCCTCGGGGTGATGTATGTCCTTGCGGGCCTCGCATTCTTCGTGATCGCGGGCCTCGAGGCTGGCGTCATCCGCTGGCAGCTCGCCGTGGCTGGCAACACTGTCGTCTCGCCGCAGGTCTTCAACCGGCTCTTCACCGTGCACGGGACCACCATGGTGTTCATGGTGGGCATCCCGATCGTGTTCGGGTTTGGCAACTACCTGGTGCCGCTCATGATCGGCGCCCGCGACCTCGCCTTCCCCAGGTTGAACGCCTTCGGCTTCTGGGTGTTCCTGTTCGGAGGACTCCTGCTCTACTTCAGTTTTCTGGGCGGGGATGGGCTCTACGGCGCGGGCTCTGCGCCCGATGTCGGCTGGTTCGCCTACGCTCCACTCACCGGGCGCGCCTTCTCTCCGGGCAACAGCACCGACTACTGGAACCTGTCCATCCTGGTGATGGGATTTGGGACGGTCGCGACCTCCATCAACCTCATCGCCACGACCCTCGCGATGCGCTGCCGCGGGATGAGCCTGGAGCGCCTGCCGCTCTACGTGTGGATGATGCTCGTGGTCTCCGGCATGACGGTGCTGGCGCTGCCGCCGCTGTCAGCCGCCCAGATCATGCTGCTCCTGGATCGTTTCCTCGGCGCCCACTTCTTCGACACGCAGGCCGGGGGATCCGCGGTCATGTGGCAGCACTTTTTCTGGTTCTTTGGCCACCCCGAGGTCTACATCCTCATGGTGCCGGGCTTCGCCATGGTCTCCGAGATCATCCCCGTTTTCTCGCGCAAGGTGATCTTCGGCTACCCGATGGTGGTCGCGGCGTCGCTCGCCATCGGCTTCCTGTCGATGACGGTCTGGGCCCACCACATGTTCGCGGTCGGCATGGGGGCGCCCCTGAACTCCGCCTTCGCGGCGTCCACCATGCTGATCGCCATCCCTACCGGGATCAAGATCTTCAACTGGGTGGCCACGATGTACGGCGGCCGCATCCGCTTTGCCACGCCGATGCTCTTCGCCTGCGCGTTCCTCTTCCAGTTCCTGTGCGCCGGCCTCACCGGGATCATCCTCTCCGTGGTGCCCTTCAACTGGCAGCTCACCGACTCATACTTCGTGGTGGCTCACTTCCACTTCGTGCTGGTTGGCAGCCTCATCTTCACGATCTTCGGAGCGATCTATTACTGGTTCCCGAAGGTGACCGGGCGTCTTCTGAGCGAGCGGCTGGGCCGCTGGCACTTCTGGCTCTTCGTGGTCGGGTTCAACCTGACGTTTCTGCCCATGCACTGGGCCGGGATGCTCGGCATGCCGCGGCGGATCTACACGTATCCCGCCGACCGCGGCTGGGATCTGTGGAATCTGATCGCCTCACTCGGCGTGCCGTTTCAGGCCGCCGCGGTCCTCGTCTTCCTCGTCAACGTCGCGATCTCTTTGCGGCGAGGCCTGAGCGCGGGCGACGATCCCTGGGACGCGTGGACGCTCGAATGGGCGACGACTTCGCCGCCACCGCCCTATAACTTCGAGACCGCGCCCGTCGTGGCCAGCCGCCGACCCCTATGGGACCTGAAGCACCCAGACGATCCCGACGGGCCGCACGAATGAACGGCGTGACCCTGGACTCTTCAACGGAACGACTCGACGTGCTCAGGAAAGCAGGGAGAACGAAATGACACGGCTTGTCGCATTGACGCTTGCGTTGACCATCGCCTTCGCGGTCAGCGCACCTCTTGTTCTTGTCCGCGCACAGCAGAACGAGGTGACGGCCGAAGATGTCGTGGCCGCGCTCGAGGGTGCGTACGGTGTGCACCCCGGCGAGCGTCGCAATCACACCAAGGGCACGTGCGCCCTCGGCGCGTTCGTCGGCATGTCGGGGGCGGGGAAGTACTCTCGATCGGCCCTGTTCTCGGGCACCCCCGTGCCGGTGGTGGCGCGCTTCTCGCTGGCTGGCGGCGACCCCGAGGCTTCCGATGCCGAGAGGAGCCCGCGGGGCATGGCGTTGGAGTTCAGACTGCCGAATGGCAGCCTCCAGCACATGACCATGATCAACACGCCAATGTTCTTCGCCGCGATGCCACGTACGTTCCTCGACAAGATGCGAGCGCTGAAAGCGGACCCGGCGACGGGTAAGCCGAACCCGGAAGCGCTCGAGGCGTTCGCGGCGAGTCATCCGGACAATCGGGGACAGGCGCTGTTCCTCGCCGACCACAACCCGCCCGCGAGCTATGCCAACAGCGCCTACTACGGCATCCACACGTTCAAGTTCGTCGATCGGGCGGACAAGGTCACGCTGGTGCGCTGGCGGTTCGTTCCCGAGGACGGAGAGAAGCCGCTGACCGACTCGGCGCTGAAGTCGATGCCGAGAGACTTTCTCGAACGGGCGCTGATCGACCGGACGCAGCGGGGGCCGGTGCGCTGGGGCATGCTCCTCACCATCGGCGAACCGGGCGACCCCGAGAACGACCCGACACTCGCATGGCCGCAGAACCGGAAGGAGCTGAAGGTCGGCACCCTGACGATCTCGTCGGCGTTGGCTCAGAAGGGCGCCGGCTGCGAGAACATCAACTACGACCCCCTCGTCATGAGCGACGGGATCGCGCCGACCGAGGACCCCGTCCTGTTGTTCCGTTCGCCTTCGTATGTCCGGTCGTACACCAAGCGACTGCAAGGCTTGTGATGCCAGGTGCCGGGAGAGGACGAGTCGGCGGGTCGTACCCTGATGATCCATGGGCCGCACGAATGAACTCGCGTGGGCGCGTGGGCATGGTGTGTCTGATCATCGCGGAGGCGTCGCTGTTCGCTGTCTTCGTCGTCGCCTATCTCTACGATCTCGGCAAGAGTCTCGGCGGCCCGTCCCCGGGCGAGGTCCTGTCCGCCCCGGTCCTCGGCACCGTCTGCCTGCTCTCGAGCAGCGTGACCGTGGCGCTGGCCGTGCGCGCGCTCGGCCGCGGCGCCGTCCGACGCTCCGGGGCCTGGCTGCTGGCGACCGTGCTTCTGGCCGTCGTCTTCCTGACCGGCACCGCCGCCGAATGGTTACGGCTCATCACGCGGGACGGGCTGACGATCGGCACGAATCTGTTCGGGACGACTTTCTACGCGCTGGTGGGCTTGCACGCGTCGCACGTGGTGGTCGGGCTCGTCATGCTGGCGCTCATCAGCGTGTTCGCCTGGTCGCGGGTGCTGGGGCCCGCCCACGCCGAGCGCGTGGAGCTCGTCTCCTGGTACTGGCACTTCGTGGATGCGGTCTGGGTCGTCGTGCTCACCGTCGTCTACGTGATCGGACGCTGAACATGGTGAAGACGGTATGAGGCCGGCCTCCTCTGAAGTCATCGTCGCTGCCTTCGCTCGCGGCCGCGGCCAGGTCGCATCGGATCTCGTTGCGCTCACGAAGCCGCGGGTGGTCGTCATGGTGCTCGTCACGACGCTGGTGGGCTACGACGTCGGGCTGACCGAGGCGGCCGACTACCTCCGCATGATTCACCTTCTGATCGGCACCCTGCTGGCCGCGAGCGGGACGCTGGCTCTCAATCAGTACTGGGAGCGGGACGTCGACGCGCGGATGGATCGCACCCGAACCCGGCCGCTGCCCGCCGGCCGTCTCCAGCCCCTGGAGGCGTTGTTGTTCGGCGTCGCGCTCACGATGCTCGGGGCGGCATACCTCGCGGCGCTGGTTGGCGCCGTCGTTGCGCTGGTCACCGCGGCCACGGCGATCCTCTATCTGTTCGCGTACACGCCGCTCAAGCGGCGGACGGCGCTCTGCACGCTGGTGGGCGCGGTGCCCGGCGCGCTCCCGCCCGTGGCGGGGTGGGCGGCAGCGCGCAGCGACGTCACGCTGGGCGCCTGGGTCCTCTTCGGCATTCTCTTCCTCTGGCAACTGCCTCACACGCTCTCGATCGCCCGCCTCTACCGCGAGGACTACGCCCGCGCCGGCGTGCGTCTACTGCCGGTGGTCGATCCGAACGGCGGCAGCACGGAGCGCCAGATCATCCTGGCATGCGTGGGGCTTCTCGCCGTGAGCCTGCTGCCGGCGGTGATCGGCTGGACCGGCCCCATCTACCTCGCGGGTGCCCTGGCGCTTGGGCTCGCGTTCGCCGGCGTCGGAATCGGGCAAGCATTGGCGCCGTCGGCGCGCTCCGCCCGACGCGTGTTGCTCGTCTCGCTCCTCTATCTGCCGCTTCTTCTCGGGCTGCTGGCGTTCGACCGGATATGACGCCCACGCACGACGAACACGCGCAGGCTCCCGAGAGGATCGAGCTTCCGGCGCCGACGGCGTCGCCGATGGTCGTCGCCCTGGGTGTTACGCTGGCCTTCGGCGGCCTCGTCACGCACGCCGCCGTGAGTTTCGTCGGCATCGCCCTGGCGCTGATCGGGGGGGGCGGCTGGTGGCGTGAGGTCCTTCCCGAGGAACGCGTGGAGCCGATCGCGCTGCGCCCGATGGAGCTGCGCGCGAGGGCGGTCGTGCCATCGAGCACGGCGGTCGAGCGCTCCAGCATCGGCGAGGGCGGACATCGAATCCGGGTTCCCGTCGAGATCCAGCCATATTCGGCCGGGATCAGAGGCGGTGTCGTCGGCGGCATCGCGATGGCGATCCTGGCCCTCGCCTATGGGCTGATCGTTCAACGAAGCTTCTGGTACCCGATCAATCTCCTCTCGGCCGTGGCGATGCCGGCCCTGGCGCACGCGCCCCTCGTCGAGCTTCGCGCGTTCAACCTGTCGGCCCTCGTGGTCGGCACGATCGTTCACGGACTCATCTCGGTGCTCGTCGGCCTGCTGTACGCCGTCATCCTGCCGATGCTGCCGCGCCGCCACATGCTCTGGGGCGGCTTCATCGCGCCTCTCCTGTGGACGGGCCTCGTCTGGGCCGTGCTCGGCGTCGTCGATCCGACACTCGGCGCCCGTGTGGACTGGCCGTGGTTCGTCGTCTCCCAGATCGCCTTTGGCCTTGCCGTGGGGCTCGTCGTGGCGCGGGCGCACCCGCTCGCCACGATGCAGACCTGGCCGCTCGCGGCGCGCGCGGGTGTCGAGGCGTCACAGGCGCATGCGGAGCAGGAGCGCGATCGATGATCACGGGAGCCGTCGCTGGGGGGCGCCAGAGGCTACCCATGTACTCAGTCGCCGTGGCGGTGCTGCTCGCCCTGAGCCTGGTCGGCTGCGACCTCCTGCCCGGCAGGGCGAGGGCGCGGGACCAGCAAGAAACCGCATCCGCGCAGGTCGCGAACTTTCACGCGCTCTACAGCCAACAGTGCGCGGGCTGCCACGGTCGCGACGGCCGCCTTGGCGCGGCGCGCCCACTCAATGATGCGGTCTATCTCGCGCTCGCCCCCGGACCGCGCCTTCGCCAGGTCATCGCCGAGGGAGTGCGGGGTACGGCACAGCCCGCCTTCGCAAAGAGCGCGGGCGGAACGCTGACCGACGAGCAGATCGATGCGCTGGCTTTGGGGCTCCTGGCAGCGTGGGCGCGTCCCGACGCGACGCAGGGTGTGACCGTCCCGCCGTACGCGGCGAAGCTTGGAGATCCAGCGCGAGGAGGCGCCGTCTACGCGGCGGCCTGTGCGAGCTGCCATGGCGCGGACGGGAGCGGCGGGGCGAAGGCGCGTTCGGTCGTGGATCCGTCGTATCTCGCGCTCGTGAGCGATCAGTATCTGCGCACGACCGTGGTCGCGGGACGAGCAGATCTCGGCATGCCCGACTGGCGCGGGTTCATCGCGGGCCGCGCGCTCTCGCCCGAGGAGATCTCGGACGTCGTCGCCTGGCTTGTCACGAAACGGACGCCGGTCCCCGGCCGGTCGGGAGGATTCTGACGCCATGTGTGCGAATCACGATTCGCTACCGTCGCCACGGTCGCGACGGGGATTCCTCTTCACGCTCGGCCTTGCGCTGAGCGCGACCGCCGCCACCCTGGCGGGAATCCCGGTCATCGGCTACATCTTCGGGCCGGTCCGTGGGCGCGCCGGGCAAGCGTGGGTCAAGCTCGGCGCGGTGGCGGGTTTCCCCGAGGGTCAGACGCGCCTGGCGACGTACGAGAACCCGTTCCGCGTGCCGTGGGATGGGCCGACGGCGAAGATCGCGTGCTGGGTGCGGCGTATCAGCGGCGACCAGTTCCAGGTGTTCGCGATCAACTGCGCGCACCTCGGCTGCCCCGTCCGGTGGTTCCCGCAGTCGCGGCTGTTCATGTGCCCCTGCCACGGCGGCGCGTACTACGAGGACGGCTCGCGGGCTTCCGGGCCGCCGCCCCGGGGGCTCTTCGAGTACGAATACGAAATCCGGGAGGGCCAGCTCTGGGTGCGCGGCGGCCAGCTCCCGACGCTGGCGGGACCGGTCTGATGACGAAACTCACGGGCACGCTCCGCTCGATCGTCGGGTGGCTCGAGGTCCGAACGGGGCTCGCCGAGACGCTCACACCCGCCGTCACCCATCCGGTTCCGCGGAGAACCGCGAGCTGGTGGTACGTGTTCGGGAGCGCCACGCTCGCCCTCTTCGCGCTGCAGATCGTAACCGGGATCTGTCTTGCCCTCGTGTACGTCCCCACGGCCGACCAGGCCTACCAGAGCCTTCAATATCTGAACGATCAGGCGGCGTTCGGGTCGTATCTCCGCGCCATTCACTTCTGGGGCTCGAACGCCATGGTGCTCGTGATGACGCTGCACATGCTGCAGGTCTTCCTCTGGGGCGCCTACAAGTACCCGCGCGAGCTGACGTGGATCGCCGGGGTCCTCCTCTTCCTGTGCACGCTCGGCATGGCCTTCACCGGGCAGATCCTCAGGTGGGACCAGGACGCCTACTGGGGGCTCGGGATCGGTGCATCGATCGCCGGGCGTGCGCCGGTCGTCGGGTCGACGCTGGTCCACGTGCTCCTGGGAGGGCCGATCATCGCCGGCCGGACGCTGTCGCGATTCTTCGCGCTCCACGTCTTCGTGATCCCCGGGATGCTCATCGCGCTCACCGGTCTGCACCTCTGGCTGGTCCTGAGACTCGGGGTCAACGAGTGGCCGATGCCGGGGCGCGTGGTCGATCGGGAGACATACCGGAAGCGTTACGAGGATGAGGTCCAGCGGGACGGCGTGCCGTTCTTCCCCGTCGCCGCGCGGAAGGACATGGTGGGGATGGCCGTGGTCGTCCTCGCCGCGCTGGCGTGCGCCGCGATCTTTGGCCCCAACGGGCCCCACGGCGCCCCGGACCCGACGATCACCGATGCGTCCCCGAGGCCGGATTTTTACTTCCTCTCCCTCTTTGCGCTGCTGGCGCTGCTGCCGCCATGGACCGAGACGGTGATCCTGCTGGTGGGGATGCCGCTCGCGATCGTGCTGCTGCTGGCGCTGCCGCTGTTCGCCGGCACTGGTGAGAAGAGCTGGCGCCGCCGTCCGGTCTCGGTGGTGAGCGTGCTCCTGATCGTCCTGGTCGTGACGACGCTGGCAGCCCTGGGAGTGACATCTCCATGGTCTCCCGTCATGGACGCCGGGACGGCGCTGGCCACGCCAGTGGTCTACGTGCAAGGACGCTCGCCGCTCGAGCTCCAGGGCGCCCTCGTGGTCCAGAACAAGCAATGCCGGAACTGCCACAGCCTCGGCGGTGAAGGTGGTGCCCGTGGCCCCGCCCTCGACGGCGTGGCCACGCGGCTCACACATGACCAGCTGATCCGGCAGGTGCTCCAGGGCGGGGGAAACATGCCGGCCTACGGTAAGAATCTCTCGCCGGCCGAGGTGAACGCGGTCGTCGCGTTCCTGGAGACGCTCCGTCCCGCGAACCAGCCGCCAGCTCGCGCTCCGGTCTCGCCGCGGCCAGTGCCGCGCCAGAACTGATGGCGCACGGCGTGGAGGCGGGCGGGCACGTGGCGCCGATGCTCGGGGCGGTCCTCGCCGCTGGAGCGATCTACGTGCGAGGCTGGCGAGATCTCTCGCGCCAGATGCCTCAGCGGTTCGACAAGGGCCGCCTGGCGGTATTTCTTGGCGGCCTCGGCGCGATCACGCTCGCCATCGCCTCACCGCTAGACGCGCTCGCCGGACAGCTCCTCTCGGCGCACATGACACAGCACCTGCTGCTGCTGATGGTGGCGCCGCCGCTTCTCTGGCTAGGAGCGCCGGTCGCGCCGATGCTGCGCGGACTCCCGCGACGGATCCGGCGCTCGGCGGCTGAGCTCGTCGCTCCCACCGCGCGGAGATTCGTTGGTGTTATCGCGCATCCGGCCTTCGGCTGGGTCGCGTTCGGCATCGCCTTCTGGGCCTGGCACACCCCCCGGCTCTACGATCTCGCGTTGCGGTCAGCCCCGTGGCATCACGTCGAGCACGCCTGCTTCTTCGTGACGGCGATGCTCTTCTGGCGGCCGGTGATCCTCGCGTGGCCCAGTCGGTCTCAGTGGCCACGGTGGACGATGATCCCGTATCTCCTCCTGGCCGACCTGCAGAACACGGCGCTCGCGGCGATGCTGACCCTTTCCGACCGCGTGATCTACCCGACGTACGCGACGATGGCGCGCGCTGGAACCACGTCCGCGCTCGAGGATCAATCGACGGCGGGCGTGATCATGTGGGTGCCAGGCTCACTGGCCTTCCTCTTCGCGGCGGTCTGGCTCGTCATGGAGGTGCTGAAC
>Ga0209761_1003566_pt1 | contig 10282 bp, 9 predicted proteins | sample GraSoi013_1_40cm_4_FD_185818 | JGI IMG/M metagenome (GOLD analysis project Ga0209761, IMG submission 185818) | Grasslands soil microbial communities from the Angelo Coastal Reserve, California, USA - Sample 09_25_2013_1_40cm (SPAdes) (version 2) | ecosystem: Environmental > Terrestrial > Soil >... | reverse complement strand
ACCAAAAACGACCGGCATTTTGAGCGCTTTTACCTCCCTCGTTCTTGTAGCAGCGGCAACCGCCAAGAGATTGTCCGCCCCGGCGGGCGGCAGAGCACATGTTTCGCGGCAATCACCCAACCCGCGTGGACGAAAAAGGACGGCTCAAAGTCCCCGCGGAATTCAAGCGCGTGATCGACGAGAAATACGGCACGCAATTTTACATCACCAGCCTGGATGGGAAGGTTGCTCAAGTATATCCCTTCGAGGAGTGGGAACGGATCGAGCAGAAGCTGGTGGGGCTCTCCAATTTCAATCCTACGAAGAAGAAGTTGTTGGACCGGGTGAACTACTACGGGCAGATGGTCGAGATGGACGGTCAGGGACGAGTGCTGATGCCGCAGTTGCTGCGCGATACAGCGCAGATTAAGGGCGAAGTCGCGGTACTGGGGAACCTCACCTACCTGGTAGTACGGAACCTGGACGCTTTGCGTAAGGAGATCGAGGAGCAGCCGTTCACGCCTGAGGATGAGAAGACGCTCGACGATCTGGGCATCTAGTGGGCGAGGGTTTAACAGACACCCCCGAGCGGGGTGGGCATGGTGGCAAAGAAGCTGGCCATGTTCCGGTTCTTTTAAAAGAAGCGATCGACTTTTTAGCCGTCCGGCGTGGCGGGACTTATATCGACGCCACGGTGGGCTTAGGCGGGCACAGCTACGAAATCGCAAAACGCCTCGGCGCACCGGGTCATTTGATTGGGCTCGATAAAGATCCTGCGGCGCTGGATGTGGCCCGCGCGCGGCTGAATCCGGGAAGAAAGGAAGATTTGCCGGAGATCACGCTGCTGCATGGCTCGTTCGCCGAGATTGGAGAACGATTCGAGCCGGCTTCGGCCGACGGACTTCTGGCAGATCTCGGCGTGAGCAGCCTGCAACTCGAGGATGCAACGCGCGGCTTTAGTTTTCAGGCGGATGGACCGCTCGACATGCGAATGAATCCGCAAGCCGAGCTGACCGCCGAACAAGTGGTAAACCACTTCGACGAGCGAACACTCGCCGATGTGATTTACGAATTCGGTGAGGAAAGGAGGTCGCGGAGAATCGCCAGAGCCATTGTCCGGTCGCGGCCGATATTGACGACTGCGCAACTCGCAGCCGTGATCTCGGCCGCGGCCCGGCCAATGAATCCGGCAGAACGAAGGATTCATCCCGCGACACGAACTTTCCAGGCACTCCGAATCTTCGTAAACCGCGAACTGGACGACTTGCGGGCGCTGCTGAGCGCAGCCCCGCAGGTGCTGAGACCGGGCGGACGGCTGGTGATGATCAGCTTCCATTCGCTGGAGGACCGCATCGTGAAAGATGCCCTCCGCGAGGGAGTGAAGCAGGGTCACTACCGATTGCTGGTGAAGAAGCCAGTGACGCCCGGAGAAGCAGAGATGGATCGCAACCCGCGGTCGCGCAGCGCGAAATTGCGCGTCGCGGAAAGGGTTTGAGTGTGAATTGTCATTCCGAATCCGGTTTCAGCCGGTGAGGAATCTGCTGTTGCGACAAACCTGCCAAAAGCAGATTCCTCGGAGATAAATCTCCTCGGAATGACAAAGGCAAACAAGGTTCCGGGACGGCATCGCCTCTCACAAAAAGGGCGAAAAACAAATCTCTACCTTCTCTCGATGCCGTCCCGGAGAGTTGAAGGTAGGACGGAGGTTGGTGATGTACACGGGTACATTGATTGATGATTTGATTGCGATGGTGGAGCGTGCCGAACAACATGCCCACCAGGAAGCGGACTCAGTGGAATTCGATCGCTGGTCCGCAGTCGCGCAACAGGAACTCGGGCAGGCCGAACCAAGTCTAGTCGGGGTGGCGTAAATGCCAGCCGGGGCCACGGCAGTTCAGGGCGCAGTTCGAACCATCCGGCGAAGGCCGTGCTGGACGGGCACACCGGAAATCTACTTCGTCAAGCCAATCGACAATTCGCGCCTGGTCAGGGTGGAGGATCCCAGCCGCAGCCGGGAGATGAAGCAATTCGGCATTGCGCTGTGCTGCCTGTTCCTGCTGGTGATGACGTACGCTTTGCAGCATTTCAAGGCCATCGAGTACGGATACAAAATCGAGTCTCTGAAAACGCAGCGCGACGGGTTGGTGGAGATAAACCGTGCCCTGCGGCTGGAGGAAGCCTCGCTGCGCGATCCCGGGCGTATTGACAGGCTAGCGCGGTGGTTCGGGTTGCAATCGCCCCAGGCGGGCCAGGTGATTCGCATAGATGGAGATACGGAGTCGCCGGATGCAGGCGCGCCCGTGCTGGCTAGCGCGACTCCGGTCTCAGTGGTTTCGGCGCGGTAGCAGGGTGGGGTAAGGACGGGTGCCTCGCCCGTGCGGCCGACGAAGCCCGGCAGGTAGGTGTGGAATGGCGGCTGACGCTGCGAGGGCGGGCCGCCATGTTTGTCTAAGGTCGAACGTGGCCACGAGCACAGTCCGCAACGAAACCAATCTCAGGCTGTATCTGCTCGCGGGAATTCTCATCCTCTGGGGCTGCGCCATCTGCCTGCGCCTTGTCTATCTGCAAATCTTCCGTTACGGCGACTTCGAGCAGCGCGCCCAGCGCCAGCAGCAGCGTACTGTGGAAGTAGCCGCCAAGCGGGGAATCATCTATGACCGCGCCGGCCGGGAGCTGGCGATGTCGATCGCGGCGGATTCGGTTTTCGCGGTGCCCACGGAAACCCCGGATCTTGCCGGCGCTCTTTCATTGATCGCGCACATCACGCACGACGATCCTCGCGAGCTGCTGGCCAAATGCCGGGGCGCAAGGACCTTCTGCTGGGTGGTGCGCAAACCGAATGCGGAGACGGCGGAACGCATTCGCGGTTTGAACCTGCGGGGCATCCACTTCCAGAAGGAATCCAAACGTCATTATCCCAAGGGGGAATTGGCGGCGCAGGTGCTCGGCTACGTCGGTATGGATGATGAAGGCCTGAGCGGGATCGAGCGCGAATACGATGCGAAGTTGCGCGGCAAGCCCGGCCGCATGCTGATCTCTGTCGATGCCCGCAAGAAATGGTTCGGAAGCGTGGAGAAGCAACCCGAGCCGGGTGCAAACGTAGTGCTTACCGTCGACGAAAAAATTCAGTACATCGTCGAGCGTGAACTGCGGACCGCGATCCAGGAAACCCACGCCGAAGCCGGCACCGTCATTGTGCAGAACCCGCATACCGGGGAAATTCTGGCGCTGGCCAATTGGCCCAGTTTCGACCCCAACGACTCCCGCAAAGTTACGCCGCAAAGGCTAAAGGACCACGCGGTCAGTGATGTCTACGAACCAGGCTCAACCTTCAAGATCGTGACCATCTCCGCCGCGCTTGAAGAAAAACTGACCCGCCCCAGCGAGCTCTTCGACTGCCAAATGGGATCGATTGTGATCAATGGGATGCGAATCCGGGACCATAAACCGTTCGGACTGTTGCCGGTCTCGGGCATCCTGATCAAGTCCAGCGACGTGGGGGCCATCAAGATCGCACTGCGCCTGGGCGAAGATCGCTTTTACAAATACATTCGCGCGTTTGGATTTGGGCAGCAGACGGGAATTGAGTTGCCCGGTGAGACGAGAGGATTGACCAAGCCGGTGAGCCGTTGGTCTAAGGTCTCGATCGGGGCCATCTCCATGGGCCAGGAAATCGGCATCAGTCCATTGCAGTTGGCAGGATTGGTCTCGACCATAGCCAACGACGGAATTTGGGCTGCGCCGCGCATCGTGGCGGCGACGACCGAGCCGCAAAGCGCATCGCAGACTGTCGTTTTTCATCCCGGGGACGAACATCGCGTGCTTTCACCGCTGACCGCGGCACAGATGAAGCAGATGATGCAGGGCGTGGTGCTCGAAGGCACCGGGCGCAAGGCACTTCTGGAAGGATATTCTTCCGCGGGGAAAACGGGTACGGCGCAAAAAGTGGATCCGGCGACTGGGGCATATTCACACACAAAGTACGTGGCTTCATTCGCCGGATTCGCCCCGGTCAATAATCCGGCGATCACGGTAGCCGTCATCCTGGATTCGCCGAGTGGGCCGCATCAGGGTGGACAGGTCTCAGCGCCTGTGTTTCAGCGCGTGGCGCAGCGGGTTTTGGAATACCTGCACACGCCGCATGATGTTGAGTTGCCGCCGAATCGCCAGGTTCTGTTGGCGCGGCGGAGCGTGAAGGAAGAAGACCTGGCCGAAAGTTCTCCCGATCGCTTGGGAGCGGCTCTCGAATTCGCGGACAGCAGTGCGATGGATCAGCCCCCTACGCCACCGGCCATTTCCACCAAGCCCTCGCCCGGAGTAGCTGCCAGCAGCGTGGTTCCGGCGGGGTTACGGGAGCGGGAAGCGGTTCTTCCGATGGCGCCCGATCGAAAGCAGTTCGCGGCGTCGAACACAAAGCCGGATGCGGCACCGACTATCCCAGTTCATCTTCCCGCCAGCGCTACGGTTGTGCTGGATGTGGAGCAGGGCGGGATCGTGGTGCCATCTTTCCTGGGCAAAGGTGTTCGGGCGGCGATCGAAATGGCCGAGGAAAGTGGGCTCGATCTGGAGGCAGTGGGCAGCGGTATGGCCCAAGAGCAATCGCCACCAGCCGGCACGCACGTAGCCGCGGGGTCGAGGGTGACGGTAAGGTTTGGACGGTAATGGAGTTTTGCAATGCGGTGTTCTTTGTGCCCCCTGTGTGCTCTGTGGTAAGACCAGCTGGTCATCACGGAGCCCACCCTTCGGCTGCGCTCAGGGCAGGCTCCGGACACAGCGTCGGCTTAAACCCTTCTAATCAACCGTATCCGTGTCTGGACTCACCTTGCCCTATAATTCAAACCAATGAACTTCCTCCAACTCCTGCATGGGGCGGAAATCCTCGCCCAGAGCGGTAACCCGGGCGTCAGCGGGATCGAGTACGACTCGCGGCGGGTGAAGCCGGGTGACGTGTTTGTTGCCATGCAAGGTGAATCGAGCGACGGCAACAAGTTCATCGACAAGGCCATCGCGGCCGGCGCGGTGGCCATCGTTACCGACGCGGCGAACGAGAAGCCACGCGCGGGCGTGGCTTGGGCGCAAGTGCCGCATGGCCGGCGCGCTCTGGCCCGGCTCAGCGCCAACTTCTACAAGCGGCCGGCGGAGCGGCTGGCCATTACCGGGGTGACGGGCACGAACGGGAAAAGCACAACAACGTTCCTGGTGGAAGCAATTCTAGCTGCAGCGGGACGTAGAAGCGTGCTGGTGGGGACGATCGAGTATCACGTTGCTGGAAGAATTTTGCCCGCGCCGCACACCACGCCCGAGGCGCTGGAGCTGAACCGCATGCTGGCGGAAGCCCTTGGCCAGGGTGCGACCGAAGCCGTGATGGAAGTTTCCTCCCACGCCCTGGCGCAGCAGCGGGTGTACGGGATTCCGTTCGACGTTGCCGTGTTCACCAACCTCACCCGCGACCATCTCGATTATCACCACACCATGGATGCATATTTCGCCTCCAAACACGTCTTGTTCGAGGGTTGTGGAACCGAGGCGCCTCGTACCGCCGTGATCAGCACCGACAATGAATATGGCCCGAAGCTGGTACAAATCAGCAGGAGGCGCGGCTCCGAAGTCCTGACCTATGGCCTGACGAAGGGGGACTTTCGCGCCGAGAAAGTTGAGGTCACGCCACGGGGCACACGGTTCGATTTGGTCACTCCAGATGGCACCATCCCTCTCTTTTCTCCGCTAATCGGCCAGGTCAATGTGTACAACATTCTCGCCGCGGCGGGCGCGGTCTATGCGCGGAACTGCAACCCTGCCACAATCGCAAAAGGAGTGGCGACTCTGGCCCGGGTGCCCGGACGGTTCGAACGCGTGGACTGTAAGCAACCGTTCACAGTCGTGGTGGACTATGCGCATACCGACGATGCCCTCCGGAACCTCACGGCGCAGGCGCGGGAGTTCGGGAAACAGGCCGGGCAGAAGGGGCGGGTGATTACTGTATTTGGCTGTGGCGGTGACCGTGATCGCGCCAAGCGGCCCCTGATGGGCGAAGCCGCCGGCCGTGGCAGCGATTGTGTAGTGCTGACTTCCGACAATCCACGCAGCGAAGATCCGCTGGCGATCATCAATGACGCCATGGTCGGTCTGCAGCGCTCCGGGGCTAAATACAAGATAGAGCCAAATCGGAGAGCAGCAATTACTCTGGCCATTCACCGAGCGGCTCCGGGAGACATTGTGCTCATCGCGGGCAAGGGTCACGAAAAAGTGCAGGTCACGCGCGCAGGATCCATTCCCTTCGACGATGTCGAAGTAGCGCGCCAAGTGCTGCGTGAAGCAGGATATGAGTGCGAAGTGGTCAATGCTGCGGCCGGAAGGAATGCATGAAGCTGCCGCTCTTTCGAGTTGCCGAGTTTCTCTCCGCCACCGGCGAGTTCGACCATAAAGCCCTACCCCAGGGGTATTCCATCGACTCGCGGACCGTCCTGCCCGGTGAACTTTTCTTTGCGGTGAAGGGCGAGCGCATGGACGGCCACGACTTCGTGGAGCAGGCGCTGGAGAAAGGCGCGGTAGCTGCGATTGTGCGCAAGGACCAACTCGCGCGCTACCCAGTTAAGACCCGGCTCATGGCCGTGGAAGATACCCTCACAGCGTTGCAGACTCTGGCGGCTGCGGTGCGCCGGTTGTGGGGCAAGCCACTGATCGGTGTGACTGGATCGACAGGTAAGACGACCACGAAGGAAGCCATTGCCCACGTGCTCTCCGAGCGTTTCCACGTGCTGAAATCCGAGGGCAACTTCAACAATCATTTTGGACTGCCGCTCATGCTGCTGCAGCTGGAGCCGGGCCACGATGTTGCGGTCATCGAGCTGGGGATGTCACATCTGGGGGAGGTTGCGGCGCTGGCAAAAATCGCTCAGCCCGGGATCGGAGTCGTGACCAACGTGGCTCCGGTTCACTTGGAGTTTTTCAACTCAGTTGCCGAGATCGCCCGGGCAAAATATGAGCTGATTGAAGCCTTGCCCGCGGGCGGAACCGCCGTCCTGAACTCCGATGACGAATATGTTTCGCAGTTTGGCCGCGATTTCCACGGCAAAGTGGTGATGTATGGTTTGCGCACGTCCGCGTGGGTGGCTGCCGCGAAAGGGCGGTTTTGTCCCTGGTCGGTATGCACAACATTTATAACGCGCTGGCCGCGGTCACGGTCGGACTGGAACGGGGCTTGAGCCCCTCGGAGGCGGTTGGCAGGTTGGTTTCTCTGGCTGCAGCCGACAAGCGTGGGCAGGTCGTCCAACTCGGTAACATCACGGTCATCAACGATTGCTACAATTCCAATCCGAAAGCGCTCGAAGCAATGGTGGACGCGCTGGCCGCCATGCCGGCTAAGCGAAGAATTGTGGTCGCGGGCGAAATGTTGGAACTGGGCCCCGCCGGAGAAGACATGCATCGCCGCTCCGGCCGGCATATGGCGGAAAAGAAAATCGATGTGCTGGTAGGAGTGCGGGGTCTGGCTCAACAGATGGTTGAGGGGGCGCGCCAGGCGGGGGCGGGGGCGGAGTTCGTGGCCACGCCAGAGGACGCGGGCGAATGGTTGGCGCGGGAAACCCGTGACGACGATGTGGTGCTGCTGAAGGCGTCGCGCGGCGTAAAGCTGGAACGGGCGCTGGAAATCTGGCAGGCACAGCGAGCGAAGGCGTCCGTAGTGCGGAGTTAAGAGCGGAAGTTGGCAGGGAGGCTGATTGCTTTATTGGCTGCTGTACCTGAAGCTGTTCCATTACTTCCCGCCGTTCCGCATCTTCCGTTATCTGACTTTTCGCACTGCCTTTGCCAGCCTTACTGCGCTATTCACGGGATTGATCATCGGTCCGCTTGTCATTAATCGCCTGCGCGAGTTCCAGATCGGCCAGTACATCCGCGAAGAAGGGCCGAGGGCGCACCAGAAGAAGGCGGGCACGCCGACCATGGGCGGCCTGCTGATTGCCATTTCCATCGTGATTCCAACCTTGCTGTGGGCCGACTTAAGCAACCGCTTCGTGTGGATTGCGATTTTCGCCACTTGTGCCTTTGCCGCCATCGGGTTTGCCGACGATTACACCAAAGTCGTGTACCGGCGGAATCTGGGCTTGACTGCGAGGGCAAAGCTCGGACTGCAGGTCGCGACCAGCGTTCTCATCGCGGTTGCGCTGATTGCGATGCAAACCCGCGGGCTGTATTCCACCAGACTAGTGGTGCCTTTCTTGAAACAGTTCCGGCCAGATCTTGTAATCGAGAGGCTGGGACGCAACCCGGAACTGTGGCCTTTGGCGTTTCTTCCATTCATCGCGTTTGTGGTGGTGGTGATCGTGGGAGCGAGCAACGCGGTGAATCTCACCGATGGTCTGGATGGACTCGCCGTGGGATGCACGGTGATCGCGGCCGGGGCGCTGGCCGTGCTCACTTATGTGAGTGGCCATGCCACGTTCGCGTCCTATTTGGAGCTGCAGCGCATGCCCCAAGTGGGCGAATTGACGATTTTTTGTGGGGCAATGGTAGGGTCCGCGATCGGTTTTCTATGGTACAACGCGCATCCTGCGGAAGTGTTCATGGGAGATGTAGGATCTCTGGCCCTGGGCGGAGCAATAGGCGCGGTCGCGGTGATGATCAAACAGGAACTGCTGCTGCCCTTTATCGGCGGCGTGTTCGTAATCGAAGCCGTCTCTGTAATTCTGCAGGTGGGGTCCTACAAACTGCGCAAGAAGCGCATCTTCAAGATGGCACCGCTGCACCATCATTTTGAGTTGCTGGGCTGGTCGGAGTCGAAGATCATTGTGCGTTTCTGGATTGCATCGCTGGTGTTCGCATTGTTCGCGCTGACGACGCTGAAACTGAGGTAGATTTCTAATTTTCAATTGCCGAGTGCAATTGAAGTTGGCTGCACAGAACAAAATCGGCAACTGCCAATTGGAAAATGAAAATTGTCCGATGGAGATCAACAACAAACGCGTGCTCGTGGTTGGCCTCGGTAAATCGGGCGTGGCTTCGGCTCTGTTTCTGAAAGCACGGGGCGCGCGCGTCACTGTGTCTGACGCCAAGCCTGAAGATGAGCTTGGGGAAGAGATTCCGATCCTGCTGGATCACGGCATAGCAGTGGAAACCGGAGGGCACGGCGAGCGCACGTTCCGCGGGCAGGATCTGATCGTGGTCAGTCCCGGTGTTGCCATAGATTCGCCTCCGCTGGTGCAGGCACGCACGCTGGGCGAGACCGTAATAGGTGAAACTGAATTGGCGGCTCAGTTCCTGCCTGGACGCATCGTCGCCATCACCGGTTCGAACGGGAAGACGACGACCACGACCCTGGCGGGCGAGATTGTCGGGGCGGATATCCCACCCTGGTCGGCGGCAACATCGGCACCCCGGCGATTTCGCTGGTCGAGCGGGCAACGCCTGAAACCATTGTTGTGCTGGAAGTCTCCAGTTTCCAGCTTGAGACGATCCACACTTTCCGTCCCAGAATTGCCGTTGTACTCAACGTTACGCCAGACCATCTGGACCGCCACCGCACGTTCGCTGCCTACACCGATGCCAAGGCCCGCATTTTCGAAAATCAGCAAGCTGAAGATTTCGCGGTCTTAAACGCTGATGACCCGACGTGTGTCGGCCTGGCAAGCCGCACGCGGGCGCGAGTCTTCTGGTTCAGCCGCAAGGAAGAAGTCAAGCAGGGCGCGTACGTCCGCGACGGGCGGGTTTTTTCCCGCGACGACGGCGGTCAGCGCGGAATCATGCTCGTCTCCGAGATCCCGCTCAAAGGCGCGCACAACGTGGAGAACGTTTTGGCCGCAGTCTGCGTTGGCGCGCTCATGCGCTGCGAGCCTGAGCGCATTCGCAAGACGATTCGCGACTTTAGGGCGGTGGAGCACCGGCTGGAATACGTGGCCACGATTCGCGGCGTGGAGTACTACAACGACTCCAAGGCTACGAATGTGGATGCCACCATAAAGGCGCTCGAATCGTTTCCGGCGAACGTCCACCTAATCCTCGGAGGCAAGGACAAAGGCAGCGACTACACCGTGCTTAACGACCTGCTGCGGCAGCGGGTGAAGCGGGTGTACACCATCGGCGCGGCGGCGGGGAAGATTGAGTCACAGATCAAGGGCACGGTGGAGATCGTCCACGCCGAGACGCTCGAGGCTGCAGTCAAGCGCGCAGCGGCAGCGGCCCAACCCGGGGATATTGTGCTGCTTGCCCCGGCCTGCGCCAGCTTTGACCAGTTCCAGAACTATGAGTACCGCGGGCGAGTGTTCAAAGAAGTAGTGAGCGGGCTGGCAGCAGAAGCCAGATCTTGAAA
>Ga0209761_1003561_pt1 | contig 10289 bp, 11 predicted proteins | sample GraSoi013_1_40cm_4_FD_185818 | JGI IMG/M metagenome (GOLD analysis project Ga0209761, IMG submission 185818) | Grasslands soil microbial communities from the Angelo Coastal Reserve, California, USA - Sample 09_25_2013_1_40cm (SPAdes) (version 2) | ecosystem: Environmental > Terrestrial > Soil >... | reverse complement strand
CCTTCAGTCGCTCTTTGTTCTCATCGATAAATCCTGGAAGGTGCGGGCTACCGATCTCTTCTTCTCCTTCGAATAGAAATTTCAGATTGAGCGGGACATCGCCTGTCGCTTTCAGAAAGCTCTCAGTCGCCTTGATACAGCTCGTAACGTTGTTCTTGCTGTCGGCTGCGCCTCTCGACACTATCTTCTTGCCTTGCAATTTTGCATCGAAGGGTCCGGAGTCCCATTCTTCCAATGGCTCTACAGGTTGAACGTCGTAGTGCCCGTAGATTAGCAGGGTTTTGCTGGATGATTTCGATTTTGCTTCTCCGTAAACGATCGGGTTGCCATTTTTCTCTGGAAGAATCTGGGTCTTTATTCCGGCGGCGTCCATGTTTTTCTTGACGATCCGGGCACAGTCCTGAATGCCCTTTCCCTGGGCAGATACGCTGGGTTGTCGGAGGAGTGTGCGGAAGTCTCGGATGAACGGCTCCCTGTTCTTCTGGATGTAATCGAAGGCCTGTCTCAGGCTCTGCTCTTTCATGAGTCTAGGTTGGATGAACGCACTAATAGCATCTTCCAGAAAACCGTTTTCAGAGCCAGCTCGCAATTCCGGCATGGATTGTCGCGTGGACTCGGATCCAAAGGCCTTCCCCTGCGCGATTATTCTTTGAGGATCAAGCTCTCGAAAAAACGAGCAACTTGTGAAAAAGCCTAAGACTCGCCCAGAACAAGCCCTGATCTCGAATCTGGGGCCCCCGCCAGGAGCTCTCCCGAAAACCGTTCGGGAGTGGCTGAAAAAACGCGAGTTTCGCCGAGCCATCTAAGCCATGATTACGCCCTGATTCGCCGGACGCGGCCGGAATCAGCTTCAGATAGGAAAATGGATTCTTGAAAAAGGGGGATATTGCGCAGCCGTTTTGCGTGATACGAGCGGTCGGAGCGGAAACTCTGAAATGGTAATATCGCCCGTTATCAGCCCTGATTCGCGATCTGAACATGCAGCCAACCTCCAAGGCATGACCCACGCTGTAAACGCGGATAATTCGCGACCGATCCAAGCCTAAACCGTGCCCAGATCTGAATGTCTCGCCCAGAATCAGTACCAGACAGCGAGTGTTCTAGAAATTAGGGGTCTTAGCGATCGACCTCGCGTCGCATGAGTGCCGAGTGCGGCTTTGGACGAACAATGAATCACGCTCCAGTCCGCAGTGGCAACATTGGCTCTGCATCTAACGGAGCCGTACTGGGCGCGTTTCTGGTTCGCGTCGTTGCGTTATCAGAAATAGCAACCCCACGACCACCAGCATGACGAGCAGAGCTGAAACAACCGGTTCGTTCAGGGAAATGCTGGCAAAGCCCCCAAGAACCAGCAGGAGAAGAGAGAGACCAAGCGCCCCCATGATCAATCGCATCTGCCTCGAAAGCTGTCCACCAACCCATACGTCTAATCTCCTCCTGACTGCTTCAGAAACCTCATCCTCCTTCTCCCCAAGCTCATCACTCTCCTTGTCGAAAGAGAGGACCGCTCTCGACGCCTCCACGAAGAAGATGACTGTGACAAACTGAACCAGCAACACAAGAGTATCCGGAGCAGCCACTCTCGCCAGATCCGTTCCAACCTTACCGGCAATAATTGTTGCCAAGAGCGCGAGAGAAGCAAAGCTGGCCAGCTTTTGCCGCTTGGAGAACATCCCGAGCAAGCCAACAATCGCAATGGCGAATACGATCAGGATCCCGAGACCGAAAAGCACTTCCAATGGAATCGAGAGAACGATCCAAGGCGCCAACAACAGGTAGTGCAGCCTCACGACCGGAATCGCGAGCCTGAGACCTAATCCTAGACTCTTATCATATGTCGTGGCCGTTTCACCTCGCTTAGAATTGTTGAGAGAAGAATGCCTGAAGGCCACTGGGAGACCGTACAGATCTGTTCAATAGCCAGCAGCGTATTGGACCGTTCAAGCATCACCATTTGAAACGCGATCTCTTCCTGTACGGACTCGAACCTTGCAGGCTTCTCCGGCGAAGGAGAAAGAACCAGAATGCTGTATCCCGCACTCGCAAGCTCTCGGACACCATCGACGATCGTGGCATCGAGCAATGGCGATATGATTACCACCTGAGCCTTCGCAGGCAACATCAACCGTGCCAGAAGCGTGATCACATAGCTCGTCGAGAGCTGTGCCCTCCCAGGTTTCGCAGCCGCCAGAAGAACGAGAATATCTCGCTCATGTCTCTTACCGAAGCCTGGCGCGACAACTCCCCGTTCCTCTCCTTGCAGAATCATCCCAACCCTGTTTCCCTGCCTCAACAACAGGCTCGCGAGAGACGCAGCCGCTCTTACACCCCGCTCGAACAGTTCGGCCTCTCCAATCTCGTAGAAGCTAACGTCCGTGTCAAGAACGACCATAACATCCGTAACCCTCTCGGCCTCCATCTCCTTAAGGATCAAACGTCTATGCTTTGCAGAAGCCTTCCAGTTGATGCGTTTCGGATCATCTCCTGACACATAGTCCCGCATACTATAGAACTCAGTTCCCGGACCCGGCGTTCTCGCGGGAATCGTCCCAGGCCAGGGACCGAGATGTCGAGGTCGCAGCTCAGCCGCCCTGATCCGTTCAGGCATCGGCATTATCGAGAGAATCTCCGCCTCGGACCTCTTCTCGACGTGATAAAACCCGAAAGGATCTTCGACCCTGACGACTAAAGGCCCGATCTTGTAACGTCCACGGATAGGACTGTGGAACTCTAGAAGCAGCTCAGCAGTCTCACGCGATCCCAGCTGAGTCAGCATGCGTGAAGCGCCTTTCTCGAGTACTATCGCGTCGGGGAGAGACTCGTCCACCTCGACATTCCCCAGTACATCGCCTCTATCGTTTGAGACGTTGACATGAATCGAAATGTCGCCTTCCCCGAAACTGTCGCTCGGAACAACCCGTTGACTTACCTTCAACTCTACCTCTTCGGGAAGACCGAAGAAGTTTGATAGGAAGAAGAGAGAAGCAAGTAGAAGCACCATAGACGCCAGCTGCCAGTCCTGGAGAAACAGGCCTAGTATTAGGAGAACGGAAGCCAGCGCGAAATAGAGACTCGCCTTCCTAGTAAACAAGCGCTACAAGTATCACTTTGCCTTCGGCACCGGCACGGCTTTCAAGATCTCATCCACGACAAGACGCGGGTCGGCGCCCTTCACCCAAGACTCAGCTTTCATGATCATCCGGTGAACCAGAGCAGGAACAGCCACTTCCTTCACATCATCCGGGATGACAAAGTCTCGGCCGTGAAAAACCGCTCTAGCACGAGCGAGCTTGAATATTGCAAGAGAGCCTCTCGGACTTGCACCAATCTCGATCTGACGCTGACCCCTCGTCGCTTGGACAATATCCGTGACGTATCCGAGAACATCATCGTCCACATGTATTCCCTCCACCGTCTTTTGTAGAGCAAGAATTGTCTCCGCATTTGCAACAGGATCAAGCTGAACCTCCTCTTGGCCCCGCTGCATCCGCCTCTTCAAGATCTCAACCTCCTCAGTACGACTCGGATACCCCAACTGGAGCCTGACTAGGAAACGGTCGAGCTGCGCCTCGGGCAACGGATAGACTCCTTCATACTCGATAGGGTTCTGCGTCGCAATGACGATGAATGGATCTGCGAGAAGATGAGTCTTCCCATCTAGCGTCGTTTGGCGTTCCTGCATCGCCTCCAGCAATGCTGCCTGAGTTTTGGGAGGGGCCCTGTTGACCTCGTCAGCCAAAAGCACGTTGGTGAAGACCGGGCCGCGTCTGAGATCGAACTCGCTGCTCTTGAGATTGTACACATAGGTTCCGGTAATATCTGAGGGCAACAGATCAGGCGTGAACTGGATTCTGGAGAAGCCGCAGCCCATGCTCATGGCAAAGCTCCGCGCCAACAGAGTCTTCGCCAAACCGGGATAATCCTCGAAGAGAATGTGCGAGTTCGCGAGGACCGCAAGCATGACCTTCTCCAGCACCGATTCTTTGCCTACGATAACCTTCCTGACCTGACCAACGACCTGCTGACACTTCTCCGCGGCCTCCTCTACTTTCAAGCCTTCCACCTCTCTATTCTGTCGAGGGCCCGCCGAAGCGTTTCTAGCCGTGCTTCGCGACTGGAAGGTGGAGGGTAATATAGAAGAGCGTACATTCCCTGGTCTTTGAGCAGCCGTGGTCCTAACCTGTCATCCGCGAGAACGCGTTTTAACGATTCCTTTTCCATCCCAGTCTCCAGGCTCACCTTCTCCGCTAGAAGATCACGCAGCCGGCTTAGAAGAATAGACTCGAAATATGCGGGGCTGGCTTTCGCCGCTACCTCCACTTGTCTGGCGAGATACTGCACATCTCTGGCCCTTAGCCTTCTGGGGGTTATTCTGACCTTGGTTTCTGACGGGTATGTCGCCCGACTGGAAAGATCTATGACGAGAAAGATGGCAAGAACGACAAGGGGGAAGGCGAGCAAAGAGACCGTCGAGGTGAAAGCTTCAGGTATGAAGCTCCGGAGCATGAGGGCGAGGGAGAGATAGATTCCCGAGGCTATGGTTAGAAGCCTCAGAGTTTTCCGTTTCAATTCTAAAACGTCAAAGGGAGGTTAGTGACGTGTTCATCTCGTCGGCTATGCCGACGAGCCACTGTTGGGCCTGGTCGGCATCGTTTTCTGTGATCGAGTGAAGACTGTATCGGGCCTCTTCGAAGAGATTCGTGAGCTCTCTGATAGCCGAGCTGTCGATGAAGAGAGTCCTTCGTATCGCTGATTCCAGCTCTCGGGCGGTCTGGTCCGACGTGACTGTGGCGCCCAGGCCCTGCGCGGCCTGGACCATGCGCTGGTAACAGTTTATGATCCTTGACCGTGGATCAACATCCACATGTCCCTTGAGTATGCTGATCGCATCCTGCACGGCCGTGATTCCCTCGGCCCTGGATATGGCAAACTGGTTGAGCGCGTCAGCTCTGACTTCTTTCCCGTATACAACGACTCCCCTCGCGACTATGACCGTGCTCACGGCGAGAAGGCCGAGGAAGGCCCAGATGAACCAGTCTGACTGGACAATACTATTCAATTGAGCCACGGACGATAGTAGAGGAAGCTTGGGCCCTGGTCCAGATCCGGTTACAGAGTCTCTTAGTTGTGCCGGAATATTCAAGGGCTGAGAAGAACCCTTGCAGAAGAGCCCGCCGCACTTCTGCAACAGGACGAAGGCCGCTATAGCCCATATCGCGACGTATGCTACGAGCTGAATAGTCCTTGACTGCTTCTTCTTCCCAGGTTTCTTCTTCCTTGCCAGCTGGTAACCTATGGCGTCGGAGATAGAGAGCCAGCTATATGCCAAGTAGGCGATGAAGACTATGATCAAGCCTAGGGCGATTACGGGAACCATGTATGCTAGGTAGATGAGCCAGGTGGAGTCGAAGAGGAGAGATCCTCCGGGTTGGCTTCTTGGGAGGGATCCTAGGGCAAAGGTTAGGAGTACTAGGGCCAATAAGAAAGGGAGAAGCCTGTTTCCTTTCAAAAGAACCCCTGCTCCTGGTCGGATACAAATGGGGCTATTGGCGATAAATACTTGTCCAAAGGCCCGGGCGTAGCTCGAGATGATGATCGGTTTCGTCATGGCTGAGGAGAAAGGGCTGATCGGGTCGACTAGTCCTTTACTGCTTCGAGAATGCTGGCGACGTTCCAGAGTTTTACGCGTGTGTACGGTGGCATGTTTGGGTCTTGGCTGATCTCGTCTAGTGTTGAGATGGCGTTTGAGGCGCGTACGCCTATTGTGTGTCCTTGTGCTTGGAGCGCGTCCATGGCACCTTTGGCTGCGCGTCGGATGTTTCTTGGGGTGGTGTTGTCATTGGAGACTTCGTTGAGTACGGCTAGGGCCTGTTTTATCCGTGTCTCGTATTCTTCTTTCCGTTTTGCTTTTTGCAGCCTCTTTCACCAGTTTGTTGGAGGGGCGTCTTGGCTCTGTATGCATCCTAGCCCAGAACGTGAGGACGGGGATGGGTTCTGATTAAAAGATTTCCATTACACACGACGGGATCGAGGAGACTCCAGACAGAAAAGGGCCATTTTTGCGAGTCCTGTTTCGGGTTGTTTGCAGACTAGGGCTTGCTGGTAAGCAGAATTAGCGGTCGAGATCTCGTTTGAAGCACTCATGCGACGCGAGACTCGGTCGCTAAGACCTCCTATTTTTTCTAGAACATTTCCTGTCTGGCAGTGATAATGGGCGAGACAGGCGATTCAGGGCATAATCTGTGCTTAGGTCGGTCGGGAATTATCCGCGTTTACAGCGTGGATTATCCTATGTTCTAGATGTGCCTGTTCAGATATTGAATTAGGGCTGAGATTGGGTGATTTGTTAGGGGAGATGTTGTCGCGAGAGCCTGCTTCGAGAAGCGTCGCCCCGGGTTTCTCGGACGTATTCTAGTGGACCGGAAGCTTACCGGATTCCAAGCAGTCTCGCCAAAAAGAAAACGCCCCGAACAAGTGAGACCCGAATAGTTTCGGAGGTGTCCACTGTTCTTAAGAGAGCAAGGCTCCAACATCGGAAAGAACTTGTCGAACTACGAGACGGGCAGAAGGCTGGAGTACCGGATCAGAGATATTTTTCGAAGAGAAGGATTCGTGGTCATCAGGGCAGCGCAATCGAAACCGATTGACCTAGTCTGTATGAGAGATGGGAAATCGTTTTTGATAGAATGCAAGACAGACCGATCGTTCCTGGGAAAAGATAGGAAGAAAGAGCTTCTAGGACTGGCCGAACAGGCAGGCATGCCAATAATATTGGCTAAACGAAGGAGACGGAGGGTAGAGCTGACAAACTTGGCGGATGGAAAACTTTTCGACCCGAAGAACCTAGCAGCTATTCCTTGAAAGACTCTTTTAGGCTCCGAAGCTTCTCCAGCATCGACAGCCAGCCGAAAACGAGGTTGCTGTATACCGACAGTTTCTCAGGGTCTTTCTCCGCCTTCAAAGCATCATTTGCCTCACTGATCTTGCCGACGATCGTCATCTCAACCGAATCGAGGAGATAGCCCGGAGAAAGTGTTGCCTGAGGCGACATGGCTTTCTGATAGACCACGGGCTTGTTACATTTTGCACAGAAGACCTCGCCCTTCACCTTGAAGAGAGGTGTTCCGCACACGGGACAGACGTCAGAGAGCATAGTGGCGCCTGACTTCAACAGGTCCGCCATACGCTTCACATCCTCCGACAAGTTCGACCTAGCAGGAATAGCACGCTCAGCGCGCTATAAATCACACGGGACCAAGATAGGGTGGATCAGAGCTTCAAGGACAGCGCTGAAACCCAGAAATCGCCAAAGCCGCCCAAAAAGCCATTATAGCCAGCCAAATTCAAGTAACTGGTCAAGCCTTAGTTGGTTGTAGACAGTGCCAAACGATCTAAAAGGAAAGACAGCAGCCGTAATTGCCACAGATGAGTTCGAGGACCTAGAACTATTCCACCCCTTGTACCGATTGCAAGAGGAAGGAATCAGGACAACAGTCATCGGACTGACTCGCGACCCTATCAAAGGCAAGAAAGGATACTCGATCACACCCAACACATCAATTGATGACGTAGATGCAGAGAACTTCGACTTTCTAGTTATTCCCGGAGGCAAATCCCCAGAGAAACTACGACTCAGCAACAAGATCCTCAAATTTGTCAAAGACTTCGACACCCAGGGCAAACCTATTGCCGCGATCTGCCACGCAGGACAGGTGCTAGCGTCTGCTGGGATTTTGAAGAATAGGACGCTAACCTGTGTTGCGGGAATTAGAGACGACATGATCAACGCCGGCGCGCGCTACGTCGACAAGGCTGTAGTAAGTGACGGAAACCTCGTCACCTCAAGAGTCCCCAACGATCTCCCCGAATTCGCAAGGGCCATGATAGAAGTTTTCCGGAAGCCGCAGCTCTTGCAGGCTCCACGACCAAGATAGAAATTTTTCCCCGAAGTAACGATAGTAAAGTGTCTCGATAGCAGTCAGGTAGAGTTATTACTCCAAGGATAATTCAGCCCTAACGGAAGATCAGAGGATCAATTTTGCCCGAAAAGACCTTGGCGCTTAGAGTCGCAGACGCGTATCAGAGAGATGTCGGTCGCGGTATTGCTCGAGTAGACCCGAAAGTTGTGGATGAACTCGGCCTGACTTCGGGCGATGTGATCCAGATTATTGGTAAGAAGAAGACAACCGCTCTTTCATGGCCCGGATACGAGTCGGATTCTGGCAAGGGAACGATACGTATCGATGGTTATCTGAGGAATAACGCTGGCGTTTCAATAGACGATAAGGTCACGATTAGGAAGATAGAGGCAAAGATCGCCCAGCGTGTAACCTTAGCACCGACCGAACCTCTCCGGATTGTAGGTGGAGAGGAATATCTCAGCCAGATCTTGGAAGGCCGGGTCTTAGCCCGAGGAGACTATGTCCCGATAAGCGTGATGGGTCGCAAAATCGACCTTGTTGTCACAAGCACGACTCCGACCGCGGAAGCGGTCATCGTCACAGAGCAGACGGAGGTCACTGTTGGCGAGCAGGTGAAAGAGGCTCCGAGAGCGATTCCGAGAATCGCGTACGAGGACATTGGAGGCCTTCGGCCTGTGATCCAGAAAGTCCGGGAGATGATAGAACTTCCATTGAGGCATCCCGAGCTGTTTGAGCGGCTGGGGGTCGAGGCGCCAAAAGGGGTCCTTCTTCACGGACCACCAGGGACGGGTAAGACGTTGCTTGCCAAGGCGGTTGCGAGCGAGACGAACGCCAATTTCTACAGCATTGGTGGGCCGGAGATAATGAGCAAGTTCTACGGCGAGAGCGAGGAGAGGCTCAGAGAGATTTTCAAAGAGGCTCAGGAGAACGCGCCATCTATCGTCTTCATCGACGAGATAGACTCGATCGCGCCGAAACGGGAAGAGGTTACAGGGGAGGTCGAGAAACGTGTCGTGTCGCAGCTGCTTTCAGTGATGGACGGTCTGCAGTCTCGGGGCAAGGTGGTGGTTATAGGAGCGACGAACCGGATCAACTCGCTAGATCCTGCTCTCCGACGCCCTGGAAGGTTTGATCGGGAGATCGAGATCGGTGTCCCAGACCGGGATGGGAGACTGGAGATCTTGCAGATTCACACGCGGGGTATGCCTCTGGCAGAGGATGTGGACCTGAAGAAGCTGGCCGATGTTACCCATGGGTTTGTGGGAGCGGATTTGGAGGCGCTCGCTAAGGAGGCAGCTATACGCGCACTTCGTAGAATTCTACCGGAGATCAACTTGGAAGCGGAGAACATCCCAGTGGAAGTTCTCAACAAGATCATCGTCCGAATGGCCGACTTCCAAGAAGCGCTGAAGGAGGTGGAACCGTCGGCGATGCGGGAGGTCTTGGTGGAGGTTCCGGATATCAAGTGGGGGGATATTGGCGGGCTGGAGGGGGTTAAGGAGGAGCTTCGAGAGGCTATAGAGTGGCCGCTGAAGTATCCTGAACTCTTCGCCCAGATGAACGCCGTTCCCCCAAAGGGGCTTCTGTTGTACGGTCCGCCGGGAACGGGGAAGACGCTCTTGGCGAAGGCTGCGGCGAACGAGAGCGAGGCGAACTTCATCAGCGTCAAGGGTCCAGAGCTGCTCAACAAGTTTGTTGGCGAGTCTGAGAAGGCGATTAGAGAGGTTTTTCGCAAGGCCCGCCAAGCATCGCCATGCATCATCTTCTTTGACGAGATCGACTCAGTCGCACCAGTCCGCGGTAGCAGCTCGGGAGACTCTAATGTGACGGAGAGGGTGATCAGCCAGTTCCTGACTGAGATGGATGGATTGGAAGAGCTTAGGAACGTCGTCATTATCGCAGCCACGAATCGACCCGATATCGTGGACCCGGCGCTACTACGTCCCGGTAGATTCGACAGGCTACTGCTCGTCCCTCCGCCGGATCTGGAGGCAAGGAAGCAGATCTTTCGGATACACACGAAGAAGACGCCGTTGGCTGAGGACGTGAAGCTGGACGAGCTTGCTAGGAAAACGGAAGGGTACACTGGAGCCGATATCGCGTCTATCTGCAACACTGCCGTGATGCTGTCAATCAAAGAGCATATCGGGAAGGCGAAGGATGCGGAGGATGCGAAAAAGAGGGCTAAGGGGTTGAAGGTGGCTAGGCGTCATTTTGACGAGGCTATGCAGAAGGTTAAGCCGATTTCTAGCCAGGAGCTTAGAATGTACGAGCGCTTCTCGCAACAGTTTGCGGACACGAAGACAGGGCTTCAAAAGGTTCCTGCGCCGGCGTAGACAAGTTGAGATGAAGGGATTTCTAGAGCCG
>Ga0209761_1003559_pt1 | contig 10292 bp, 8 predicted proteins | sample GraSoi013_1_40cm_4_FD_185818 | JGI IMG/M metagenome (GOLD analysis project Ga0209761, IMG submission 185818) | Grasslands soil microbial communities from the Angelo Coastal Reserve, California, USA - Sample 09_25_2013_1_40cm (SPAdes) (version 2) | ecosystem: Environmental > Terrestrial > Soil >... | reverse complement strand
AGTCCTGAAGTACCAGTGGACTGGAACCATAGGGATGTAACTCACTGGAATCATTTGGCTTACGCCAAGAAGCGCGGGGTGAAAGAAGGCTTGCCTGTAGGGCGGCCCCTCGCCTATCCTCCTTATACACAAGGGTTTACGAAGGAGAGCGGGCATGGGCGCGAATCCTCGTTGGGTAGCAGCGGCTGCGCTTCTGGCAATGGGCCCATTTCTCTTTGCGCACAAGCATGTATTCGCCAATTCCGCCGATGAGCATGCGGCCGACCGGGATGCTATCAGTTCCGTTCTCAGCGCGCAGCAAACCGCGTGGAACCGTGGCGACGTGGACGCCTTTCTGGTGGGATATTGGCATTCACCGGAGCTGACGTTTTCCGGAAGTAGCGGAGTGGCACGCGGCTGGGATGGCGTCCTGGCGCGATACAAGAAGAATTATCCTGACAACGCTGCGATGGGGCAGCTCGATTTTTCGGAGTTGGAGTTTCGTTTTTTGGGGCCGGACGCGGCGCTCGTTCTGGGTCGATGGCATCTGCAGCGCGAAAAAGATGAACTCGGAGGAGTGTTTACGTTAGTGTGGCAACGCTTCCCGGGAGGATGGAAAATCATTCATGACCACACCAGCGCGGTGGAGCCACCGAAGACTAAAACCGTAACCACGCGTTAGAGAATTTCAAGAATTTCTTCGTAGCGCTTGAAGGGCGGAATCAAGTAGGCGCCGGCGAGTTCGGTCCGGGCCCAAGCAAGCATTTCACGGGCGACTTCGAAGCCGTGATCGCGGGCAGCGGATCCGGCGGCTTCCATCGATTTCAGCAGAGGCTCGGGGATGACGATGCCGGGAACTTCGTTGTTCAAGCGCAGCGCCTGCTTGTAACTATTCAGCGGCCAGACGCCGATTAAGATTGGGATCGGTGGCTTGCCGCCCAGTTTCTTGAGAAAAGCGTGCCAGTGTTCGGGATCGAAGAGCGGCTGGGTCATGGCGAAATGCGCGCCGGCTTCGACTTTGGCGTGGAAGCGCTCGATTTCGTTGTCGAGATCGTCGGCGACGGGATTCACGGCCACGCCGATGGTAAAATTCGTCGCGCCACCTAGAGTTTTTCCCGCCCAGTCCGTGCCCTGATTCAAGCGATGCAGAACTTTGACCAGTCCGACGGAATCGACTTCGTAGACGCCGCTCGTTTCCGGATAATCGCCAACGGACGGCGGATCACCGGTGATGGCAAGAACGTTGCGGACGCCGCCAACAGTCCACGCTCCGAGAAGCGCAGCTTGCAGGCCGATGATGTTCTGGTCGCGGGTGGTAAGATGGGGAACGGTTTCGACGCCGCGCGCTTCGAGCGCGCCGGCCACAATCAGGGCGTCCATGCCGACGCGGGCCATTGCTCCGCTGTTGATGTCGATGGCGTCCACTTTTTTGGACGCCATGACCTTGTCGACCTGCTCGTAGATGCGATCGAGCGAAAGGCCCTTTGGCGGATCGATTTCCACGCACAAAGCGAACTGCTTCGCTTGAAGCTTCTTCCAGAAGCTACTTTCCGGATCGCGCTCGGCGACTGGCACGGGTTTCGAGAGTGTCTCAACCGATTGCGTGACAGGATGAGATTTCGCCGGACGAAGCGACTTCACCGCTCCGGCCATGGCGCGAATATGGGCGGGCGTCGTGCCGCAGCAGCCGCCAAGAATGCCCACGCCGAGCGCGGCAGCTTCGCGCGCGAAGAGTGCGAAATACTCCGGAGAAGACCTTGGATAGACGATGCGGTCGCCTTCGCGCTTGGGAAACCCGGCGTTGGGCATTGCGCTGACGCGAATATTATCGACTGCGGCCAGCTCCGCGAGAATCGGCAGAAGCGCCTGCGGTCCGAGCGTGCAATTCGCGCCAATCACCTGGACATTCTTGTTCTTCAACTGCGCGGCCGCATTCGCGGGGCGGACGTCGCCGTAAGTGGTGCCTTCTTCCGCGTAGGTAAGCTGCGCGACGATGGGTAAACCGGAAAACGAACGAATCGCCTCGATGGCGATGAGCAATTCCTCGATGTAGGAAAATGTTTCGAGGATGTAGAAGTCCACACCGCGCTCCTCGAGAGCGAGCGCTTGTTCGTGAAATATGTCTTGTATTTCTTCGGGGGACGGGTGGCGCGACTGCACGCCGAGTCCGAGAGGGCCGATTGATCCGGCGATCAAGACTTCCCGCGAAGCCGATTCGCGCGCTTCACGGGCAATTTTCACGCCGCGGCTATTAAGGCGCTGGACTTCTTCGGCGAGTCCGAGCGGCGCGAGCTTGAAGCGATTCGCGCCAAACGTATTTGTCTCGATGATCTGCGCGCCCGCTTCGATGTACGCTTGGTGTACGCGAAAGACCGCTTCCGGCTCTGTCGAATTCAATTCGTCGAAGCAGCGCTGCGTGCCCACAGTTTCGTGCAACATCGAGCCCATCGCACCATCGGCGATGAGAATCGAGTCTTTCAGTCGCTCGTTAAAATCTTGAATTTTCATCTTACCTGGATTCTCCAGACGCTAAGTCGTGTGCCGTTTGCATAATTGGCTGCCTGTAACTCCGGTGTCTCACTAGCAGGCATGCCAGTCCATTTCACTGCTGAACAGGAAGCCCGATCCCTATAACGCATCAGCAAAAAAGAACCGCGCCCGGAATAAAAACAGCGAACAATGCCGCTGGAAAGTCCATAAAACTGGACCAGGGGGTCCCACCCAAGGCGTATCGCCATTCCCTTCCTCGGCCCAAGTTCGTTTCTCTGGAGAAGAAATGGATGGTAACTTTCCAGACGAAAATACGCAGCAAGATGAGGAGTAGGTAATAAGGCAGTATCTCTAAGGAAAAGTTATAAAAGCCACTGACCTTGTGGCGTAGTGCATCCCAGCCAAAGTACAGCGTTCCACCTACTATGACACCCAAGACAGTTCGAGCGCCCGCCATGAGTATTGCGCTCGCCTGAATTGCGGGTTGACTGCTTTTCAGAAGAACGAAAGCCAAAAAATATCCGGCAAACTTAAAACAAGAGAAAGCAATCACGCCAAGCGCATTCACGGAACTCAAATCCATTGATTCTCCTTTTACTAGCACGCCCCAGGCAGCCTCGCGGCGCGACTGTCAGCGTTTCTGTTCCATGAGGCTAGCGACGGTGCTCATCAGGTCGTACTTGGTGAGGATTTCGAAACGCGAATCCCCCATTTCGACAAAGACCGCGGGATTTTCGTGGCTGAGAATGTGGGTGATGCGCTCGACGGGCGCATTCCTGGGCACTTGCGGCAGAGGCTTGCTCATCATTTCGCGAACCACGAGCTTGCGAAGATCCTTGCCCTGCAGCGCGAGGTTCAGGATTTGGTCTTCGTAAATCGTGCCGATAGGAATGTTTTCCTCGAAAACAGGAATCTGCGAGATGTCCTGCTCCTGCATGGTTTTCAAAGCATGAAAAACGGTCTGATGAGGGCGCGCAATGACCAGTTCACGAACTTTGCCGGTCGCGTGCTTGGCGTTGACGACTTCGGCTGCGGTGATGGCGGTAGCTGCGTCCACGTAGCCGCGCTCGTGCATCCACAAGTCGTTATAGACTTTGCTGAGGTAGCGCGTGCCGGTGTCCGGCAGCAACGCGACGACAAAATCTTTCGGCCCGAGGTCCTTGGCAAGGCGCAAAGTCCCAGAGATGCAACCGCCGCCGGAGCCACCGGTGAAGAGACCTTCCATTTTTGCCAGGCGGCGCGCCACGACGAAACATTCCTCGTCGTTGACCTGGATGATGTCGTCGAGGATCTTCAAATTCATGGTCGTCGGGAAAAAATCCTCGCCGATGCCTTCCACAACATACGTTTTTGCTTTGATGGTTTGTCCGGTCTTGACGAAATCGTAGTACAGCGAGCCGTAGGGATCGACGCCGACAATTCTTACTTTGGGGTTTTTTTCCTTCAAGAATTTCCCCACGCCGCTGATGGTGCCTCCGGTACCCACGCCGCAGACGAAGTGCGTGATCTTGCCTTCGCTGTCCTCCCAAATCTCGGGACCTGTGGTGCGGTAGTGCGCTTCAGGATTGCTGGGATTGTCGTACTGGTTCGGGTAGTAGGAATTGGGAATTTCGCGCGCGAGCTTTTTCGCCACGGAATAGTAGCTGCGTGGATCTTCCGGCTCGACGGCTGTGGGGCAGACGATAACCTCGGCGCCGAGAGCTTTCAGAAGATCGACTTTTTCCTTCGATTGTTTGTCTGTCGTCGTAAAAACGCATTTGTAACCACGAACCGCCGCGACCAGCGCCAGGCCCATGCCGGTGTTGCCCGAAGTGCCTTCAATGATCGTGCCGCCAGGTTTGAGCAAGCCTTTTTTTTCGGCTTCATCGATCATGCTGATGCCGATGCGGTCTTTTACGGAGCCGCCCGGATTGGTGAATTCCGCTTTGACGTAAATTTGCGGCTTAAGGCCCTTATTGATGCGGTTCAGCCGCACCAGCGGCGTGTGACCAACGGCTTCCAGAATGTTGTTGCACTTCATCTCAGGTACTCTCTTCGCCAAGCGCGCCGGCAATCCGAAGCGGCGGGATTTTCCGTCTAGCAAGTCTAGCATGGTGGAAAACAGAGCCGGGCAAAGTTTGCCGTGAAGAGAACTGCGGAACGCGATCGGTGATCTATTTCGTGGAAGAGCGGCAAAAGGTTTTGCTATCCGGGCAAGTAATTTCCTGTTAGAAAGAAGGGGCTGCTCCCGGAAAAATCCCCTGCGGAGACGGAGAAAAGAACCGTGCTCATCTTCGCCACTGTATTCGTCGCAGGCATCTGCATGATCGCCTACGAATACACTCGTCCGGGGCGGCATTGGCCGCAGGTGCGCGGCTGGTGGCTGCGCGCGCTGTTCTTCAATGGCTTTCAAGTTTTCTCGGTCTGGTTTGCCGGCTCGGTGTGGGACGGGTGGCTGGTGCGGCACCGCCTGTGGTCAGCCAGCGGATTGGGCATTACTGGCAGCGCGATTCTCGGTTATTTTGCGATTACGTTTGTTTTTTACTGGTGGCATCGCTGGCGCCATGAATCGCCATTTCTCTGGCGCTGGGTGCACCAAATTCACCACAGCCCGCAGCGGATCGAGATCATCACCAGTTTCTACAAGCACCCGCTGGAAATTCTGCTCGACAGTTTCATCAGCAGCCTCATTTTGTATCCCGTGGTGGGGGTAGAGCCCGCTGCGGCGGCCGCAGCGGTGATGCTCAGCGGCCTCGCGGAACTCGTCTATCACTGGAATGTCACCACACCGCACTGGCTGGGATACGTTTTCCAAAGGCCGGAGAGCCACTGCATCCACCATCAAGAAGGCGTGCACGCATTCAACTATTCCGATCTTCCGCTCTGGGACATGATGTTCGGGACGTTTCGGAACCCCGAGCAATGGGACGCGCGATGCGGATTCGGCCCGCGCGGTGAATTCCGGTTGGGGGAGATGCTTCGCGGCGTGGACATCCATCGAGCAGACGCCGAGAAGAACAGAGGATCAGCATGACCGAAGAGCCTCCCAAATTTCATTTCCGTGCGTACGGGATTGGCTTGCTTGCGTTGCTCGGATTCGCACAGATGGCTGGCGACCTGCTTCACTTGCCGGCTCTGAAAGGAATCGCAGCAGCGACTGCGGCGTCGCCCGCACCCAGAGTGTTCTCGGCCGTGCGTGGACTCGAAACGTACTCGACGCGTTTTTTTCTGGAATGGACGAGCCGCGAGGGAACGGCTCATTCCATCGAATTAACTCCGGAACGCTACGCGAGGCTGCGCGGCCCTTATAATCGTCGAAACATTTACGGCGCGGTCCTGGCGTACGGTCCCGTGCTGGTGAGCGATGCGCGCACGCGGCCGTTGTTCGAGGCGGTCGCGGCCTACGCACTGTGCGGACATGCGCCCTTGTTGGACGAGTTGGGCATCCCGGACGAAGCAGCATCGGGTTCCCTGCGCCTCCGGCTACAACTACGGCCTGGTGTGAGCGCTTCCGGACTGCCGCTCCTTCTGGAGCCGCTCTGCCGATGAGAAACGGTTGGACGGGCGGCCAATACAGCGTCTTTCGCATCTTGCTCGGATCGTACCTGTGCGAGCACTTCCTGCGATTGCTTCCGTGGGGCCGCGAGCTATTCTCGAACCAAGGTGCGCTGCCGAATTCTTCGGCCAGCTCCCTAATACATCTCTTTCCAAATATTTTCGGCGTATGGGATTCACCGGCATTCGTCCTGTCGCTGCTTGCGCTCGGCGCGGTCATGGGGTTCTTGCTCGCGGCGGGCGTGTGGGACCGCGCGGCCGCGGTCGTGACCTGGTATTTGTGGGCGTGCCTGCTTGGACGGAATCCGCTGATCGCCAATCCTTCGCTGCCGTATATCGGATGGCTGCTGCTCGCGCATGCGGTGCTTTTGCCTGCTCCTTACGGAAGCTGGGCGGCCCGGGGGCGTGCCGACCCGCGCGGCAAGTGGGAGATGCCGGCAGGTCTTTTCACGCTGGCCTGGATGGTGATGGCGGCCGGCTATTCCTTCAGCGGCTACACAAAGCTGATCAGCCCATCGTGGGTCGATGGAAGCGCGCTGGCACGTGTACTGGAAAATCCGCTGGCGCGTCCGACAATTCTGCGCGGGGCCCTGCTGGCCTTGCCTCCGGTTGTTCTGCGCCTTGCCACCTGGGGAGGACTCTCGCTGGAACTGGGATTCGCGCCGCTGGCTCTATTTCGCAGGATCCGACCATGGCTCTGGGGCGGGATGGTAGGTCTGCATGTCGGACTTCTGACCATGGTGGATTTCGCAGACTTGACGGCCGCCATGCTGTTGGTGCATTTCTTCACGTTCGATCCGGCCTGGATTCGGCCGCACGCCGCAGGTTTGCAGGAATGGCTTTTCTACGATGGACACTGCGGGCTGTGCCACCGAATGGTGCGATTCGTCCTCGCGGAAGATCGCACCGGAAGCTCCTTCCGGTTCGCCCCGCTGGAAAGTGAATTTTTTGCGTCGCGAATCCCGGCGGAGCAGCGCGCGACTCTGCCCGATAGTATCGTGGTGCAATCTGCCGGGGGCGAGCTGCTGACGCGTTCCGCCGCAATTCTGCATGTAATGCGCCGATTGGGAGGCTTGTGGCGAATTCTAGCTGCGTTTGCGGGAGTCATTCCGGGCGCCGTGTTGGATTGGTGCTATGACCGCGTGGCCGGCGTACGCCGCAAGATTTTCCGCGCGCCGGCAGAAGCGTGTCCGATCCTGCCAGCGGAGCTTCGCTCCCGATTTCAGATGTAACGCCGGCAGCCGGTTCCTGTCGGGGGTGGAGAAGTCTCCTGCATCGAACAAGAATCTGAGAAAATGGTTGGTCATGCTGCTGAGGGGATCGAAATTCTCTCCTTCTGCGAGGTGCGTTGATGACGCGGGTGAATATTTCAAGCGGTGCCCCGTGGGAGCCGATTGTGGGGTACTCGCGCGCGGTCAGGATGGGCAACGTGATTACGGTGTCGGGAACGACGGCGACGGGGCCGGACGGAAAGATCGTGGGCGTGGGCGACTTGCGCGCGCAAACGGTGCAGACGATCAAGAACATCGAGGCGGCGCTCGTGAAGGCTGGCGCGAGCTTGAAAGACGTCGTGCGGACAAGAATTTTTGTGACCAACATCGCCGAATGGGAAAAGGTGGGGAGAGTGCACGGCGAATTTTTTGGGGAGATCCGGCCGGCCACGAGCATGGTGGAAGTCAGCAAGTTGATTGCGCCGGAGATGCTCGTGGAGATTGAAGCGGATGCCATAATCGGTGACTAGCGACCGGTGACTCGTGACTGGTGAAGAGAAAGAGTCAGAGCGGCCCAAAGCCTTCAGCAAACTCTCGTTTGAAAGCGCGGAAATACAGATGAATTCAGCGCTGTACGATTCATTTATCGCGGATTATTACGATGAATCGCCCATCGTGAAGGGGCGGACTCAGGATGTAGCGTTCTATCGCGATGCCGCGCGCGAGTTCGGCGATCCGGTGCTGGAGCTGGGCTGCGGCACGGGGCGCATCACGATGGCGCTGGCGGAGGCGGGAAAGCGGATCACCGGGCTTGATCTATCCGAGCGCATGCTGGAACGCGCAGTGAAAAAGCGCGCAACGCTACTCGTGGAGGCCCGCGAGCGCGTTCACCTCGTCCAGGGGAACATGGCGGGGTTCGACCTCGGCGAAAAATTTCGGCTGGTCATTATTCCCTTCCGGCCATTTCAACACCTGCTGGAGGTGCATCAGCAGGTGAACTGCCTGGAGTGCGTGCGCAAGCATCTCGCGCCGGGGGCACGGCTGATCCTGGATGTGTTCCAGACGGATGCCGAACGCATGCACGATCCCGTGCACATGCGAGAGGTGCTGGTGACTGAGTACAATACCGCCGACGGCCGGCGGGTAAAGATCAGCGAGCGAGTGGCCGCGTTTCATCGCGCGGAGCAGATCAATGACGTGGAGATGATTTTTTCCATCACGCATGAAGGCGGACGTGAGGAGCGACTGGTGTTCGCATGGCCGCTCAGGTATTTCTTCCGCTATGAAGTCGAACATCTTCTGGCACGATGCGGGTTCAAGGTTACGGCCGAGTATGGAAACTTCGACCGGACGCCGGTCCAAGATGATTCACCGGAGATGATCTTTGTGGCAGAGATACATTAGCAAGCCAGAGACCCCCCTACCCTCCGTCGCGGTCAAAAGAGTGCGTAACTTACGGCAAAGAATGAGGTTTAGTGGATGACCGTGGCGAAAAAGAGTGTGGAACATACTGAAAAGAATGAGCTTAAATGAAAATATTCAGCGTTTTGCCGGAATCCGCACGCAAGCGATTGACGTACAGGGGCTTGCGCAGAGAGTTGGGACGTAAAGAAAAACACGGGCATGTTCGCAGCGCACAGTGTAAGCAAGATGTCGGAAGAACCCGGTGGACAAGGATGTCCGAAATGAAGAGCGGCAGCCGAGGCTGCCGCTCTTTGTGGCACGTCGCAATCTGACCTAGAGACATTATACCACAGGGCTGACGCACGGCCGGGAAATCCCTTTGGGTAGCCTGATGTGTTACCAGCGGGCGCGGATGCGGTACTTCAGCACCGACGTGCCGTCTTTAGCGACGGGCACGATGAATTGGGCCGCGAAGGCTGCCGTCTTGGTGTACTTGTAGGTGGAAGAAAGCATTTCCCAATCGCCGCCGATGGGTTCATTCACCTGTACGGTGACGGGGCCATCTTTGTGGTTGCGCAGCGTAACTTCAAATTCCATTTCCCAGACATGGGTGTCGATGCGCTTGTAGTCCGTCTGCTTGTGCTCGGCCACGACATCGAAGGCATTGCCGATGTGGATGTTCACGAATTCGTCTTTGGGGGTGTGATCGATGCGGTCTTCGCCGGCGAACAGAATGCCGCCCTTAGAATCTTTCTGATAGACGCGGACGTTGCCCGCAGGCAGAGGAATGCCCAGGCCATTCTTTTCTTCATTTTTGAATTTGTAATAGACCATCACGGGATCTTTCAGAGGCGCGCCGGGATTCTGCTGGTTACGGTAGTAGTAGCTTTGTCCGTTGACCATGAAGATTTTCTCGACGGGAACGCCGGAGCCCTGGAGCAGACTGATCTGTTTGGTCTCCTTGTCCTCGACGGAAGTTTTTCGGCCAAGCGAGTAGAGATGGTATTCGCTAAAGCTTTCCTGTTGGAACTGTTGGGCAGCCTTTGCCATAGGCACAGCTACGCTCATCTCCGACCTTGCCATGTCTCCGCGACCGGCGACGCGATTTAGCTCGCCGGCGACGAGCTGCAGGCGCGCGTTGTGAAACGCGGTTCCGCTGTTGTTGACAACAGTGACCCAGCCATCGAGGTCGGCGTTTTTGTCGTCGCGCGCGACAGTGAGAACGTAATCGGCGTTCCAGAACAAGTTGCCCGCGAGATAAGAAGCTTCAATCTGCTGCTTTTTCGCGCCGGAGTTTTCGAGTGACATCAGAAGCGTGGGGCGCTCGTAGAGATTCGCGGGGACCTCGGGGAAGCGATAGCTTTCCGCGTACATTCCGGTCACGATGTCGTTGCCGATCTTCCAAACGGGACCGTTATTGTCGGAAAGCAGAGTGGCCCTGATCTCTTCGCGCTTGGTCGAGCCGCTTTCCTGGTACGAGCGCACCAGGGTAACTTCCTTGCCGACGTATTTGTGGAGGAGCTTGGCGGGTTCAAGGAGGTCGTATTCGTAGTTCTGTTCGATGACGCCGAGCTTTTCGGGATCGTTCAGCGAGCGGAAATGCACAGTGGCGGGGTTGACGGTCGCGGCGATATCCACGAATTTGAGGCGAAACGTGCCGATGGGGAGTGAAAG
>Ga0209761_1003557_pt1 | contig 10294 bp, 8 predicted proteins | sample GraSoi013_1_40cm_4_FD_185818 | JGI IMG/M metagenome (GOLD analysis project Ga0209761, IMG submission 185818) | Grasslands soil microbial communities from the Angelo Coastal Reserve, California, USA - Sample 09_25_2013_1_40cm (SPAdes) (version 2) | ecosystem: Environmental > Terrestrial > Soil >... | reverse complement strand
CAAACTTGTAAGAAGCTGGCGTGAAGATGGGAAAGGACGGCATGCTCCGACATGGAAGCTTCACTTTCGACCTGCAGGGAATAAGCAGAGCAGCAAGCCACCAGATCGTTAGACACAGAATAGCATCCTTCTCTCAGCAAAGCCAACGGTATGTGCGAGTCACGCGAAGCTATGGCTATCTAAAGCCGCCCGGGATCCCCGAAGATCTCAAGGTCCCAGTTGAGATTCAAGGGCACAAGCTAGAGCTGAACTTTACAGACGTGATGGACTTGACTCGTCAAGCGGAAGAAGGTTTGGCCTCGAAGGGAATTAAGGCAGAGGACGCCAGATATCTCAGGCCGAATGCGGCAACCACGAACATAGTCATGAGTATGAGCCCACGCCAGCTCATCCATTTCTTCAACCTCCGGTGTGCTCCGGACGCTCAGTGGGAGATTCGGGATCTTGCATGGTCGATGTACGCCGGGGTCCGACTTGCAGCCCCTCTGGTCTTTGGGCCTCTGCCCGCGGCTTCTGAGAGTGACTACGTCAAGAAACGCGTCGCAATCGTCGACGACTTGGTTCGAAAAGGAGAAGATGGATTCTCTAGGACGCCGCCCGGAGAGCTATTCCAATTACTGCTTCAGCCCACTTTAGAACTGGTCCATCCGGTCGAGACTTTTGTCACACATTACTAGAACAGACTTTGTCTGGAACCTAGCTGGGCACCGGGGTCTTGGGCACTATGTGTTTAGCCCAAATCTTCTTCTCACTCGCCAGGAACCTAACTCCAAAAGTCAGGAGAATGGCCACAAGGTTAGATGAAAGGTAAGAGATTCCTAGGGCGCTTGTGAGGCCCCAGAGCAGCGGGATTCTTACGAGCAGATCGGATGAGGAAACTGCGTTGAAGAGTAGGGCCTTTCGGACCAGCCCCCCGGCGGTTTCTCTTGATCGGAATACGAGAAAGTTGTTCAGCGCGAAGTTGACGAATACAGCTGCTTGACTGCTGAGGATCGCACTGAACAGAAAATAGATGCCGTAGAGACCGGTTAACACAAACAGAACGTACTGGTTGAGGAATATTCCTAATCCGCCTACGAAACCGAATTTGAGCAGTATCCAGGCTATCGAGCCTCCGGTCTTTGGATGCTTAGGGGTTGGGGGCGGGTACATCCCGAACCCCGAGGAAAAGCGTGGATCTCTGATCGCGGCTGCGTAGAGAGACCCTTGGTAGTACTGCCGCCGGGCTAAGACTTCGTTGAGGGGGTTGATGGGTCGGATCTCTGAACTCAAACGCTATCGGTCAATTCTAGCTAGACGCATTCCGCGTGATATAACCGATACCCTTTCAGTCGATCTTCATGAGCAGAATCGCGTGGAAGACGAAATATTCTTCTCTCTTAGATTCAGATACGAATTGACAGTGAAGCTAAAGTTCAGATGATGCGGTGATCATGGGCATGACACGAAGTTGTTGTCCCGGCTCCACGAGTTCTTCGAATTCTCGTCTTGCCTTATCCATCTTCGGATAGATGACCTCTCGGAACCCTGTGACTGCGAATTCGTTCGGCCTGTATGGGTCGTTGATAACTCTCAACGCTCTGAGCGCCAGATCGTAGTTTGAAGATGCCGTCTTGAGGTAGAATCCTATGACGTCGTCTTTGTACCAGTCGCGGAAGGCACGTTCTTTCTTGTGCCATCCCCAGCTGTCGAGGATGGTTCTGGTCCATTTCATATGTTTGAAGATTCTCATCAACCAGTTGTGAGCGAGCCACTGCGGCAGGTCGAACCTTACTTGTTTACCGAAAACCTCGAATTCTGGCCGGTTGATATGTTCGTATGTTATCTTGTCACCGTTCTCGTCGTCAATGTTGTACCGTATCTTGTCCCGGTCCAGTTTCTCACCATCAGTCAATAGGTGGGGGGTGTAGATCTCGTCTTTGATCGCCATTACCTTGTGCAAGTCCAGCAACGCTGTTCTAGTCGCCGCGTAGCCCTTTTCCTCCCTATCGTTTCTGAACACCTCCAGGACCTTGTCCACGTATTTCTCGGCGTAGGGAAGGTCGCCCCACATTATCAGGTCGTAGACTCTTCTCGCAATGGCTCTGTTGGTATCTTCGTCGAGGTTTATGGTGGCAACGGTGCTCAATACCAGTCGTCTGTATTCGTCTGCGATCTTTTTTCCTCGCCAGAACATCCAGTAGGAGTGCGAGATCTGCTTGGCTTTCATGTCGAGAATTGACTGGTAGCTCTCCTTCGCCCCGAATAATGTGAGAATCTTCTCATCAGCTACGATGTTCTTGAAGTCGAGAAGCTGCGGCTCTACGACCATTTTCCGGCCCAGGCGAAACGCCTCCATGTTCCTGGTTCTTTGGCTAGCGGGGACTGTTTCCATTATGGCGTCGACGAGATTCTGTTCGCTTACAGGTATGAGGCCTTTCTGGAAGGCTGAGCCGAGAAGAATAATGTTGGTGAAGAGCTTACTTCCGAAATACAGCTCGGAGATCTCGCTGAGCCTTCCACCGAAGTATTCGTCCGAGTTTGTGTGTCTTCGAATATTCTCTTCCGCGTCCGGAGGATAATTCATCATTCCAGCCAGCATCGGAATTGTCGGGACGACCGTTGTATTGACTACAGCTGTTGTGCGGGTTTGGCTGGCGTATACGAGGCTTCTCTCTGCCTCGAGCATATCGACCCCCATCAAGAGATCAGCCTTTCCGTTTGGGACAATTGTTGAGATCTTGCTTTTCCCATTGGAGTAGAGGACGTGTGCGGAGACTGCTCCGTTTCTGATTGCGAGTCCTTTCTTATCGTTAAATCGGACGTGGTATCCTTCCTTGGTGCCGGCTCGAGCGAGAACCGAGGACATTACTCCCACGCCCATTCCGCCGACGCCGCTGATGAAGATCTTCCAGGTGTCGTTGAAACGGTGTGGGGTAGCCGGGGGGATGTTGTCGAGCGATATCTTCTTGACCCTTGATTTCGGCGGTTTGTTTCTTGTGACTATTACCTTCTCGAAGGATGGACATGCCATGACCTTCGTACAGTACGTGTCGGAAACGCAGATCGACTGGTCAATCCCAATCTTCTCGCCATAGTCCGTGTTGATTATTGTTAGTCCCGGGCAGCCAGTGTTCTTTGTGCATTCACGGCAGTTCTCGCAGACTTCTTGTGATATGTTGACGAATGTTTCCTTCTTGACGAAACCCTGTCTCTCGATTATCCTGTTTCTCTCTGATCGTTTTCTCTTGTGAAACGTGATGCCGCACTCTTTGTCGGCTATGACCACTTTTACGCCTGGCTTTTCGAAGACCTTGTCCAGTTCCTTCATGTATTTCTCCCTGTTGGAGGGAGGCATCTTCTTCACGTAGATCTGTCCCTGGCCCATCGCACGGACAATACTCTCAATGTCCTGGGGGGTTGTCTTGTCGCCCATCAGGTTGTGCCCCGTCTCCGGCGTCGGCTGATGGCCTGTCATTGCCGTGTTCTTGTTGTCGAGTATGAGGTAGAGGATGTCTTGTCCTTCTTTGATCGAGTTCGATATGGCGGTCATTCCTCTCCAGAAAAATGTCGAGTCTCCCATCAGAGCGTACTGTTTGTTTGTTACGAACGGGTCCATTCCGCTTCCTGCGGCGCCCCCCAGTGACATCGCCGTCAGATTGTGCATTTCCCCGAAAGGCGGTAGGAATGACATTGAGTAGCATCCAATGTCGCCGTGCGCAAAGATGTCCTTGTGCTCAGGTGTGTCCCTTAGCGAGTGAACGGCACTGAGGGTTTCTCTGTGAGGGCAGCCGGCGCAGAATCCTGGGGATCGGGGTGGGACGAGGAGGCCGTAGGCTTTGATCTCTGCCAAGAGATCAAGCTCGCTGTGAATTTTCTTCTGGTCAATCTTAGCCGCAGGATCGCCAAGCTCTAGGAGAAGGCCTCCGACTTTCTCTATAACAGTCGATGGCGTAATCCCGCTCTCCTCAGGGAATCCGTCGCCTTGAGGGAAAAACTTCCCCCAGACCCTCGGCATGCTCGAGATCTTTCCATCTTGCACCAAGTCATCCAGTATTGTTTTGACCTGGTTTTCTATCGCAGGGCTCTTCTCTTCGACAACAATAATATTCTCGACTTTCTTGGAGAACTCGCCGACGATTTCAGGCTCAAGAGGATACGTTACTGCAGGTTTCAGAATCGGAAACTGCTCGTCTAATCCTAGTTCCCAGAGAGCCTGTTCCAGATAGCTGTAGGATATCCCTGCTGCGATGAAGCCGATCCTGTGCTTTCGGCCATCATCGTATAGAATCTTGTCGAGCTTGTGGTCTCTGACATATTCATGCACCTTCGGGAATCTTTCTCTAACAATTTCCTTCTCCAAGTCCCAAGTGTTAGGCGGTATGCTGACTCTTCGTTTGATGTCAACTTTTGAAATATCGAGGGTAATCGGATTCTTGAAGGTAATCTCTGAGGGCTGGTTTTCCGAAAGAACGACGCTACCTCCACCTTCGGCCAGATAAGTCGTAATGAGATAGCCGACCACTAGATTTGAATATTGGGAGAGTCGGAGTCCTTCTCCAATCCAGTCCTTGACCTCTTGGGGAGTGCTAGGCTCAATGATCGCCATCTTGAGATGCTCCATGAGCTGGCGGCTATCACCCGCAACCTGAGTACTGGAAGCATGTGGATCGTCTCCGCAGACAACGAGGGCACCACCTCTCTTCCCACTCAGGCCAAGCTTGTCAGCATAGTTGATGATGTTGATAGGGTCCGCAGCAACGTTGAGGCCAACACTCTTCATCACAGCAACCGCGTTAACCCCGACGTCGAGTGCGCCGTTGAGCGCGGCAGCGCCTTGGGACTCGTCGTTCGTCATCTCTGCCCATAATCCGCATTCTCTGAGAATCTCTGCGTTCTCTTCTAGAATCGTGAAAACTTCTGCGACTGGCGAGCCGGGGTAGCCTGCCATCAAGCCGACTTTGCTCTCAAGCGCTCCCTTTACTATCAGCTCGTTTCCGTTGAAAGCGTTGATACCGGACCCTTGGACAAAGCGTCTGTCCGACATTACATCACGTGGGTATCCGTATAGTATCTTCTAGTCGGGCTGTAGATAAGCCCGTTGTTCAGTTCGTGGACAAATGACCCAACAATTGTTCGCACGATCCGAACTCAACACTAAGAACGTCTACGACCATAGATAGCCCGTTCTTAGCTCAATGCTCCTTTTGCCTACTCCAGGCGGGCAAAGTGAGTAGATCGATTGGGAAAAACCCTACAAACTACCCGTGCTTGTGTTGAATTCTTGTCTGGAAGAGGATTCCTGTGTTGAGAGCTCTCGTTCTTCTCGTCGTCCTCTTTGTCTTAATCACTGGCTTTCTCTCAGTATCCCCTGTTCATGCGGCTTCCAGTGCGGAGATTCCAACCGAGGGGGGCACATGGACGAGTTCGACCATCACCATTTTGATTGTCCCCCAAGTTAGCGCGCCTTGGTTCAAGTCCTCATACACCTTTGATGCTAACCACGCTGTCAGTCGTTGGTCCCAGTCTATCAGGGCCTATACAGACATTTACGGTTCGAACTATCTACGCGACCTGAGCTTCGTTACCTGCGTTTCTGGTGTGAATGATACCTTGTGCGGCAGTCCAGATATTCAAGTCCGATTCATCGAGTCGTTTGGGTCCCAATCATCAGGGTTAGGCCTTACCAGGTATGGGGTTCAAAACTCGGTATTTCAAGCCCCAACGATCACGACGCTAGCAGCCTATGACCCAAGCAACACAACCCAGCTATCAGACACTGACATGGTTAACATTGCAAGCCATGAGTTTGGTCATTCCCTAGGCCTTGCTCACGCGATCGCATCCCTAACGGATGACGGGACCTTCGAGCTAATGTTCCTATCATACGGACAAGCGGTTGGCAACCCTAGAAATACGCTTGAGGCGCCGTCAACCCTAGACCTGTATGCCTTGTCGTATATCTATGATTGGCTGGCAACATCTTCGACGCTAAACGGCTCGGGACATCCAAGGACTGATCTAGCACTGCCGTCGGGAGCAAGCTACTCATCCGTGTATCCCTATCCAGAACAGATACAGATGCTGCAAAACTCGATCAGCCAATTGAAGCTAGAGATCATAATCTTGGCGATTGTCGCCGCTCTTCTGCTGGCACTAGTCTTGGCGCTCGTAATCCTCTTGTCGCGGAAGAAGCCGGTTCAAGCCCAGACCTACCCTTGGCAGATTGCCGGGCCTCCTGCACCGACAGGGGCGTTTGTCTCGGGACAGGTTGAGTTGTCAGGCTAGCATATTCAGGACGTCCGATCCCCGATTACCTAGACCTTCTAATGGAACTGGCCCCAGTCTTAATCTGGCCCTGAGCCTAGAGCAATGATATGGAATTTGACAAATTCTCCATAGCGTTGTTGGTGTTGCGTCCGGACCGTCCGCTTCTTGATCATGAAGCGGAGGCCGCGCTACAAGATGCTCACATGGCACACCTCGCTGATCTTCACGAAGCAGGCTATTTGCTCGCGGCAGGTCCACTTCTTGGAGGATCGGATGAGGCTTTTCGCGGGCTGACCATCTTGAACGTTGAGCCTGAAAAGGCTCGGTTGTTGAAAGAGCAGGATCCTGCGGTGCGGGCGGGGCGTTTCTCTGTTAAGGTTTTACCCTGGATGGTGCCACGCGGTGCGATGCGCTTTTCTCGCACCCGGTTCCCTCGTTCCATCGCTGAAGCGTCAGGTGAATGATGCGTCGAGCCTTCTGGCTTTACCGGTTTGTGCTATCTTCCGGGCGGGTCCCTGCTCGGAGTCTCGTGTAGCCCACGGTCGCCACTATCCCGCCTAGGAACCCGAATACTGCGAGGAGGGCGAAGTCGAAGACACCGGCTTCGAAGATTCCTCCCTGTTGTATTGTCCCTGAAATGTATGGCACCAGCGGAGTGGCGATGGTCATTACTCCGAGGGCTACTGCTCCAATGGTCGCGAGTCGCGGGTAGCGCTTTGACAGTCCGATTCCAAGCATCAGGAAGGCCGCGAGCCAGCATGCCAAGATAATGGAGGCCAGTGACAGGTCTGCGAGAAGCTGCGCACGTTCCTGCCAGTACTCTTTGAACTGCAAGAATGGTTGAAATCCGGTGGAAGGAGTCAAGGCAACACCTTGATCGTGGTATGACTTTGGTATGAAAGCATAGCTACTGCAGTTGTACGACCCTTCGTTCAGCGCCTCGTTTGGAGGCAGCACGCAAGACGATGACAGCACCAAGGATCGGGGGAAGGAATAGCGTGATCATCTCTCCCAATCCTAAGACAGTGAGGATTACTGTTCCGGGCCCCGCAATGCTGACCGACTGAAGAGACGGTGGTGCAGAGGGGATTGTGATCCGGATTTTATAAGTACCTGGGACGAGCTGCCTCAGAGCGACTCTGCCCGAGGAGTCTGTGTTTCCGACTAAGGTCGTGGAGTCAGGAAGGATCGCCTCTGTTACCGCGCCTGCAACGGGTAATGTATAGAGCGCCCCGAGGACTTGGACTTCGGCCGAGAACACGTTTCCCTGAATTGCGAGGCTCGTCGTTTTGGGAGTCGAGAAATGGATCCCCTGCGGGGCTACGTTCATCGTATGCAGGATTAGACTATCTATCGTCCAGTTGTCAGAGGTTGAGGGTGGAATAAGCTGGTTCGTGTACTGGGTGTAGAATGCCCAGTTTCCCGAGTCCTTGAGGCCGATCCAATCCGGCGCAAAGGACCGCTGGTCCCTATCTGTGAACGAGAAATTGATCTTGTCATAGTGCAACGAGGGGACGGGCCAGAGAGTCGCGCCTGGGTTAGGTTGCACAGGTGCTGGCTGAGGGATTCCGCTTCCCGCGAGAAAGTCGTTGTCTTTCCCTTCGACCTCCCAGACTCCGTAGGGATTCTTTGGTGTGAATTGGGTGACGATTGTGCCTTCGGCGTAGTAGATGAAGGTCTTCGCTGAGTGTACGGGTTGCCATCCGTCGGATAATTGGACAGCGAGGTTCTTGAACTCTGCGGGTCCGAGGATGCCCTGGTTGGTGGGTGCTCCGGCAACTTCGGCCGTTGGCGTGGGTGCGTTTGCTCCTGAGTCTCTGGCGCCAGTGTCAAGGGGTGGGCTGAGCTGTTGATTGTCCATGTAGATCGTCCAGAAGCCGTTGCCGGTGTGCAGCATGGAATAGGTGTGCCATGAGCCGATCGGTCCGGCTGAACCTGGTGCGCCGAATATCGTCGGGTAGAACGCTATGACGGGAAAGAACTCGTAAAACCAAGCGCAGCAGTATGGTCTATTGTTGTTGTCGAGAGTGGTTAGGTAGCCTACCTGGATGAAGGCACCGTTGGAAAGTAGGGCGCCTACCCAGTAGGAATGATCTCCCTCGCTGACCTTGTCGTAGACGGTCCTGATAGTTATGTTGACCCCCGTGTAGTGGTAGCTTGAATTGTCGCCGATGGCACCTGCTTGGAACCAGTATGGGTCACCCGGTGTGTTTGGGCGCTGGTTTGTTGGACGTTGGGGGACTAGTCTTGGAGCGCGATTCGTGTCTGCTGGAAACGCCGTGGCCTTCACCGTGGGGATCACGCCGGTCTGCAATGAGAGCAGTGTGAGTGCGCAGACGGCGAAACTGAAGAGACGCATTTTCTCGCGTTGCTTTCTCGTTCTCAAATCAAACGCTACTGCCCCCTTTTGCTGGAGCCTTTGATTAGCCTTGCCCGCGGCCTATTGTGAGTAAGCGAGTTGGCAGGCGTCTTTTCGTAAGTCTACGACGGGATCATAATTACCGTGCCACAATCTTGTGCGGACCTCCACTGTCATCACATCCCCGAAGAATCCGCCTGCCCGCAGGCTAGGAAGCCAATTTACGAGGAAGACTTGTGATCGCAGTGGCGTCTTCGCCTTGTGATTCTCCTTTTGTTTCTCCTTTGAAAAGTGCGCAGGCACGCTTGCCATCGTAGCCTTCAGTGTGGATTCGTCGGTCGCCTGCGTAGATGAAATTCGCATTCTCTCGAGGTCATCCGCCACGAACACCACCTTTATGTTGAGCCTGTTTTCGACGAAGTGGAGTTTCGTTCGCAGATTGTGAATTGCCTCGACAGCATCAGTCCCGCCGGCCGCATCGATGTTCTTCATGATGATATTATTCAAGGGAGGCTCTGTCATCTTGACCGCCAGGCTCGTTTCCTTGCACATTAATTACTTCGACTGCAGGAAAAGCGGCGCGTCTTTGACAAGCCTTGGCAAAAGACTGTTCCTCAATCTTTCCAGGGGACATCCTCTGAACAAATCTATCATAGTCTCACGGCTCGAAAGCTGTTCCACGGAGCCCGAGCGCCTACGACGGTCTCCTCCTAGCAAATCGCCTGTTATCATCCCTGATTCAAGATCTGAACATGCACATCCAGAACAGGCGATAATCCACGCTGTAAACCCAGATAATCCTCAGCCGATCCAAGCCTAGACCATGCCCTGATCCACAAAACTCGCCTGGAATCACTAGGAGACAGCGAACGTTCTAGAAAAAAGGGAGGTCTTAGCGACTCGACCTCGCGACGCAAGAGTGGTTGACAGGAGACTTCTGATTCACGAAATCGCCCATTATCCACCCTGATCTCGAATCTGGGACGCCTCCAGACTCTCGCCCGAGAATCGTTCGGGAACAGGCGAAGAAATCCCGACTTTTCGCCCCGCCTTCCAAGCACAGACCATGCCCTGAATCGTGAGACAAGCCCAAAATCAATACCAGGCAGGAAATCTTTTCTGTAAAAAAGGGGGGTATGTTTCAAGCATCCCACAACGCAAGAGCGGTTTCTCCCGATCCGTTTTTGGGGGCGGTGTCCCGGCTGTAACCCACCTTCTGTTTTAAGCAGCATCTGTCTAATCGGGGAACCCGCGCCTCCAGCGGAGGATCATAGGCGTCTACTGCCCCTTTCACACCGCTGCAGGGACCCGTTTCATCCTCGACCCGGCCCTCCTCAAAGCTCCCGGGAGAGGGCAGATCATCGTCATCTCGACCGGGCAAGGTCTCGTTTCTGCGCCCCCGCACAGGCTCTCACCTGGCACCTCTTACGGCCACAACGGTCTCCGCCATGTGGGTGGAGTTTCCTCAAGACCACGACCATGGTCCTGTAACTGCTCACCGGCTCGCCGCCTATCCCAACGATAATACAAGGACATGCAATGCAGAAGGCTTCTCGACGTGATATCGCTCCGAACGTGGATCCCACATGGGCCCAACACCTTGTGCGATTGGGGATCGCGGGCTGAACGTCTCGACCGAAGTCTTGACGCGTACACCCCGATTCCATCAACCCCATCTTCTATGGG
>Ga0209761_1003554_pt1 | contig 10297 bp, 10 predicted proteins | sample GraSoi013_1_40cm_4_FD_185818 | JGI IMG/M metagenome (GOLD analysis project Ga0209761, IMG submission 185818) | Grasslands soil microbial communities from the Angelo Coastal Reserve, California, USA - Sample 09_25_2013_1_40cm (SPAdes) (version 2) | ecosystem: Environmental > Terrestrial > Soil >... | reverse complement strand
CGACGAATACCATGGCGAGATCGGTCAGCTTGGCGATCGGCCAGGATCGGTTCTCCTCGGTGTCGAAGACCTCGTTCAGAGCCGCCCGCAGTCCTCCGAACATACGGGTCGAGAACCACAGGAACAAAGGCGCGGCGAGCAGCGTGAGGTGGCCGCGGCGCGCCACCAGGTCGCCGAGCGCGCGCTCGATGAAGCCGAACTGACCGTTCTCCCCGCCGCTCGACTCGGGGAGGAAGCGCTCCAGCAACTCGTGGACGTTCAGCTGATGTATGGCGAGCTGATACTGAGCGAGATAGCCGACGACAGCCAGGACGAGACCGACGAAGGGAATGGCAGTGAGGAGAATGTCGAACGACAGGGCACCGGCGAGAAAGGGGATGTTGTCTTCGTAGGCCGCCTCGAGGGTGCGCCGGATGACGCCGGTGACCGTGCGGTGCCAGCCGCCTTCACCATTCACGCGAGCGGCTCGTCCTCCTCCTCCGATGCGGGGGGGGGCACGGGTGGCCGTGCTCGCGCCCGCCGGCGACGGGCGGCTTCGAGCCGCCGGCGCAGCTGCTCGCGCGTCGCGATCTCCGGCTCCTCGGCCTCGTCCGATTCGTCGGACTCGTCTGCCTCTGCTTCGGCGTCCTGCAGCAGGCCGCGTACGTCGTCGACCTTATCCTCGGCCAGCTCCTTCAGATTGCGGAGGCCCTTTGTGACTTTGCGCCGGGTGTTCTCGCCGCCTTCGGTCGGCGCGAACACGAAGCCCGCCACCGCGCCGAGCACGATGCCGAACAGAAAGGCGCCAAACCCTCCCCCTCCGCTGCGCTCACTCATTCGCCGGCCTCCGCGTCGTCGGGTGCCGACACGAGCGCGGCCCGTGGCGCGGCGTGTGACACGAGTTTCGGTTTGACGTGCCGATCAGTCGCCGCGCGCGTGCCTTTCACCCGCAGCTGCTCGAACAGGAACGCGAACGTCTTCTCGAGGTCGGCGCCGATGGCGGCGCGCACGTCCGCGGGAAGATCCCAGAACCGCCGCTTGAAGGGCCCGATCGCTTTTTTGCGGCTCTTGTAGATGAACTGTTCCTCGGTGTCGCCCTTTTTCCACTCTTCTTTCGCTTCGCGCTTGACCCACTCGTTCACTTCGCGCCGCAGGTCTTGCGGCAGCGCGGGGTGATCCATGACGATCGTCTGGAAGTTCGTCGCCAGGTGGATCTCGACCGCCTCACACTGCGGGAACTGCGAGAAGGCTTCCGGCGGAAGTGTGGACGCGCCGTGCTGCACCGCGCCGCCGAGGCCGTACTTCGTCCGGGCGTCGTGCGACAGCGCCTTGAGCGCCTGCAGGTCGAGCTGCACCTTCGCGATCGAGCCGTCGGGCAACACGACGCCACCGTGACTCGTGCCAGTCTGGACCGAGATCTTCGAGATACCGGCGTACTTCCCGCGCGTAGCGAGCGAGCGGTTGTAGCCTTCCATGAAGGCCTTCAGCTCGTGCACGTCGCTGTTCTTGCCGCCGACCTCACCGATCTCCGCGCCCACCGAAACCGTCACGTCCTCCGGCTCACAGTCGCGGATGAACTGGGTCAGCGCGGCGGCACGCTCGTAGTTGGTGCGCTGCTGCTCGTCGAGATTCGGTTTGGAGAGATCGACGAGCGTCGAGGTATCGATATCGATGTTGTAGAAGCCGGCATGCAGCTCTTCCTCGATCAGCGCGCGCAACGCCTTGAGCTCGGCGCCCTCATCGGCCGCGTATTTCTTTGCGTTGACCTGCACGTGATCGCCTTGAATGAACAGCGGCCCCGTGAATCCCTCGCGCAGCGCCGCGGCCGTCATCACCGCGACGTACTCGGCGGGGCGCTGGTCGGTGTACGCGATCTCGCTGCGGGCGATCTCGCAGATGATCGCGCCCGCATCGAGCCGCTGCGCCGCACGGAAGATCGCGCGCCCCGAGTCGTAGGAGAGAATCCGGACGTTCATCGCGGGAGTCGTGAACGGCGGCACTTCGCCGCGGCCGCGCGCCAGGTACAGCTCGTGAATCGAGGCGGGCCGGACGCCGGCGCGCTGCCCGATTTCCCAGATCAACCACCGCGCCTGGGCCTTTTCGTCTTCGTTCCCGAACACCGCCTGACGCACCAACTCGTCCATTTTGGCGCTTTGCCGGGCGGCGGGGTTGTCAAATTCTTTGAGCATGAGCCTCCTCGCGGCGGAATTTATGCCCCGGGTAGGTCGATAACCAGCCCGTCGAACGCTGGCGCGATCCCCGGAGGCAGCTTCGCCGCCAGCGCGGCGTGGGTGAATTCGTGCGTGAGATGCGTGAAGAAGGTGCGGCGCGCACCCACGCGCTGCGCCGCTGCGACTGCCTCGGGAATGGATAGATGCAGCGGATGCGGCCGCGACAGTAGCGCGTTGAGTACTAAAACCTCGAGACCCTCCAGGGCCTCCATCACACTGTCCGAGATCGCTTTCACGTCGGTCAGATACGCCACCGCACCCACGCGATACCCGAAGACCTGGTGGTCCCCGTGCGGCAGTGCGAGCGGCAAGACCGGAACGCCGGTGATTGCGGCACTCGTCCCCGGCTCCAGCACGTGCGCCGCGAGCTCCGGTTTGCTCGTTCCGGCCGGCACGACGATCGCTGGATCGAAGATGTACGGAAACCTGGCGACCAGCTCCGCCATCGTGTCGCGCGAGCCGTACGCCGGCAGCATGGCGTTCTGGCGCACCGAGAGCGCGCGCAGATCGTCGATGCCGTGTACGTGGTCGGCGTGCGCGTGCGTGAACAGCACGGCGTCCAGGTGATCGACGCCGGCCGCGACGAGCTGCAACCGCAGCTCCGGTGGCGTATCAATCAGGAGCCGTTTGCCTCGGGTCTCGATCAGTGCGGCGGTGCGGGTGCGCCGGTCGCGGGGGTCAGCGGATGTACAGGTGGGACAGCGGCAGCCGATCTGCGGCACGCCGAACGACGTGCCGGTGCCGAGCAAGATCAACCGCACGTCACACTACCTCGACCTTGATGAGGTTGGTGCTGCCGGAGACATCCCAGGGGACGCCCGCCGTCATCACGATGCAATCGCCGGGCCTGGCGTACTGGCGTTTGAGAATGAGGTCGCGCACGACGGTCAGCATGGCATCATAGCCCGGCACGTGATCGACGAGGATCGGGATCACGCCCCACACCAAGGCGAGCTGGTGGTACGTGGTGACCTCGGTGGTCACGGCAAGAATGGGAACGGGTGGACGCAGCGCGGCAACTTTGCGCGCCGTGAACCCGCCTTTCGTGAGCGTCACGATCAACGGCGTCTTGAGCATTCGTGCCACCGCGTGCGTGCCCCAGGCGATCGCGTCTTCCGTCTGTACGCCGTCGCTGACGGTACGCCGCTCTTCGCGATGGCGCACCGGGTGGCGCTCCATTTCGCGGATGATCCGGTCCATGGCGCGCACGGCTTCGACTGGATACTGCCCAACGGCGGTCTCGGCCGAGAGCATCACCGCGTCGGTGCCGTCGAGAATCGCGTTGGCCACGTCGGAGGCTTCGGCGCGCGTGGGCCGGGGATTGTGCACCATCGACTCGAGCATCTGGGTCGCCGTGATCACCGGTTTGCCCTGGTGATTCGCTTCGCTGATAAGCCGCTTCTGCACCAGCGGCACCTGCTCGAACGGCAGCTCGACGCCAAGATCGCCGCGCGCCACCATGACCGCGTCCGACACGGCGACGATCTTGTCGAGGTTGTCGAGGGCCGTCGCCTTCTCGATCTTGGCGACCAGCTTGATCGTACCGGGAACCAGCTTGCGCAGCTCCTCCATGTCTTCCGGTCGCCGGACGAATGACAACGCCAGGTAGTCCACGCCGATCTTCACGGCGTCCTGGACGTCTTCGCGGTCCTTCTCGGTGAGCGCGGGGGCGGAGACCTGCACGCCGGGGAGGTTCATTCCCTTGTAGGCCGTCAACGTGCCGCCGTCGACCACGCGGCCCCGAACGCGGGGGGCATCCACGCCGGTGACTTCGACCGAGAGCAGCCCGTCGTTCAGCAGGATGCGCGAGCCGACGCGCGCGTCCTTGGCGAGACCGTCGTACGTCGTGGGCAGCTCGTCGCCGCGGGCGAGCTCTTCAGGGGCGAAGACCACCGGCTGACCGGGCGTCAGCTCGCGCGGCGCGGGCAGATCCCCGACCCGAATGCGCGGGCCCTGGAGGTCGAGCAGCACGGCGACCGGCAGATCGGCGCTCTCCGCGACTCGCCGCGCCGTGGCAATCCACTCGGCGCGCATCTCGGGGGTGCCGTGCGAGGCATTGACGCGCAGGACGTTGGCACCGGCCTGGAGCAGTGCACCGAGCATCGACTCCTTGCCGGTGGCCGGGCCCAGGGTCGCCACGATTTTCGTGCGGCGGATCTGCGGGACGCCGTTCGTACGGTTATCCACAAATGCACGCGAGGTTGGAGATGTGGAAAAGTAGCCAGAGTGGAACAGCGAATCTCTGCCGCCCGGGAAGCGACAGTGCCTTCAGCTGCGTCGCATTGAATCCGTTGAATTGACTACGTCTAACGAAGGTCGTTGAAGTGGTACGTGAAGCGACAGCGGGCTGGTGGCTGAGGGCCGACCGCTGCATAAAGATTCGCACATCTGTATAGGCGCTCAGCGCACGACCTCGAGCGACTTTTGCGCCAGCCGCGCCTTGAGCTCCTGAAGCACGTGAATCGTCCGCGCCATGGCCGACGCCGGCATGCCCTCGATCGTGCGGGCCGCCAGTCGCCGCTCGAGCTGTCCCACGCGCAGCAGCACCTCGAGGCCGTGGCGGGTGAGGGTAACGCGCACGCCGCGGTCGTCGTCGGGGTCGGTCGTCGTCTCGACGAAGCCCTTCGCCTCGAGTCGCTGGATGAACGTCGTGGCCGCCGCGCGCGACACGCCCAACTCGCTGGCGACATCGCTGGGCCGCGCGCCATCGGGGCCGCCGAGATCCACCGCCGCCATCACCGCATGGGCCCGCTGGGACAGGCCGAAGCTCTTGTAGGCCCGGTTGCCGGCGCGCTCGATGGCTTGGTAGGTGGCTGCGACGGCGTCGGTGAGTTGCAGTGCCAGCTCCGAGCGGTCGCTCATGTAGTTAACATGTTGATAGTTAATATACTAAACAGATATCAGCGCCGCAATACCGGGCTGTTCAGCAGGTTTCCGACCAGTCGACCTTCGACTCCCGCTTGCAGCGCACGCATTTCATGGTGTCGGGCTTGCCGCCGAAATCCTGCCGTTCCTGGCACTGGGGACACACGGCGTAGGTGGTGGTGACCTCCTCCCCTTCCCTGCCGCCGAGGGTAGGGCGGAGCACTCCGGTGCGGATGACGATGCTCCAATGGTCGGGGGGCGTGTCGCGGACGGCGACGTCGATGCGGCTGAGGCGGACCGGCTTGTTGCGCACTTCGATGACGATTTTCCCGTCTGCAGTTTCGTCGACGATGGGATACCACGCGCCACGACGCAGCACGTCGGCGACGTTGTCGAGGCATCGGGCCCAGCCCCGGGGAGGGACCATGAGGGGGCCCAATGTAGCACTTCCCGCTAGATTCCGTTATGCGCACGATCGGTACAGTCACTCGACTGCAGATTCAACGCGGCTCACTCAAACGCGGCGAGAAACCAACGCGCCTCTACGATCCCGCTCCGTTGCTGTGTGTCGCCGCACTGAACGTCACGCCCGACGGCGCGCTGGGCGCGAGCCCCGACGGTGGCGACGCCTGGATCGTGGACGTGCACCACCGCGGCCATCCCGACACCAAGAACGAGGACGGACAGCACGGAATCTCTCTCGGGTTCACGTCGCATTACGACGCGATGCGAGCACACTTCGGCGATCGGGTGCAGGTGGGATGCGCCGGTGAAAACATCATCGCGACCAGCGATCGGCGATTCAGCTACGAGGATCTCGCCAGCGGCGTCGCCATCCTGTCACCGGACGGCCGCGAACGGGTGCGACTGAAGGTGCTGCAAGTGGCGCACCCCTGCCGGCCATTCACGGGATGGGCACTAGGAAAACAAGTCGAGCCTGAAGAGCTGAAAAAGCATCTCCAGTTTCTGGACAACGGCATGCGGGGCTTCTACTGCGTAGGTGAGGGGGCCGGAACGGTCTCCCTGGGGGACCAAGTCGCACTGCTTTAGGACATGCAACAACTAGGCAACGCAGGTCCGCGTTTTCGTTTTTTAGGAGAGCTCGTCCCATGCCATCGCCGCCGCCTTATGACAGCGATCGCATGTCATCTCATTCGTCCGGGCCTCAATCCCCTGGCGATGTCGACACGCCGGGCAGACCGCGTAGGTCAGTGGGAAGATCCGCCCGAGTCGCTCGATGACCCGCGGCTCGCAGCGGACGATCGTCCACCGCTCCGGCGGATGATAGCGAATCTCGAGGAAGCGACGGTCGACCGGTACGTTGTGCCGGTTGACGTCGAGCACCACGATGTTGCTGGAGGAGATGCGAACGACGGGATACCATGCGCCACGCCGCAGCGTGTGCGCGCCGGCAGGGCCGACGCGCGCCCAACCCTTCACCTGCAGACGCGTGGGGGTGACCATCCGGTTGCCACTTTCCATGACCTGAAGACTACCCTGCTACGCAAGGGCCCGTCGTGACTGGAGTCACAGGGCCGTCGGTCGCCTCGGTTTCACCCGCATTCCGAAAAGCCGCAAACGTGACATTTCGCACATCCCTCGATGAACGCGAGCTGCGATCCACAGTCGGGGCAGGCGCCGATGAAGTCCTGATCGGGGCCGCGGGCCGCTCGCAAGGCCGCATCCCCCGCAGGGCCCCGGACGACCTCCGTCGGGGCGGGCGCGGGGGATCTCGAGCTGTCGAGGAGATCCTGCTGTACCCCCTGCTTGTCCTGCATCCACTTCTCGATTGCGATGCCGATCGCGTCCGGCACCGACATGACTTTGTTCGGGCCGAGGCCGACCGCGCGGTCCGACGAGATGCCGCGGAGCTGTCGGTAAATCTCCGGGAGCGGCACGCCGGAGCGCAGCGCGAGCGAAATCAGCCGGCCGACCGCTTCGACGTCCGCCATGAGCGCGCCGCCGGCCTTGCCGAGCGACATGAACACTTCGAACGGCTGGCCCTTGTCGTCTTCGGTGATGGTCACGTACATCGTGCCGAGCGGTGACTCGACGCGGCGGGTCGAGCCCTTGAGCAGATCCGGACGCGAGCGCTTGGCGCGGCGCTGCAGATTTTCGGCCTCGACGTCGTGGAGCCGCTCCTTCGTGAGATGGAGCTCGGTCTCGAGCTCGGCAATACGGCTGAGGGCTTCGACCGGCGCGGCCGCCTCCTGCACCTTCTTGGCCGTCGAGCCGGTGGACAGCACCTGGTTCTCGCGCGCGCCGTCGCGGTACACCGTCACGCCTTTGCAGCCGAGCTGGTAAGCGTAGCGGTAGATCTGTTCGACGTACTCCTCGCTGGCGTCGTTCGCAAAGTTGCAGGTCTTGGAGATCGCCGAGTCGGTGAAGTCCTGGAACGCGGCCTGCATCTGGATGTGCCACTCCGGCGTCACGTCGTGCGCCGTCGCAAACACGCGCTGCCACTTCGCCGGCACGGCCTCGAAGTGAATGTGGCCTGCCTCCGCGATCTGCTTCATCAGGTCGTCGGAGTGCCACCCCTCGCGCTTCGCGATCGCCACGAAGTCTTCGTTGACGTCGGGCATCAGCACGCCGGCCTGATTGCGCATGAACGCGACGGCGAACAGCGGCTCGATCCCCGACGAGCAGCCGGCGATGATCGAGATCGTGCCGGTGGGCGCCACCGTGGTGAGGTTACAGTTGCGCAGCCGCCGCAGGGGGCGGATGCGCTCGCCCTGGGCGTTGCGCGCACAGGTGGCGTCCGGACCCCAGATCGACCGCTCCCACTCGGCGAACGTGCCGCGGTGCTCGGCCAGCTTCTCGGACGCCACCTTCGACTCTTCGTCGATGAACTCCATCAGCTTGCGGCCGAGCGCGACGCCGGCATCGGAGTTGTACCCGATGCCGAGCCGCACGAGCAGATCGGCCCAGCCCATGATGCCGAGGCCGATGCGCCGAATGCGCTTCGCCAGGTCGTCGATCTCCGCGAGCGGGTACTTGTTCGCGTCGATGACGTTGTCGAGGAAATGGGTGCAGAGGTGCACCGCCGTGCGCAGGCCGTCCCAGTCCACATCGCCGTTCTTGACGAACAGGCCGACGTTGATCGAGCCCAGGTTGCAGACGTCATACGGGAGCAGCGGCTGCTCGCCGCAGGGGTTCGTGGCCTCGTAGCTGCCAAGGTGCGGGACCGGGTTGTAATGGTTGGCACGATCGATATAGAAGACGCCCGGCTCGCCGGTCTTCCAGGCACCGTGCACGATCTGCTTGAACACGTCGCGGGCGTCGAGCTGGCCGACCACCTTCCCGCTGCGCGGGTGGATCAGGTCATAGGACTTGCCCGCCTCGAGCGCGAGCATGAAGGCATCCGTGACCGCCACCGAAATGTTGAAGTTCGTGACCTGCGTGAGGTCATCCTTGCAGTGGATAAAGTCGAGAATGTCGGGATGATCCACACGCAGAATGCCCATGTTGGCGCCACGCCGCGTGCCACCCTGCTTCACCACGTCCGTCGAGGCGTCGTACAGCTTCATGAACGACACTGGCCCGGAGGCGACGCCCATGGTCGAGCGCACGACGTCGTTCTTGGGGCGCAGGCGGGAGAACGAGAACCCGGTCCCACCGCCCGACTGATGTACCAGCGCCATCGCCCGGAGCGTGTCGTAGATGCCTGAGCGGCCGTTCGAGAGAGCGTCTTCCACCGGGAGCACGAAGCACGCCGAGAGCTGGCCGAGGGGACGGCCCGCGTTCATCAGGGTGGGAGAATTGGGCATCCACACCCGGCTCGCCATGAGCTCAAAGAACGTCTCCGCCAAGCTCTCGATCGCCCGGTCCGAGGCGCCATAGGTCCGATCCGGAGCCGCAACGGTCCGCGCCACCCGCCAGAACAGGTCCTCAGGACGCTCCACGGGCTTGCCCTGGTCGTCCTTCACGAGATACCGGCGCTCGAGTACCGTGAGCGCGTTGGCGTTCAGGTCCAGACGATGACGGGAATCAGATGCGGTCATGCGAATCTCATGGCGGATCGAGTTGAATTCAGGAAGTTAACAGGACGTGGAGGCCCAAGGTAGGCGCGCGAGTAGTGCCGGGCAAGACTGAAGACTAACGTTGGCGCGGCTCATACTCCGAGTATCAACATCACAAACTTGTTCTCTGGACGGGGAACTTCCCGCGGCGGTGTCGCTCAGCCTCCGCGACGTAGTGCTCCCACGTCCCGCGAATGCGCGCACGGAGACCGTCATCCACCTGACGCACCACACGCGCGGGCACTCCCATGACCAGCGAGCCGGGAGGCACCTGCGTCCCTTCCGGCACCACGGCGCCCGCCGCGATCACACTTCCCGTGCCCACACGCACGTCGTTGAGCAGAATGCTCCCCATTCCGATCAGGCAGTCGTCTTCCACCACGCAGGCGTGGAGAATCACGCGATGCCCCACGCCCACCCGCGCACCGATCAGCGCCGGCTTCCCCTCGTCCACGTGCACGATCGTGGCATCCTGGAGGTTGGTGGCTTCGCCGATCACGATGGGCGCCATGTCGCCACGCAGCACGGCCTGATACCAGACGCTCGAGCGCGGCCCCAGCGTCACGTCGCCGAGCACGACTGCACCCGGTGCGATAAACGCGGTAGGATGGATTTTGGGCGTGTGGATTACTGTCGTACCGGCTGGAACGGCCACTGGACCCACGCTTCAGTCGGCTCACCATTCTTCTGAGCCGGATTCCAGCGCAGGTTCCTCGCCATGTCGAGCGCTTCGTTGTTGAAAGTCTCGACGTTAGAGGGGACGAACACGCGCGCCTCCATCGTCGTGCCGTTGCGCGACACGCGGATGAGCAGAATCGCCTGGCGTGGGAACACCGCTGCGTCCTGAGCCACAGGAATGACCGTGGTGGACAGCGGTAAGGGGCGGGTATCGAAGCACAGGTTGTCCTGGTTGTAGGCCGGCCCGAACCGGTCACAGGGGCCCCCCTCGTCCTCGCTGGTCTGCATGTCCAGCCGCACGTTGTAGATCTCGCCCGGCGTGATGATGACCTGACGCTCGTAGGTCTGGTATCCCGCGGCCCGCACCGTCAAACGATGAACGCCGGGGGTGAGGTCGAGCTCGGTCCCGCGCACCGGCTGCCCTTCGATGCTGATGCGCGCACCCGTCGGTACGTTCTGGAGCACCAACCGACCCGGTGTCCCCGGGGCGGGCGCGGGGGGCGGGGGGGGCGGGGGGGGCGGGGG
>Ga0209761_1003552_pt1 | contig 10300 bp, 10 predicted proteins | sample GraSoi013_1_40cm_4_FD_185818 | JGI IMG/M metagenome (GOLD analysis project Ga0209761, IMG submission 185818) | Grasslands soil microbial communities from the Angelo Coastal Reserve, California, USA - Sample 09_25_2013_1_40cm (SPAdes) (version 2) | ecosystem: Environmental > Terrestrial > Soil >... | reverse complement strand
CACCATCTCCGGAGGCGACTGGCTGTGCGACCAGGATGCGGTCGAGGCTTTCGCGAAAGAGGCTCCGCAAGAATTATTGCAGTTAGAACGCTGGGGCTGTCCCTGGAGCCGGGAGCCGGACGGGCACATTGCGGTGCGCGCCTTTGGCGGAATGAAAAAGAGGCGTACGTGGTTTGCCGCCGATAAGACCGGTTTCCACATGCTGCACACGCTGTTTCAGACCACCCTGAAATACGAGCCAATCACTCGCTACGACGAATGGTTTGTCACCAAGCTGCTAGTCGATGACGGGCGTGTGCAGGGCGTGGTCGCCATCGAGTTGATGTCAGGGAAGATTCAGGCGATCACCGCCAAGGCGGTCATTCTATGTACCGGTGGCTGCGGCCGCGTTTTCCCCTTCACCACCAACGCCAACATCAAGAATGGCGACGGCATGGCGCTGGCTTATCGCGCCGGGGCTCCTCTGAAGGACATGGAATTCGTGCAATACCATCCTACCGGCCTTCCTTTCACCGGCATTCTCATCACTGAGGCAGCGCGTTCTGAGGGCGGTTACATGCTGAACAAGGATGGCTACCGCTACCTGCAGGATTACAACTTGGGCAAGCCGCAGCCAAAGCCGGTGCTGCGCTCGATGGAGCTGGGACCCCGCGATCGCCTGTCGCAAGCTTTCGTGAAGGAGGATGAGAAGGGACGCACCATCCAGACCCCTTACGGTTCGATTGTCCATCTCGATTTGCGGCACTTGGGAGAGAAGGTCATTAACACCAAGCTGCCGTTCGTGCGCGAGCTCTGCCTGAAATACCAGAACATTGATCCCGTCAAGGAGCTGATCCCGGTTCGGCCAGTCGTGCACTACATGATGGGTGGAGTGAGCACCGACATCAACGGCGCCACGCCGCTCGCCGGCCAGTATGCAGCAGGGGAAGTGGCATGCGTGAGCATCAACGGAGCGAACCGCCTGGGTTCGAACTCTTTGCCGGAGTGCCTCGTGTTCGGCGCACGCGCTGGCGAGGCGGCCGCCTTGTTTGCCGCCGAGCAGAACGCGCCCGATGGAAACGTCCTGGCGCAAGCAAGTGATGAACAGAGGAGATTGGAAACGCAATTCCTCCGCAAGACGGGTGGTCGGGAGCGCATCTCGACTATCCGCGAGGAGATGCAGACGACGGTCGAGAAAAGCGCGGGAATCTATCGCGAGGGATCGTCACTGAAGGAAGCGACCAACAAGCTGCGGGAGTTGCAGGAGCGCTACCACGACATCAATCTGGACGACCGCAGCCGCACCTTCAACACCGAGCTGGAGGCGGCGCTGGAACTCGGGTTCATGCTGGATGTGGCGGAATCGATTGTGCAGTCCGCCCTGCATCGGACCGAGTCCCGCGGGGCCCACCAGCGCACCGATTTTCCAGCAAGGGACGACAATAAATTCCTTGCCCATTCTCTCATCTGCCGGAACGCGGACGGTTCATCGCGAGTGGAGTATGTGCCGGTGAAGATCACGCGCTGGGCGCCGGGAGAGCGAGTGTACGGCGAGCAGCCACAAGAGAAACACGAGCAACCGCAAGCAATATCAGCAGAGCGAGCCAGTTGAACATGGTGGACAAAATCATCCTTGAGATCACGCGTTACTCTCCGGAGCAGGACGTTGAGCCTCGCTTCGAGAGCTATGAGGTGCCTGTCTACAAGGAATGGGTCGTACTTGATGCGCTGAACTACATCAAGGATAAAGTGGATGGTTCGCTGACCTACCGCTGGTCGTGCCGCATGGGCATTTGCGGCAGTTGCGGAATGATGGTAAACGGCGAGCCCAAGTTGACTTGCGCCACATTTCTGTCCGCCTACGCGCGCAACGGAAACAAAGTCCGCGTGGAGCCCTTGCGCTATTTCCCGGTGGTGCGGGATCTGGTTACGGAACTGAGTGATTTCCTCGTCAAGCTGAGAAATGTGAAGCCATGGCTCATCCGCAAAGACGAGCCACCACTCAGCCAGGGCGAATTTCTGCAGACCCCAGAGCAGTTGGAGCGGTACAAGCAGTTCAGCATGTGCATCAACTGCACACTTTGCTACGCCGCCTGTCCCGTAGTGGGGCTGGACCCGGTGTTTGTGGGCCCGGCGGCCATCGCGCTGGCGCAGCGCTATAACATGGACTCCCGCGATCAAGGTGCGGACGAGCGCATGGCGGTGCTCGCTCATCCGGAAGGAGTCTGGGGATGCACCTTCGTCGGAGAATGCACCCGGGTCTGTCCCAAGCATGTGGACCCGGCCGGTGCGATCCAGCAGTACAAGCTGATGGCCGTACTCGATTGGGTTAAATCTTTTGTCATGCCGAGAGGCCACAAGAGCAAGGATGTCCGCAGTGAGTCAGGAAACGATTAAGACGACCGCGGTCTACACGGAATTCCATCCGCGATGGTATCGGGAGCGGGTGTCGGTGTACTGGTGGCTGGGACAGTGGCAGTATTTAAAGTTCATTCTGCGCGAGCTGAGCAGTGTGCCCGTCGCCATCTTCGTGGTCATCACCCTGTTCCAACTGCGCGCCTTGCTTAGTGGTCCCGCGGCTTACGCGCGCTTCGAGCATTGGTTGCGGACACCCGGGGCCATTGTGCTCAACGTAATCAGCTTCTTTTTCGTTCTGCTTCACAGCATCACATGGTTCAATCTGGCGCCGCGGGCAATCGCCATACGAATGCGTGGGAAACGACTGCCTGATTTACTGGTTGCCGCACCAAACTACGCGCTGTGGCTGGTCGTATCGGTTGTGGTGGCCTGGTTCATTTTGAGGTGACCGTTTTGAGGTAACGATGAAGAGACAGTCCAACGAGGCTTTCTTCTGGATGCTGTTCAGCGCCGGAGGCGTGGTAGCGGCGCTGCTCATTCCCGTGCACCTTTTTCTCTTTGGGTTGGCGTTTCCCTTGGGCTGGATCCAGCCGCCCACCTACGAGAATCTCCTGGCTCTCGTTCGGCTGCCATTGACGCGGATCTATTTATTTGTGCTGTGCTCGCTTCCGTTGTTCCATTGGGCACACCGCTTCCGCTACACACTCTACGACGGGCTGCAGGTGAAGCATTTGAACGAAGTGATCTTTTCTCTGTGTTATGGCGGAGCCGTTGTGGGGACGGTGGTGGCAGGATATCTGCTATGGAACATCGCCTGACCGACAACGCAGGGGACCGTTGGAGCCGGGTCATGCTCTATCCTTTGTCCTTAATGATTGACTCTTAGTTTGGAGGGCCCTGTGGAACACAAGTTGAAGACGATTTCGAAGAACGGCATTGCCGAGGCGATTTCCAAAGCCGAGTTGTACCGGTACTTGAACGAACCGGAAGAGGCCGAATCGATTTGTCACGACATTCTGGCCGTCGAACCGGAACACCAAATGGCGTTACGGCTGCTCGGGCTGGCCATCACGGACCAATTTAACGGGCAATCGACAGACCGCTATGCAGATGCGGGCAGCATGTTTCAGCGCCTTGCGGATCCCTACGAGCGCCTCTACTACACCGGCCTTCTCTCTGAGAGGCGCGCCAAAGCTCAGATGCGTGCCGGACGGCCGCCAAGGATGCTGGCGGGGCTCTTCAAGGAGGCCATGCGCTATTTCGAGGAGGCGGAGAAGATGCGTCCGCCCGAGAACGACGACGCGATGCTGCGCTGGAATCGCTGCGTGCGGCTGCTCGAAACCCTCCCCCCTGGCGAAGGGGAGCAACCAGAAGTGACTTTTGAGGACCACGATAGCCCGCCCATGCACACCCTTCGACGCGCCAGGCCAGCCAGATAAGAAGGCCAACGAAATGGTCTTGGTAACCGTTGCCGGATCGTGAAGCAGGTTGCTTGCCTGCTAGCATTGTGCCTAGAGCTTCTGACGGAACCATGTGACGGTGATGAGCATCTCCAAACGAAAGTTTCTGGTTCGATTATTGATCGGCCTCCTGATGGTGTACGCGTCATTGACGGCGTTCATCTGGTGGGCAATGCGTAAGCCTCCGGAGACTTTCGGGCGGGTTATGGCCGAGATGCCAGGCCCAGTGGTATTCCTGCTTTTTCCTTTCGAAACCCTCTGGACCCATGCACGCGCGGGGCATCTGCAGCTAGGCGATGTAGCCCCGGACTTTTCCCTCATGAAACAAGACAAGAGCGGGAAGGTACAGCTCTCTTCCTTGACTGCTCAGCAGCCGGTCGTGCTGGTATTTGGCAGCTACACTTGACCTCCGTTCCGGCGGGAGGTTCCGGCCCTCAACAAGCTTTACGAGGAATATGGGAATCAGGTGGCTTTCCTGGCGGTCTACATTCTGGAAGCACATCCCAGCGACGTCTGGCAGATGCAGAGCAACATAAAAGAGAAGATTATCTTCGCCAGCCCGAAGGATTATGAAGAGCGCGCGTTCGTTGCCGGGACTTGCGTGCGCAAATTGGGCATCAAGTTTCCCGCTGTGATTGACGGTTTCGACAACACGACCGAGAAAGCCTACACGGGCTGGCCCGATCGCATTTACTTGATCGACGCGAACGGCCGCATCGCCTTCAAGAGTAGGCCGGGGCCGTTCGGGTTTAAACCTGCGGAGCTGAGGGCGGCGCTGGTGCGGACGGTGGGAAGTCAGAACGCGAACCAGCTAGGTTTGCTTTGGCCTGGTGACCGCTCCCTCCGACGCTGACGACACCAGCGCGGCGTACTTTGCGAACACACCCGTGGCGTAGCGCGGTGCGGGCGGCTTCCAGTCTGCCAGGCGCTGATGCAATGCAGCATCGCTGACCTCAATCTCTACGACCCGCTGGTTCACGTCAATGTGAATAGTATCGCCTTCGCGGACGGCAGCAATTGGGCCTCCGAGCGCGGCTTCTGGCGACACGTGGCCCATCATCAAGCCGCGAGTAGCGCCGCTGAAGCGTCCGTCGGTGAGTAGTGCTACGGAATCTCCTAATCCTTCGCCTACGATAGCGGCGGTTACGCCCAGCATCTCGCGCATACCCGGCCCGCCTTTCGGGCCTTCATTGCGGATCACGACGACATCACCCGGCTTAATGCGCTTGGCGGTAACGGCAGTCATCGCATCTTCCTCGGATTCGAATACGCGAGCCGGCCCACGATGACTGAGGCGTTCGTGGCCGCTGATCTTGGCCACACAGCCTTCGGGCGAAAGATTACCGTGCAGGATTACAAGCCCCCCGGTCTTTTTCAGCGGGTGGTCGAGCGGAGCAATGACCTGCTGGCCGGGAGTTTCTGCGGCGGCATGGGCTTCCTCGGCGAAGGTTCGGCCCGTGACGGTAAGGGTGGAGCCATCAGCACATTTCGCGTCGAGCAGACGTTTGGCGATGACTGGAATACCGCCGGCTTTGTCCACGTCCGCCGCCACGAAACGCCCCGAGGGCTTCAGGTCGGCCAGCAAGGGAGTGCGCTCGCTGACTTTCTGGAAGTCGTCAAGGGATAGGGGCACTCCCGACTCGCGCGAGATCGCCAGCAGGTGCAACACAGCATTTGTCGAACCGCCAGTGCATGCGACGCCCGCGATGGCATTGTGAAAGGCTGGGCGAGTAAGGATGTCCTTGGGGCGGATGCCCTTGTTCAGAAGATTGAGCACAACCTCGCCGCAGCGGAAGGCGACTTCGTCCTTGCGCGGTTCCATCGCAGGCACACCATTGAAGCCCATGGGTGAAAGTCCGATCAGCTCCATCACGGTGGACATTGTATTCGCTGTGTACTGGCCGCCGCACGCGCCTGAGCCGGGGCAAGCGACGTTCTCCAGTTCATGCAGCTCCGCGTCGGTCATTTTTCCGGCGGCGTTGGCGCCCACGGCTTCGAATACGTCTTGAATCGTCACGTCTTTTCCGCGATAGCTGCCGGCCGCAATGGTCCCACCGTAAAGCACGAGCCCGGGAATATTCAGCCGCGCTAGCGCCATGGCCGCCGCTGGGATCGTTTTGTCGCAACCCACCACGCACACGACGGCGTCAAACATCTGGCCGCGGCAAACCAGTTCAATGGAGTCGGCAATCACTTCGCGGCTCACCAGCGAGGCGCGCATGCCCTCGGTGCCCATAGTCTCGCCATCGCTGATGGCGATGGTGTTGAACTCCATCGGAGTGCCCCCGGCGGCACGAATGCCCTCTTTGACCTTGGCCGAAAGTCGCCGCAGGTGAAAGTTGCAGGGCATGGTTTCGATCCAGGTGTTGGCGACGCCGATGAGCGGCTTGCTAAGATCGGCGTCGGAGAATCCGATGGCTTTAAACATGGCGCGCGCCGGGGCCCGGTCGCGCCCGTCGGTGATGCCTCGGCTGCGGTGTTTTAGGTCCATGCAGGGAGAGATTATGACAGAGTGGGAGGCATACGAGGAGTTTGTTCTGGAGACTCCGTGCACTCCGCGGCATTCCTCAGCGTACTCTGCGTTTAAGCTTTTAAGCGCAGAGAGCGGCTGAGATCACACGGAGGACGCGGAGAAATGATCTAGGCCATCGCGGCGCGCGCAGAATCGCCCGTGCTCGCCGAAGCAGGCGGATGCGGCACTGCGGCCCAGGCGGCGGTAAGATCCATCATCTCTTTCGATGGTGCGCCGGCGCGAACGTCCACTACATCCACAACTGCGTGCCAATCGCGGTACAGTTGGCCGATTTGTTTCGGATTGACGTCGAGCAGCAGCGTGACCCGGTGCTTGTGCTCCGCGGGTTCGGCCTGGACGTACGGCAAATCGATCCCGCGCCGCGAAACTGCATTCAGGATGCGCATCAACGTGCCTTGCGTATTGCGATAGCGAACGTGAAAGACGTGCATGTTGGTTCTCCCTCTAATCAGTCATCAGTAATCGCTCTCAGCCGCCTTAGCTGGCGCCTGACGACCGATGACTGACGAGTGACGACTGACGACTGACGACTGTCATTCCTCTTCCAGCAACATCTCCGACAACGAGGCACCCGCAGGCACCATGGGGAAGACGTTGGCCTCCGGATGAGTGTCAAAGACAAGCAGCTCTGGCTCGGGCGACTGCAGGAAACGCTCCAGAACATCTGCCGTTGCCGCTGCGATCGGAAATTCTCGCATGACGTCTTCGCCCAGGTGCTGTCCGCAAATCTTGTAGGCCTTCGCGATCTCGACGAAATCCGGGTTGTCGCTTAGGTCGGTTTCGGCGTAGTTGCGCTGATAGAAGAGCTGCTGCCACTGTCGAACCATACCGAGATACTTGTTGTCCACGATGACCATCTTGATGGGCAGGCCGAGGCGGCGTACTGTGGCCAGTTCCTGGATGTTCATCTGGAAGCCGCCGTCGCCCGAGACGCAGAGCACGGTGGTATCTGGCTTGGCCAGTTGGACTCCAATGGCCCCTGGCAAAGCGAAACCCATTGCGCCCAGTCCGCCAGAGGTGATGAATCCACGCGGGCAAGACGAGCGGTAACGCTGCGCTGCCCACATCTGGTGCTGGCCAACGTCGGCCAGGATCACGCTGTTCTTTGGCAACCGGCCGAAGAGCTCGTCCAGAAAACGAATCGTCGGCTGTGCCAGGCCTCTGGGGTCAAGTTCGGCGCGTTCCGGTCCGCAAGCGACCGCGCGCCAGCCACCCCAGTCGGGCAAAGAGACATGGCGCAGCGCGCCGTGACACGCCGGAATCGTCTCGGCCAGGTCGCCGATGACAGGCAGCTCACATGGACGAACACGGTCAAGTTGTGCAGGATCAATTTCGAAGTGCACGATGCGGGCGTGCGGCGCAAAACGAGCGGGATCGCCGGTCACGCGATCATCCAGCCTTGCGCCGAATACCAGGAGCAGGTCTGTCTCGTGCAGCGCCATATTCGCGGCCCGAGTGCCATGCATCCCGACCATGCCGAGGTAGTATGGCGCATCGGACGGAACAGCGCCGAGCCCATGCACGGTTGCGAATGTCGGAATCTGAAGATGATCGAGCAAACGGCGCAAATCAGGGACTGCGCCGGAAAGTTTGGCTCCCGCACCGACCAACGCCACCGGCTTCTTGGCCTGCTCCAGCAGTGCGATCAGCGTTTCGCCGAATGTCGATTCGCCGTGAACGTCCGCGGGCGTGGGATGTGGCGTGAATTTCAGCGGACCGGCAAATTCCATCTTTGCCTTGAGAATGTCCGTGGGAATATCCAGCATGACCGGGCCTGGGCGGCCGCTGCGCGCCCAGTGAAATCCCTCTGCAATGACGGCGGGAATTTCTTCGATGGTGCGAACCAGTCGACTCCATTTCGTCAGTGACAAAGTCAGGCCGAAAACGTCGGTTTCCTGGAAGGCGTCCGTGCCGATCAGAGGACTGCGCACCTGTCCCGTGATGCAGACCAAAGGAACGGAGTCCATCTTGGCGTCCGCAATGCCGGTGACCAAGTTCGTGGCGCCTGGGCCGCTGGTGGCCATAGCCACGCCCACCTTCCCAGTGACGCGCGCATATCCCTCGGCGGCAAACACAGCGCCCTGCTCGTGCCGGGTGAGGATGTGCCGGACCCCGCTGCCATCAAGCGCGTCATAGAGCGGCATGATGGCGCCGCCGGGATATCCGAAGACCAAATCCACGCCCTCGGCCCGCAGGCACTGCAGAACGATGTCGGCTCCTCTAAGCATTCACGACCTGCGCCTGGGGCTTCTGCGCGGCCCCGGGCTTCTTCACATCCTTTTGCAGCCACGACATCATGCCGCGCAACTGGGCGCCCACTGCTTCGATCGGGTGCTGCTTCTCTTTCTCACGCAAAGCGGCGAAATTGCGTCCGCCGTTCTTGTTCTCCTCGACCCACTCCTTGGCAAAAGAGCCATCCTGAATTCGCGCCAGAATCTCTTTCATGGCGGCGCGGGTGGTGTCCCCCACGACCTTTTCACCACGTGTTAGGTCGCCGTACTCAGCGGTGTTGGAAATGGAGTAGCGCATACGGCCCAGCCCGCCCTCGTAGATCAGGTCGACAATCAGCTTCACCTCGTGCAGGCACTCGAAATAGGCGACCTCGGGCTGATAGCCGGCCTCGACCAGAGTTTCGAATCCTTTCTTGATGAGGGACGTCAACCCGCCGCAGAGCACGGCCTGTTCGCCGAAAAGATCACTCTCGGTTTCTTCCTTGAAGGTGGTTTGCAGAACCCCGGCGCGGGTCGAACCGATGCCGTGCGCGTAGCACAACGCGTATTCGTGGGCGCGTCCGCTGGCGTCCTGGTGCACGGCGATAAGCGATGGAACACCGCGGCCTTCCGCATATACGCGGCGCAGCAGGTGACCTGGACTTTTGGGCGCAATCATCACTACATCAATCTCTTTCGGCGGGATGATCGTCTTAAAGTGAATGCTGAAGCCATGGGAGACCCCGAGAATCTTGCCGGGATGTAGAAATGGCTTGATTGCCGACTCGTACACCTGGGCCTGAGTCTCGTCTGGCGTGAGGATCTGGATCCAGTCAGCGCGCTTCGCGGCTTCGGCGGGCGGCACGACCGCCATCCCGTCAGCCTTCGCTTGCTGTGCGCTAGGCCGCTCGGGATCGAGCCCCACAATCACTTGGTAGCCGCTATCGCGCAGATTCTGGGCCTGGGCATGGCCCTGGCTTCCGTAACCGAGGATGGCGATGGTCTTGCCGTTGAGGGCGGCGGGGTTGGCATCATGCTCGTAGAAAACGGTGGCCACGGCTGTCTCCTATATGGAGCAGGGGACCTAAGTCCCCTGTTCACTTTGGCTTATCTCACGTAAAGGACTGTGACCGCGGCCTCTTTCCGTTTGGGAGACCGACCGGTCGGTCAATTACGCAATCCTAGCGAGCGCCGCCACACGCTGTCAAGGTCAAAATTGGGCTCGCGGTTGGCATTCCCGTTTCGGACTGTATATGCTGTCCGCGAATGGCTCGTGAGACCGCGGTCGACTCCCGCCAGGAGATCTTGCGCACTGCCGCTCGCCTCTTCCAGCAGCAGGGCTACGACGCGACTTCCATGAACGACGTGGCCGCTGCGCTCAAGCTGAGCAAGGGCGGCCTCTACCACCATTTCCAGAGCAAAGACGAGATCCTGTTCGATTTGATGGATCACGCCATGGACATCACCCAGGAGCGGGTGATCAATCCGGTGCGTGACATCGCCGACCCGGAAGAACGCTTGCGCATGCTGATCCGCCTGCATATTGAAGTCGTCCTCAGCGTGCGTGACCGCGAGATCACGGTGATGCTGCACGAGAACCATCCGTTGTCGCCTTCGCTGCGACGCCGCATCAACACGCGCAAGAAAGACTATGTACATTTCGTGGAGAACCTGATCGCCGAGGTGCAGCGCGCGCGGCAGTCCAAGGGAATAGTCAGCCCGCGGGCAGCGGCCTTCGCTCTGCTGGGCATGATCAACTG
>Ga0209761_1003549_pt1 | contig 10308 bp, 15 predicted proteins | sample GraSoi013_1_40cm_4_FD_185818 | JGI IMG/M metagenome (GOLD analysis project Ga0209761, IMG submission 185818) | Grasslands soil microbial communities from the Angelo Coastal Reserve, California, USA - Sample 09_25_2013_1_40cm (SPAdes) (version 2) | ecosystem: Environmental > Terrestrial > Soil >... | reverse complement strand
CGCCGCTGGCCAGCGCGTACGCGGTCGACCCGCTGGCCGTCGCAACGATGGCACCGTCCGCGTCGATCACGCCCACGCGCTGCCCGCCTACGTCGATCTCGAGGCGAAGGATGTTCGTCTCGCCCGAATGGTCCACCACGACCTCGTTCAGGCCGATCTCCTGGATCAAGGTTCGACCTTTTCGCTGCTGCGTCACCTCGAGCATCGTCCGTTCCTCGATCCGGTATGAACCGTCGAAGAACCGGCCCAAGCCCACGTCCATCTCCTCCGCTTCGATCTCGGTCAGAAACCCAAGATGGCCGTGGTTGACGCCCAGGACCGCAATGTCCCGCGGAGCCGCCACCCGCGCGCCTGCCAGGAAAGTCCCGTCGCCGCCCAGCGTGAGAATCAGGTCGGTCTCCTTCAGGAGTTCGGCCACCATCTCCGCTTTGGCGTCGCGCTTCAGCTCGACGCCGTCGACCTGCCGTGCCCTCATCGCGCGAAACACGCTGTCGACCTCGTGCTGCTCCACGCCAGACCCTCGGATGAGGCAGACCTTCACAACTTCTCCGGCCGCAGTTGGACGAAGATCTCGCGGTTGCCCTCCGCGCCGGTGACCTCGGACGGCGCTTCCGCCTTGACCGCGTATCCGATGGCCCGACAGGACTCTCGGAAGCGAGAGAGGGCGGCGTCGATCGCCTCGGAGCTGCGCACGATGCCTCCCTTCCCCACCTCCGCCCTCCCGACCTCGAACTGGGGCTTGAAGAGGGCGACCACCTCGGCGTCGGGCGCCGCGCGGCGCACGGCGGGAAGGACCTTGTCCAGGCTGATGAACGAAACGTCGATCACCACCAGGGTCACCGGTTCGGGAAACGATTTGAGGTCGCGGGCGTTGACGCGCTCGATCACGACGACGTGCGGGTCCTGCCGCAGCCGCCAGTGCAGCAGGCCGCGACCCACATCGACCGCGTAAACCTTCGCGGCTCCTCGGCGCAGCAGTACGTCAGTGAAGCCTCCGGTCGACGCCCCGATATCGGCGCAGATCCGATCTCGTGGGTCGACACCGAAGCGATCGAGCGCAGGCGCGAGCTTGAGAGCGCCGCGGCTGGCGTAACCCGGTTCGGAGTCGACGGCGATCGCCGCGTCCTCGCTCACCGTGCGGTCGGGGCTGCGCACAGTCTCGCCCGCGACGCGAACCTTGCCCGCCAGGATGAGCGCCTGCGCTCGCTGCCGTGACTCAGCGAGCCCGCTCTTCGTCACCAACACGTCGAGCCGAGGCATCAGTGGACAGGTCCGGCCGGCATGCGCCTGTCCACCATGGTCAGAGGATGAGCCCGACGCCAAGACCGATCACGGCGCCGACCAGCACCTCGAACGGCGTGTGCCCCAGGAGCTCACGCAGGTGCGCCTCCTGCACGCCCCGCATGTGCACCAGGTCCTCGACGAGGCGATTCAGGACCTCGGCCTGGCGCCCCGCAGCGCGGCGCAGGCCGGCCGCGTCGTACATCACCACGAACGTGAAGATAAGGGCGATCGCGAACGGAGCGGATCCGAGCCCCGAATATTTACCGACCGCGGTGGTGAGGGCCATCACGATCGCGCTGTGGCTGCTGGGCATACCGCCCGTCTCGGCGAGGACCCTGAGGTTGAGCCGCCGCTCACGAAAGGAGGTGAGCAGGAGCTTGGCCGCCTGGGCGATCGTCCAGGCCACCAGGGGCGCGAGGAGGAACTTCACTCGGCCAGCAATCCAGCGGTTTGCTCAGCGCGCGCTTTCAAATTGGCCAGGCGCGACTGGGCGTCGGCCAGCAGCCGGACCGCTCGTTGGTGCGCCGCGACCAGCTCCTCCAGGGGCGACGTCCCCTCCGCCAGCTTGCCCATCGTGGCTTCGAGCTCGGCGAGAAGATCGTCGAGCTCCCGGACTTGACTCAAGTCGCCGTTGCGGCCACCCGGCCCAGGATCCCGTTGACGAACCTGCCGGATTCGTCGCCCGAGAAGGTCTTGGCCAGCTCGATGGATTCATTGATCGCCGCCTTGGTCGGCACCTTGCGGTCGATGGCGATCTCATAGACCGCGATTCGCAGGATGCTGCGGTCGACCTTCGTCATCTGGTCGAGCTTCCAGTGCTCCGACGCCTCGCTCATGATCGCGTCGAGCCGGTCGCGATTGTCGATGACCCCGTCCACGAGCTGGCGCGCAAAATTCGTGACGTCTTCGCCCGCGCCGTTCTCGGACGCGTGGTAGAGCAGCACCTCCTCCGGATCGTCTTCGGTGCCTTCGAGCTGGAAGAGAACCTTGAGCGCCAGCTCCCTGGCCTGGTGGCGCTTGCCCAACGCCGCTCGCTAGCTGGCGAAGGCGACGCTCGACACGAAGACGTTCACCTCACCGACCTCCAGGCCAAGCATTCGCTCCGTCGCTTCGACGACGTTGGCCTGCACCGCCGCGGCCGCGTCCGCGAGCTTGGCCTCCGAGTCGACGGTGATGAACACCTCGAGATGGATCGAACGATCGCCCTCGATGTGCACACGGACGCCGCGATGCGCCGCCTGGCGTCGAACAAAATCGCCGAAATGACGTGCCGCGGCCTCGTCCATACCCTCCACACCTTCGACTTCGCATGCGGCCAAGGCTGCGATGCTCGCGATCACCTCGTTGGCCACACGGACCGCTCCCAGGGAACCGTTCTCACTCATAACCGACTGATCCTACGCCTCAGAGTTGCGCGTGGCGGGGCGTGAACCGGTTTAGGGCCCAGCCTCAGGCGCGCTCCACGTAGGACTGGTCGCGAGTGTCCACCCGGATCACGTCGCCCGACTGGATGAACAACGGCACCTGGATTGTGGTCCCCGTCTCGAGCTTCGCGGGCTTGGTCGCGCCCGAAACGGTGTCGCCCTTGAATCCGGGATCGGTCGAGACGACCTTCAGGTCGACGTTGATCGGCAGCTCGACCCCGATCAGGCGGTCCTGGTATCGCTGGAGGAAGACCGTGCTCCCTTCCTTCAAGAGGGGAAGCACGGACTCCAGCATGTCCTCGTCCACGGCCACCTGGTCGTACGTCTTGGTGTCCATGAAGTAGTGATGCGTTCCGTCGGAGTAGCTGTAGGTCGCCTCCTGGCTGTCGATGCGGACCGGTCGGTATTTGTCTCCGCTTCGGAAGCTCTGCTCGAAGTTCGAGCCGGTCAGCACGTTGCGCAGCTTGGCTTTGATCACGGCGCCGGCGCGCGCGAGCTTGATGTGCTCGACGGTGACCACGGACAGCAGCTGCCCGTCCATCTCGAACATCGTCCCGGGGCGAAAATCATTCGTTGAAATCATTCTTGTTTCGCGAGAAACTCCAGTGCCAGTTCATATCCCGCAAATCCCAGTCCCGTAATCACGCCCCGCGCGGCGCGCGCGGTCACGCTTTTGGACCTGAACTCCTCGCGCGCGTGGATGTTGGAGAGGTGGACTTCCACGACGGGCAGCGCGAGCGCCTGCAGACAATCGTAGAGGGCGAGCGAGTAGTGGGACAGCGCGCCCGGGTTGATCACGATGCCGGCGGAGCCGGGCGCTTCCTTTTGCAGGAAGTCGATGATCTCGCCCTCGTGGTTGCTCTGGAAGACAGTGACCTCCAGGCCGAGCTTGCCCGCCTTGTCGCGCACGGTCTGGTTCAGGTCATCCAGCGAGCGGGTGCCGTAGATGTGCGGCTCCCGTTTGCCCAGGAGGTTGAGATTGGGTCCATGGACCACCACCACGCGTTTCATGCCAGCGACCTCGTGACGACGCGGCGAACCACCGGGGCGGGCACGGTGTGCCCAATTTCGGCGTGTCCGATGCGTCGCGGCATGACCCATGCGACCTTGCCACGCCGTGCCTTCTTGTCCAGTGCCATGGCGGCCAGCACTCGTTTGGGGTCGGCATGGGGCGGCTTGTCAGGAAGGCCGAAGGCGTCCAGCAGCTCATCCTGGGAATCGACGGTCCGCTTGCTGCATAGGTCCAGGGCCAGGGCGATGCGCGCGGCGACCCGCAGCCCGAACGCGACAGCGCGGCCGTGGGTGATGCGGAACCCGGTCGCCGCCTCCAGCGCGTGGCCTGCGGTATGGCCGTAGTTGAGAATCGCGCGCGGTCCGCGGTCGCGCTCGTCCTTGGCCACGATCAGCGCCTTGGCGGCGACGCACCGGAAGACCACGCGCTCGAGCATGGCGGTGTCTCGCTCGACCAGGCGGGGACCATTTCGCTGCAGCAGGTCGAAGAGTCCTTTGTCCATGGCGACGGCGTACTTTACAACCTCGGCGAAGGCGTCCCGATAGCTCGGGACCGGAAGCGTCTCGATCGCGGAGAGGTCGGCGATCACGGCCGACGGCTGCCAGAACGCGCCGATCGCGTTTTTCGAGCGCCGGCCGTTGACGCCGGTCTTGCCGCCGATGCTCGAGTCCACCATGGCCAGCAGCGTGGTCGGCACCGCGACCAGCCGGACGCCCCTTTGCCAGATCGCGGCCGCCAGGCCTGCAAGGTCGCCGACCGTGCCCCCGCCCACGGCGATCACGCAGCCTCCGCGATCGATCTGCTGCCGCTCGAGAAACGTCAACACGTCCTCCAGCTGGGTCATGGACTTGGAGCGCTCGCTCGCGGGGATGGCGTGGATGGAAGTCTTGAGGCCGGCCCTCTTGATCGCCTTCGCCACCTTCACCGCGTACGGCCTGACGTTGTGGTCGGTGACGATCGCCGCGCCGGTCGGGTCGAGGCGGGTGATGACGTTGCGCAGCTCGCGCTGCAGGTTGGTTCCGATCAGGACCGGATAGCCCCCAGTGGACGAGTCGAGGATCAGGCGGACCAAAGCTTCAACACCTCGTCCGCAACCACGCCCGCCTCGCGCGTGCCGTCCACGCGGTGGTCGGCCTGCTCGTAGCGCGGGCGGCGCCGGTCAAACATGGCCTCGACCTCCGACACGGTGCGGTTGGCGATCAGAGGCCGGCCGGGCAGGCGGTGGATTCGTTGCCAGATCGTCTCGAAGGGTACTTCGAGATAAACCGTGATCGCCTTCTCCGAGATCAGCCGCCAGTTGTCGTCGTCCATCACCACGCCGCCGCCGAGCGCCACCACGGCCCCTGGCCGCAGCAGGCCGGGCAGCGTCTCCTTCTCGAAAGCGCGAAACGCCTCCTCGCTGTGGGTGGCGAAGATCTCCGCCACGGACATCCCCGCTTTGTCCTCGACCAGGTGGTCGAGGTCGAAAAAAGTCGCGTGGCCCCGTTGAGCCACCAGCGCGCCCACCAGCGTCTTGCCCGACCCCATGAAGCCGAGCAACGCCAGGGGCTTGCGCGGGTCGTTAGATTCCGCTGGGATTGGAGGGGACGGGAGCCGCCGAGGGCGCCGAGGGAGCCATCCCGCCCCGCCGCTTCTCCGACTGGACGAAGACCTGGTCCCGGAACTCTCCGGGCTTGGGCAGGTGGTCGAGCACTTCGGCTCCCTGCGCGCCGGCCGCATCGACCTCCACGCGGCCGTAGCCGAGGATGCGACCGATGAGCGACTGCTTGGTCGTGCAGTCCTGGACCCGGTCGATCGGGATGATCTTCTCCTGGCGGCCGAAGACGCCGGACTCGAGCTTGATCCGCTGGTCGGTCAGGACGTAGGTGATCGACTGCCAGCGTATCCACACGACGATGAACCAGAGCAATGCGATCGCGATCACCAGCGCGCTCAGGACCTTGCGCAGGTTTGGCGTGTAGAAGCCGTAGTCGGGGCCGAGGATCGTGAAGTCGGCGACCGCGACGACGACCAGGAGGACCACCGGCACCACGGCGCTCTTGACCACTGTGATCCAGTGCGGGTGATCTTGCAGGACGAGGTTCTCGCCGGGAAGGAGCTTGCTCATGGCCGGCTATTCTCCCTTTTTTGGCCCGCTTCAGCCTACGGCAGCTGGAGAAGCGTCAGCAGCGCTCCCGCCGCCAGGTATGGACCGTAGGCGATAGTGCCTTTCACCGAGCGGTGCATGACGATGAAGGCGATGGCGCCGACGGCCGCGAGCAGGACACCATAGAAGAGCGCCGTGAACGTGTACGGCCAGCCGAGCAGCAAGCCCATGAACAGCGCGAGCTTCACGTCCCCGAATCCAAGCGCTTCAGCTTTGAAGATCGCTGACCCGGCAAAAGAGAGGAGCAGAAAGAGCAGGCCCGCGGCCACTCCCAACCCGATGCCCGCGAACCATGCCTGGTGCCACAGTCCCACGTTGCCGCTCACCAGCGGAGTAAGCGTGACCAGGAGCGCGAAGGCCATCGCCGGAAACATCACTCGATCGAGGATGAGGTGGTGCTCGAAGTCGAAGAAGATGACCTGGACCAGCACGAGCACGAACACGCTGCGAACGATGAGCAGCGGTAACGAGGTGATCTCAAAGGCGTAGATCGCAAACAGCGCGGCGCACACCACCGGCGGGCCGTATTCCTGCCACCACCTGCGCCCGGGCTCCAGCCCTTCGAGCACCGCCAGCTTCACCGACCCCCACCTGACGAACCAGCCACCGGCGGCGCCGACGACCGCCCACAGCAGGGCGACCAGGTACGCATTCACGGTTGGAGAGTCTCCCGCATCGCGTCGAGCGGCGCGCTCTGCCCAGTCCACAGGAGGAAAGAGATCGCGCCCTGCGACAGCAATACCTCCCAACCGTCGACCGTCTTCAACCCGAGCGAGCGTGCCTTGCGCACGAGCGGGGTTCCGCCGGTCACGTAGACGAGGTCGATCACCGCGCCCTCGCGCGGCAGCGCCGCCGGGCGCAGGGGCATCTCCTCGCGCCTGCCTAGCGGGGTTGCATTCACGAGCACGTCGGCCGAGCGGGTCAGCGCCGCGACCGACGGGTCGTCCCATCGGACCTTGCGTCCCGGTACGTCGGCCTCCTCGGGATGCCGCATCACAAACGTCAGATGCGCTCCTTCCATCGCCACGGCGGCCGCGCGGGCGGCGCCGCCGGCGCCGAGGATGACCGCGTTCACACTCTCCGGCTCGACACCGACCTGTTCAATCGCCGCCCGGATCGCGGGGATGTCGGTGTTGTAGCCGCCGAGACGGCCGCGGTCGTTGACGATCGTGTTCACTGCGCGCGCGCGCACCGCATCGGGGGCGATCGTGTCGAGTTGATCCATCACGGCCTGCTTGTACGGGATGGTGACGTTGGCCCCGCCGACATCCTCTGCCCTAAGCTCCGCCACCGCCCCACGAAGCTGCGCCGGCGATACGTCGAGCAGGTCATAGGTCCAGTCCATCCCCTGCGCTCCTCGGCGCACCACCCTTTCCTTGGCTCCGGCCGCCGATGCCGCGAATCTGCTTCGTCCCTCCGCCGCCGGACGCCGTTAGCTTCCGCTCACGCCGTACTGCTGCTTGTCGCGCTCAAAGTCCTGCTCGTTGGTCTCGAAATGCGTCGTGCCCTGCCTGTCCGTGAAGTAGAAGAGGAAGTTCGTCTTGGGAGGGTTGATGCACGCGGCCAGCGCGGCTTTGCCAGGGTTGCTGATGGGGCCGGGCGGCAGTCCGGCGTGCATGCGCGTGTTGTATGGCGAGTCCAGCTGCAGCTCCGCGAAAGTCGGCTCGGGGGTCAGGCGCCCGAGCGCGTAGAGCAAGGTCGCATCGACGCCCAACGTCATGTTGATCTTCAGCCGGTTGTAGTAGACGCTGCAGACGTTTCCGCGGTCGGTTGACGTCTTGTTGTTCGCCTCGCGGTCGACCATCGAGGCCAGGATCACGATGGTCCGGATGTCCTCGGCCGGACGCCCTGACGTCGGCTGCGTGATCTGCGACCGCCAGTCGGCCGAGAAGACGGTACCGAACTGCTCCAGCTGCGCCTGGACGAGGCCCTTGGCCCCGACGACCGGGTCGACCAGGTACGTGTCCGGGAACAGGTAGCCCTCGAATGGGAAGTCAGCGTTGGTCGGTCGCGCGGGCAGGAACTTGTACGTGGCAGCCCAGGCGGGATCCTTCGCGACCCGGAGGTAGTCGGCGCCTGTGATGTAGCTGGGCGCGGTGCCGAGCTTCTTCTGGTCGACCAGCGCGGCCTGGTAGCGGAGCGGGAATCCCTCCGGAAACGTGATCGTCTTCTCGTCGGGGCGTCCGTGCTGCAGGGAGCTGACGATCTGGCTGAGCGACATGTTGGAGTTGAGCACAAACGAGCCCGCCTGGAACTTCGGCCCGGCGTTGGTCGCGCGCGTGTAGACGTCCCACGCGATCGTGCTCCGGATGAGGTGCAGGTCATAGAGGTCGGTGCCGATCTGAGTTGGCGTCTCGCCCGGGTCGATGTGAAAGCTCACGTTCTGGCCCGACGACGAGATCGGCGTGTTGACGTTGAAGTTCCACCAATCGATTCCGCGCGAGACAAGGAAACCCAACAGGGCCAGGACCACGACCACGGCGATCAGGCGTCTCACTCGACTCGGTCCTCTTCGAGCGCTTCCATCACGCGCTTGAACTCGTCCGCGTCGACCGTCTCGAGCCCACCCTCGGTCTCGCGCAGGAGCAGCACCCGGTCGGGGTCGCTCGTGTCTTCGACGAGGTAGAACGTCACACCATCGAGGTCGAAAGCATCGTGCAGCGTGAACCGGCGCTCGACCCCGGCGTCATCGATCAGCGTGACCTCTTCGTTTTCGGTCAACGCTTCGAGTCGAGGTGCGACTGGAGCAGCAGCGCGGCCGCCACGCGGTCAACCGTGACGCGTCGCTTCGCGCGGCGGACACCGCCCGCGATCAATGAGCGTTCCGCCGCGACGGTGGTGAGGCGCTCGTCCACGAGCTCCACCGGCAGACCGGATGCTTTGCGAAGCGAGTCCGCAAGCTCGCGTGCGGACTTCGCCTCGGGTCCGTACGAGCCGTCCATGCGGCGTGGTAATCCGACGATGATGCGAGTCGCCTCTTTGTCGCGCGCGATCTCACCCAGGCGCGACGCAAGCGTTTCCGACGGCGCGGCGTCGACGGTGGCAAGCGCCTGGGCGATCGTCCCTGTCGGGTCGCTGATGGCAAGTCCAACCCTCTTCGACCCGGGATCGACCGCCAGCACCCGCACTACGGCGATCGTTTGGGCGACGCCGACGGGCTGGGCGATGCTTGCGCCGCCGACGCGGCCGACGGCGCGTTCGACTCGACGACGTAGTGCAGCGTGATCCGGCGGTCGAGCAGCGGCATCAACGGAAGCGCCAGGGGCTGCTCCTTGATCGCGACCGACTTGATCGGCAGCTTCTCGAGGAAGAAGCGTGCCTGCGCCACCGGCCGGCCCACGATCGAGGCTCGAATTTTCTCCTCGTCCAGCTTCGGCGCAACGTAGGCCGACGCGCTGCCGACGAAGACGAGGAAGCCGCCCTTGGCCGAGCTCAGAAGCCGGTACTGGACCTGGATCGGGCTCTCGGTCAGCAGCTGCTGGTCATTGGGCACAAGCCGTGTGAGGTGCGTCTTGTACGCCTGGATGACGTCGGCGTCGTTGTAGAAGTCGCCTTCGCCGCTGACGGTCATCGTGCCCGTGAAGCTCGGCACCTTCTCCTGCGGCTGGTGGTCGGTCGTGAACTGCGGCGGGCCGAAGATGATCGTCTCGGCCAGCCTCTCGCCGGGCTGTCCGCCGGAGGAGAGCTCCTGCGCGATCGTCTGGTGGATGGACTGCTCGAGCTGCGCCCGCGCGGCGTCGAAGTCCGACACCGTCATCTGAGGCGTGGACGACGGATCGGTTCCGCCCCCCGTGGCTTGGGGGTTGGTGACGTGGACTTTTGAAGCATCGAACGGCCCGCAGCATTCTTCGATCTGAGTGATTGTGTGGTCGCCGACGTTTCCGGCCGAGCCAGGCTTCACGGCGATTACGTTCACGGTCTTCTGGCCCCCGTTCCATGGCACAACCGTGTCACCAGACGTCTGGGCAAATTCGAGGCCGTTGGTGTTCATCAGCCGCTGGCCGTATCTGAACAGGAGTCCTGGCGAGCTTGTGAAACCTGCCTTGAGATCGTTCGTGTACACGACCTGGCCCGTCGACGGCGCGAGCGGCACGTCGATCGAGCCGGTGACCTTGAAGCCCTGCGAGTTCGACTTCGCGATCACGACCGGCCTCACCTTGATCGGCGGCTTGCCCGGCTGCGCCGGGATCTCGACGTCCTTCTCGGTGAAGGGCGCGGCCTGCGCGATGAGCGTCACCGACGCCGACGGCACGAACACCGCGGCGGCGAAGAGGCCGACGAGGATCAGGGAGATCGCAGTCACGTAGAGCAGGAACCGTCCGGGCTTCAGCTCGGTCGCGGTCTTGGTGAGCAGCCTGGTCGGGGCGCCAATGCCGACGTGCGTAGTCGGTGCGATGCGCTTGCGCTGCCACCACTTCTGGATCGGCTGCGCCCTCTCGGCT
>Ga0209761_1003548_pt1 | contig 10308 bp, 7 predicted proteins | sample GraSoi013_1_40cm_4_FD_185818 | JGI IMG/M metagenome (GOLD analysis project Ga0209761, IMG submission 185818) | Grasslands soil microbial communities from the Angelo Coastal Reserve, California, USA - Sample 09_25_2013_1_40cm (SPAdes) (version 2) | ecosystem: Environmental > Terrestrial > Soil >... | reverse complement strand
CGACTAGCTCGCGCGCAGCGCCTCGGGACGTCCCGCGACCACGCGTAGCGCGCGCACGGCCTCGCGCGCGAACGTCCGGCCCGCTCCCTTCTCGATCTCCTCCAGCGCGCTCCAGCGCGTAAAGGCCGGTCGGACCGGTGTCGCCATCTGGAGTGTCTCGAATGCATCGGCGACCGCCAGCACTTTCACAGTGACCGCCATCGGCAGCGCTTCGATATCCCAGTCATCGCCCACGATTTCGTAGTAATGCGAATACTCGGCAATGATCTCGGCCGCGCCGCGCAGCGCGCGCGCGACCGCGACGGACTCATCGGTAACCGAGCGCGACAGCAGTTTCAGCAGCCGCTGATCGGCGGTCCCGACCTCGTGAAGCAGAGACGCGATCCGCAGGTTCTCGAGCTCGTCCTCCGTCAGCTCTAGTTCGGCGCCCATCGCCGCCGCCAGCTCGGCGACGCGCGTCGAATGTCCCTCCTGATTCGTTTCAGCGGACTCGATATGCAAGGTGAGGACTTCCAGCGTCGCGAGGTAGGCGTTCTTGAGATCGGCAAGGCGTGCGGCGCGCTGCTCGGCGAGGCCGCCGACGACGTATCCGGTCAGAATCAGGAAGCCGCCCCACGGGACGAGCGTCAATAGCGCGTCCTCGGTAAGCCCAGCCTCCGTTCCCATCCCTCCGGTGGCCTGGAAGAAGAGGACGAGCGTCACGACGAAGAATCCGGACCCCACGGCAAACCGCCGGCCGCTGCGGAAACCAGCCAGGATGATCGGCAGATAATAGAAGCTGAGGAATGCGAACTTCTGTTCGATCAGGGAATTGATGACGAGCAGGGACGCGACGAGCAGCAGGACGAGGATGCGTTCGAAGTACTTCAAGACGAACCGCTGAATCACAAAGCCCTTTCTGCTAAGGAGATACAGCGGGCATCGACCAAAGTGAACGACGCGTGGGCATTCTGCAAGTGAGACGCATCACACCTCGAGCACAAACCAGCACGAAACCACGGTCGGCACGGAATTCGCTTCAGAGCCGCGCGGGGGGACGGCCTGCGCGTCCTACGGGCCCCCCCTTGCAAGGGGATCCCGGGCACGCGCCAACTATTAAGTTGGTCCGCCTCTCTCAAAGGATTCCCAATGGATGACCTCGCGCCACCGTTCGGTTCCTTCATGGAAGCCATGCCGAAGTCTGCGACGCGTTAGCGCTCGTCGTGATCGCGCTCGGCTTCATTAAGCGAATCAGTCCCGCTCCGCTCGTATCCGGGGCAGCTCAGCACCGGTAGCGGCGGGTAGCGCACAAAGCGGGGGTCGGGGGGGTCGGTATCGGCGCGCAAGCACCGATAGAAGACGGAGCCGCGCCGGTTCGTCACAATCCGAACCCATCGGCAGGTCGCGCAAAGCCCGACAACAGGGTCAGTCATTAGGTCGAAAGACAAGCTAGTTATATCTTGGAGCCCGTGACCTCCCCCCCGCCCCCCCAGGGCGACGACTTCGGGCTGCCCCCCGGAGTACGGGACCAGTACCTCCAGGGAGCGCGCGATCAGCTGGGGGCAATCGCAGAGCTGGCGGAACGGCTGATCGCCGCGGGCGATGACACGGCCGCAATCGATGAGCTGCGCCGCGACGCCCATCGGCTGCGCGGCTCCGCGGGATCGTTCGGATTCCCTCAGGCGTCGGTGGTGGCCGCGGAGCTCGAAGAAGCCGCCAAGCACTGGCTCGAGCAACCGGGCAATGGGGTCGCGAACCGAGGCCAGGCCGCCCGCGGTTATGTTCGGCGGCTCGCGGCCGCTCTCTTCACGAAACAATCGGCGGCGGCTCCCCTCGCCGCCCCTTCGCCGCCCATCGCCGCCGCTTCGCCGCCCACCGGCGAGCCCAGCGATGTCCCCGAAGTGATCGTCGTCGAAGACGATCCCGCGCTTGCCGAGCTGCTGACGTTCGGCCTCGAAGCACGGGGTTACCGCTTCCTGCACTTTCGTAACGGCCGCGAAGCGCTGGAGCTGCTCAAGACGATGGACACCAGGGGCAGTCGGCAGCCGCCGTTGCTGCTCCTCGACGTCGATCTTCCCGCGCTCGACGGCTATTCGATCTTCGACGAGCTGCAGCAGGAGTGTCCGGGAAAATTTCGCGTCGTTTTCACGACGGTGCACGGCAGCGAAACGGAGCAGCTGCGCGGGCTCGAAGCGGGCGCGATGGACTACATGGTGAAGCCGATGAGCCTGCGCGTGGCGCTCGAAAAAATTCGGCGCTGGGTGGGCCGGTGACCGCCCGCCATTTCCTCATTGTCGTCGCCATTGTGCAAGGCATCCTGTTCGGCGGACTGATCGTCCTGATCATGCTGAACCGCTGGTTCAGATTGCGGCGCAGCACCCGGCTCAACCCGCGCCGCGAGGCGATCGACGCGTCCATGCGGCGCTGGGCCGCGGGCACGACGCCGCTCGCGGGCGTCCTGGTGGGGCTGTCGCGGCTGCCCGCGCCGCTCGCGATCGACGCGCTCGTCAAATGGTCGGCGCGGGTGCCCGGGGAGCGCTGGCGCCAGCTCGCGCAGGCGCTGGAGCACCATTGGTGGGCCAAGCTGGTCCGCACGAACACCACCTCGGCGCGCTGGTGGAAGCGGTTGGAGACCGCGCGATTCCTGAGCGTCGCCGCGACGCCACAGGATGTCGCCCGGCTGACGCGTCTGATCAACGACCCGCATCCCGCCGTCCACGTCGCCGCCGTGGCCTGCCTCGAGCGGATGGAAAACACATCGCTGACGCTGACGGCGCTGGATCGGCTGCCGCAGCTCGCCCCCACCGTCCAGGCGTACTATGCCGCGATGTTGCTGCGGTCGCGTCCGGTCGTCGTCGAGCATTTGCAGAAACGGCTGCGCCGCACCGATGATCCCGCCCTGCCCCGCCTCGCCGAGTTTGCAGCGCGGCTCGGGGAGCCGGCGCTGCGCGAGCGCCTGACCGCGCTCGCCGATCACGCCGATCCGGAAGTTCGCATTCAATCGGCGCGCGCGCTCGGCAGCTTCCCACATCGAGAATCGGTCGCCGCCCTGAACCGGCTCGCGACCGATGACGCCTGGGCGGTGCGCGCGCAAGCCGTCCGTTCGCTCGGCATGATCACGGACGTGAGTACGTTGCCGCTCGTGAAAGCGGCGCTGCGCGACGACGTGTGGTGGGTGCGGTTGCGCGCGGCACTCGCGTTGATGCGCTTCGCGGGCCCCGGCCGCAACGCGTTGCTCGAGGCCGAGGTCGGCGCGGATCCCCTGGCGCGCGCGATGGCGCAGCTGGTCCTCGGACTGCCGGCGCAGGCGCTGGCGGAGTTCGCCGCGTGAGCGTGCTCACTAGCATCGTGGGAACGACCGACCTGACGATCCTGGTCTACTTCCTCGTCCTGAATTCCTTCTACGCCGTGCTGCTGGTTCTCTCGATCCCGGAGATCTGGGAGCAGACACGGCTGGCGGAGGATGAGGACTTCCAGCGGCTGATGCAGAGCGATGCGCTGCCGCCGATCACGATGCTCGTGCCTGCGTACAACGAGAGCGCGACCATCGAAGCGAGCGTCACCGCGATTCTCACGCTCGAGTATCGCAACTACGAAGTCGTCGTGGTGAACGACGGCTCGAACGACGACACGATGGAGCAGCTGCGGCACGCGTTCGATCTGTATGAGATTCCGCGCGTGTATCCCGAGACGATCGCGACTAAGCCGCTGCGGGCGCTCTACCGGTCTCGTTCCCGCTCGCGCCTCCTGGTGCTCGACAAGGAGAACGGCGGAAAAGCGGACTCTCTCAACGCGGCGATCAACGCCTCACGGTTTCCGCTCGTGATCGCGATCGACGCCGATACGCTGATCGAGCCTGACGCGCTGCTGCGGCTCACGCGGCCGTTTCTCCTGGGCCGGAAGATCGCCGCCGTGGGTGGGACGGTCCGGGTCGCGAACAATTGCACCGTCAAGGACGGTCGCGTGACCGACGCCCGCGTGCCGGTGAGGATCCTGCCCGGCATTCAGGTGGTGGAGTATCTGCGTGCGTTTCTGTTCGGCCGGCTCGGCTGGAATCGGCTGGGCGGCAATCTCATCATCTCCGGGGCGTTCGGGTTGTTTCGGAAAGAGTACGTGATGGCGATCGGCGGGTATCGCACCACGAGCATCGTCGAGGACCTCGATCTGGTCGTGCGGCTGCACCGCTATCTCCGCGCGCACAGGATCCAGTACGAAATGCCCTTCATTCCGGACCCGGTCGCATGGACCGAAGTGCCGGAGTCCACGAAAGTGTTATCGCGCCAACGCGAGCGCTGGCACCGTGGTCTCATTTCCGCGATGTGGCATTACAAGACAATGCTGTTCAACCCGCGCTATGGCGGGATCGGATTTCTCGCGATGCCGTTCTATGCGTTCGGCGAGATGCTCGCGCCCGTGGTCGAGCTCCTCGGTTACGTCATCACCCTGCTGGGACTCGCCTTTGGCCTCGTGAACGTTTCGTTCGCGCTCCTGTTCGTGCTCGTCGCCTGGGGATACGGTATGCTGCTTTCCATTTGGGCGGTCGTCCTCGAAGAAGTGAGCTTCCGGCGTTATCGCCGCCTCGTCGATTTGTTCAGGTTGCTGCTTTTCGCGTCGCTGGAAAACTTCGGCTACCGCCAATGCACCGTGTGGTGGCGCCTCAAAGCGTTCGCGAACGCCGCCAAAGGCGTACACGTCTGGGGCGACATGGCGCGCAAGGGATTTGGGAAACCGAGCGTCGCTGCATTGATCGCGCTGTGTCTTGCGACGCCCTGTGTGGGGCAGGGTCTGCGAGTTGCTGCCTGGAGCTCGTACGAGACCGTCGAGAATAGTCAGAATTGGTCGACACTTGGCGCGCAGCTCACGCTGGCGTCGGCGCGCGGTCACGCGGGCTGGCTGGTCGGGGAACTGGTGGGCCGCTTTGGGGCAACCGACCTCACCGAGCGTATCGGTGGGGTCGTCCACCCGACGCCGCGCCTGTGGCTCACCGCAGAGGCAGGAACGTCGCGGCAACCAACCTTCTCGCCGAAAAACACCTGGGAGACGGACGTCAGCGCGCTCATCGCGGCGCGGCTGTCAGCCGGCGTGGGATACCGGCGATGGAATTATGCCGTCGGGCCCGTCGACATATGGATCCCGCACGTCACAACCGAGACGAGCAAGATGTCGTGGACGATGCGGGTCCTGGTCTCACGGAATCCGTCGCGCCGCACCGATGCCGCCGCGACCCTCAGAGTCGCGCGTGCGCTCTCGCGCCGCACGACGATTTCGCTGCTGGGAGGCGGCGGCCGCGAGAGCTATCTCGTCGGCGGAGCCGTGCGATCACTCAAGACGGCCACCGGGGTGGCGGGCATGCGCTACAACGCCGGCAGCGGCGTGACCCTCCGATTCGACGCCAGCGTGATTCATTCGAGTCCGATATTGTCGCGCGGCGGCATCGCGATTGGCGTGGAACGCGGTCTCTAGACGCGCAGCTGCGGATGCTCTAGCAACCGACGCTGCAGCAGCGGATGCGTGCGCCAGACCTGCCAGCCCATCGCAAGCACGGCCAGGAGATTCGCAACGGCCACCGACCACCAACCGACCGTCCCCAAGACCCATTGGGCCCCGACCCCGATCGTTGCCAGGATGAGTCCCTCGAACAGGATTGCGGTGAGTAACACCAGCAGCGCCATCGCGGGGACACGCTCCACGTGCTCCGCCAGCGCCACGAACACCACGCCGGCGATGACGAACGCGGCGATGTGGACGACGGTGTAGGCCGCGACCAAGCCGAAGGTCGCGACGATCTCTCCGGGTCCGGCCGCGCCGAGCAAGAGCGCAGAACCGAGAGCCGCCGGCGTGCGCAACGGGGTGCCGCTGGCGAGATCCAGCACGAAGAACCAGACCGCTACTACGGCCGCTCCGATGAGCCCGTTGACGACGCCACGCGCCAGCACGGGATGATTCCGCAGCGCGCTAAGGCCCAGGGGCCGCGGATCGCGTTCGGCGTAGTGTAAGTAGGTCATGAGCACCAGGCCGGCGGCGATGTTCGCCCCAACGACGTGCGGCCATGGGACAACGCCGAGGTGCGGGGCATGCAGGAGGAGCAGCCCCACGTAGAACGTCACTTCCTGCAGCAGCAATCCAAACACCAAGCCGAGGAGTACACGTGGAGGCGCTGTGAACGCGGCGCTGATCCACGCCATCACCACTCCCAGGATCGCGAACACCCCGAAGTGCAGCACCGTGTAGGCGGTGACGAGTCGGAACGTCACTTCGGAGAACTCGCGATTCAGCAGAACGCCCGCGAGCAGTGTAGGCGTTCGGAATGGATGACCGGCCAGGGTATCCGCGACAAGGAACCACAGCGCGACAACGAGTCCAGCGAGGAGTCCACCCGTCACACCGTGGACGACCACTGCTTGTGCGGGTCGCCTCATGTCCCGACCTCGCGAAAAGGGGTGTCTGACAACATGGCGACGCCGACGGCGACTGTCTACCGCCGGGGCGGACTCCGCATTTCGACCGCCACCCGCTCTGCCTCTCGCATCACACGCAGCGTGTTCAACCCCGCCACCTTCTTCACGTCCGCTTCGGTCCACCCGCGCCGCAGCAGCTCCGCAATCACATCAGGGAACTTCGAGACATCCTCCAGACCGACGGGTACCTCCGTGATGCCGTCGAAGTCGGAGCCGAGTCCGACGCAATCGACCCCGGCAACCTGGCGGATATGCTCGATGTGATCGGCCACCTGCTGCAGCGTCGCGTGAGGGGCGCGGGCGTTCCACGCTTTCAGCGAGTCGGCACGGGTTGCTGAATCAGCACCCGCGGCGCGCAGCCCGTCCAGCCGCGCGTTCACGCCGTCGCCGTAGACGCGGACCGATTCGGATACAAAGCCGGGATTGAAATTCACCATCACCACACCGCGGTTGGCGGCGACGAGCTTGAGAATCGAGTCGGGAACGTCGCGCGCGTGATTGGTGAGGGCACGCGCCGAGGAGTGCGAGAAAATGACCGGCGCCCGCGACGTGTGCAGGGCGTCCGACATCGTCTGATCGTTCACATGCGACAAGTCGACCAGCATGCCCAGACGATTCATCTCGAGCACGACCTGCTTGCCGAAGGCCGACAGGCCACGGTGCGCGGTGTCGGTGGAGGCGACCGCCCAGTCGAGGCTCCGCCAGTGCGTCAGCGTGATGTAGCGCGTACCGAGGTCGTAAAACATCCGCAGCGCGCCAAGGGAGTTCTCGATGGCGTGGCCGCCTTCGATGGCGATCAAGCACGAGATCTTCCCGGCGGCAAAGTTGCGCTCGACGGCGGCGGCCGTGTACGCCATCGCCATGCTGCGCGAATTCCTGGCGCACAGTCGATGGATGAGGTCGATCTGCTCAAGCGCATAGACTGCCGGATGTGGACCGGAGTCCATCGTCGTCGTCGGGACGTACGCCGCCCAGAATTGCCCGCCCACGTGCCCGCTGTGCAGGCGCGGAATGTCCGTCATCAATTTGGGCTGGCTTACGGCGAGGTTGACGGAATCGAGCCCGCCACGCTCGCGAATGGCATCGGCGATGTCGTTGTGACCGTCGATGAGGGGCACGGTGCGGAGAATCCGCACAGCTTGCGCGCGATAGTCCTGCGCCGCTAGCTGAGGGGCCGTAGCGAAGGTGAGGATGCAGGCGAGGGGTATGTGGACTTTGATCATGGCCGGAAGCTGGCGCGCCCACTACCTCTTATCAAGATTACGACGTGACCATGATTGCCGAATCCAAGGTCAAAATCGCGCTCAGCGTCAACGGGGAGGCGGCGGAAGTGGCGTTCGCGCGGCACAAGACGCTGCTCGAAGTGCTGCGCGAAGACCTGGGCCTCACCGGGACGAAGCACGGCTGCGAATTGGGCGAGTGCGGCACGTGTACGGTGCTGCTGGATGGAACGCCCGTCCTCTCCTGCCTGGTCCTCGGCGTCGCGTGTGACGGACGCGCCGTGCGCACCGTCGAAGGGATGGCGCACAACGGACAGCTGCATCCGCTGCAGGAGACGTTCGCCGACCTCGGCGCCGCGCAGTGCGGCTACTGTACACCCGCGTTTCTTCTGACGGCCGAAGCGTTGTTAGCCGCCAACCCTCACCCCACGCGTGACGAGATCAAGGACGCGCTGGCCGGCAACCTCTGCCGCTGCACCGGCTATATCAAGATCTATGAAGCCGTCGAGCTCGCGGCCGAGCGCATGGAGAAAGCGGCGCATGGCCGAGCATAGGATCATCGGTAAGGCGCTGCGAAAGGTCGACGCGGTCGCAAAGGTGACCGGCGCGACGCGTTTCGCGGACGATCTGTCGTTTCCGCGCATGCTCTATTGCAAGCTGCTGCGCAGCACGCAGCCGCACGCCAAAATCGTTTCGATCGACACGGCGGCGGCCCGGCAGCTCGAAGGCGTACACGCCGTGCTGACGGGACAGGATCTGCCGATTCCGTTCGGCATACTGCCCGTCTCCCAGGACGAGCATGCGCTCTGCCTCGACAAGGTCCGGTTTATCGGCGATCCGGTAGCGGCCGTCGCGGCGACGAGCGAGGAGACCGCGACCGCCGCCCTCGATCTCATCACAGTCGCCTACGAGCCGCTGCAGGCGTTCGACTCCGCGGAAGCTGCGGTCGCGCACCCCGAGCCGCGCATTCACGACTATGGCGACAGCGGCAACCTGCACAAGCTGATCAACCTCGAGTTTGGGGATGCCGACGCCGGGATCGCCGAGGGCGATATCGTCCGGGAGGACCTGTTCTTCTTCGAGGGCAATACGCATCTGCCGATGGAGCAGCACGCCGCGGCCGCCATGTGGTCGCCCGACGGCAAGCTGACGCTGTGGACGTCGACGCAGACGCCCCATTACGTCCATCGCGCGCTCGCCAAGGTGCTGGAGCTGCCGGCGGCGCGCGTGCGGGTCATCGCGACGCCCAACGGCGGCGGGTTCGGCGGCAAGAGCGATCCGTTCAGCCATGAGATCGTCGTCGCGAAGTTCGCCATGATCACCGGTCGTCCGGTGAAGATCACGTTGACGCGCGAGGAGGTCTTCTACTGTCACCGCGGCCGCCATCCGACACTGATGTGGGTGCGGACCGGAGTAAAAAAGGACGGCGCCATTACCGGGATGCACTTCCGTTCGCTGCTCGACGGAGGGGCATACGGCTCGTACGGCGTGGCGAGCACGTACTACACCGGCGCGCTGCAGACCGTCACCTACAACGTGCCGCGCTATCATTTCCAGGGCGCGCGCGCGTTCACGAACAAAGCGCCGTGCGGCCCCAAGCGCGGTCACGGCACGCCGCAGCCGCGCTTCGCGCTCGAAGTCCACCTCGACAAGATCGCCGAGCAGCTCGAGATCGATCCCGCGGCGCTGCGCCTCCGGACGCTGGTGCCGGCAAACTCGCTTACCGCAAACTACCTGCGCGTCGGCTCGATGGGCCTGGGGGAGTGCATCGAGAAGGTCGTCGAGGGATCCGGCTGGAAGCGAAAGTTCCGGAAGCTGCCACACGGACGGGGCGTGGGGCTCGCGTGCTCGAGCTACATCTCGGGCGCCGGGCTCCCGATTTACTGGAACAACATGCCGCACTCGGGCGTGCAGCTGAGATGCGATCGCGGCGGCGGCGTCACGGTCTTCTGCGGGTCCACGGAGATCGGCCAGGGTTCGGACTCGATCCTGGCCTACATCGTCGCCGAAGTCCTGGGCATCGATCCGTTCGACATCGCGGTCGTCACCGCGGACACAGATCTCACGCCGGTCGATCTCGGCAGCTATTCGAGTCGCGTCACACTCATGAGCGGCAACGCCGCGTTGCAAGCCGCCGAGCGCGCGCGCCAGATCCTGGCCCTCCACGCAGCCAAGAAGATCGAGGTTCCGCCCGAGCGGCTGACGTTTGCGGCGGGCCGGGTGTACGACCGCAAGGACCAGAAGCGCGGCATGGCATTCGCCGAAGCGGTCCAGTTGGCGGAGGCAGCAGCAGGGACGGTCGGGACCGTGGGGTCCTATACACCACCGCAGGGCGCCGGCAAATACCGCGGCGCTGGAGTCGGGCCGTCGCCTGCATACTCGTATAGCGCGTGCGTCGCCGAAGTCGATGTCGATCCTGAGACGGGAATCGTGCGCGTGCCGACGATCTGGATCGCGCACGACGTCGGCCAATCGATCAACTCCGCCTCCGTCATCGGCCAGGTCGAAGGCTCCATCTACATGGGCCTCGGCGAGGCCTTGATGGAGGAGATGGCGTACCGCGGCAACCGCAACGTCGTCCACAAGATCCCGTCGCTCCTCGAATACAAGAGTCCCACAACCCTCGAGATGTGCGACGTCATCACGTACTT
>Ga0209761_1003541_pt1 | contig 10319 bp, 9 predicted proteins | sample GraSoi013_1_40cm_4_FD_185818 | JGI IMG/M metagenome (GOLD analysis project Ga0209761, IMG submission 185818) | Grasslands soil microbial communities from the Angelo Coastal Reserve, California, USA - Sample 09_25_2013_1_40cm (SPAdes) (version 2) | ecosystem: Environmental > Terrestrial > Soil >... | reverse complement strand
CCCTTCGCGCGCCGCCCGTCGTGCCAGCCGGGTCGCCTCGCCCGGGGTGCTCGTGGGGCAAAGCTCCGTCTCGACTCCGGCGGCGGCAAAAATGCGGCGAGCCTCTTCCAGTTGCTGGGGCCTCTTCGGTCCGCTGCGGCCGGCGCGGGGGTTATGAATCAGAAGAGCGCTATGAATACCGTCGAGCATTTTCCTCGTCCCAGAGGGTTCTCTCGCGCCGTGATTCATCCGGCGCAATGCAATGTGCCGCGATGCCTCGCACCGCGCATTGTATAATACCCGGCCGAATCACCGTTGCGATTCCGTCGAGGCCGACCCCCGTATGAGCAAGACGGCTGCCAAAGCGAACAGCAAGCTTCTCCATGAAGTGGAGAAACTTCGCGAAAAAATAAGGTATCACGACTACCGCTACCACGTTTTAGACGACCCGGAGATTTCCGACGCCGAATATGACCGGCTGACGAACCGGTTGAAAGAAATCGAGGCAGCGCATCCAGAACTCATCACGGCAGATTCGCCCACGCAGCGTGTGGGCGGAGCTCCGCGCGAGGGTGTCCAGACGGTGCGGCACTCGCGCCCCATGCTGAGCCTTGACAATGCATTCTCCTACGATGAGCTGCGCGACTTCGACAGGCGCGTTCGTGAATTGAGCGGGCATGAAAAGATCGAATATGTCGCCGAACATAAGTTCGACGGGCTTAGCATTTCGCTGCAGTACGAGGACAGCCTGTTGAAGCGCGGGGTGACGCGCGGCGACGGGACCACCGGCGAAGACGTCACGCCGAACGTGAAAACGATTCGCTCGATCCCTCTGCGCGTGGACGCTGCCGTGCTGAAGAAAGCGCGCCTTCCGGCGGATTTCGAAGTGCGCGGCGAAGTGATGATGTCGCGCAAATCGTTTGAAGAGCTAAATCGGCTGCAGGAAGAGCAGGGCGGAAAGCGCTTCGCGAACCCGCGCAATGCCGCCGCAGGCGCGGTTCGCGTGCTGGACCCGGCAATTACCGCGCAGCGGCGGCTGGAATTCTTCGCCTACTACTTGTATGTGGACGGGCGCGTCCCGTTCAAGAAGCACACCGACTCGCTCGAGGCTTTGCAGCAGATGCAATTCAAGGCCTCGGAAGACTGGAAGCTGTGTGCTTCGATAGACGACGTCTTGAAGTACTGCGAGGCATGGGAATCGCGCCGGGAGAAATTGCCGTACGAAATTGACGGCGTGGTGGTCAAGGTCAACTCGATTGCCATCCAGCAGGAGATTGGTTTTACGGCGAAGGCGCCGCGGTGGGCGATTGCGTACAAATATCCGGCGCGGCAGGAGACGACTGTCGTCAACGACATCATCGTGCAGGTGGGGCGCACCGGCGCGCTGACCCCGGTGGCGGTGCTCGAGCCGGTGCAAATCGGCGGCGTCACGGTGAGCCGCTCGACGCTGCACAACATGGACGAGGTGGAGCGCCTCGGCGTGCAAATTGGCGACACGGTGATTGTCGAGCGCGCGGGCGAAGTGATTCCCCACGTGGTGAAAGTGGTGAAGGAAGGGAAGCAGCGGCGCGCGTTCCACATGCCCAAGAATTGCCCGGAGTGCGGGACGCGCATTCACAAGGCGGAGGACGAAGTCGCCTACCGGTGCGTGAACGCCGCGTGTCCGGCGAAGCGCAAAGAGTCGCTCCTGCATTTTGCCGGACGGCACGCGATGGATATTGACGGGCTGGGTGACAAGATTGTGGACCAGCTTGTGGGCAAAGGAATGGTCAAAGATTTTGCCGACCTCTATTCGCTCCAACTCGAGAAAGTAGCGGGACTCGAGCGCATGGCGGAAAAATCGGCGCAGAATTTGCTGGATGAGATTGCAGCGAGCAAGAAAAACAGCTTGGCGCGGCTGATTTATGCGCTGGGGATTCGCTTCGTCGGGGAACGCACCGCGCAGTTGTTGGCGGAACACTTCGGCTCGATGGAGAAGCTCGTTTCGGCTTCGGAGGAGGAACTGACAGAAGTGACCGAGGTCGGGCCGAAGGTCGCCTCCAGCATCGTGGAATTCTTCTCCGAAGCTGCGAACCGCGAGGTCATCAAGAAACTGCGCAAGGCGGGCGTGAACCCCACAGAAGAAAAGCGCGCGCCAAAGAGCAACAAACTTGCGGGGAAAACGTTTGTGTTTACGGGAGCGCTGGAACACCGTTCGCGAGAGGAGGCCGGCGAGTTGGTGAAACAGCACGGCGGCTCGGTGGTTTCTTCCGTGAGCAAGAAGACGGATTACGTGGTCGTCGGCGCGGAGCCGGGGTCGAAATACGACAAGGCGAAAGAGCTGGGCGTGACGATCCTCACGGAAGGCGAATTCGAAAGACTTGTGGGCGTGAAATAAGCGGGGTGACCTATGCAACCGCTGTCGCAGCGTGTCCTGCAAATGTTCAAAGACATGAAGAGAGACGCTTTGGATTTGCACGTCATGTTTGAAGCAGCGGGCAATGACCCGGCGAAACGGCAAAACGTCCTCGACGCGGTTGAAGAGCTTCAGCGGGAAGGCTGCCTGGTGGCTCGAGGCAGCGATTTCTATGCACTGACAGCGAAAGGCAAGCAGGCCATTGGCAAACCCTAATCGGTCACGACCTCCATACGGCGATGGGCGGCGTGATTCTTGAGAAGGCCTCCGTGAAAAAACCAGCCGGTTTAAGCGACATCAAAGCCGGCAAACTCCGTGTATACTTAAAGCTGGCGGGTAGGTCGGGCGATCGCCGGTTCCGCCGCCGCAAGGCGGCGAAGCGGGAGGAAAGTCCGGACACCGCGGCTCGAAGCCGCAAGGCAACGAGCCGAAGGGCAACGCGCCTGGTAACGCCAGGGGGCTTGGTTCGCGTGATGAGCGAAAGCGAATCGCGAGGATCGGCCACGGATAGTGCCACAGAGAATAAACCGCCGGCGCGAAAACGCGGCGAGTCCGTTTTGGCGGATTGGCCGCAGCATCTCGATGACAGGCAGGAGGCAGAACCTCCGGCTCGTCTTTTTTGATGCGCGCGTTTGGCAAGGGTGAAAAGGTGGGGTAAGAGCCCACCGCTCCGATGGCAACATCGGAGGCACGGAAAACCCCGCGTGGTGCAAGGCCAAATAGGAGGGGAGGGCCGGCCCGGCCCGCTTGCCCTGACAGTTGACAAAGTCAGCTTGAAGGGTTCTTAACCCTCGGGTAGGCCGCTTGAGCGGCGCAGCGATGCGCCGCCTAGAGGAATGGTCGCCGCATCGCGCAGGCCGATACTTGGACGCGCGAGGCACAGGATCCGGCTTACAGACCTGCCCGCCAATAATTTGTTTATAATCAATGGCTTACGGCACCTAGGGCTTCCGGCTCTGACCCTCTGTCGGAGCGATAGCCCGCCCGGCCAGTCCCGGAACGCCTGGACTGTTTTTGGCCTTCCAGTCAGTTTCCAGCGGCAGTCCAATCTTCTAATCTGTGCATGACCCAGCAACCGCAGCATCCGGTCCCATTCGCGGCGGGTCTGGAGGTATAGCGTTATGAGCGAATTTGGAAATTGGCTGGCGAGCAACTGGTATGAGGCAGGAACTCTTCTGCTTCACGCCGCTTTGTTGGTAACGGTAATCTGGTACGTCCGGAAAAACGTGAGCCTGAAAATGGCTTCCCTGAAACAATCTGACCCGGTGCAGCGTGAGCCGTTGACATTGGGCGAAGCCGATCTAGGCGCGGCGATTCGCGCAGAAAACAGCAGCAGACCTAAAGGGCCGAATCGCTTGCGCAGGTTCACCCACTGGCTCTCGACACCCATGGGAAGCTGACGCGTCCTTCGGGGAGTCGTTCTCTTTGTCGCCGCTTCATTTTCGCTTCGCTGGCAGAGCAGAGGGGACACGACTGCGCTGGCGGTATCTCAATTCCGCCAGAGCCTCCGAGGGAGCAAGTACGTAAAGCCGGCGAAGAATTCCCATCGCGTTGAGGTACTTGTCAACCCGCGGTCAAAGCCGGCATCAAAAACCAGTGTTCTGTTTGCAGCGTAGCTGACGGCCCAAAGATTTCCGGCGGCGTGGCTCCGCAGGAACGGCTGGGTAAAGTGCCAAATCTCTCCGGTCAGAGAGAATTTCCCCACGAGGGGATGGGAAACGGAAAGCGTCTGCCCGAACTGAGCCCTGCGAACCGGCTGTTGAACCAACTCATTGAAAAAGGCGTTTGCGTCATAGTGAAACCCCTCTACATCAGCGCTGGCCAGGACAAAAAATGAGTTGTCCGGAGTGCCGAGATCAAGATCGGGCGGGCTTCCGTTGTACACGCGGCGAAAGTAGCTTGCCGCCAGAGTGGGTTTCGCTCCTTCGCCGGGCATCAAGACGACCTGCAGACCGAGAAGGGTATCCGCAATGCCGCTTCCGCCGCGCCCATTGGCGGTGAAGCGGACAGCGGGCTCCGAGCTTGCCAGAAACTCCAGCCGCGGGGCGACCGCTAGCTTGATGACCTCGTTGAATCCATAGCGCGACGAGAACTCAGGCGAATGAGTGGCGCCGAGAAATCCCGTCTCGAACTGCAGGTAGCCGACGGGAGTCAGCGTAGCGGGAGTAGCCACGGTCGGGCGCGCGGGATTTGCCTGCGGCTCATCCGATGCTGGCGCTTGCGCAGCGCTGGACTGGGCAAGGCTCCCCAGGACCAGGCATAGGCAGGTGACAGCCGGCCAAGTTTTCCTATTCTTCTCCGGATCGGCGAACAGAAATCCAGCAAGGTCAATATGCGCAGTCATGTGGGAAAGTGATAGCAGAAAGTTGGCAGCATTGACAGGGCCGTGGATCGAGAGCAGCGTTAGCGAGGGCGGGAAGCGAGGCGCTCGCGGGCGTACTGGCACCAGGGGCTTGTGGGATCGAGTTCGATGTAGCGCTGCCAATGCCGGCCCGCCTCGCGGAAAGCGCCCAGCTTCTCGAATATGATGGCGAGATTATAGTGGGCGTCGGCATGTTGGGGGTCGAGGCGCACAGCGATTTGCAGGTGATCTCTGGCTCGGCCGAGCTGCCCGGCCTCGTCGAGCAGGCTGCCGAGATTGAAATGCGCCAAGGCGTTGCCGGGTTCGAGTTCGACGGCGCGCCGGAAGCAGTCGGCGGCCTTATCGAGATTTGTCTGTTCGTAATACAGAGTCCCCAGGTTGATGAGCGCGTCGGTGCGGCGCGGGTCTGCGGCTAATACGCGCTCGTAGGCGTCGGCAGCTTCCGCAAACGTCTCGGGATCGGCCTCGTACTGAAGCGCCAGGACAAACCAATCGTCGGCACTGCGCTCGGGCATGACGCGGAGCTTTTCGCCCAGTTCGCGGGCGTCGAAGTTCAGCACGAACTGGCCGGAGAGCGGTTCGAGCCGCGCGCCGTGGGTCTCCACGATGACGTCCCGGCCGTTGGAAAGAATGCGGAGCTCGGTCAGAGGAGTCTGGACTTCGGCCAGCTTCTGCTGCAGGGCGGCGAGGGAGCGGCGCAGCCGGTTTGCCGGGACTCCTTGTTCGATTAATTGCTTTGCGGTGCGCAGGCTGAGCAGGTCGCGGAAGTCGTAGGATTTTTCAGCTTTTTCACCGGGAGCTCTTCTGGGGGAAACGAACCGCAAGTGTTCCCAGTAATCGAGCTGCTTTTCGGTGACGTCCAGGAGGCGCTGGACTTCGCGCCGGGTGAATCGCTCCGTCGTGTTCATGGCGGACCGCTTGATTTTCTACAAGGCGCTTTATATCACGCGGAGAAGGAGGTTGTCTCAGGAAGTTGGGGCGTCTCTAGCCCGCGGATTTCCTGCCCGCTTTCTTCGGCGCTGGCATTTCCGCTACAGCAGGCACCGCGCGAACCGGCGGCTTCTTTGGCGAGCCGGCCTGCTTTTCGGCGAGGCTCTTCTTCAGGGCGTCCATCAAGTCAATGACGGGCGCCAATTGAGGGTGCGGAACGGTGGTCAACTCCTGACCCTTCAGCTTCGCGGCGATCATCGAGCGCAGGCTTTCCTGATACTCGTCGCGGTATTTGTCAGGATCGAAAGGCGCGGCGAGGCTTTGGATGAGCTGCTGCGCGAGCTTCTGCTCCTGATCCTTGACCTCAATCTTGTCGGTCTGGCCATATTCGGCGACGGCGCGGATCTCGTTGGAATAGAACATCGAGTGCAGCGTCAAGCCCTTGGCCCGGGGGCGAACGATCACGATGTATTCGCGCTGGTGCATGGAAAGCTTGGCGACCGCGGCATAGCCGGAATCTTCCATGGCTTTGAGCAGCAATTGATAGGCCTTCTTGCCGGCGTCTTCCGGTGTGACGTAATACGATGCGTCGAAATAGAGCGGGTCCACTTCGCCCAGCTTGACGAACTCGAGGATCTCCATGGTCCGCGCCGAGCTGGGCTCGACCTTGTCCATCTCTTCCTCGGTAAACAAGACGTACTGATCCTTCTCGAATTCGTAGCCCTTGACGATTTCGGTGCGCTCGACATTCCGGTTGCAGGTGGGGCAGAACAACGGCTGCTTGAGGCGCGAGTGGCACACTTTGTGGAGCTGATTGAAACTGATGCGCTCGGTGCGCGCAGCCGAGAACAGGCGAATCGGAATCGAAATCAACCCGAATGTCAGATGGCCCTTCCAGACCGTGGACGCCATAACGGCTCCTCCCACTCGATTTCGTGCCCAGACTGCTGTGGGGATTGCAAGGTTAGTAGGTCAGACGGGGCGATTGCAAGGCGAATAAGCGGCGAAGACACGAGAAAAGCAACGGATCCGCGGCGGAAAGAGCGGCGCACCGGCCTTGGCAGCGGCCTGGCACGCACCACGGTTCGGTCAAGTCAAGCAAAGACTATCCGAGGGGCTGAGATAGAATGCGGCGATGGCGCAACTTGAGGAATATCGGCGGAAACGCAAATTCGAGCGGACTCCGGAGCCTGCGGGGAAACCTGCCGAGCAGGAAGACAATTTCTTCGTGGTGCAAAAGCACGCCGCGCGACGCCTGCATTTCGACTTCCGCCTGGCTATCCACGGCGTGCTGAAGTCCTGGGCGGTGCCCAAAGGGCCGTCTCTGAATCCCGCGGACAAGCGGCTGGCGGTCCAGACCGAGGACCACCCCATGGACTACGGCAACTTCGAGGGAAAGATTCCGCAGGGGAACTACGGGGCCGGGACGGTGATGGTCTGGGACCGCGGGACCTATCGCGTCATCGGAGAGGCTGACGCCGGCAAGCAGTTGCAGCGGGGCGAGATCAAATTCGAGCTGAACGGAGAGAAGCTGCTCGGAAGTTTTGTGCTCGTCAAGCTGAAGCAGAGCGAAAAGGGCAACGAATGGCTCTTGATCAAGCACAAGGACGCGGCCGTGGACCCGGCGTGGAACATTGAGGAGCACGAGGGATCAGCGCTGACGGGCCGCACGCTGGAAGAAATTGGCGAAGAGTCGCCGCCCAAGCGCAGCGCGAGTCCGATCCGGGCGGACGAAGTGCATGGTGCGCGAAAAAGCGCGATGCCATCGCGGCTCGAACCTATGCTGGCGACGCCCATCAGCCGTCCGTTCTCCGACCCCAATTGGCTCTTCGAAATCAAATGGGACGGGGTTCGAGCGCTGGCGTGGATCGAAGACGGCAATCTGAAGCTGCGTTCACGCGCCGGTGGCGACATCACAAAGCAGTATCCGGAGCTGGCCTCTCTTCCCGAGAGTATGAGCGCGGCGCGTGCAATTCTGGATGGTGAAATCGTCGTTCTGGATGCGCGCGGGCATAGCGATTTCGAGGCCTTACAGGAACGGATGCACGTGCGCGCGCCTTCCCCAACGCTCCTTTCGCAAACCGCTGTGACCTACTACCTGTTCGACCTGCTTTTCTGCGACGGCTACGACTTGCGCGACGCGCCGCTTGCGGAACGCAAGGAATTGCTGCGCCGCCTGTTTCGTCCGAGCGACCGATTTCGTTTTTCCGATCACCAGGTGGAGCACGGAAAAGAACTTTTTAATCTTGCTCGCGAACAGGGGCTGGAAGGGATTGTCGGGAAACGCTCAGATAGCCGCTACGCGAGCTCACGGAGCGCGCAATGGGTGAAACTGAAAGCGACGAAAACGCTGGATGCAGTGGTAGGAGGATGGACGGCGCCGCGGGGCAGCCGGGCCCACTTTGGTTCCTTGCTGCTGGGGCTTTATGAAGGGAAGACGCTGCGTTTCATCGGACACGCCGGCAGCGGGTTCGATGAGAAGACGCAGGAGGCCATCGCCGAGAAGCTGAAGGAGGCGGGCGCTTCAGCGTGCCCGTTTGACGAAGTTCCAGAGACGAATGAAAAGGCGCACTGGACGCGGCCTGCGATAGTTGCGCGGATTCGATTCACGGGATGGACCGAGGACAAGCGCCTGCGCCATCCTGTGTTTGTGGGCCTTCGCGAGGACGCGAATCCGCAGGATTGCCAATGGGAAGGCCAGGTGGCGCCAGAGGCGGAGCCTGCGATCGTACAGGCGCCGGCGATTGCCGGACGCGTGCTGGCCAAAAAGTCGCAGATCGAAGCGGAGCTGCTCAAGGGCAAAGCGGAAAACGTGACGTTGGAGTTGGACGGCAAGCGGCTCCGTCTGAGCAACCTCAACAAGATTTATTTCCCGGACTCCGGAATTACGAAACGCGACCTATTGGCCTACTACTACCGGATTGCCGACTACATTCTTCCGTTTCTCAGAGAGCGGCCGCTGGTGTTGCGGCGCTACCCGGACGGCATTACTGGCAACTCGTTCTTTCAAAAAGACGTCCGCGAAGGACTGCCGGAATGGATGGAAACGGCTGCCGTTGCTTCGGAGGGGAAGGGCGAAGAAATCCACTATGCCATTGCCAACGACCGCGCGGCGCTACTCTATCTGACGGGCCTGGGATGCATTGACCACAATCCGTGGCCCAGCCGCAAGGACGACCTCGAACATCCGGACTATTTCTTCTTCGATCTTGACCCCGCCGACGGGACGGATTTCTCCGTTGTGGTGAAGGTCGCGCAGACCTTGCTTCAAAAGCTGGATGAGATTGGACTGAAAGTTTTCTTGAAGACGTCCGGGGCGACGGGCTTTCACATGTATCTGCCGGTGGAGAGCGGCTATTCCTACGAACAACTGCGGACGTTTGCGGAAATCGTGGCGCGTCTGGTGGCAGCGGAAAAACCGGACCTGGTGACGCAGGAACGAACGGTGGCGAAGCGGCCTGCGGGGCGAGTCTTGATTGATGTGCACCAGAACGCGATGGGGCGTCCGCTGGCGGCGCCGTACGCGGTGCGCGCGTTTCCGAAGGCGCCCGTCTCCACGCCGGTCTTGCCGGGCGAGCTGCGTGCGAACCTGCGCCCTGAGAAGTTCAATCTAAAGACGTTCTTCGCGCGGCTCGAAAAGAAGGGAGATCTGTGGCGCGACTTCTGGAAGAGCCGGCAATCGCTGGAAAAAGCGATCGAGCGGCTTAGCGCGCGTGTGCCGGCGTCGAAGAAGCCGACGCGGGATTAGCGAATTGTCAGGCCCGCGATTTTGCGCTTCCCGGTTGGTGTGCTTAAATGGAGCGCTGCAAACCGCTTCGGCGTGATTCGGGGGGTGGGCGATTTCTGCTTCGGGACAGCTTCGCATCGGCACTTCCGGGTATGCCTACAAAGAGTGGAAGGGCAACTTCTACCCCGCGAAATTCCCCGACCAGGAGATGCTGGCGTTTTACGGCAAACAGTTTTCGACCGTGGAGATCAACAATACCTTCTACCGCATGCCGACGGAAAGCGTAGTCCAGCAATGGGCCAAGAGCGTTCCTGAAGGTTTTCAATTTGCGCTTAAGGCCAACCAGCAAATCACGCATATCCAACGTCTGCGCAACTGCGAGAGCACACTGAAGCGGTTTCTCGAAGTTGCTTCTGTCCTGAGCGAAGGCGGTCACCTGGGGCCGATCCTGGTGCAGTTGCCGCCAAACTTCAAGTGCGACAGACCGCTCCTGGAAGATTTCCTGAAGCTGCGCCCGAACGCGTTTCGCTTCGCGTTTGAGATGCGCCATGCGTCGTGGTACGCAGAGGAGACTTATGCGCTGCTGCGGCGGCACAGCACCGCGCTTTGCCTGGCGGAAACCGACGAGCAGACGCCGCCCGACGTGCTGACAGCGGAATTCACATACCTGAGGCTCCGGCGCGAGAATTACACACCCAAAATGCTGGCCGCCTGGAGGAAACGGTTCGACGTGTGGGTGCAGAACGGCGTGGACGTGTACGTCTACTGCAAGCACGAAGACGAAGGTAAGGCGCCCGCTTACGCCCGGCGGTTGCTGGGCGAGACCGGAGAGTAAGTGAGTAGGTCAAGTACGCTCGCGGCTTTTTACAGATGAGGGAGAACATCTATGGCTCATACCAACGGTTGTGATTGCAGGTTCGAGAACG
>Ga0209761_1003539_pt1 | contig 10324 bp, 4 predicted proteins | sample GraSoi013_1_40cm_4_FD_185818 | JGI IMG/M metagenome (GOLD analysis project Ga0209761, IMG submission 185818) | Grasslands soil microbial communities from the Angelo Coastal Reserve, California, USA - Sample 09_25_2013_1_40cm (SPAdes) (version 2) | ecosystem: Environmental > Terrestrial > Soil >... | reverse complement strand
ATCCTCGCGTACAACGCGTACGACTGAGCGATCCGGCACCCCATCTTCCTCGAGCAGGCATCGATGGCCCAGCGCGCCCTCACCCCCAGCAAGGCCGCCTACTGCAGCGAATGCGGAGCGGAAACGCCGCCCGACGCCGCGTCGTGCGCCCGCTGCGGCGAGCCGTTCGAAGGCTCGATGCAGGCGGTCCTGTGCCCGATCTGCAATTCGATCAATCCCGCCTCCGCCACCGAGTGCTTGAACTGCAACGCGAAGTTCCCGGAGCCCGGATTCGACGAAGTCCCGACGCCCCCCAATCAGGAATCCCCAGAGGAGGTATACCTACGGCGGATCCTGCAACTCAGCCGTGAGAAGGCGCGGAGCCGGGGCGCAGCCGGAGGTGGCCCGGGAGCCGAGCCGGCGTCACTCCTCGAGGCGGATCGCGCCGAGGGAGAGATGGAGGAATCGCTCTGGAAGCTCGCGGAACCGTTCGACCGCATGCTCGAGAGGCGCAAGCAGCGCCTCGAGCAGATGGAGGCGTTGATCGAACGAGCGCAGGCCCGAATCAAGGCGCTCGAGGGCTCCGAGGATCCCGACCAGTTGCGGGAGCGGGAGGAACTGAAGCGGCAGATCGAGACACTCCTCCTGGAGAAGGAGGACATCCTGAAACTCGAGGAGGGCCTCGTCGACATGGAGACGACGTACCGCAACATCTTGCGGATGCAGAAGGAGGAGCTCAAGGCGCGCGAGTCGTCCCTCCGTGGTCGGATCTCCGCGTTCCGGCACGAGCTAGAGTCGCGGGAGAAGGCGTTCGGGCAACTCAAGGAGCGGGAGTCGGACTTCGTTCGGCGGGAGGACGAGTTCCGGACTGTCATGAATCGCGTCCACGAACGGGAGCGGGAGATCGAGAAGCGCGAGGAGTTGATGCGGGAGAAGGCGCGACTGCTCGACGAGCGGCACCACGCGTTGAGCGAGGCGGAAGTCGACCTCGAACGGCGACGGTGGGACCTGGAGCAGAAGTCCACCGCGGCCCGCGCCGCGTCGAAAGACGAGCCGATGCCGGTCACGATCAAGTCGGATCAAGAGCTGGGCGCACTTCAGGCCCGGATGATCCAGCTCGAGGAGCAGATGGAGCGCCTGATGGAGGAACGGATCCAGTTGATGGAGCAACAGAAGGAACTGCTCAACCTGAAAGGCGAATTGAAGGTCGTCATGAAAGACATCGACGAGCTCCTCGGGGATCTGCCGAAAGACAAGATCCGGAAGTTCGCGAAGTCGGAGCGATTTGCGCTCTACGAGAAGCTCCTCGAACAGCTCCAGCTGTTGTGATGGCCGATGGGACTGCGCGAGAAGGCCCGGAAGTCCCTCGAGACCAACGAGGAAGAACTTGACGCGCCCGTCCTCCTGAAGGTCGATGCCGCCGAGCGGGAAGAGGCGAAGGCCCGCGAGGCCCAACTCCGCAAGGATCTCGAGGACGCCCGCAAGCTGTCTGACGCGAAGACCGCGCAGATCGCCCGCCACGACGATACGATCCATGGCCTGCAGACCCGGGTGAAGGAACTCGAGGCCGCGAGTGCCGGTGCCGAACGCGAGACCAAGAAAGCCCTCAAGGAACTCGAGGGCGAACTCATGGAGGCGCGCGAGGAACTCCAGGACCTGAGGAAGAACAAAGCCGCGACGGCGGACGCCGAGGCCGCGATGGACAAGGCCGAGAAGAAACGAGCGGCCGTCGACGCGAAGGAGGCGTCCCTCCGGAAACGCGAGGGGGAGGTCGAAACCCTCGTCGAGTCCCTCGACGGCCGGCACCGGGAACTCGCCGCCCGCGAGAAGTCGCTCGCCGCGCTCCAGGAGAGACTCGACGCGACGAATCGCGACGTGAAAGAGGCGCAGCGGGACATCGAATCGTCCCGCACGAAGCTCGAGGCGCGGGAAGCCGAGCTCGCGGAGACGCGGAAGGCGTTACGGGATCACGCGGACAAGCGGACGACCGAGCTCGAGAAGCACCTCGAGGACGCGCGGAAGGACCTCGCAAAGATGCTCCGCAACCTGGAGTCGGCGCGCGGAGAGACACAATCCGCACGACGAGAAGGCAAGGACCGAGAGGCCGCGCTGACCACGGAACTCACGAAAACACAAAACGCCGCCGAGCAGGAGAAGGACCGAGTCGCCCGCCTGAAGGACGAAATGGACGAACTCCGGAAGAGGGCGGGCAAAGCCGGCGAACTCACCGAGAAAGAATCGGACCTGCGGGCGCAATGGGCGAAACTCGACACGCGAACGAAAGCCCTCGCCGACCGGGAGGCGGCCCTCGCGGGGGGCGAGACGCAGCTCGAGGCCCGAGAAGCAGAATCGGAGAAAGCGTCCCGGCTGGCGGCGGAGCGAACGCTCGAGGCCGAGAAGGCGCTGAAGGCCATCAAGGAACGGGAACGCGCCGCCGACAAGGCCGAGCAGAAAATCCGCGAAACGACGGAGCTGTTGAAAGAACAGAACAAGGCGAAGGACGAGGCTCGGACGCGTGAGATCGAGGACAACCGAGAGCTCCTCCAAGCTCGGGCGCGAGAGATCGCGAAGCGGTCCAAGGAAGTCGATGGGTTGCGGGCCTCCATGAAGGCATCCAGCGAAGCCCTCGAGCGTCGCGAACTCGAACTCGAAGCGGAAGTAACCCGGGCAAAGGCGGCCCACGAATCGGAAGCCGACCGATCCGGCACTCTCGAGAAGGACCTCAACACCTCACGGAAAGACTTGGCGAAAGCGGTGCGCACCCTGGAGTCCGTCCGGGGCGAAGCGGAGGCCTCCCGCCGCCAACTTCAGGATCAGGAAAAGGCAATCAACGCCGAACTCACCAAGGCGCGAAGCGCCGTCGACGAAGAGAAGGGGAAGGTTGCACGTCTCAAGGACGAAGTCGACGAGCTTCGCAAGCGCGCCGGAAAGGCAGGAGAACTCAGTGGCAAGGAGTCCGAGCTGAAGGCCCATCTCGCGAAACTCGATGCCCAATCGAAGGACCTCGCGGACCGCGAAACCACGCTGGCGGCGAACGAAGCCCGCGTTCGAGAGCGCGAAGCGGGATCAGAGAAGGCCTCCCGGGCGGCTGCAGAACGCGCCCTCGAAGCGGAGACCGCCCTGAAGGCGATCAAGGAGCGAGAGCGCGCCCTCGAGAAGGCCGAGAAGAAATTCCAGGAGACGGAAGACGAGCGTGCGAAACGAGGGCAGGCGAGGCAACAGACCCACGAGCGGGAACTCGACGAAGCCCGCAAGCTTCTCCAGGCTCGAGACCGAGAAAACGCGAAGCGCATCAAGGAGGTCGAGGGCCTGCAGGCGTCCCTGCGGGCCGCCAACGAAGCGCAGGAACGTCGCGAACTCGAGCTCGCTGCGGAAAGCACTCGTGCGAAGGCGGCCCTCGAATCGGAGGCGCACCGATCCACCGAGCTCGAGAAAGATCTCAACGTCTCGCGGAAAGAACTCGCCAAATTGATCCGAGGCTTTGAAACCGCGAAGGCGGAGGCGGAAGCCGCCCGACGACAGGCTCAGGATCGGCAGAAGGAGTTTTCCGGAGAACTCGCGAAGGTTCAGGCTGCGGCCGATGATGAAAAAAGGAATGCGGCCCGCCTCAAGGCGGAGGTCGACGACCTTCGCAAGCGGGCGGGGAAAGCCAGCGCCCTGAGTGAGCGGGAATCGCACCTTAAAGCGCAAATCGCGAAATTCGACGCACGATCGAAAGAGCTGGGGCAGCGCGAGGCCACGTTGGCGGGCAGCGAGGCTCGGGTCCGCGAGCGTGAAGCCGAATCGGCGAAAGCCTCTCGGTCCTCCGCGGAACGAGCTCTGGAGGCGGAGAACGCTCTCAAGACGATCAAGGAAAGGGAGCGCGCCGTCGAAAAAGCGGAGACGAAGCTAGCGGAGACGGAAGAGAACATTGCAGAACGCGAGAAGGCGAGAGACGAGAAACATTCGAAGGAACTCGACGAAGCTCGCAAGCTAATTCAGGCCCGCGACCGCGAGATTGCGAAGCGGGACAAGGCGCTCGACGGGCTCCAGGAATCGCTGCATGCGGCAAACGGGGCCCTCCAGCGCCGCGAGATCGAACTCAAGACCGAACTCACGCGTGCGAAGACCCAGCTCGAGTCCGAGACCGACCGGGCGAACTCGCTCGCGAAGAGTCTCGAGACCGCACGAACCACATCCGCGAAGGCGACCGAGCTGGCGGCTCGCGAATCCGCGGTCGAGAAGACGAAGACGGACCTCGGGGCCCGCGAGAAGCGCCTGGCGAAGGCCCAGGCTGACCTGGACTCGACGGAGAAGATCCTCCGGCGCAAGGAAGGGGATCTGGTCCGCCGAGAGAAAGAGGTCTTGAAGGCGGAAACGGAGAACCAGGAGGCGACGAAGACCCTCCTCGCGCGCGAGCGGGCGATCACCCAACGGGACCAACGTGTCGAAGCCCGCTCGACGGCCGCGGAGGAACGCATTTCGCGACGTGATCAGGAGCTGCGCGAGCGCTCCGAAGCCTTGACGAAACAGAAGCGAGAACTGGACTCTCAATCGAAGGGGCTCGCGGCCCAGGAGCGGAGCCAAGCCGAAACGAAGGACGAACTGGCGGGGCTCCGAGCCGAACTCGAACGACGCGAACGACAGCTGCAGAAGGCGGCCGAGGAAACGGGGACGGCCGCTTCAGATCTGAAGTCGCGCGAAGAGACGGTCGTCCAGCGGGAGACGGTCGCCAAGACGAACGAGGCGAATCTCCAATCGCGCCAGAGCGACCTCGAGAAGCTCACCGCGAAGGTCTCCAATGAAAGGGCGGACCTCGGCAAGCTGCGCGATGAGCTTCGGGGGCGCCGCGTCGAACTGGATCGGGCCCAAAAGGAGCTCGAGCGTGCCTCGGCGCAAACGGCCGAGCACGCAACGGACTTGGAGAAGCGTGAGGCGGAACTCACGAGGCAATCGAAGGCGCACGAGGGAGCGGTCGCGAAGGTGGCCCTTCAACTCGAGGGCGCACGCCAAGCAGAACGGGCGTTCAAAGCTCGCGAGGCAGCCCTTGCGGCAGCCCAGCAGAAACTCGAGGAAGGCCGCTCAGCACTCGCGAATGGGGAGAAGGCCCTGATCACCCAACGCGCAGCGATGCAACGAGACGGAAGCAAGCTCGCGAAAGGACGGGAGGAACTCTCGGACCGCCGCACGGAACTCGAAGGGATCCAGAAGCGAATCAAGCTCTCGACAGCAGAACTGGACGCGCGAGAGGCAGCCTTGTCCAAGCGAGAAGCCGAGATCTCGGAGCGCGCAAGAGAACTCGAGGCGACTCGAGCTCAAGTTGCATCTCAGACGGAGGCCGCGAAGCGGGACGACCGCCTCCTCAAGGCCCGCGAGACCGCCGTGTCGAAGGCAGAGAGGGACCTCGCCGAGGCTCGAGGCGCGTTGGCGGAAAGTCAGAAGGCATCGAAAGCCGAACGCTCCGCCTTCGCGCGGGAGTCCGATGAACTGGCGAAACAGAAGAGCCATCTGGGGGCGGAGGCGAAAGCCCTCGAGCAGCGAGAGAAAGAACTCCGCTCGGGCGAAGCGGGGCTCAAGGCGTCCCAGACGAAACTCGAATCTCGCATCGCATATGTCGAACAACAAGACGAGACGATCGCGTCGGCGCGTGTGGAGCTCGAGAAGCGCGACGCCACTGCAGCCAAAGAACGGACCGAACTGAAAGACGCGAACGCGGAGATCGAGCAGGCCCGAAAGGAACTCGACTCGGAGCGAAAGGCCCTCGAAGCCTCTCGAGCGGAAGTCGCCGCCCACATCGAGGCGGTCCAGCGGCAAGAAAAGGCCGCGAAGATCCGCGAGGCCAATTTGACGAAAGTGCAGGGAGAAATCACCGAAGCCCAGTCGCTCCTGGCGGGAGCGAACAAGTCGTTGAATGAGGGACGCGCAGCCCTGCAACGAGATGAAAGTAAGCTCGCCCGGCGAGAGAAAACGCTCGAGGACCGCGGCCATGAAATCAGCGGTCAGGAAAAGGAATTGCGCGCAGCCATGGATGCCCACAAGGCCGCGACCGCGAAATTCGAGTCCCGGTCCGCTGACCTGGAACGGCGTGAGGAAGCACACGCAGCCGCACTCGCGGACCTCGAAAGGCGGGAATCTGGATTCGCCGCGGAGCGGTTGGAGTTCCGGGAGTCGCACGCCGAACTCGAGCGGGGCCGCAAGGCGCTCGGATCCGATCGGAAAGCCGTCGATGCGATGCGGTCGGACCTAACTGACAAGACGAAGGCTCTCGAATCGCGCCTCCGAGATGTCGCGGCGAAGGAAGCGACGCATGTGGAACGTGAGAAATCCATCTCGTCATCCGAGGCGGACCTCGCGAAGCGCGAGAAGCTCCTGATGTCGTCCCGGAAGGAATGGGAGGACCACCAGGTCGGCGCGACCCGTGAGACGAAGCGGCGCGAAGCCGCGGCCAAGTTGGAACTCGAAGATGCCCGACGCACTCTCGCCGCCGCCGAGACCAAAGAGAAGCAACTCGGCCTGCGGGAAACGGAATTCCGCGCGAAAGAGGCCCAGTTGCGCCGTTCCGAAGCAAACCTGGGGCGTCGCGAGGCTGTCCTGAACACGGGAACGAAAGACGTGACCGCGAAAGAAGCCGCCCTGGAGGTGACCGAGTCCCGGCTCGCGCAGCGGGGACGCGAACTGGACCGTAGACAACAGGCGATGGACAAATCCGCGGACGAACTCGCGGCGCACAAGAAAGCAATCGAGACGGCCGTGCAGGCATACGCCAAGGAAACGCGGGATCTCTCGGCTTCTCAAAAGGAGGTCGTCCGCGCTCAGGCTTCGCTCGAGGCACTCGACAAGCGAACGCGATCCGATTCGAAGAAACTCGAGGGCCGCCTCGTAGCCGCCAAAGCGGCGGAGACAAGGCTCGCCGCCGCCGAGGAATCCCTGCGGACGCGGGAGACCCAACTCGCGGCTCACGAAGCGGACATCAAGGAGAAGCTCGCAGACCTCGCGAAAGCCGCGAAGAGCTTGGACGATCACCAGTCGGAGATGCAAGAGCGAGAGGACTCGCTGAAGGTCCTCGCCACGGCCCTCGACAAGCGAAGTGCGGTAGCGGACCACGCCGAGAAAGGAATCGACCAGCGCAAGGCAGAACTCGACCGGATTGAGAAGGACTTTGGGGTCGCGAAAGAGGGCCTCATTGTAGGGAGCCGGAAGCTCGGTGAAGCGCGGAAAGCGATGGAGAGCTCGAAGGCTGAAATCGGCAGACGCGCGAAGGAACTCGAATCTCAGGCCAGCTTGATCGAGTCGCGGGAAGAGGAGGCTGCGGAATTGAAGACGAAAGCGATGAGTCTCCTCAAGTATGCGGAGAAGGCGGCGGATGAGAAGAGCCGGGAACTGAAGGAACGCGTCCAGGAAGAGGACGCCCGCCTCGTGGCCGAGAGGGTCAAAGTGGAAAAGGCCGCGCGGGCCTACGAGGACCTCGAGGAGCGCGAACGCCATCTCGAAACGGCGACGGCGGAGTTCGAGGCACGGGCGAAGGCGCTCGACCAGCGGGAGAAAAAGCTGAAAGACGAGGTCGCCGGGATCGCCCGCGAGCGAACGGAGACGAAGGCGATCTGGAAGAACCTCGAAGCGGAACGGGAGCGCGTCTCCCGCAAAGAAGCAACCGTCGAATCTCTGATTGAGCGGACGCTCGAGAAGGAGCGCGAGGCCCTCGTCGACGAGAAGGAGAAGGTGCGAGCCGCAGTCGCGGACTTGAAGGGCAAGGACAAAGCGACGGAGCGGGAGCGGATTCGGCTTCAGGCTCTCGGCCGGGACTTGGAGACACTGAAAACGCGCCTCGAGACCCGGGAGCGGGCGATCAAGAGCCAGGAAGCGGAACTCGAGCGTCGCCGCCAAGAAGTCCGTCGCATGCGCGAGAAAATCCAGGAACTCCTCTGATCACTCGCGGTCCGGAATCCTCGATGGCGCCGCGGGGGCCCGGGCGGGCCAGCCATATGTGTGGAGGAAGAGGAAAATGCTCCCGAAGAGCGGCACGAAGATCAGGGAGCTGAGGAGATGATAGAGCGTGAAGGGCACCTGGGCTTCGAGGATCGTGACGATCCCCACGCCGAACGGGCGCGTGATGAAGTACCACTCGCCGAACGCGGTCCACAGGTCGTATGCGATTGTCACCGGCACGCTGACTGTCGTCAGGAGCGCGACGGACTTCACGCGGAACAGGACCCTCGGTCGAATCCGGCGGCCCAGGAATGCGACGAAGACGTAGCCCGAGACCACGAAGAAGGTGATGCCGGTCATCGCGTTGAGGCCGTAGCCCGCATAGGTCGTCGACCACTCGAGCGGTTGCAGGACTGCCAACGCCGTCAGCGGGACGAGGATCGTCCACCAGCGACCGAGCAGGGAGCCTGCGAGGAGGCTCGCGGCGAAGACGGTCTCGATGTTCGCGTAGGAGCGCATGAGGACCGTCCCGACGACCGCGACGACGATGAGGAAGACCCCGAGCATCCGCGTTCGCGCGTCGCCTAGGCCCGCCTCGAGGACGGCCTGCCACCTTCGCCGCATCTCACATCCCCTCCTGGGCCGTGCTGAAACTCCATCGCACGACATCGTCGTCGTGCAACGCCCGGTGGTCCGCGGCAATATTCGGGTACACGCCGTTCACCTGATACAGCCAGTACCGCCCCTCACCATTGACCGATCCGTTGATTGCCGTGACGAAGACTCCCTGTGGGATCTGGTACCAAACGTACGCGACGGGGAAGGCCAGCTTCGCGGAGGCCTCGAGGAGAAGTCCGAAGGCCGTATTGTTGTTCGTCGTGAGTGGCTCGTACAGGATCGACCAGCCGGCGCCTTCGACCTCGAGACGCACGAGTTGGACCGCGGACGCCTGCACCGGGGCCGGCTGCAGGAGCTGCGTCGTGGCGTAGAGCCCCGCGATGGCGGCGATGAGAATCGCGGCGAAGAGGATGGCCTGTTGCCGCTCGCTCAGCCTAAGAGCCACGGCGTGGCCTCCGTCGGAACGCGAACACAACGAGGACGGCAATCACCACGGCGACCACGATCGGGGCGCCGAGATACACCCAAGGGGAGAGTGAGGCGGGCCTGGAGATCGGGGCCGCAGGCGATTGCCCGAGCGCGTACAGGTGACCGTTGTCGCTGGGCGCGAACACGACGCCGTCCGCGACGACCGGGGAGCCGAGGATATACTCCGCCGGGGAGGGCTCGAACGACCAGACCAAGGTCCCGCTCGTCGCGTTCAGGGCATAGACCGTCCCGTGTGCGGCATTCGTCGCGAAGACCACCTTGCCGTCCGCATAGGTGATCGACGCCTGCACCGGCCCGTTCGGCGCGAACGACCATCGCCGGGCTCCCGTCGTCACATCAAGGGCCACCACGAGACCGTTTCCTCCGAACGCGCCGCCGGCGACGAACACGACGCCCCGGGAGACTGCGGGGGATGAAATCCCGGCGTCCACGGAAGCTTGCCAATCGAGCGTTCCCGTCGCCCGGTCGATGGCGTACACGTTGCCGTCCTTCGAGGGCGCGATGAGTCGCGGTCCCGCGATCGCCGGGGACGCGGCGACGGAGCCCGCCATCGGGAAGAACCAGTTCTCCTCCCCCGTCGTTGCGTTCAGTGCGAGGACTCCATACGGCGGGTCGAACGTCACCTGGCTCGTCGTGTTGTACGTCCCCATGATGCCCACATAGACGGACCCGTCGGCGTAGGCCGGCGAAGAGTAATGCACGGACCCGGTCGGGTGGCGCCAGGCGACACTCCCGTTGTTCGCCCAGAGAGCAACGACCTCGCCGGGTCCGCCCGACTCGTTGAAGGTGCCTATGAACACCCGATCGAATGCGACCTTCGGTGAAGACGTGATGCCGCTGAAGAGCGGCTGCGTGAGGAGCTGCGTTTCCCACTCCACGTTCCCGTCGGAGGCGTTCAGACGAATGACCGTGCCGTTCGAGGTGCCGACGAGGACGGAGTGGTCGAAGACCGCAGGGGACGAGAAGCCCCTTGCGGACGGTTTGGTCCAGAGCGTACCGCCGGTCTTTGCGTCGAGGGCGAAGAGGCCATGCATCGTGGTGACGAACAGCTTTCCATATGCCACGGCGGGTGTTGCGGCAATCTCGCGCGCCCCGGTGTCGCGGTCCCAGATCGGTTGGACGGCGTCCGGGGCCGGGGAATCGGACGCGCCGCTGTTCGCCAGGTCCCCTCGAAATTCCATCGAAGGCAGCGGATCGTCAGGGGTCGGCACCGGCTGGCGCACATCGAAAGTGTGGGAGTCGAACCCGGCATTGTAGAGAGCGATCGCGTCCCCCTCGGAGACGACGAGGCTTGAAATCCCGACGGAGGTGAGATCCCATCCGTGGTTCGTGG
>Ga0209761_1003535_pt1 | contig 10336 bp, 8 predicted proteins | sample GraSoi013_1_40cm_4_FD_185818 | JGI IMG/M metagenome (GOLD analysis project Ga0209761, IMG submission 185818) | Grasslands soil microbial communities from the Angelo Coastal Reserve, California, USA - Sample 09_25_2013_1_40cm (SPAdes) (version 2) | ecosystem: Environmental > Terrestrial > Soil >... | reverse complement strand
CCCAGGCGGGGGTACCGCGTCGATCGACGGCCAGGTGTTCGTTGATGCATCGCCGTGGCCCGGTCTCTCGAACTGGTGTGTTCAGCTCAGCGGCCCGGTCAATGCAAGCGCGGTGACCGACGCCTCGGGCAACTACTGGTTCTCGGGTCTGCCGGCCGGCGTCTATACCGTCTGCGAGACGGTGCAGACGGGTTGGCACCAGACCTTCCCCACGAGCGGGCCGACCTGCGCGAGCGGCTTCGGCTGGTCGATCACCGTCGCGGACGGCAGCGGCAACAGCTTCATCTGGTTCGGAAATCTCACCCCGTAGGGTGAGGGCGCAGGATGAGAAGGGCTCCATCGAAGGCCCCGGGCTGTTTCCCCGGGGCCTTCATTTATCGCCGTGATACGTTCCTGCCGCGACAGTGCCATTAGTGACGTGCTTGCTGAGTTTGTGAGCTTGCGACACCACCAACGTTCCTGTAAGCAACCGCACAGCTTCCCAAGGTCGCCCAGAGCGATTTTCAAAGTGCCCAGTCTAGGGGGGTAGCGCGGGTCTTGCGCCCGCCGGGCTCTCCAACACTGAAGCAGACCTGCTGAGGCCGCAGCGCCCCTTCCTCAGCCTACGAGCTAGGGGTGACACGATGCGAGCCCTCATAGTGGTGCTTGCCTTGGTGGCTACACCGTTTTTGACCGGCGCGTCCCAAAGTCTCCAAGGCTCCAATTGCGACAACGGTCTGGGTGACGAGCATCGCTCGGACATGGGGCAGCTGCATGCTCACAAGGGGCTCTGCGCAACTCAGCCCCCCCTCCCCGACGCCGATCAAGATGGGGTGCCGGACAATCTCGACCAATGCGCCGACACGCCCCCCGGAACCACCGTGGACGCCGTTGGCTGCCCAGTCACGCCCCCGACCGGCTGTGTGAACTCCCCGGGCCCAGGGGACGGGGCAGTCGCTGGGCAGGTGTTCCTTGATGATCCGGCCCAGTTTTTTCCCTATCTCGCGGGCTGGTGCGTCGAGTTCAGGGACTTGAGCGGCAAGGTCATTGCAACGACGGTAACCAGCGGCGTAGCCATCGACATGGATGGGAGCAACTACGTCATCACTGGTGTGCCGGCCGGGCCGGCCGGCACGTATACAATCTGTGAAGTGCTGCCGCCGAATAGCACCTGGCACGAAACCACCCCGACGAGCGGGCCGGATTGCGGGGGCGGCGTCATCGGCATCACGACCATGGTGGTGGCCGGGGGCACCTCGGGCTACATCTGGTTCGGGAATCTCCCGTAGTGGGAGGACGACAGAAGTAGGTAGACCGAAGGCCCCGGGCTGTCTCGCCGGGGCCTTCCGCTTGTAACTTCCGCCTCTATGCACACGGCTCGACGCACGCACTCGTTCACGGAGTCGGTGATCCGCGGGATGACCCGGCTCGCGAGCGAGCATGGCGCCATCAACCTCGCCCAGGGGTTCCCGAACTTTCCCGCCCCCGATGTCCTGAAAGAGGCCGCGGCGCGGGCGATTCGCGACGACGTGAACCAATACGCCATCACCTGGGGGGCAAAGCGCCTGCGGGACGCGCTCGCCCGCAAGTACGCGGATTGGTACGGGATGACGGTGAACCCGGAGACCGAGATCACCGTCACCTGCGGCGCCACCGAGGCGATGGCGTCGGCCCTGCTCGCAATCGTCGACCCTGGTGATGAAGTGATCGTGTTCGAGCCGTTCTACGAGAATTACGGGCCCGACGCGATCCTGTGCGGGGCGAAGCCGGTGTACGTGCCGCTCGCGGCGGCCCAGGAGCTCGATCTCGACCGGCTGGCGGCTGCGTTCTCGGCACGTACCCGCGCGATCATCGTATGCACCCCCAACAACCCGACAGGCCGGGTGCTGTCCCGGCGCGAGCTCGAAGCGATCGCCGAGCTGTGCCGGCGGCATGACGCGTACGCGGTGACGGACGAGATCTACGAGCACATCTATTACGAAGGGGAGCACATTCCGATCGCCACGCTCGAGGGGATGCGCGAGCGGACCATCACGATCAGCGGCGCGTCCAAGACGTTCAGCGTCACCGGCTGGCGTATCGGGACCATCGTGGCTCCGCCCGATGCGACCGACGCGATCCGCAAGGTGCATGACTTTCTCACCGTGGGAGCCCCGGCGCCGCTCCAGGAAGCCGTCGCCGTCGGGCTCGAGACGCTGGGGGACGACTACTACGAGCGGCTGGCGCACGAGTACCGGGCGCGGCGGGATCTGCTGTGCCGGGCGCTGGTCGACGCCGGCTTCCGCTGCACGCCGCCCCAGGGCGCCTACTACGTGCTGGCGGACTGCTCCAGCGTCTCGGAGCTCCCGGACGACGAGTTCTCCTTCTGGCTGACGAAGGAGATCGGAGTGGCCCCAGTGCCGGGCTCGAGCTTTTTCAGCCGCCCGGAGTTGGGCCGGCGACTGGTGCGGTTCGCGTTTTGTAAGACGGAAGAGATGCTGGCCGAAGCGGCGCGGCGGCTCGTCCGGGTCAGGCGTCCCGCCCATCCGGTACGGGCCTAACTTCCCCCCCCTTCGAGGGGGTGAGGTTCAGCCCGGCCAAGGCGAAGAGCCACCCACCCAGCGGTCCGCTCCAGAATCGCAGCCGCCGCTCGCCCTTCGGGTCGGTACGATGCTCGGTGCGCGCCCGCGCGACGACGGCGGCGAGGAGGGCCGCCCCGGCGACGACGGCAAACGCCGAGGGAACCCCCACCACACCCGCTAACCCCGGGATCCGCTCCAGCGCCGCGACGATGCCGGCCGCGGCCGCGACGCACACGTAGCACAGCAATCGCGAGGCACGCTCGAGCCGCGACGGTCCGTCTCCGTAGAGAAACGCCAGCTCCTCGCCCCGGTGCGACAGCTCCGCGCGGAGCGCATCGACGAGGTCCTCGCGCCCGTATCCCGCTTTCCGCAGCCGGCGCACCCGCGCGACCATGACGACGAGCGGCACCGCCGCGATCGTGGCAACAGCCGCGATCGTCGCGGCCCGGGCATGCGGCTCCTCCGGCCGGAGCAACCGGACCACGAAGAGCGGCAGGGCGACGGCCGCGAACGCGCCGTAGAGCAGTGCCGTCGTCGAGAGCTGGCGCGCCTCCGTCACGAAGGCCCGCACCGCCAGGCAGCGGTCGATGGTCGCGGCCAGGCGCGGCGGCACCCCGGGCGCCACCGAGGCGAGCGGGGGCGGCGGATCGCTCACGTGGCGGGCGAGCACCGTCATGTCGTCGGGGCCTACGAAGGGCAGCTCACCCGACAGCGCAAAGAATCCCACCACGCCGAGCGAATAGAGGTCGCTCCGCGGGTCCACGCGCTCGCCCAGTACCTGCTCGGGGCTCATGAACTCTGCCGTCCCGACCACGCGCTGAGGCCCCGTCGTGGTGCCCGAGCCCACGCGCGCGATCCCGAAGTCGGAGACCAGGGCGCGCCCCGTCGCCAGGTCGAGCAGGATGTTGTCGGGCTTCACGTCTCGGTGTACCACCCCGCGGTCGTGCGCGTAGGCCAGCGCCCGGGCCACCTCCTCGAGCAGCCGCGCGGCCGTGTCGTACGGCATCGGCCCCCGTTTTCGTACCCGCCGCCCGAGCGTGTCTCCGTCGACGTACGCCATCGCGAAGTACACCAAGTCCGAGACCTCATGCACCGCGAAGATGGGGACGATGCCGGGATGGGAGAGCTGAGCGGCGGTCCGGGCCTCGCGCAGGAAGCGCTCCCGCGCGGCCGGCTGGATTGCGCGGTCGGGGGGCAGCAGCTTGATGGCGACCCTGCGGTCCAGGCGCAGCTCGCGGGCGAGATACACGACCCCCATGCCACCGCGCCCGAGGCGTCGTTCCAGCACGTAGCGTCCGGCGAGGGCGCGTTGGAGATCAGGGAGCAGCGGGTCAGCCGTCACGGTCACGGGGCCTGTGTACCCCGGGGGATGCACACGAGGTTCCGCGGACCGTGCGCAGTTTGGTCACAGCTTCGCAACAACATGCGAACGGTGCAACGGTGATCGCGGGCACACAGGCGCGGGCCTGATACCTCTATCGCCTCTTGCCGCCCGCCCTCAGATTCACCCCCCATGCCCGACCACCAACCCTACATCCCGGCCTCCCAATCGCCCGCCGAGCTGACCCCGCGTGCCTTGATCCTGGGCGTACTCCTCGGGCTGATCTTCAGCGCGTCGAGCGTCTACCTGGCGCTTAAGATCGGGCTCACGGTGAGCTCCTCCATCCCGATCGCGGTGCTCTCGATCACGATCTTCCGCGCCCTCGGCCGGACCTCGATTCTCGAGAACAACATCGTGCAGACGACCGGATCGGCCAGTGACTCCGTGGCAGCCGGCGTCGTCTTCACGATTCCTGCAATCCTGCTGATGGGCTACGACCTCGACATCGGCCGGGTCGCCGTGCTCGCGACCGCGGGCGGCCTGATGGGGATCCTGATGATGATCCCGCTGCGCCGCGCGCTGATCGTCAAGGAGCACGACACCTTGATCTACCCGGAGGGCACGGCCTGCGCCGAAGTGCTGATCGCCGGCGAAGAGCGCGGCCTACAGGCCAAGCGCGTCTTTCAGGCGTTCGGGGTCGGTTTCGTCTACAAGTTCCTACAGGCGGGGCTCAAGTTCTGGCCCGACGTTCCGGGCAAGGCGCTCGGCTTTTATCCCGGGGCCGCCGTCTTCACGGAGGCATCCCCCGAGCTGATGGGCGTGGGCTACATCATCGGGCCCCGAATCGCCGGCTACCTGTTCGCGGGCGGCTGCTTCGCCTACCTGGTGCTCGCGCCCGCGATCAAGCTCGTGGGGTCGGGTCTCACCGAGCCGTTCGGCTTCCCGGCCGTCAAGCTGATCCGTGACATGAGTCCGGGCGAGCTGCGCTCGAGCTTCGTTTTCTACATCGGCGCGGGGGCCGTCGCCTCGGCCGGGATCATCGCGCTGACCCGCTCACTGCCGACGATCATGAGCTCCTTCGCCTCGAGCCTCAAGGACCTGCGGGACTCCCGGATGGGCCAGGCGGTGACGCGGCTGCGGACCGAGGACGACCTCCCCATCTCGCTCACCGTCGGCGGGTCGATCGCCCTCGCCGTCGTGCTCACCCTGCTGCCGCAGGTGGGCGTCAATCTGCTCGGGGCGATCCTGATCGTGGTCTTCGGGTTCTTCTTCGCCACCGTTTCCTCCCGCGTCACGGGGCAGATCGGGTCTTCGGCGAACCCGATTTCCGGGATGACCATCGCCGCGCTGCTCGGGACCTGCTTGATCTTCGTTGCCATCGGTTGGACGGGCGTGGATCACCGGGTGCAAGCGATCTCGATCGCGGCGGTGGTCGCCGTGGCCACGGCGAACGCCGGCAACACGTCGCAGGATCTAAAGACCGGTTTCCTGGTCGGCTCCACGCCGCGCCGCCAGCAGATCGCGATCCTCGTGGGCGCGCTCGGCTCGGCGCTGGTCGTGGGGTGGACCCTCACCCTGCTCAACCGCTCGTTCACTTATCCGATCCCCGAGATCCATCCCGCCTTCAGCGCGCGAGGCTTAGCTCCGACGGCCGGCGGCCGGGCGCCGGTCGAAATCCTGCCGGAGACCATGTCGGGGTTCCGGGTAGCGGCCAGCGACTCGGTGGACCGCGCCACCTATCAGGTGGTCCGGGTGTACGTCGTCACCGAAGGCGTGGCGGCTGGGAAGTATCTGATGGACCCGGCGGCGCACGAGCTGCGCTACGTGATCGATCCGGGCATCGGCGGGCGCATTCACGAGTATCAGGGCAGGACGATTCCTCGGCTCGACTCGCCCAAGGCCACGATCATGGCCCTCATCGCCGACGGCATCCTCACCCACAAGCTGCCCTGGACGCTGGTGCTGCTCGGCGTGTTCATCACCATCGCCATCGAGCTGATGGGCGTGCAGGCGCTGCCGGTCGCCGTGGGGGTGTACCTGCCGATTTCGACCTCGTCAGCGATGTTCGCCGGCGGCGTCGTGCGCTGGTTCATCGAGCGCCGCGCGCAGGCCCGACAGCAGTCGATCGCGGAGGTCGAGTCCGGGCCGGGCGTGCTGTTCTCGAGCGGCCTGATCGCGGGCGGCGCCATCTGCGGCATCGTGCTGGCGGCGATCGCCGGCGTGCTGGGCTCGGCGGACGCGCTGGCCGAGAAGGCGCCGTTGTTCCATGCGCTCGGCGGCCTCGCCCGCTCGAATCTGCTCGCGTTCGCGTTGTTCGCGGCGCTGGGCGTGCTGCTCTATCGGATCGCCCAGCGCCAGCAGTGACGGACGGCGGGGTGTAGGGGTGGGGAATGCCGTAGGGGCGCGGCATGCTGCGCCCCTACATTTCAGCGTGCCCCGTTCCCGAGTCGCGTGATGCGCATCGTGTCGTTGCTGCCCGCCGCCACCGAGATGGTAGCCGCGCTGGGCGCGGTCGGTCGGCTGGTCGGCGTGTCGCACGAGTGCGACTTTCCACCGGAGGTGCGATCGCTTCCGCGGGTCACCCGTACCCGGGTGGACCCCACCCTGCCGTCGGGCGCGATCGACCGCGCCATGGTGGAAGCGAAACGCGCCGGTGTCTCGCCCGTGGAGGTAGACGTCGACCTGGTGGCGCACCTGCGGCCCGACGTGTTGATCGGCCAGTCGGTGTGCGACGTCTGCGCCGTGGGCCCAGGCGAGCTGGCGCGTGTGGTCACGACCCTGATACCCACCCCTTGGGTCGTCACGTTGCACGCTCATACGCTGGATGAGGTGCTCCTGGACATCCGCAGGGTCGGCGAAGCGCTGGAGCTCCGCGACGAAGCGGACGAGCTCGACGCGGGCCTGCGCTACCGGCTGCGGCGCGTCGGTGCCCGAGCCCAGAGGTCCGGAAAAGTAGCGGCCCAGCATGCTGCGCCCCTACGGAGACCGCGCGTCCTGGTGCTGGAATGGCTCGATCCTCCCTACGTGGCGGGCCACTGGGTTCCCGAGCTGGTGGCGCTCGCCGGTGGCCAGGACGTCGGCAGCACGCCCGGCGAGCCATCGCGACCCCGTCCCTGGAACGAGCTCGCCGCGCTCGCGCCGGACGTCGTGATCGTGGCGCCGTGCGGATTCGACATTCCCCGCGCCCAGGCGGAGTTGGCCGCCCTCACGGACCAGCAGGCGCGGCTGCTGCTCGGGCGGCGCGTCGAGTTTCTCGACGGCAACGCGTATACTTCCCGTCCGGGACCGCGCCTCGTGGATGCGGCCGAGCAGCTTTCCCGGTTGATACCCGGTTGACGGTTCGCACGAGGTTCTCGTGATCGGCGTGCTGGCCCTTGCGTGGAACGTGCTGCTTCAGCAGCCCACCGACACGCTCCGTCTGTACGCGGTCGGGGACATCAACCTGGGCCGACGGCTCGCGAAGCAGCGGCTGCTCGAGGGCGATACCCTGTACCCGTTCGTCGCGGTCCGCGACTCACTCGCCGCCGCGGACATCACCTTCGGGAATCTCGAGAGCCCGATCGCCGCCGAGTCGAGTGCGGCGCCCGATTCGGCGGCGGTGTTCACCGCGCCCCCGGCAGCCGCCGTCGCGCTGGCGCGCGCGGGCTTCGACATCGTGAGCACCGCGAATAACCACGCCTGGGACGGCGGTCCTGCCGCGGTGGAGGAGACGATGCGGCAGCTCACGCGCGCGGGCGTCCGGTTCGTGGGCTCCGGCTTCGGGCGCGACATGGCGGAGCAGCCGGTGATCCTGGAGCGGCGCGGCTGGCGGGTCGCGTTTTTTGCGCTCACCCGCGCGTGGAACCCGGCGCCGTACACGTTCCACAGCCACGCCGGGTCGCGCTACGTCGCCTGGGGAGATACCGGCCGGATCTATCCGGCGATTCGCGAGGTCAAGGCGAGCGGTCGGGCGGACCTCGTCGTGGTCAGCATGCACGGCGGCACCGAGTACGCGGACGCCCCGCCCAAGCACATGCAGGAGTTGGCGCGCGGCGTCGTGGACGCCGGTGCGGACCTGGTCCTGGCGCATCACCCGCACGTGTTGCAGCCGGTGGTCTGGTACAAGCACAAGCCGATTGTCCAGTCGCTCGGCAACTTCGTGTTCCTGCAGGACGACCCGTGGACCCGCCTGTCCGCCATTCTCCGGGTCGTGGTGACTCCCGACCGGCGGTTTCGCCTCTCCGCCATTCCGGTCCACGTCGGCCATCAGCCGACGCTCGCGACCGGCGCCGCGGCCGACAGCGTGCGCCGCCGGCTTCGCGTGCGTCTTTCGCCCACACCGGTTCGCCACCCATGACCCAAGACACCATGGACTTCCTGAAACGACTCCTCGACACCCCCGGGCCGTCCGGCTTCGAGACGGCGCCTGCCCGCGTGTGGCGCGACGAGGTGAAGACCTTCGCCGATCAGGTGTCGGCCGATGTGCACGGCAACTCCGTGGGGGCCGTCAATCCCAAGGGGGTGCCCCGCCTCATGCTGGCCGGTCACATCGACGAGATCGGACTGCAGATCACGCACGTGGACGATGAGGGATACCTGTATTTCGCCGGCATCGGCGGGTGGGACTCCCAGGTGCTCGTCGGGCAGCGCGTGGTGATCGGCGGCCCCAAAGGTCCGGTGCACGGCGTGATCGGCAAGCAGGCGGTGCACCTGATGAAGCGCGAAGACATGGACAAGGTCTCGAAGATCACGGACCTGTGGATCGACATCGGGGCGGCGAGCAAGGCCGAAGCGCTCGAGCGCGTGCGCCTGGGAGACGCCGGCGTGCTGGACGCGAGCGTCCAGGAGTTTCCGAACGCGCGGATTGTGTCGCGCAGCATCGACAACCGGATCGGCGCCTACGTGGTCGCGGAAGCGCTGCGCCTGCTCGCGCAGGACCGGCCCAAGCACGCGGGGGTGTTCGGCGTGGCGACGACGCGCGAGGAGATCGCATGGACGGGCGGCGGGGCCCGCACCAGCGCGGTGGGGCTCGAGCCGAACGTCGCGCTGGTGGTGGACGTCACGCATGCGACGGACTGGCCCGGCGCCGAGAAGAAGCGCGCGGGCGAGCACAAGCTCGGGGGCGGCCCGGTGTTGGCGCGGGGGTCGGCGGTGAGCCCGGTGGTGTTCGACCTGCTGGTGGAGTGCGCCGAGCGGGAGAAGATCCCCTTCAGCATCCAGGCGGCGCCGCACGACACCGGCACAGATGCCGACGCCATCTACAATGCCCTCCGGGGGATCCCGACGGGACTCGTGAGCGTTCCCAACCGCTACATGCACAGTCCCAACGAGATGGTGGCGCGCGAGGATCTGGAGCGGGCGGCCAGGCTGCTGGCGGCGTTCGCGCGGCGGCTCGATCCCAAAATCAGTTTCATCCCTTCCTGAGGAGAGCGCGCGATGGCCAAGGGCAAAGGCGCGATTCTGGTGACAGGAGCGACGGGGCAGCAAGGCGGCGCCGTGGCCCGGGAGTTGCTCGCGCGCAAGCACACCGTGCGGGCGATGACGCGCAAGCCGGACAGCGACGCCGCCAAAGCGCTGGCGCGGCAAGGGGCCGAAGTCGTGAAGGGTGACTTGAACGACGCCGAGTCGCTGCGCCGCGCGCTGGAGGGGGCGTGGGGCGTGTTCGCGGTGCAGAACACCTGGGAAGCCGGCGTCGAGGGAGAGGAAGCCCAGGGTAAGCGGATCGCCGAGCTCGCCCGCAAGGCGGGCGTCCAGCATTACGTCTACACGTCCGTCGGCTCGGCGCACCGCAAGACGGGCATCCCCCACTTCGACAACAAGTGGCGCGTCGAAGAGACGGTGCGGGTGCTCGGCTTCCCCTCCCACGTCATTCTCCGCCCGGTGTTCTTCATGGATAACTTTCTCTCGCCGTGGTTCAGGCCGGGGATCGATCAGGGCAGGCTGATGATCGGCCTCAAGCCGACCACGCCGCTGCAGATGATCGCCGTGAAGGACATCGGGAAATACGGCCTGCTTGCCTTCGACAAGGCCGAAGAGCTGAACCGCAGGGAGATCGACCTCGCTGGCGACGCGCACACGATGCCTCAGGCGGCGCAGATCCTGAGCAAGGCGGCGGGGCGGACCATCACGTTCCAGCCGGTGCCGCTCGCGGAGGTGCGGAAGGCAGGCGAGGACTACGCGCTCATGCTGGAATGGTTCGATCGCGTCGGGTACGACGCCGACATCCCTGGTAACGCGAAGCGATACGGCATCAAGCCGACGACGCTCGCCGAATGGGCGGCGAGCGTGGGGTGGTCCTCGCCGACGGCTTAGCGGCGCGACTTCCGCTTCAGCTCCGTGACGGCCCGACTCGCCGCCTCGCGGACCTCGCGGTCACCGTCGTCGGACAGCCCCTCGAGCGTGCCCAGTGCCGCCGGAGTTGCCGCGAGCCGCAGGGCCTCGACGGCGGCGACGCGCAGCTCGCTCGGCTTGCGCCCGAAAAATCGGCCCGTCGGCT
>Ga0209761_1003534_pt1 | contig 10336 bp, 10 predicted proteins | sample GraSoi013_1_40cm_4_FD_185818 | JGI IMG/M metagenome (GOLD analysis project Ga0209761, IMG submission 185818) | Grasslands soil microbial communities from the Angelo Coastal Reserve, California, USA - Sample 09_25_2013_1_40cm (SPAdes) (version 2) | ecosystem: Environmental > Terrestrial > Soil >... | reverse complement strand
TGGAGAAGATGGAACGGATCTTGGACTCCCTCATGCGCTTCGACTATCCGACGGCCTTAGTCGCCCTCAAGCGCAAACAGGACGTCGCACGCAGCCTGATCGAGAAGACCCGTGGCGAAGTCGCGGTCGCGTCCCGCAGCCAAGAACTCGCCGACAAACTCGATGCTGTCCGCGGAAAGCTCTGAAGCTCACCGGGGATGCGCGCCATGAGTTGAAACCCACATCAGAGAATCACCTCGACTCAGGCCAGCCTAAGTTCCACAGCTCTGCGGACAGTCGGACATCCGAATGTCATTACGAGAGGCGATCACGCATGATCCATGGTCTCCTTTTCGGATCGCGCGCCCAGAATCTGGTTTTCCCAGTTAGGAACCTCTGCCGTATTCAGCACGACGGCTCGTGAAGCCCTCTGCGACGATCAGCTAGACTTCCATCCCGAGAACTGGGCGGTGGCCTCCCGAGCCGATCTCAAATCGGCGAAAAGATTTATGCGCGGTCCCCCATGTCGCGACGTCAGGAATCGCTGACAAACGGGGGGACGGATCGATGTCGAGTTTCGGAGGCCATTTGCTCATCGGGGAGCGGTTGGCGAGGCGACTCGAAGGCCTTGCTTGGGTCAGCATCGTCGGGACGGTGTTCTTCGTCTTCGCCGTCACCGCCTTGCACTTCCTCCGTCCAGATTACAATCCTACAACGCGCCTCTTGAGTGACTACGCCGTCGGACCTTACGGATACCTCATGACGGCGGCCTGGTTCGCCCTCGGGCTGGTGTCCTTTGCGTTGGCCCTCGGAATTCGGGATGGAATGGGCCCGTCACGAGCGAAGAGCGCCGGATCCGTTCTACTGGGGGTCGGTGCCGTCGGTGCGTTTCTGACTGGCATCTTCCCGCCGGACCTCGAAGGAAGTCCTTCAACGACCACGGGCGCGATTCACCTTGTGTTCGGTTCGATCTCGTTCGTCGCGTTCTTCGTTGCCATCTTTGTCAATTCATGGGGTTTCCGCACGAACCCGGCATGGAGGTCGAATTATCGCGCGTCCTTGGCGCTTGGATTCGCGGCCGTCATCATCCTGGCACTCTTCCCCGTGTTCGCCAACGCGGGATGGCCGGGAATCAGCCAGCGGGCCGCCATTCCCGTCATCTCGCTCTGGCTGTTGTCCACGGGAAACCGGCTGCGGTCCGTAGCTCGCGCGAAGGTCCCGACGGAAACGAGCGCGCGTTCCGCTGCGTAGAATTTGATTGCAACAGCGGGCAATCTTATCCGACGGACATGTGAATCCTTGGAGTCCATGCCGCATCATCGAAGGTGCTGCGATTCATTCCTAGAAACGGTGACGATCGGTGTACCGACTGTGGACATGCCCGCGACGAGTAAGCAGGCCGGCGAAAGATTCGCAAAGCTATTTGGCCGGGCGACTAGTTCTCCAGGTGCAAGCATCCCTGCCTAACCCCACAATAACCGCCCGAGCTTGTCGGTGCTTCTAATGGGGCCGGGGCGGTCCTTGTTTTGGCGTCCGCTTACTTCGGCGACGACTTCCGAGGGACACTTTCCTCGCTGGGAATCCCTAAACAGGTTCAGATCTCAGGGATCGCACCGGTCTTTTGACCTGGCGGCAAGGGTCGGACTCGCACTGGAATGCGTCTTCCTGGGTCGCCGGTCGCTCTTCCGCGACTTCCTCCAATTCCCTGCCAAGCCCGCCCGCGAGGGCGGACACCGTTCTTTTTCCTTCCCCGTTCAGCCGCGTCCCTGAACATTCCTGAGCAATTATCAGATTTCGGATTACCGAAATCATCCTGTAGGCTGAGTGTGATGCCGCGGCTCGACGGGACGAGGGCTTCCGCTAGGAGCGTGGAGGAGTGAGGGCGTGGGGCGGATTGGCACTTGTGCTTGTCTTGTTACTCGCACCCGTGGTCTTTGCCATTCCGGCGAAGGCACAGCCGGGCGAGGACCAGTTCGGCGAGGTCTGGGTGACGAATCAGGACGGCGGGCAACTCTTCATCTTACATCCCCGGGCAGTCCTCCACGGTGCGACCATGGAAACGATCGTCCTTCCCGCAGGCACGCATCCTCACATCACGACATTCTCCCCCGACGGGGCATTCGCGTACGTGGCGGACGTCGGGATGGGGAAACTGATTATCATCCGGGCGACCGACCGCCAGATTGTCACCATGCTCTCCATCGGGATGTCCGGAACGCATCAAGCCAAGCCGTCCCCCGACGGCTCCCTCCTGCTCGTCGCGAACATGCACGACAAGACCCTCACCAAAGTCTCCGCCGACGAAGCGGCGGAATCGTGGAACATTCTAGGGAACATCTCGCTCGCAAAGGCGCCCGTCTGCACCGTCTTCCGCGACGACGGTCTGCGGGCCTATGTGTCCCTCCTGCCGAGCGGCATTGCGATCGTCGACGTGCCGACGATGGCGGTCCTGGGGACGCTCGCGACGGACGGGTTCATCGCCTGCGGGATGATCAAGTCTCACGACGGAAGCACCGTCTTCATCGCCTCGACTGGAGGTGGCAATACGGGCTGCAACCCGATGACCGGCGTCGGCACGTGTCCGGGGCACCTGTACCGCCTCGACACGACGACGGACACCCTGACGGATCGCGGACTGCTCGACGCAGGGAGCTGGCACAGCTTCAACCTCCTGCCCAACGAGAAGACTGCGATCGGAACGGCTCCCGCGGTCGACCAGATCGAGATCATCGACCTGGCCACCTCGACGGCCGTGCCATTCGACCTCAACCCCACACCGGGGACGAACAACGATCGCCCGGACGCGATTGCGGTGCAGGGCCACACCTTCTTTGTGAGCCTTCGAGCGGCCGGGAAGCTGGCAATCTTCGACATGCAAACGCTCACCGTCGAGTACATCGACCTTGCGCCGCCTTCTCCCTTCGCGATCCATGGCGTAGCGATCCGACCCTACGGTGCGTTTCCGACTTGATTGAATCTCGTTAGGACTCAGTCCTGACGCGCCGGGAGATCCGAAGTCCACTTAGTCTATTGAAGGAACGCTGAGCGGAGATTCGAACTCCCTAGGGCCTTACGGCCCGCCGGCTTACTGCTGGGTTGTGTAGCATTTTGGATCGCGAACTCAGTCCACATCGCTGTTTGGTAATGTAGCCGCTCCTCCAAAGAATGCCTCGTCCGCTTCTCGGCCTTCACGAAGTCTTGACTGTCCGCGAATGACGGCCGGTGAGCCGGACGTCACCAGCATGAGTGCAGCCTGTAATGTTTCGAGCGAAGGTGACTCGAACCCGTCCCTAACTAGGTGGTAGCTTCAGCGAGCCATGACTCGTGAATGTCCACGATAACCTTCTCGTTAGAGTGACTGTCTGGGGCTTCGGTGCTGCCGAAGAGCACGCTGTAGAGAGGACCCCAGTCCTCCGAGTGATCGTGGGAGTAGTTTGGCACGGCACCGTGCACCCTGAACACGACGCCCAACCTTCCTCTGACGTAATCTGGTACACGCTGGTTCGGGCCTGGGTTCTCGGTCTTTACGCGAACTCTCTGGCTGACAACGAATCGTCCCATCGGCCCGCCCACGTTGCTATTTCGAATGGACAACCTCGGCCTTGAGGGGATCTCCGACACCGATCAGACTCTCCTGGGTTACGAGACTCGCGAGCATCTCCTCGTTCATCCCCTCGGTTCTCTCCGGCCTCCTTGGAAGGACCATGTACCTGATGTCCGAGGTGCTGTCGTACACACGGAGTTCAACGTTCGCCGGTACGGTGAGCTTGAACATCTCGTCCAGCATCTTCGTCGGGCTCGTTATGATTTCCTGCTTGTAGCTTTCGTGCTTGTACCACCACGGAGGATTCCCGAGAAGCTCGTATGGGTAGCATGAACAAAGGGTACATACAATGACGTTACGGACGAACTCGGTGTCTTCCAGCACCACGAGTTTTGGTGTCCTGTTCAGCGCAAAGCCAAGCTCCCTGAGGGTCGTCTTCGCATCGCTTACTAGCCTCGACCTGAATTCTGGATCGAGCCACGCTCTCGCAACGATTCTTGCCCCGTTCTCGTACCGTGGTGGATTCGTAGCAGCCAGCATTTCATCCACCTTCTCAAGCGTAACGAGCCCCTTCTTCGTCAGGGCAATCAGTAGCGCCTGAAGGAGCAACATGTTCCCCGTGAGCATTTCCTCCAGCTCTGACAGGCGAGCGATGGTTCCGTCGCTTAACTCCCGATGCTCTAACTTGGCCCCCTTATCGTAGACACCGGCCTCCTGCCGACTCTCCTCAACTAGGACCAAGCTCCCAATGATTGACGTTGCGACCTCGGTTCCGCGGATGAACTTTCCGAGTCCGATTTCAAGTGCCGCCACTCGATCCTCGAGGTCCCCGCCGGACTTTAGCTCCTCTAGTCGGGAGCGGGCCACCGTTGAGGCCTGGATGAGGTCAGAGAATGCAATCGTCCCCTTCCGTATGAGGCGGATCACGCGCGGCTCCAGCCGCTTCGTCCTCCAGTACTCCATATCTTCCTCGACGGACTGGATGTGAGCGGCGATGTCTTCTCTGTGTATCAAAGCGAATCTTACCAACAGCAGTTTCCGCCGATAATAATCTTGCTCTCATGGCTTTGGAAGTGTCCACACGTTCTCTCACGCGAGCGCCCATCGCTGCGCGAACCCGCTGAACGTAAACGGCCTATGCCCCCCGGGAAACCGTCCCGACCACAGGACCCGCTCATCAGGAGCACGCAAAATGCCCAGACGAACCCGCACCAAGAATCCAAGTCGACTCCGCGACCGTCGAGGGGAAGCGATTCTGGTCGTCGGAGTGTCGAGGGAAGACAACCCGGCCTCTTCGGGCTTCGCACGCGGGCATACGATCGTAAGCCCCACCTCCGATTACATGTTGTGTAGGATGGAGGGGCCGCTTGCAACGAGCGCTCAGGGTGTAATCGCACCTCTTCGCGTCCCTCCTCGGCGCCGTGAATTCGGTGCCGCAATTCGGCACCCTCCGAGTGGCGTCTCACGGAGAGGAGTGCGTACAAGCAAGGTCGGATTCAAAGTGCCAATCGGAGAGGAGAAAAATCGGAGGAGGGCGCGTCGCAGCGCCCTCGTGCTTCCTGGGCGCCCAGCTCCTAACTGCTCGTGCAGCTCACATGCGATCCCGGGACTGCGCCGTCCGAGGTCGGCGAGCTGAACGTGCAGCTGACCGTGAGGACTACAGTCCCCGGCGGCTGCTCCACAGAAATCGTGGCGCTCGTGAAGGCCATGTCCGTGATGTCTTCGATCCAGTTCGAGTTCGGGCACTCAGGCGCCTTCGGAACGGGCGTGACCGGCGGGTTCGTTACGACGGCAAACGGAGTGTTCCCGTTCTTGATCTCGGACGCCGGGATTGCTTCGCTGCCCGTCACCGTGATCGGCGCTGGGTTGTGTCCCGCGGGCTGGTGGGTGTCGCTGCCCGGGTTCGTACACGTCGCCGTCGGGTTCCCCACGGCCGTGAGCGTGACCACGGCTTTGCCGAGCTGCGTGCGAATGCTTCCACTCGAGTCGGCGAAGGTGATCCGATTCCGCTCCACCATGTAACCGAGATCGCCCCCGGCCGCGATCACGGCTTGTTCGGGCTCCCAAGTGACGGAGAAACCCGGCATCGCCATGCTCTGGCGGACGAATTCCTTGATCGCCGGCTTGCCGACCACGACGGGCTGATCGGGCGGCAGCACCATCGCGCCCTCTCCCTAGTAGGAGACAATCAAATCAATGTCCCCAGTGGCTGCGGCCTTGGCCCAGTCTCGGCTGGCCCGCATGAGGGCTGCCCCCTCGACTTCGAAAGCATCCATTGTGTTCCCCTGGCTGCGTGAACCGCTGCTTGGTTCCTTAAAGGTTCTTCGGACTTCAGGTCCTCGATGCTCCGCCGGCGACCGCCCGCTCAATAGACGGGGGAAGCCGAGGCCGCGCTGGGTGGGTTCGAATGGGCGCAAGGCCGCACGCTACCAGCGGTTGACGATCGGTTTTACCGATTGGCGCCGCTTTGCAGTTCCGAGGAACTCCCCGTCCGGCATGACTGTTGTAGTCGAGCCGCGAAAAATCTCAGATCGAACGACCAAGGGTCCGAGCAGCCGGTTAGACCGGAACCGCCTCGACAACGCACATGTGCGACGATGTCGGAACGACCTGCGCAAGCCGGAACCCGGCTTGGGCCAATAACGTGCGGAACTCGTCCTCGGATCGCTCGCGCCCCTCCGTCAGGACCATCATCTCGAGATCGCTCAGCTTGCCGATGTGGGGCTCGTTTCCCGGAGGGAGCACAATCTCGCCGAGCAGGAGCTTGCCGTCCGCCGGCATTCCGCGCCGGCAGTTCCGCAGGATTGCGATTGCTTCCTCGTCGGCCCAGTCGTGGATGATGTTCTTCAAGAGATAGGCGTCGCCGCCCTCCGGCATCGACTCGAACATGTCGCCCGCACGAACTTGCAGCCGCCCGGCGATGGGGGATCCTTCGAATCGTCTTTGCACTTCCCCGACCACGTGAGGCTGGTCGAAGAGGATTCCCCTGACGTTGGGGTTAGCTCTGAGAATCTCAGCGAGCAGGCTCCCGTGTCCGCCGGCGACATCGACGAGGATCCGAAAGCGCGAGAAGTCGTACGCCGAGGCGATCGCGGCGTTCTCGAACGTGGAGAAGCTCGTCATCGCTTCGTCGAAGCCCCTCCCCAACTCCGGGTTCTTGGCGAGGTAGCCGAACAGATCCGTGCCGTACAAGTGTTGCATCGCGGTCTCCCCGGTCCTCACAGAATGGAGCACATCGCCGAAGGCGCGCCAGTGATAGTCCTCGTTCCAGAAGATCGCCATCGCATGGAGGGAGCTCGGACTCCCGGTCCGGAGGGTCGCGGCGAGCGGCGTCATCCCAAAGCGGCCCCGTTGATCCTCCGCGAAGACGCCGATCGAAGCGAGGTGGCGGAGGATTCGGTACAGGGACGGCGCATGGCTTCCGGTTGCCTTCGCGAGTTCCGCGGCCGTCTTGGGCGATTCGTCAACGAGGTCGGCGAGCCGAAGCTTCGCGGCCACGTAGATGGCGCGGGAGTTCAAGACGCCAGGAATCATCAGGTCGAGGAGCATCTCGGCGGGGGACGGCTCTCCTTTCGCCTGGGGCGTCGTGGCTTTGCTCCTGCCCTTTCCCTTCGCGCGCGGTGACTTCATCGGCACGCAGAGATGAACCGACGGCGACTCGATAAGCCTTGCGAAGGGTGAGAACCAACGGTCGGCGCCCTGGAATGATTCGTGGCCGATTGGGCGGCAATCGAGCGTCTGTCGCCGTCCTTGTAGTCACGGGCTCTCCATTCCTTCATTCAGTACCGTTCCGCGGTCCCATCGTGCGACGGTGAGAATGTCCCGGAGTCGAGATGCAAACGAACGTGGATAGCGGGCTCACCGATTGTACTTATATTCCGGAGTTGCGATGTTGCCCCATGGAACCGCTGGCCGTCGGCCTCGACAACATCCGCACGGCCGTGCCGGTCGTCCGCGAGGTGGCCCTCCCCACGCCCTCCATCCGGTACCTCGGGACGGACGAAGGCGACCTCTGGCTGAAGGAGGAGAACTTGCAGCGCCTCGGGTCGTTCAAGATCCGCGGGGTGTGGAACGGCCTCCGCCGAATGACCCCCGAGGCTCGATCCCGCAGCGTCGTCACGTTCAGCTCGGGAAACTTCGGTCTCGCCTTCGCGTGGGCGGCGACACGCCTGGGCGTGACCTCTCGCGTGATTGTGTCGGAGGCCGCGAATCCTGCGACGGTCGCGCGCATCCGTGCCGAACGAGCGACGGTGGAAACGATGCGTGCGGCGGACATCTTCCGCATCCTCGAGGACGAGAGCGGCAACGTAGACTCTGCTCTTCTTTCGGAGGTCCTTGCGTGATCCGCGGCGCGACCTTGGACGTTGCAACCTAGCTGGACTTGGGGAACGACACCTACGGTTCGCACCGGGGCATACATCTGAAGAGGGAATATGGCGTCGCCGCTCATGTTGACCTGTTGCCCCGGCAGATGACGGTCGATTCTCCGATTGTCCTCGCCTCGAGGTCAGCGGGCCAAAACTTGGAATGACCCGCACACCACTTCGCACCATGAGAGGATGCCTGGGGGGAAGCATGTCGCAGAGCATCCCTAGGATGGAATATGACCTGCATCGAGGATTAGGATTGTGCTGTAGTTTGTCGTTTGTCAGACCATAGAGCGTAACCCCATCCAACAAAGCTCAGACTCAACACGATGCCGACGATGTTGAAGATGAGAATCGTCGGCGACCCGGAACCTGAAAGGCCAGACGCAGTCGCGACACCCGAGAGAACGAGGACTGCGAGACCCAGGATAAAAATTGCGGGGATTACTGCCATGACAACAAGCCAGACTGTCCAGCGTGGAAGGAGGAAGCTCAGCGCAAGTGCGACCAAATAGGCGGATGACGATCTCAGGGAGTCGTACAATGCGGGATCATTCGCGACGAGAAAAGGAAAGATGATGACCTCAATCCACAGTAGCTCCATGCCTTCTGAAATCGCACCGATGAGAGTCAGGGCAAATCCAAGCAGTCCCAAGCGGCCTGTTTCCTCGGCTTGGCGGGCGTACAACCCAATCAAGCCAAAGATGAGCGGTATCGTTGACACGAATCCAAGAAGATGTGCTGGCACCCAGCGGCTGCTGGCGACGTCCGAGGCCGTCTCACTCAAAGGATGAATGACGAGGCCTACGATCCCAAGGATGCCGCCAATCATCAGGGCCGGTCCGCTCCAGCGAATCAGGTTTGAGGTCTTCATGACATGTCAAGTCTCCCCGCCTCTGTGGAATGCCGGAGACGCATTAGAGGCTTGCCCGATGGATGATGCCGAAGATCAGGTCGGCAATCGATTGCGGCCACCTCCTCTTTCGCCACGGCTAGTCCACCCCACGGGCAGTTCGAATCCGGTAGGCGGCGACCTCGTCCAAGTGGCAACTTCGAAGCCCGGTCCCGAAGACATGATCGTGCGGGTCCTTGCGAGGGGGTTCGCCGAACGGACCTGCATCTCCTTGAGGAATCAAGTCGGGCGACCGCGAGACGCCCATCCGTGGTCACGAGACCACGATTTCGCCCCACATCTGGGGATGCGGTGTGCAATGGTAGTAATAGATCCCGGCCTGAGAGAAGGTATGGCTCCACGTCTCACCCGTGGTCAAAAGAGGCGAACCGAACTGGCCAGTCGCGTTGCTCGTGACGGTGTGTCCCGTCGTGTCTTTGTTGACCCACGTGACGGTGCCGCCCACCGACACCGTGAAATTCCGGGGGGTGAAGGCCATCGCCGCCGACTGGGCTCCTGACACGATCGTAATGTCGGCCTTGACGCCGGTTATGTTGCCGAGGATAACGCCTGCGCCGATCGCTCCGACGATGAGCCCCCCCACGACGAAGCCGATGATGCCGATCGTCAACAAGCCGCCCGCTGAATTTGGCGTCGCAAGGTATCGCTTCTGAAGCAGCCCGGACTTCGCGTGGACAATCGAGAGAATCGAGAAGATTGCAACGAGAATCAGGGCGGGGATTCCCGAGATGGCCAACGGAAAAGCGGCATCCGCCGGATTCGCGAGACTCGGCACGAGGAAAGAACCGAACAGGGCGAGGAACAGGATGCTCACAACCGCTGTCAGCACGGAAGTCCAGCGTTTGCCCTTGAGACCCAGGTAGGCGCAGACGAAGAAGAGAACCATGAACACGAGGATGCTCGCGGCAATCGGATCCAAGATCGACGCGGGGGAGGCCACCAGGGTCGGTAGGGCGAGGCCGAGGATCACAAGGCCAAAATAAACGAATCCGCTGAAGATGACCCACAAGGCGAACGGCTTCTGCCGTATGCGGTCCCAAATTCCACTGCTCCCCTCCACCGAATTCCCCCGACCCACAGCATCGTGGGGGGGTACTAGTAGGTTTTGGAACCGGACTCAGGAAGAGCCCGCGGGCGCGCCACGGTGTGACCGGTCGGCAAATCGTTTTCCGTCCTGCCTCGCTAGTCCGAGACGTTCCGCCTTCCGGTTCGAATCCGGTCGACTGCGGACCAGCCGAATCTGAGCCACTGAAAGTACGACTCTCGTGAGGTCCGAATGTAGCACGATGACCGACGGTACACCGATCGTCACCGTTGCTAGGGATGAATCGCAGCACATTCGATCATGTGGCTTGGACTCCAAGGATTCACATGTCCGCTGGGTAAGAGGCCCGCGTTCGCAATTCAATTCTACGCAACGGAACGCACGCTCGTTTCCGTCGGGACCTTCGCGCGAGCCACGGACCGCAGCCGGTTTCCAGTGGACAACAGCCAGAGCGAGACGACGGGAATGGCGGCCCGCTGGCTGATTCC
>Ga0209761_1003532_pt1 | contig 10338 bp, 8 predicted proteins | sample GraSoi013_1_40cm_4_FD_185818 | JGI IMG/M metagenome (GOLD analysis project Ga0209761, IMG submission 185818) | Grasslands soil microbial communities from the Angelo Coastal Reserve, California, USA - Sample 09_25_2013_1_40cm (SPAdes) (version 2) | ecosystem: Environmental > Terrestrial > Soil >... | reverse complement strand
CGAGTGGCTCTCCGGCGTGCGTGCCGGCGAGACGCTCGGCTCCCCGATCGCGATGCTCATCTGGAACCGCGATTGGGAGCACTGGCAGGACGTCATGGCGCCGGAGGCGGACGATCCCAAGAGCGAACGGCGCCGCCAGGTCACGAGGCCGCGCCCCGGCCACGCGGATCTCGCCGGCTCGCTCAAGTACGACCGTCTGGATGCCCGCGACATCCTGGAGCGGGCCAGCGCGCGCGAGACCGTCGCGCGGGTCGCGTGCGGGGCGGTGTGCAAGGTCCTGTTGCGGCAATTTGAGATCGAAATCGGATCACATGTAGCGGAATTGGGTGGAGTGGTTGCGAATGTAGGGGCGCAGCATGCTGCGCCCCTACCCGCGCATATCAACGAAATGGCCGACCAGAGCCCGGTCCGCTGCCTGGATCCCGAGGCGGAGCAGGAAATGATCCGCCGCATCGATGCCGCGAAAGCCGCGGGCGACACGCTCGGCGGCATCGTCGAAGTGATCGCGCTCGGCGTGCCCGTGGGTTTGGGATCGCACGTCTCGTGGGACGCGAAGCTCGACGGCCGTCTCGCGCAGGCGCTGATGTCTATCCCCGCGGTAAAAGGTGTCGAGCTCGGCCTCGGTTTCGAGGCGGCGCGCCGCAAGGGCTCGGAGGTGCACGACGAAATCCTGCCCGGTTTCAGCCGCGCGACCAATCGCGCCGGCGGCACAGAAGGGGGGATGACGACGGGTGAGCCGCTCGTCGTCCGCGTCGCGATGAAGCCGATCTCCACGCTGATGTCCCCCCTGAAAACGGTCGATCTCAAGACGGGTGGCCCCGCGCAGGCGCAATCGGAGCGATCCGATGTGACCGCCGTGCCGGCGATGGGCGTCATCGCCGAGGCGATGATCGCGATTGTATTGACCGAGGCGCTGCTCGAGAAGTTCGGCGGCGACGCCTTGAGCGAGACGAAGCGCAACGTCGACGGGTATCTCGCGCAGGTGCGGGCGCGCACGCCCAAGGGAGCGGCGTCGTGAAAAAGCACCTCGTGCTCATCGGACTGCCGGGCGCGGGCAAGAGCACGATAGGGCGTATGGTGGCCGAGCGGCTGCACGCGGGGTTTGTGGACGTCGACACCATCTTGATTCGCAAAGAGGGCAAACCGATCACGATGATCTTCGCCGAAAAAGGCGAGCCGGTGTTTCGGGAGATGGAGCGCAAAGAAGTCGACGCCGCGCTGTCGCATGATCCGGCGGTGATCGCACCGGGCGGCGGCTGGGCCGCGCAACCGGGTGCGCTGGATGCAGCAAGACCTCGCGGGTACATCGTTTATCTGAAGGCGCGCGCCGAAGTCGCGGCGGGACGCGCCGAGCCGTCGGGAACCCGTCCCGTTTTAATGGGTGATGATCCGGTAGCGCGTATGCGCGAGCTCTTCACGACGCGCGATCCGTTGTACGCCAAAGCGGATGCGACGGTGCTCACCGAGGCCAAGAGTGCGGAAAGTGTAGCTGCCGAGGTCGTAAAGCTTGCGCAAACGAGCGCGGGTTGGTAAAGATGCAACCCCTGACGTTGAACTGAGGTTGACAGGTGCCTGATAACGAAGAAGAAGTGAAACCAAAAAAGAAGAGAGCGCCGCGCAAGAAGAAAGTTGCGGACGAAGCTCGCCCGACGGCGAATACTGAAGAAACCGACGCCGCTCCTGCAAAGGGCGGCGCACTCGTCATTGTCGAGTCGCCGACCAAAGCCAAGACGATTGGTAAGTACCTGGGGCGTGGCTACACGGTGAAGGCCACCGTGGGGCATTTGCGCGATCTGCCGAAGCGCGAGCTCGGCGTCGATGTCGAGAACGGCTTCACGCCGACGTACGTCACTATTAAGGAAAAGGCGAAGACCCTGGCCGAGATCAAAAAGGCGGCCAAGGCCGCCGACCGGGTGCTGCTCGCCACCGACCCGGACCGGGAAGGGGAGGCGATCGCCTGGCACGTCGCGTCCCAGCTCAATGGGGATGGCAACGGCAAGATTCGCCGCGTCCTGTTCCATGAAATCACGAAAGCTGCCGTCGCCGAGGCCCTGGCGCATCCGCTCGACATCGACCAGCGCAAGGTCGACGCGCAGCAGGCCCGGCGCGTCCTGGATCGCCTGGTCGGCTACAAGGCGTCGCCGGTGCTCTGGAAGAGCATCAAGACCGGCTTGTCGGCGGGTCGCGTGCAGACGGTCGCACTGCGCTTGATCATCGAGCGCGAGGAGGAGATCCGGAAGTTCGTGGCGCAGGAATACTGGACGATCGCCGCCGATCTCGAGAAAGACGGGCAGCCGTTCCAGGCGCGGCTCCAGAAGCTGGGAGGGCACAAGCCCGACATCAAGACCGAGCAGGCGGCGCGCGACATCGTCCAAGAGGTCGAAAAGCTGCCGTTCGTGGTCACGTCGGTCTCGACCGGCGAGCGCCGCCGCAAGGCGCCGGCGCCGTTCACGACCAGCACGATGCAGCAGGAAGCGGCGAAACAGCTGGGCTTTTCCGCCGGGCGCACGATGCGCGCGGCGCAGAAGCTCTACGAAGGCGTGGAGTTGGGCGAGCAGGGCTCCGTTGGACTGATCACGTACATGCGCACCGACTCGGTGCGCGTGTCGGATGCCGCCATCAAGCAGGCGCGCGAGTACATCAATGCACAGTTCGACAAGCGCTACTTGCCCGATGAGCCGAACATCTATAAAGGCGGCCGGGGATCGAAGGTGCAGGATGCGCACGAAGCGATTCGGCCCACCGAAGTCGGCCTTAAGCCCGACGACCTGAAGAAATACCTCGAGCGCGACCTCTTTAAGCTCTATCAGCTCATCTGGCGCCGGTTCCTGGCGTCCCAGATGACGCCGGCGGTCTACGAGGCCACGAAGGTCGACTTCGACCTGGCCAACGGCCGGTTCCTGTTCCGCGCCACCGGCTCCCGCGTCCTGTTCGACGGCTACCATGCGCTCTACAGCGAGGCCCACGAGGCGGAAGACGCCAAGACGCTCGACAGCCTCGCGCCCATTCCGCCGCTCAAGGAGGGCGACCGCGCGACGCTCAAGCAGGTCGTGCCCAGCCAGCACTTCACCGAGCCGCCGCCGCGCTACAGCGAGGCGAGCCTGGTGAAGGAGCTGGAGCGGCTCGGGATAGGGCGGCCGTCAACCTATGCCGCAATCATCTCCACCCTGCGCACCCGCTGGTATGCGACCGCCAAAGACCGCCGCTTCCAGCCTACGCCGCAGGGCGAGACGGTCTGGAAGGTGCTGAAGCGGTCGTTCCCGGAGGTATTCGAGGTCGGGTTCACCGCGCAGATGGAGAACGAGCTCGACAAGGTCGAGGAAGGCGACCTCGATTGGAAAGCGGTGCTGGGCGATTTCTGGGGTCCGTTCAATCGCGCGCTGCAAGCTGTGGACATCAACAAGATCATCCACGAAGTGCACGACCTCTCGGGCGTCGCAGCCGAGAAGTGCCCGAAATGCGGCGCGCCGCTCGAGGTGAAGAGCGGTCGCTTCGGTCCCTACATTGCCTGCTCGCGCTACGCGTCGAAGGAGTGCGACTACTCGCGTTCGATCAAGAAGGACAAGGTCCCCGATCGGCCGTCGGATGAGATCTGCAAGGAATGCGGCGCGCCGATGGTCATCAAGACCGGCCGCTTCGGCGAGTTCCTCGCCTGCACCCGCTACCCCAAGTGCAAGTACACACAGCCGGTACCGCTCGGCATCAAGTGCCCCCAGTGCGGCGTGGGCGACCTCGCGGAGCGGCGGACCAAGCGCGGCCGGACGTTCTACGGTTGCCTGCGCTATCCGGACTGCGATTATTCGACGTGGAACAAGCCGGTCGCCGTACCCTGTCCCAGCTGCGGTTTCGTGGGGATGGAGGAGCTCAAGTCCAAGACGACGGGAGAGACGACACGGAAGTGTCTCAAGTGCGGGCACGAGGTGAGGTTGGAGGAGTCAGCCCCGGAAGCCGAAGAGGTAGCATCGTAGGGGCGCAGCATGCTGCGCCCGTACAGGTGATCGGCGGCGGCCTCGCGGGCTGCGAGGCGGCCTGGGCGCTGGCGGAGCGCGGCGTCGCCGTGACGCTCCACGAGATGCGCCCAGTGCGGATGACGCCGGCACATCAAACCGACCGCCTCGCCGAGCTGGTCTGCAGCAACACCTTCAAATCGGTCGAACCCACACACGCGCACGGCCTGCTCAAGGCCGAAATGCGCCTGCTCTGGGGGGGCGGGGGGGGCGGGGGGGGCAGCATCGTGCTGCAGGCGGCGGACGAGGCGCGGATTCCCGGCGGCAGCGCGCTCGCTGTGGATCGAGTCGTGTTCTCGTCCCGCGTGCAGGAGCGCGTGCTTTCCCATCCCAACATCACCCTGCTGCGCGGCGAGGCGACGGTTCTGCCGTCACCGGGAATCATCGCGACCGGGCCGCTGACGTCCGACGCACTCGCGCACGCGATCGCCGCGCGGCTCGGCGTCCAGTCGCTGGCGTTCTACGACGCCATCGCGCCGATCGTCTCAGCGGACTCGCTCGACTATACTCGGCTGTTCAAGGCGTCGCGCTACGGCAAGGGCGGCGGCGACGATTACTGGAACGCGCCGCTGACGCAAGCTGAATACGAAGCGTTCGTCGCCGCCCTGATCGCGGGCGAGCAATACGTGCCGGGGGGGGGCGGGGGGGGCGGGGGGGGCCACGAGTTCGACAAGGTCCCGTACTTTGAAGGCTGCCTGCCGGTCGAAGAAATGGCGCAGCGCGGGATCGAGACGCTGCGATTCGGGCCGATGAAGCCGATCGGGCTCGTCGATCCGAGAACGGGACGCGAGCCGTATGCGGTCGTGCAGCTGCGTCAGGAAGATCGCGCGGCGCAGATGTGGAATCTCGTGGGCTTCCAGACCCGGCTGAAGACCGGCGCGCAGCAGAGAGTCCTTCGCACGATTCCGGGGCTCGAGCAGGCGGAGTTCCTGCGCTTCGGCAGTATTCACCGCAACAGCTACCTGAATGCTCCCGCCGCGCTGACGGCACATCTTGCCGCGAAGGACGATCGGCAACTGCTGTTTGCGGGCCAGCTCACCGGGGTCGAGGGCTACACCGAGTCCGCGGCGACGGGGATGCTGGCGGGAATCAATCTGGCGCGACTGCTCGCGGGGGAAGAGCCGGTATTGCCGCCGCCCACGACGATGCTCGGCGCGCTGTATCGCTATCTGAGGGAGACCGATCCGACTCGCTTCCAGCCGATGAACGCGAACTTCGGACTGCTGGAGCCGCTGGAAAACCCGCCGCGCGACAAGTTCAAGAAGAAGGAAGCGCTGGCCGAACGGGCGCTGCGGGAGATCGGCGTATTCGCGCAGCAGGTGGGAGCGGCGATGCCCGCATGAAAGAGATCACGGAATTCGTCGCGTTTCTGGCGAAGGAGCGGAACGACTCGCCTCATACCGTCAAAGCCTACGAGCGCGACGTCAGCGCCTTCGCCGCGTTTTGCCGGGATTACTACGGCGGCCCATGGACATGGGCGGGCGTGGACCGGTTGGCCATCCGCGGTTTTCTCGCGGCAGAGCGGCAGCGCGGCGTCGGCAAGCGCTCCGTCGCGCGCGCGCTGTCCGCACTGCGCACGTTCTATCGCTTCCTGAACGCCACGCGCGGGCTCGAGGTGAACCCGGCGCGGGCGGCGCGCACCCCCAAGATCGACCGCACCCTGCCGACCTATCTGGACCGGCGGGAAACCGACGAGCTGTTCAAGAATGCCGAGCAGCGCGCGGCAGCGGGCGGGTTCATCGAAACGCGCGATCTGGCGATGCTCGAAATGTTCTATTCGACGGGCATGCGGCTCTCCGAGCTCGCCGGCCTGAACGACGCCGATGTCGACCTGGTGTCGGATCAGGTGAAGCTGCGCGGGAAAGGGAAAAAGGAGCGCATCGTGCCGGTGGGATCGCATGCGAGCGGAACGCTGCGGAAATATCTGGCGAAACGCGGTCATGGCCGGGCGTTGTTCGTGAACCGGCGCGGCAAGCGGTTGAGTCCTCGCGGGATTCAGCGCGCGATGCAGCGGTTGTTCGCGACCATGCCGGAGGGAACCAATCTGCACGTGCATGCGTTGCGGCATTCGTTCGCCACGCATCTGTTGGACGCGGGCGCTGATCTCAGAGCGGTGCAGGAATTACTGGGACATGCCTCGCTGGGGACCACCCAAGTGTATACTCATACATCGGTCGAGCGACTCAAGAAGGTCTATCACCAAGCGCATCCAAGGGCATAAGAAACGAATGCTGCCAGTCATTCATAGCACGACGATTCTCTGCGTTCGCCGGGACGGCAAAGTCGCCATCGGCGGCGACGGCCAGGTCACGGTCGGCGACACCGTGATGAAGGCCAACGCCAACAAGGTGCGGACGCTCAAGGGCGGAAAGATTCTCGCGGGATTCGCCGGCGCCGCGGCCGATGCCTTCACGCTGTTCGACAAGTTCGAGGAGAAGCTCGAGCGGTATCCCACGAACCTGCCGCGCGCCGCCGTCGAGCTCGCGAAAGATTGGCGCTCCGATCGCGTGTTGCGCCGGCTCGAGGCGCTGCTCGCCGTCGCGGACCAGGAGCACGGCTACGTCATCAGCGGCTCGGGCGAGCTGATCGAGCCTGACGACGGCGTGCTGGCGATCGGCTCGGGCGGCTCGTTTGCGCTCGCGGCCGCCCGCGCCTTGCTGGCCGCCACCAAGCTGTCGCCTGCGGAAATCGTGAAACGCTCGCTCGAGATTGCCGCCGAGATCTGCGTCTATACCAACACGAACATCACCGTACTCGAGTTATAAATGCCTCCGAAAGCACCGGTATCGAGACCTCCAGAGCCTCCACCATCCTCCGCCACACCTCCAAGTCCTCCGGAGGCTGACGAGACTCTCCCCTGGCTGGAGGAGCTTCCGCCGAAGAAGATCGTCGCGGAGCTGGACCGCTACATCGTCGGGCAGGAAGCGGCGAAAAAGGCCGTCGCCATCGCGGTCCGCAACCGCTGGCGGCGCGCCCAGGCGCCCGAAGAGATCCGGGACGAGATCATGCCGAACAACATCATCATGATCGGCCCGACGGGCGTGGGCAAAACCGAGATCGCGCGCCGTCTCGCGCGGCTCGCCGGCGCGCCGTTCCTGAAGGTCGAGGCGTCGAAGTTCACCGAGGTCGGCTACGTCGGCCGCGACGTCGAATCGATGGTGCGCGAGCTGGTGGATGTGTCGATCAACATGGTGAGGTCGGAACGGGAAGATGATGTTTACCCGACCGCTGAGCAGCGGGCCGAAGAACGCTTGTTAGATCTGCTCCTCCCGCCACTACCCCAGGTTCCCCCGCCGCCTGGTGGTGGAGGTTCTGGAGGTTCTGGAGGCTCTGAACAGGGCGGTGGACGGCCGCTGTTCGTCGTCTCGTCCAAGGGCGACGTGCAGCCCAAGGTCACGGAGGTCGAGACGGAGGCGCAGGAGCGGCGCCGGCGCACGCGCGAGAAGCTCCGCCAGCAGCTGAAGGACGGGCAGCTCGAAGAGCGCGACGTCGAGATCGAGGTACAGCAACAGAACTTCCCGATGCTCGAGATGATGCAGCCGCCCCAGGGCATGGAAGGGCCGGACATCAATTTCGGCGAAATGATTCAGGAGCTGATCCCGAAGAAGAAAAAGCGCCGCACGGTGCATTTGCACGAGGCGCGCCGCATCCTGATCGACGAAGAGCTGAAGAAACTCGTGGACATGGACGACGTGGTGAACGAGGCGCTCGATCGCGTCGAGAATCACGGCGTCATCTTCATCGATGAGATCGACAAGATCACCGGCCAGCGCGGCCAGACCGCGGGACCCGACGTGTCGCGCGAGGGCGTGCAGCGCGACCTGTTGCCGATCGTCGAAGGCTCGACGGTGCAGACGCGCTACGGCTACGTGCGCACCGACCACATCCTGTTCATTGCCGCGGGCGCATTCCACATCGCCAAGCCGAGCGACTTGATTCCGGAGCTGCAGGGCCGCTTCCCGATCCGGGTCGAGCTGTCGTCGCTGACGGAAGGGGATTTCGTGCGCATCATGACGGAGCCCGAGAATGCGCTCACCAAGCAGTACGCGGCGCTGTGCGCGTCGGATGGCGCGACGCTCGAGTTCACGGCGGACGGCGTGAAGGAAATCGCGCGGATCGCGGCCAAGGTGAACGAGCGCATGGAAAACATCGGTGCCCGGCGGCTGCACACCGTGATGACGACGCTGCTCGAAGACGTGATGTTCGAGCTGCCCGACTATCCCTCCAAGCACATCGTGTTCGATGGGCCGGCGGTGCGGGAACGGCTGCTGCGGATCGTCGAGGACGAGGACCTGCGTAAGTACATTCTCTAGAAGTAGCCTCAGCCTTGTCCTTCCCGGGGCCCCCGGGTAAAATCCGTCACACAAACCTGTCATTTTGACCGACTCGGGGGCTCATGGCAAAGCGCGACTTCCTCCAGATCACCGACTACACCCGCAAGGAGATCGAGCAGCTCTTCGACCTCGCCAAGCGGATGAAGGCGCGCGGCTACCGGGAGACCCCCCTCGCCGGCAAGACGCTGGCGATGATCTTCGCGAAGTCCTCCACCCGCACCCGCGTCTCCTTTGAGGTCGGCGCCTACCAGCTCGGTGGCCACGCGCTGTTCCTCTCCAGCAAGGACATCCAGATCGGCCGCGGGTGCTGTCCCGCTATGTCGACGGCATCATGATCCGCACCTACGACCACGCCGAAGTCGAGGAGCTGGCGCGGTTCTCCACGATCCCGGTGATCAACGGGCTCACCGATCTGACCCATCCCTGCCAGGTCCTGGCCGATCTCTTCACGGTCAAAGAGCACCTCGGCGGCTGGGAAGGAAAGCGGATTGCCTGGGTCGGCGACGGCAACAACATGGCCAATGCCTGGCTCGAGGCGGCCGCGGTGCTCGGCTTCGAGCTGCGGCTCGCGTGTCCCGAGGGGTTCGAGCCTAACCGCGCGAAGTACGAGGCCGCCAAAAAGAACGGGTGCGTCATGGTGACCGAGGTGCCCGAGGAGGCGGTCGAGGGCGCGCACGTCGTAAACACGGACGTGTGGGCGTCCATGGGCCAGGAGACAGAGGCGGAGGCGCGGCGCAATGCGTTCAAAGGGTTCACCGTCGATCCGGATTTGATGAAGCTGGCGGATCCGAGGGCCATCTTCCTGCACTGCTTGCCGGCGCATCGGGGTGAAGAAGTCACTGCTGAGGTGATCGACGGGCCGCAGTCGCGCGTGTGGGACGAGGCCGAGAATCGGCTCCACGTGCAAAAGGCCCTCCTCGCAACCTTGATGGGCTCATGACCAGCGCCGAGACCTTGAAGCGTACGCCCCTGCACGACGTCCACGTCGCGCTCGGCGCCAAGATGGTGCCCTTCGCCGGCTTCGAGATGCCCGTCACGTACCCGACGGGGATCAACAGCGAGCACCGCGCCGTCCGCGAGGACGTCGGCGTGTTCGACGTCTCGCACATGGGCGAGTTCGAGATCACCGGCTCGGACCGCAACGCCTTCGTGCAGCGCGTGACGTGCAACGACGTCGGCGCGCTCAAGCCGGGGCAGGCGCAGTACTCCGGCATCCTCACGAAGGACGGCACGTTCGTCGACGACTGCCTCGTCTATCGCTTCGAAGACAAGCTCATGATGGTGGTGAACGCGTCGAACATTCAGAAGGATTGGGACCACATTCTCGATCAGAAGGGCGGCGCCGACGTGCGCCTGCGCGACATCTCGGACGAGACCGCGCTGCTGGCGGTGCAGGGTCCCAAAGCCGAGGCGCTGATTGGGCAGCTCACGAGTCTCGGCACCACCATGATTCCGTACTACCACTTCGCGCAGGGCAAAGTCGCCGGCGTGCAGTGCTTCGTCTCGCGCACCGGCTACACCGGCGAGGATGGGTTCGAGCTGTACTGCCGCGCCGCCGATGCCGAGAAGCTCTGGCACGCGTTCGTCGGCGCGGGGCGCGCGGAGCCGGTGGGCCTCGGCGCGCGCGACACGCTGCGCCTGGAAGCCGGGCTGCCGCTCTACGGCAACGACATCGACGACACCACCACGCCGTACGAGGCCGGCCTCGCGTTCATCGTGAAGCTCGAGAAGGGGGCGCCGTTCATGGGCCTCGAGGCGCTGAAGCTTCAGAAGCTCGAGGGCGTGAGGCGCCGGCTGATCGGCTTCAGGGTGACGGAGCCAAAAGCGATCGCGCGCCACGGTTATCCCGTGTTCCTCGATGGCACGCAGGTGGACGTCGTACGCAGCGGTACGGTGACGCCGACGGTGAACGCCGCGATCGGCACGACGTATCTGCCGGCGGATCGCGCCAGGGCCGGCACGAAGATCGAAATCGACATCCGGGGTAAGAGGGTGAC
>Ga0209761_1003531_pt1 | contig 10339 bp, 10 predicted proteins | sample GraSoi013_1_40cm_4_FD_185818 | JGI IMG/M metagenome (GOLD analysis project Ga0209761, IMG submission 185818) | Grasslands soil microbial communities from the Angelo Coastal Reserve, California, USA - Sample 09_25_2013_1_40cm (SPAdes) (version 2) | ecosystem: Environmental > Terrestrial > Soil >... | reverse complement strand
ACCACAGCAGCGTCGACGGCAGGAAGATGAAGCCGAGGATCGGCCAGATGATGTTCGGGAATACGCCGTTGAACCAGCCGAACAGCCACAGCACGAAGACCGCTAACCGCGGGGTGACGAGCGCGACGATCAGCAGCAGGCAGGGCATCGTCGATCCTTGTTATTCCGAGAACTCCTTCGCCAGCTCCACCCACTCGCCCTGCGGCGCGAGCTGCTGATACGCGCGCCAATGCGGCCGCGCCTCCTGTGGCAGGCCCATCTTCTCGAACGTGACCGCAAGATAAAAATGCGCGTCGGCGTAGAACGGGTTCAGCCGCAGCGCCTCCCGATAGCACGCCTGCGCCTCAGGAAAGCGTGAGAGATCGTGGTAGATGTTGCCCAGATTGAAGTGCGCCTCGAAAAAATCGGACTCGAGTCCGATGGCGCGCTCGTAGAGCGCCTGCGCCTCGACGAGCTCGTCGCGGCTGTAGTGGACGTTCGCGAGATTGATGAGCGCGGCGCATAGATACGGATCGAGCTCCAGCGCCTTGCGATACGCCGCCGCCGCTTCGTCGAGCTTCGCCTCGTCGCCGTCGTCGAGTGCGGATCCGGCGCGGAAATACTCTTCGGCGACCAGCGCATCGCGGATCGCGACCGACGCCGGATCGGCCGGCAGCACACCTTTCGCGGCCGGCCGGCGCAGCGTGATGATCTTCGCGGGCGCAGCGTCGAGGCGGAAGTCGAGCTCGAGCTGGCCCTGGCGCAACGCCATCAGCGTCCGGACGATGCCGCGGAATCCGCCGCCTTGACTGAGACCCTCGTTCGCCTGCCTGATCGTCGCGAGATCGGGGAACGCGAAGAAGGTGTCGGCGTTGGTCCGCAACACCGGGCGCAGGAGGCCGCACTTCATCAGATAGCGAAGATGATCCTCGCGCAGCGCGCGGTACCGCGCCAGCAGGTCGCGCATCGCGTGATACTGGCGCTTCAGCGTATCGGGCGTCGGCACGCCGGCGAGCCGGCAGAAATCCTCCTCGCTCAGGATCCGGACGCTCGACTCCTGCTGCGCATTCAATTCTTCCGCACGCCTGAGCTTGTGGCTTTTCTGTCGGCTCCGGCTAAAGCCGGACCCGACGTCTGCACCGGCGGCATCCGGATCGTCCGCGTTGAGCGGCGGCCCGAAACCCTCCGCACCGATGACGAGCATCGTCGTCTTCGCATTCACGTCGTCTGCAGTCGTGCCGCCGAGGCGAGCGACCAGCGCGCGCGCATCCTTGCGACCCAGCGAGCTGAGTTTTCCGGTGAAGACGACGAGTTGTCCTGTGAGACGTTGTGGCAGATAAGGCGAGGATGCGGGCAATCAGCCTCCGCGTCGACTGGGCCGGGGGGAACGGCATTCAAGATGAAGGACAATGGACGTGAAGTCAAGAGTGAAGTCTGAAGTGAGAAGTGAGAAGTTAGAAGTACGAAGTAAGAAGTACGAAGTACGAACATGCTGCTCGCTGGAGACATCGGCGGTACCAAAACGCTGCTCGGCATCTTCGATCCCGCCAAGGTGCGGCCGCGACCGATCGTCGTCCGCTCGTTCGGCACGCTCGACTACGACGATCTCACCACGATGATCGCGGCGTTCCTGAAAGACGACGACATGGCGCGCGTGACGATCGACACGGCGTGCTTCGGCGTCGCTGGGCCGGTCATCGGCGAGTCGGCGACGATGACCAATATCCCGTGGCGCATCGATGCGCGTCGCGTCCGGTCGGCGTTCGGATTCCGCCGCGTCACGCTCCTCAACGATCTCGAGGCGATGGCGTACTCGATTCCCGTTCTGGAGGATGACGAGGTGCACGTGCTGCAGCGAGGCGACGCGGTGCCCGGCGGCAACATCGCGCTGATTGCCGCCGGCACCGGACTCGGCCAAGCGCTGCTCCACAGCGTCGACGGCCGCTACATCGCGTCGCCCACCGAGGCGGGCCACGCTGACTTTGCGGCGCGCACCGAGCGCGAGCTGGCGCTCGTGCGCGATCTGACGCCGCGCTTCGGGCGCGTGGACGTCGAGCGCGTCATCTCTGGCCGCGGTCTGCTCGTCCTCCACACGTTCACGCACACGGAACCGTGCGAGGCCGGTGTCGACGTCGAGGATCCTGACGCGCCCGCCATCATGACGCGTGCCGCACTCGAGCGCCGGTGCTCCGGCTGTGTGGAGGCGCTCGATCTCTTCGTCGACGCCTACGGCGCCGAATCGGGCAACCTCGCATTGCGCAGCGTGGCCACCGGCGGTGTATTCGTCGGGGGCGGAATCGCGCCGAAAATTCTGCCGGCGCTGACGGCCGGTTCATTCATGCGCGCATTCAACGCAAAGGACCCGCTCGAGCGAATGGTCGAACGCATGCCGGTCAAAGTGATTTTGAACGCCGAAGCTGGACTGCTCGGCGCCGCCGTGTACGCCGCGAGCGCCCGCGTGGCTACATGACACGAACGTCTGCGAGCGAACAGACGCGACGCGTGTACAAAAAAATACGAACGGCACAGCTGTGCCGTCCCGATCGCGGCCCGGTTTGTTGTATCGTTGTTGATCTGAATGATCTGGTTTTTCGATCGCAACGGCGAGAAGCTCCGCTATGAGATCAGTCACGACCGACTGGCGGGGCGCTATCGCGTCATCATTACCCGTCCCGACGGCAGCGAGTCGGTGGAAGAAGTCGACGAGCCCACCGAGCTCATCGAGCGCTCGGTCCAGTTGATGAATTCCCTCCGCGGCGACGGCTGGAAAGTCGCCTGACCACAACATCCAACGCAGAAACCGCAGAACCCGCAGATCAGAATTGTTTTCTGCGTGTTCTGCGAGTTCTGCGTTGTACGTCGTGAGACTCGCTATCTACGGTGTCACGTGGTCGAACGTCGCTTTGCACAGCCGCGTGTTGTCGTGGCTGCTGACCGCTAACCCGATACTCACCGACGACACCATCGGAATCGTGACGCTGCCGACCGGCGTCCACGTCGAGCCGCCGGCGGATTGATAGCCGGTGAAGACGTCGCGAGGTCGCAAACGGCAGGCCGCCTAACGCGTTTGTGAATCAGCGATTTAGCAGACAGGCGGGGTGATGTTTTTCCGTTACTGACGAGTGGACTGCCCACTCTTCGCCAACTCGTACATGTCCATTGCGGCGAGGAGCGCCATCGCGCCGCCGCGGTCGTCGGCGCCCGTGATCGCCGGACGGTCGAAGTAATACCGTTTGGTCCTGCCGCCGCCCGTGCTTGCGCACACGTCGACCAGCGTGCCATCGCCGGCGACGTGCGCGGCGAGCGCGCGCCAGGCGCGGTGCACGGCCGGCAGGTAGGACCGATCGAGCCAGCCGAAACGGATGCCGCGGGCCATCGCGGTCATCAGCATCGCCGTCGCGGTTTCCTCGCGGTACGCTCCGGGCTCGTCGATGATCTGGCGCCACATGCCGTCGGGCGACTGCTGCGCCTTGGCCGCCATCATCTGGCGTCGAAAAATCTCGAGGAGCGTGGAACGCGAGCCGTGCTGCGCGGGCATCACCGTCAACGTTTCCATCAACCCGAACGCTGCGAACCCGTTGCCGCGTCCCCAGGCAGCCGGCGCGTCGCTCGCGTGATTGAACAATCCGTTGGGCTGCTGCACACGCGCGGCGTAGTCGATGAGGAGGCGCGCGGCGTTGTCCAACTCCGCCTGATGATTGGGACGAAGGCTCGCGCGCGCGAGCACGCTCGTCGCCATGAACATATCGTCGGTCCAGCCCTGACCGTACTCGGCGATGCCGGTCGGCTTGCGCGCCGCCGCGAGCGGGACCGCTTCGTCGGCGAGCCGCAGCGCTGCAGTGTCGCCCGCCGCCGCCAGCTCCGCGAAGATCATCGTCCCGGCGACCGACGTGAGCTGAATCCGATCGCCAAACAGCTTCTTCTCGCCGCTCATCCACGGCTGGATCTGCTGACGCACTCTTTCACGCAGCGAGTCGTCATTGGTGAGGGCGGCCAGACGCAGCGTCTGCGTCCAGGCAATCGCGGGGATGTAGCTGATGCTCGGCGCTTCCGGATACCGGCGCGCGAGCACCTTCGCGATGGCGAGCGGTTCGCGCAGCACGCGCGCAATCAGCTCGTCGTGGAGCGGGGACCGGCTGATCGGTGTCGAAAGGATTTTCCGAAGCGCCGCGATCGCGCCATCCGGGACGGCCTGACCGCCTCCGCCAAGGCTACGGCGGTCCGCCGAAGCTTCACGCGAAGGCGGAAGGCCGTCCCCTACACCAATCGATCCGTAGGGGACGCCCTCCAGGGCGTCCCACACGCCACCGGTCGTGACGACGAGATCCGGCGCTTGAAACGTGATCCATCGCGCCAGCGAGAGCGTATCGGCGGGATCGAAATGAGCCGACGGCAGCGCGCTGATGGTCCACTCACGCCGCGTCGCGGAGGACGCGCGCGTCTTGAACCAGCGAACGGCCGCGACGACCGCGTCGACGCTTCTGGCGTCGCCGTCCAGGCCGCCGATCAACACCAGGCGGCGCTTGGTCGCCGCCGGATCGAAGGCCGCGCCGTTTTCGATTGTGAGGATCGGCATCTCGTCCCGCGTGATGCCCGCGGCGCCAATCCGATTCGGTTCGCCGGCGATGGCGGCAAGCGCGCGGACGTTGTCTTCGAGCGGAAAGGCGAGCGCGGCGGTGAGGAGGAGCGTGGTGATCATCTTTTTACACTGGCGCCGGGGCCCCACGGCACCCCAACGCGGCTGCCGCGTTGGGGACCCCGCCAGGTCGGCGCGAACTGACGCTGATGCCTCGCCTCGGATTTCCCTGTCTTCGGCTCGGCATGGCCGCAGGCGCTTCCTTCTTCACTGGCGCCGGGGCCCCACGGCACCCCGCCAGGTCGGCGCGAACTGACGCTGACACCTCGCCTCGGATTCACACGTCCTCGGCTCGGCGCGCCACCCCAGCGCGGCTGCCGCGCTGGGGGCCCCGGTGTGGCCGCAGGCGCTTATGTTTTTGGCTGGCGCTCGTAATAATGCACTCGTTTCAGCAGATCGGCGGACGGAAATCCAGCGTCGGCGGCAATCCAGCCGACGAGGCCGTCGGGCGCTCCGAAGATCACGATGACCAGGCCGTCGCGCGAGCCGGCGCGCCGCACGCCGTCCTTGACCGAGAAGCCTTGCGCCCCACCGCGCACGAGTGCCGCTGACGGCGCCACGATGCGCCGCGCGCCGCGCTCGCGCAGCCGACGCGCTTCGGCCTGACAGCGCTCGTAGCTCTCGGGCCCACCCGTCAGGACGCGGTTCGGCAGCGGCGCTCGCTCCGCCGTCGCGTCGCCGATCTCGACCGCCCACATCTGACGGCGGATCGTCTCGAGGTCCGCGGCATCGGTGATGTCTTCGTGACGGAGGAATTCGGCCCAGGCGCCGTCGGGCGTGTCGGCAAAGTAGTGCGCAGGACCGTCGCCGTCCGCATGCCAGCGTCCAGCGGGCTGACGGCTGTCTTCCCACAGGAACGGATAGCGCGCGTCGACCTGCCGGAACGCGATCATGTGGCGGAAAGCGAGACCAGCTCGCGCGCGAGCTGGCGCACGCGCATCGGTCCCTCGTCGTCCGGATCCCAATTGCCTTTGAGCAGCGCCACCGGTGCGCGGCCGTCCAGCAGACTGCGCTTGCGCTGGAACCAGCGGCGGACGCCGATGACGTTGTACGAGCCGGCGAGATCGCCGACGACGAGCGCCAGAAAATGCAGTCGCGCGGCGACATCGTCCGGCGTGTCGCGCTCGCCTGACTGGTAGCGCTTCAGGCTCGACACCGATACGTTAATGAGCGCGGAGAGATCCTCGGGAGCGAACACGCGGCCGAGACCGCCCCACTCGAACTTCGGAACCGGCGACGCTTCGAGCGCCGCGATGAGCGTTTTCAGGAGCCCTGCGACGTCCGCGTCGCTCGGCGCCTCCACGTTGTGCAGCTGATCGGCCGCCGCTGCGGCAATGCCGGCGCGCCGGACGCGGCTCGCGAGCAGGCGGACGGTTGCCGGCTCGGCGTCCGTGACGGCGTCCGATGGGATGAGCCCCATGGCCTCGGCCCGCCGCGACGCCTCGAACAGGAGGCGCCGAAGGTCCGCCGGCGGAGCCTGAACGGACGTCTTTCGGGCTACAGTCATATCCCGACTTTATCCCAGAACACCCCCGCGAGTCCACCCCGGCCCTCGCGCGGGTCGGCGGATGCGCTAACCCCGACCTGTTTCTCGTCGGCGGCTTGCTTGATTCGGCACCTGATCAAACACAAAGGACACAAAGGGCACAAAGGAAAGCGAACTGGTCGATTCAGCGCCGCTACACCAAATCGAAAACCGCTCTAGCCGTGCGGCAGCGGCTGGACGTGCAGGAGGTGGTCGAGCCACATGTTGGACAGCTCTTCCTGGACGGTGTTCTGCCGCAGGCGGGCCGCGAGGTTGGGAAAGTCGACGCGGTCCATCTCCTGGTCCTGGTTGAAGCACGAGAAGATGATCGTCTCCTTGCCGCTCGCCGGGTCGACGTGCTTCTGGAGACACTGCGCGTAGACTTCTTTCATCATGCATTGCATCGGCGAGTTGATGCTCGCGATGCCGACGTGATCGGGCTTCAGATGGGGCGCCAGCACGCCATGGCGCGCCGCCTTCACCGCCGCCATCATCCGATCCTTCTCGGAGATCGGTGAACGGAAATCCGCTCTCAGCCGCGCGCCATCCGACAACCGGTTCACCGTTTTGCGCCGTGTTATGCTGACCGGTTGCAGGTGGTCGCACGACCACGTCAGGGAGACGCTGACGGAGAGCTGAATGCGAATCGTAGTCCCCAAAGAGTCCGCGCCAGGCGAGCGGCGAGTTGCCCTCGTGCCCGAGTCGTGCAAGAAGCTGATCCAGGCAGGTTATGAAATCGCGATCGAGTCCGGCGCCGGCGACGCGGCCGGATTTCCTGATGCCTCCTACGGCGAGATAGGCGTCGCCCTCGAGTCCGATCCGGCTGCGCTCCTCCGTTCGGGCGATGTCGTGCTGAAGGTGACGGCGCCCGCCACGAGCGCGTCGGGCCGCGACGAGATCGGGTCGATGCGTCCCGGGGCGATCTACATTGGATCGCTGATGCCGCTCCGGAACCTGGACGCCGTGCGCGCTCTCGCCGCGCGGAAGATCACCGCGTTTGCGACCGACGCGATCCCGCGGACCACGCGGGCGCAGCCCATGGACACGCTGTCGTCGATGGCCAACATCGGGGGGTACAAAGGTGTGTTGTTGGGCGCCGTGGAACTGAATCGGTACTTTCCCATGCTCACCACGGCCGCCGGCATGGTGTTTCCGGCGAAGGTGTTCGTCATTGGCGCGGGCGTCGCGGGCCTGCAGGCGATTGCCACGGCTCGCCGCCTCGGAGCCAACGTCGTCGCGACCGACGTGCGGCCCGAAGTGAAGGAGCAGATCGAGAGCGTGGGCGCGAAATACGTCGGCATCGAGCTCGGCGAAACCGCCGCGGCGGGCGGCGGCTATGCGAAGGAGCTTTCGGAAGATGATCGCCGTCGCCAGCGCGAGCTGCTGGCCGCCGAATGCGCGCGCTCCGATGTCGTGATCACGACCGCACTGATCGGAGGTGTGTTCGCGCCTCGTCTACTGACGGCAGACACCGTGCGGACGATGAAGCCCGGTTCGGTGATCGTGGATCTCGCGGCCGACGGCGGCGGCAATTGCGAGCTCTCCAAGCCAGGGCAGACCGTCCACGTCAATGGCGTCACGATCCTCGCACCACTGAACATCCCGGCGACGATGCCGTATCACGCCAGCCTGTTGTTCTCGCGAAATCTGACCGCGTTCGTCCAGGCATTCACGAAGGACCGCGTCTTCCAGCTCGACTTCACCGATGACATTCAACAAGGCGCGCTGATCACGCACGACGGCGACGTGAAACACGCGCAGACGCGCGAAGCGCTTCAGAGCTCGAGCCGGGAAGAAAAAAATGGCTAACGACTTTTGGCCGACGGTCTATGTGTTCGTCCTCGCGTCGTTCATCGGACTCGGCGTGATCCGCCGCGTTTCCCGGTTGCTCCACACGCCGCTCATGTCGCTGACGAACGCGATCTCGGCCATCGCCGTCGTCGGCGCGATCCTCGTCGTCGGCGGCGATTACCCGCTGCGCATCCGTGTGCTCGGCGCCATTGCGCTCTTCGCCTCGATGACCAACATCGTGAGCGGATTCCTGATCACCGATCGGATGCTGAAGATGTTCAAGAGCGACGAGAAGCGGGGCGGAGCGAATCCTGACGCTGCCCGGAGCCCGCGATGATGTACGGGGTGAGCCAACTCGGGTATCTGGTCGCGTCGGCGCTCTTCGTCTTCGCGCTGCACTGGATGAACACGCCCGCGACCGCTCGCAGGGGCGTGTATGCCGGTGTGGCCGGGACGGCCATCGCGGTGATCGTCACGTGGGCCGAGCCGTCGGTCATCCATCACGTCTGGATCGTTCTGGCGATCGTTGCGGGCTTCGCGGTCGGCGTTCCGCTTTCCAAAGTGCCGTTGACCGCGGTGCCTCAGCGGACGGCGCTGTCTCACGCCTTCGGCGGCGCCGCGGCCGGGCTGGTCGGCACCGCGGAGTACTACCTGCGCCTGGCGGAAGGGCCGGCGACGCTCACACCGTTTCGGATGAGCGCGCTCATCGCCGAGATCATTCTCGGCTATCTGACGTTGACCGGCAGCTTGATGGCCGCCGGCAAGCTGCAGGAAGTGAGATGGGTCCCGCAGCGGCCGGTCACCTATCCATTCCAGAACGCCAGCAACTTCCTCCTGCTCGGCGTCGCGCTCGCGCTCGCTGCCGCGCTGACGATGCATCCGGATGCGGCGTGGGCGCCGAAGCTCTTCCCCGTCATCATCGTACTGGCGCTTCTCTTCGGGGTGCTGCTGATCATCCCGATCGGCGGCGCCGACATGCCGACCGTGATTGCGATCCTGAACTCGTACGCGGGACTCTCCGCGGTTGCGATGGGCTTCGTCCTCGACAACAAACTGCTCATCACTGCCGGCGCCCTCGACGGATCGAGCGGCCTCATCCTCGCCATCATCATGTGCAAGGCCATGAACCGTTCGTTCGCCAACGTGCTGTTCGGCGCGTTCGGCCAGATCCAGAAGACGCAGGCGGCCGGCGAGGCCAGAGTCTACAAGTCAGAGACCGCCGAAGGCGCCGCACAGGTCCTGGAACAAGCGAGTCTCGTCGTAATCATCCCGGGTTACGGCATGGCTGTGGCGCAGGCGCAGCACAAGGTCCGCGAGCTCTACGATCAGTTGAAGAAGCGCGGGATTACCGTCAAGTTTGCCATCCACCCGGTCGCGGGCCGGATGCCGGGCCACATGAACGTGCTCCTCGCCGAGGCCGACATTCCGTACACCGATCTGGCGGAGATGGACGACATCAATCACGACATGCCACAGTGCGACGTGGCGCTCGTCGTCGGCGCCAACGACGTCGTCAATCCGGCGGCGCGCTCCGACAAAACGAGCCCCATCTACGGCATGCCGATTATCGACGCCGACAAGGCGAGGACGGTGTTCGCCATCAAGCGGAGCAAGAATCCCGGGTTCGCCGGCATCGACAACGAGTTGTACTTCGGCGATCGGACGTGGATGCTCTTCGGCGACGCGAAGAACGTGATCGGGGAGCTCGTGAAGGAGCTGGCCGCCGGTTCCGGCATGCACTAGTAATACAATGAAGCGCGATGAACCGCCCTGCCGTCATCGCGCTCGTTGGCGTCACGCTGACATCGTTTGAAATCTCCGCGCAACGCGCACGACGACCGGCGGCAACGCCGCCGGCCGGCCCAGCCGTTCCACGCCGCATCGAGCACGCCGTCCCGTTCACGGTCGGCGAGACGCTGACCTACGATGTCTCGTGGTCGGCCTACGTCACGGCCGGCACCGCGGTGGCCACGGTCAAGGAAAAGAAGCCGTCCTTCAACTCGACTGCATACTACGTCGTCGCCGAAGGGCGGCCGACGCCGCTCGTGTCGAAGTTGTACTCGCTCTACTACAAGATGGACTCGCTGATCGACAGCTACACACTGCTGCCGCAGCGCGGTTCCATCTACAGCGAAGAAGGCAAGCGCCACCGGTTCCGCACCACGCTCTTCGATCGCAGGGCCAACACGGTCCACTTCGAATATCAGGTCGAGGGCACCGCCAAGGTGGACTTCGCCGTCTCGCCGGTTGCCCAGGATGCGCTGTCGGCGATTTACGTCCTGCGCGCCGTCCCCTTCAAGGCGGGCGAGCGGATGACGATGCCGATTTGCGACAACGGGACGAACGACAAGCTGCAGGTCGACATCACCGGCCCCGAGAGCGTGAGGACGGGTCGCGGCAACGTGAAT
>Ga0209761_1003527_pt1 | contig 10345 bp, 9 predicted proteins | sample GraSoi013_1_40cm_4_FD_185818 | JGI IMG/M metagenome (GOLD analysis project Ga0209761, IMG submission 185818) | Grasslands soil microbial communities from the Angelo Coastal Reserve, California, USA - Sample 09_25_2013_1_40cm (SPAdes) (version 2) | ecosystem: Environmental > Terrestrial > Soil >... | reverse complement strand
CCGAGGAGGAGCAGCTGCGCGGACTGGAGGCGGGGGCGCTCGATTATCTCGTGAAGCCGATCAGCCTGCGCGTGGCACTGGAGAAGATCAAGCGCTGGGTGGGCCGGTGACCAGCCTGCAATTCCTCTGGGTCGTCGCGGTGGCGCAGGGAATCCTGCTCGTCGCGCTGATCATCCTCATCATCCTGAATCGCTGGTTTCGCGTGCGTCGCAGCGCCCGGTTGCAGCCGCGTCGGCGCGAGCTGGAAGCGGTGATGCATCGCTGGACGATGGGACAGGCGCCCGCGGCCGAGGTGGTGGGGGCCCTGGCGCGTCTGCCGGTGTCGATGGCCGTCGACGCCCTCGTCACGTGGTCCGCCCGGGTGCCGGGCGAACGGTGGCAGGACCTGTCGCGGCTGCTCGCCAACCAGTGGTGGGCGCGCGTGCTGCGCACCAACAGCCGGTCGGCGCGCTGGTGGAAGCGGCTCGAGTGCGCGCGCTTCCTTTCCGTTGCCGCGACGCCGCACGACATCGGCCGGGTGCTCCGCCTGCTGCGTGACCACCATCCCGCCGTACAGATCGCGGCCGCCACCACGCTCGAGCGCCTGACCAGTCCGGTGCTGGTGACCGCGGCGCTCGATCAGCTGCCGCAGCTCGGCCCCACGGTGCAGGCGTACTACGCGAGCGCGCTCAAGAAGGCGCGTCCCGCCGTCGTGCGCCACCTGCAGCAGCTGTTCGCGCGGCGCGAGGATCCCCGGCTCCCCCGCGTGGTCGAGTTCGCGGCGCGCCTGGAGCATCCCGACCTGCGCGAGCCGTTCACCGCGCTCGCCACCCACCGCGACCAGGAGGTCCGGAGCCAGGTGGCCCGCGCGCTCGGGAAATATCCCCACGGGGACTCGATTGCCGCGCTGCGGCTGCTCGCGCAGGACCGCGTCTGGCCCGTGCGGGCCCAGGCCGTCCGCTCGCTCGGTATGATCGCCGACCCGGCTACGTTGCCGGTCGTGCGCGACGCGCTGCGCGACAACGACTGGTGGGTGCGTTTACGGGCGGGGCTGGCGCTCACGCGCTTCGGCGCGGCGGGGCGCAACGTGCTGCTCGCCGTGGAAGTCGGCGGGCACCAGGCGAGCCGCGACATGTCGCGGCTGGTGCTCGGCCTCTCCCCGCAGGCGCTGGCTGAGTACGCGGCGTGAGCTCCGTCATTCACGGCGGCGACCTCGCGATCCTCCTCTACTTCCTGGTGCTGAATTCCTGCTACGCATTCCTGCTCGTGCTCTCGATCCCCGAGATCTGGGAGCAGACCCGGCTGGCGGAGGACGAAGACTTCCAGCGGCTCATGCAGAGCGACGCCTTGCCGCCCATCACCATTCTCGTCCCTGCCCACAACGAGAGCGCCACCATCGAGGCGAGCGTCACCGCCATCCTGACCCTCGAATACCGCAACTTCGAGATCATCGTGGTGAACGACGGGTCCAAGGACGATACGCTGGAGCGCCTGCGGCACGCCTTCGACCTCTACGAGGTGCCCCGCACCTATCCGGAGACGCTCCCCACCAAGCCGCTGCGGGCCCTGTACCGCTCGCGCACCCGCACGCGCCTGCTGGTCCTCGACAAGGAGAACGGGGGCAAGGCGGATTCGCTCAATGCCGCGATCAACGCGAGCCGGTTCCCCCTGGTCATCGCCGTGGACGCGGATACGCTGATCGAGCCCGACGCGTTGCTGCGCCTCACGCGGCCATTCCTGCTCGGCCGCCAGATCGCGGCGGTCGGGGGAACGGTGCGCGTCGCGAATGGGTGCACCGTGAAGGACGGACGCGTGATCGACGCTCGAGTCTCCGGCCGCTTCCTCCCGGGCGTGCAGGTGGTCGAATACCTGCGCGCCTTCCTGTTCGGCCGGCTCGGCTGGAACCGGCTGGGGGGCAGCCTGGTCATTTCCGGCGCCTTCGGGCTGTTCCGCAAGGAGTACCTGCACGCGATCGGCGGGTACCGTACGACGAGCGTGGTCGAGGACCTCGATCTCGTCGTGCGCCTGCATCGCTATCTGCGGCAGCACAAGCGACGCTACGAAATCCCCTTCATCCCGGACCCGGTGGCGTGGACCGAGGTCCCCGAGTCCGGGCGGATCCTGTCGCGCCAGCGGGAGCGGTGGCACCGCGGCCTGATCGCCGCCATGTGGCAGTACAAGGGGATGCTCTTCAACCCCCGGTACGGCCGCGTGGGATTGATCGCGATGCCCTTCTTCACGTTCGGAGAGATGCTCGCCCCGCTCGTCGAGGTGGTGGGGTACGTGATCACCGTGGGCGGCCTGCTGGTGGGCGTCGTGAACGCCAACTTCGCGTTGCTCTTCGTGCTCGTGGCGTGGGGCTACGGGATGTTGCTGTCGCTCTGGGCCGTGGTGCTCGAGGAGGTGAGTTTCCAGCGGTATCGCCGGGTCGGCGATCTGGCCCGGCTGCTGCTGTTCGCGACGCTCGAGAACTTTGGCTACCGGCAGCGGACGGTGTGGTGGCGGCTCAAAGCGTTCTGGTCGGTGTTCCGTCAGAAAAAGACGTGGGGAGAAATGACCAGGAAAGGGTTCGAGACCGCCGGAAAGCAGGCGTCAGAACCGGCCAAGGCCAACCGCGAGTAACGGGCGCCGGGACTACTGTTTCGAGGCCGCGCCTTCCGCGGCTCGCAGCACACGGAGGGCGTTGAGCCCAGCGACCTTGCGAATGTCCTGCTCGCTCCAGCCGCGTCTCAAGAGCTCCGCCAGCAGATCGGGAAACTTCGACACGTCCTCGAGGCCCACGGGCACTTCCGTGATGCCGTCGAAGTCGGAGCCGAGGCCGACCGCGTCCACGCCCGCCACGTCGCGGATGTGCTCGATGTGATCCGCCACCTGCGAGAGAGTCGCCTTCGGACCCCGCACTGCCCAGCCCTTCAGGGAATCCGCCACCGCCGTGGTGTCGACCCCCGCGGCACGCAGCGCGCGGGCGCGTCTGGCCATGCTGTCCTCGTACACCCGCACGGCCTCTGAGACGAAGCCGGGGTTGAAGTTCACCATCACCACCCCGCCATTCGCCCTGACCATCTTGAGGATCGAGTCGGGGACGTTGCGCACGTGGTTGCAGAGCGCGCGGGCGGAGGAATGTGAGTAGAACACCGGCGCGCGAGACACGCGGATCGCGTCCACCATGGTGGCGTCCGACACGTGCGACAGATCGACCAACATGCCCAGCCGATTCATCTCGCGGACCACCTCCTCACCGAACGGCGTGAGCCCGCCGTGCTTCGCACTGTCGGTGGCCGCGTCGGCCCAATCGATGGTCTCCCAGTGCGTCAGCGTCATGTAGCGCACGCCCAGGCGGTAGAACATCCGCAGGGCGCCGAGCGAGTTCTCGATGGCGTGGCCGCCCTCGATCCCGATGAGGCAAGAAACCTTCGAGTCGCGCGGCGAGCGCGGCCGCTCGAAGTTCGAGCCGCTCAGGCTGCCGCGTACCGCTGTGAAGTTCCGCTCGACGTCCGCGACCGTCTCCGCCGGGGCTAACGTCTGCCGGTACTTGCGGCACAACCGATGCACGAGATCGATCTGCTCGAGCGCGTACACCGCCGGATGCTCGCCTCCATGGAGCGTGGTGACGGGCACGTACGCCGCCCAGAACTGCGCGCCCACGGCGCCGGCGCGGAGCTTGGGGATGTCGGTCATGAGCTTCGGCTGGAGCACGCCAAAATCCACGGAGTCCAGGCCGCCCCGCTCGCGGATCGCATCGGGGATATCGTTGTGGCCGTCGACGAGCGGGACCGTCCTCAGGATGCGCAGGACCTGGGCGCGGTAGTCCTGCGCGGACAGGCGGTGAGGCGAACCAGCGGTCAGTAGGAACGCGAGCCCGACCGCCACCTTCCAGATCACGCGCATATCATGCCCGTCGGCTTGGGGAGCGCGAAAGCTGGCGCCCTACCGCTCGGTTATCAAGATTTCCGAAAGAGACGGTCTAGTTACCACCTGCGGCGATCGCCATGGCAAGCAGTAGGGTCGCGATGCCGCCGGCGGTAGTGAGCGCGAGGCCTGGCACCCCACCGAACTCCACGCCGAGCGATACCCGCCCCCGCGACTGTACTTCGGAAGTGCACGTGGTCGGTCCGCAGCCGAGCACCACCGATCGGCGCACCAGCTCCGGCCGAGCCGCGAGCGCAAACCAGGGGTTCGGACTCCACCTCACGAGGCCGAACACCGAGCCTGTCTGCATGTTGCCAGCGCCGGTCACCAACGGGGTACCGACGGCGAGGTCCAGCGATGCCGAGGACGAGAGCCATCGGCGGTAGCGGACGGCGGGCCCGAGCGCGAACCCAAGGCGGTCCAGACTCGCGAACACCGACGCGCCAAGCGCGTCGCGGGCGCTCACGTTGGCCATCACGCCCCAATCCGCTACTTCCCGGAGTGGCGTGTCGTTGGATTCATCCCCGCCCAGGACCAGGTAGCCACCGAAATCCGTGAGGATGAACGCGGAGCAGGCAGGTTTGGGGCGCGCGCGGTAACACAGCGGGGCAGCCTGCCGGTCGGCAACCGAGTCCTGGGCGCCTTGGGCCGGGGCTGGCTCGGACCACGCCAGGAGCAAGGGAATACAGAGCAAACTGAGATGTCGCACCTGAACCTCCCGCTGTCTGGGTCGCGCCATTGCGCTTCATTTCACGCCCCACCAATAAGGCGAAGGCCGTTCAAGCAGCTTTCAAGACGGCCGATCATTAAGTTTTGAACTATGCCTGACGCCAAAGCGAAGATCGCGCTCGAGCTGAACGGGGAGCCAGTCGAAGTGGCGTTCGCACCACATAAGACGCTGCTCGAGGTGCTGCGCGAGGACCTGGGGCTGACGGGCACGAAGCACGGCTGCGAGCTGGGCGAATGCGGCACCTGCACCGTGCTGCTCGACGGCACGCCGGTGTTGTCCTGCCTGCTGCTCGGGCTCGCCTGCGCCGGCCACCGGGTCAAGACCGTCGAAGGCATGGCGGAGCGCGGCACGCTCCATCCCCTCCAGGAAGCATTCGCCGAGCTGGGCGCGGCACAGTGCGGCTACTGCACGCCGGCGTTCCTGCTCACGGCCGAGGCGTTGCTCGCGTCGAGCCCGCGCCCGTCGCGCAACGAGATCAAGCAGGCCCTGTCCGGCAACCTTTGCCGCTGCACCGGCTACATCAAGATCTATGAAGCCGTCGAGCTGGCGGCGGCACGCCTGCGCGGCGAGAACGCGAGCCCGGCACCGGAGACGCTGTATGGCGTCCGGTAGGAAGCCCACGGGGTTCCGCGTTGTGGGGAAGGCCCACCGCAAGGTGGATGCGACCGCAAAGGTCACCGGAGTCACGCGGTTCGCCGACGATCTGTTCCTGCCCCGGATGCTCTTCGCCAAGCTGCTCCGCAGCCCTCACCCTCACGCGCGGATCCGGTCCATCGACACCTCCCGAGCCGCCGCGCTGCCCGGCGTGAAGGCCGTACTCACGGGGAAGGATCTGCCGATCCCGTTCGGTATCTTGCCGGTGAGCCAGGACGAGCACGCCCTGGCGCTCGACAAGGTGCGCTTCGTGGGCGATCCGGTGGCCGCCGTCGCGGCCACCACCGAAGAAGCGGCCGCGCAGGCCCTGGACCTGATCACGGTCGATTACGAAGTGCTGCGCGCCTTCCCCGACGCGCTCGACGCCGTCGAGCATCCCGAGCCGGCGATCCACGACTACGCCGATGCGGGCAACATCCACAAGCTGATCGATCTCGAGTTCGGCGACGTCGATGCGGGCCTGGCGCAGGCCGACGTCGTGCGCGAGGACCTGTTCTTCTTCGAGGGGAATACCCACCTGCCGATGGAGCAGCACGCGGCGGTGGCCGACTGGTCCCCCCCTCCGGACGGGAAGCTCACGCTGTGGAGCGCTACGCAGACACCACACTACGTGCACCGGGCGCTCGCCAAGGTGCTCGAGCTCCCGGCGGCGCGCATCCGGGTGATCGCCTGTCCCAACGGGGGCGGCTTTGGCGGGAAGAGCGATCCTTTCAGCCACGAGATCGCAGCCGCCAAGCTCGCGATGGTCACCGGGCGGCCGGTGAAAATCACCCTCACGCGCGAAGAGGTCTTTTATTGCCACCGGGGGCGCCACCCCACCCTCATGTGGGTGAAGACGGGAGTGAAAAAGGACGGCGCCATTACCGGCATGCACTTCAAGTCGCTGCTCGACGGCGGCGGGTACGGGTCCTACGGCGTCGCGAGCACGTACTACACGGGGGCGCTGCAAACCGTCACGTATCACGTTCCACGTTACAAGTTCCAAGGCGCAAGAGCGTTTACGAACAAGCCTCCGTGTGGACCGAAACGGGGCCACGGGACGCCGCAGCCGCGCTTCGCGCTCGAGGTCCACCTGGACAAGATCGCCGAGCAGCTCGGCGTAGATCCGGCGGAGCTGCGTCTCAAGCATCTCGTGCCGCCCAATTCGCTCACCGCCAACTGGCTGCGCATCGGCTCGATGGGACTCGGATCCTGCATCGAGAAGGTGATTCGCGGCTCGGGGTGGAAGGAGCGGTTCAAAAAGCTCCCATACGGCAAGGGGATTGGACTCGCGTGCTCGTCCTACATCACCGGCGCGGGACTGCCGATCTACTGGAACGCGATGCCACACTCGGGCGTGCAGCTCAAGTGCGACCGCGGCGGGGGCGTCACCGTGTTCTGCGGCTCGACCGAGATCGGGCAGGGCTCGGACTCGATCCTCGCCACGATCGTCGCGGAAGTGCTCGGCCTTCACCCGCTCGACGTCGCCGTGGTCACCGGCGATACCGATCTCACGCCGGTGGATTTGGGTAGCTACTCGAGCCGGGTCACGCTCATGACGGGCAATGCCGCGATCCAGGCCGCCGAACGCGCCCGCGACGTCATCGCCCTCCACGCTGGGAAGAAGCTTGAGACCCCGATCGAGCGCCTGACGTTCGCCGAGGGGCGGGTGTTCGACGTCCAGGACGCCGAGCGCGGGCTCACGTTCGCGGAGGCGGTGCAGCTCGCCGAAGCGGCGGAGGGAACGATCGGCACGGTGGGCTCCTACACGCCGGCCCCCTCTGCCGGCAGGTACCGCGGCGCGGGCGTGGGGCCCTCGCCCGCCTACTCCTACAGTGCCTGTGTCGCGGAGGTAGACGTGGATCCCGCGACCGGGATCGTCCAGGTGCCGAAGATCTGGATCGCTCACGACGTTGGGCGCGCGATCAATGCCACCACCGTAATGGGCCAGATCGAAGGCTCGGTGTACATGGGCCTGGGCGAAGCGCTCATGGAGGAGATGGCGTACCGCGGCAACCGCAACGTCGTCCACAAGATTCCCAGCCTGCTCGAATACAAGAGCCCGACCACGCTCGAGATGTGCGACGTCGTGACCTACGTGGTCGAAGATCCCGATCCGAACGGCCCGTTCGGGGCCAAGGAGTGCGGCCAGGGACCGCTGCTTCCGGTGCCGCCCGCGGTGGCGAACGCCGTGTACGACGCGGTCGGCGTGCGCATCGACGAAGTGCCGATCACCCCGGAAAAAGTATTCAAGGCGCTGCGGCGCAAGGAAAAGGGCGAAGCCCCACGGTTCGGACCGACGGCGTTCCCGGACATTGCGTGGCCTGAGCCGACCCGGGTCCCGCCGCCGTGGGAGGGGGGAGACGGAAAGGCAATCGAGGGCGGTAAAGGGCGGCAGAAGGCGGCAGAGGCGGCAAAGCGCTGATGCTCAGGCTCCCGTCGTTCACGTATCTCGCGCCCAAGACGCTGAAGGACGCGCTCGCCATGAAAGCGGACGCTGGGCCCGATGGGATGTACGTCGCAGGGGGAACTGATCTCTATCCCAACATGAAGCGGCGGCATCAGGAACCGAAGGTCGTCATCACGCTGATGGGAATACCCGAGCTGCGGCGTGCGGACGGACGTACACTCGGCTCGTCCACCACACTGACCGAGCTGTCCGCCAGTCCGGCCGTCCGCGAGGCTGCCCCCGCGGTGGCGCACGCCGCCGAGCTCGTTTCGACGCCGCTGCTCCGCAACATGGGGACGCTGGGCGGCAATCTCTGCCTCGACACGCGCTGCAACTACTACAATCAGACGTACGAGTGGCGCAAAGCGATCGACTTCTGCATGAAGAAGGACGGGCACATCTGCTGGGTGGCGCCCTCGTCCCCGCGCTGTTGGGCCGTCAGCTCCTCCGACGTGGCGCCGGTGATGGTCGCCTTGGGCGCGGAGTACGTGCTGGTCGGGCCGGGCGGCGAGCGCGTCGTGCTGGCGGCGCGGTTCTATCACAACGACGGGATCAATTACCTTACGAAGCAGCCGGACGAGGTCCTCGCCGCGGTGCGGCTCCCCCCCGCGGATGGCTGGGACGCGGTGTACCATAAACTGCGTCGTCGCGGATCGTTCGACTTCCCGGTGCTGGGCGTAGCCGTGTGGGTGAGGTGGCAGCCGGGAAGGGGGAAAGGCGGAGCGCGCAACGTCACCGAGGCCAGAATAGTGCTTGGGGGCGTAGCGAGCTATCCGCAGGAGGTCCCGGAGGCCGGCGCCGCGCTCGCGGGTAGCGACCTCTCGGACGAGGCGATCGCCGCGGCCGCGGACGCTGCGTACCGTCCCGCGAAGCCGATGGACAACACCGACTTCGACCTTTCGTGGCGGAAGCAGATGACGCGGGTATACGTCACCCGGGCGCTGGCCGAGCTGCGACAGCGCCGACGCGCTGGGAATTAGACGATCCGTCAGGAATGCCCACAAACCCCGGAGAGCCGATGGAAGAGTTGACGCCGCTCGAGCCGTCCGTCGCGCCGCCGTACAACCTCATCGCGGAGCGGTTGTTTCGCGCGCGCACCGTGATTATCAGCGGCGAGATCACCCAGCGGGTGGCCGCGGGCGTGACGGCACAGCTGCTCGCGCTGGCCGGCGAGGCGAGCGATGACATCACTGTCTTCATCAACTCCCAGGGCGGCCACGTGGAGGCCGGGGACACGATCCACGACCTGGTGCGCTTCCTGAGCCCCCGGGTTCGCATGGTCGGGACGGGCTGGGTGGCGAGCATTGCGGCGCTGATCTACGTCGCAGTGCCGCGCGAGGACCGCTACTGTCTCCCCAACACCCGCTTCCTGCTGCACCAGCCGGCAGGCGGTGCGGGCGGCTCCGCCAGCGATATCGAGATCGAAGCGCGCGAGATTCTCAAGATGCGCGACCGGCTCAACCGCTTGTTCGCCCAGCAGACGGGACAACCGCTCGAGCGGATCGAGGAAGACACGCGCCGCAACTTCTGGCTGACCGCCGAAGAGGCGCGGCGCTACGGACTGGTCGGGCGCGTCATCGAGCATCAAGCGGAGCTGGGGGAGACGCGCTGAGCATGGACCAGGAGCGGCTGCTCAAGCGAGTGTGGCTGGTCAACGGGGTTCTCCTGCTCGCGCTGCTCGGAGCGCTGGGGACCTGGCTCCTCGTCAACCTCGGCTCAAACTTGCTCCACCGCGAGACCCGTGTCGCGACGGTCGGGGACGGCGCCCCCACCGAGCACGCGCCCCGCGCGATTCGCTATGACGCCCCGCAGACCATCTGGAAGAGCACCGCGCGCGTGGTGCTGGTCCGCTACGGCGAGGCCTTCCAGCGCCCCTCCGAAGGGCTCGGGTCCGCAGGGTACCGCAGCGAACACTATACGCCATACGTCAACGTCATCTTCCTCGAGCCCGAAGGTCGCCCCGCACGCCTCTTGCTCAATCGGCCGGCGCTTATCCGGTCCGTGAGCATCCCCCGCTCCCGGGACGATTCGCTGCAGCCGTGGATTACCTACGAGATCGCCTTCGAGGATACCGACGGCGACGGCGGACTCGACGAGGACGACGCCGTCAGCCTGTACGTCAGCGATCTGCACGGCGTCGCGTTTCACCCAGTCCTTCCTCCGGACTGGAGCGTCCTTGCCGAGGAGCCGCTCGGTGACGGCCGGCACATCCTGGCCCTCGCAGCCCAGCGGCGTGACGGACGGTCGCTCGAGCGGGCGCCCGAACGAGCCTTCCTGCACGACGTGCAAACCGGTCGCACGGAGCCGTATGCGGCGCTCGACTCTTTGGCAGCACTGGCGGGGCGGATCCTCGGGCGCTGAGCCCTCTTGACCTCGCGGGGGGCCTGAGCGTCCCCTCAGCTCACCAGGCCTTCCACCTCGCCCACCATCCGGTCGAGGATCTCCACCAAGCGCTGCCGGGTGGCGTCGTCCCGCGCCTTCCACCCGGTGCGATAGACCGCCTTCACGAGCCGACCGAGCGAGCGGTTCACGTCGCCCATTGCGCCGCCCAGCGTGCGGTCCACGGCCTCGCGCACGCGGTCGAAGATGTCGTCCACCATGTCGCGATGCTCGTCGAGAAACTTGCGCCCCGCGTCCGTGATCTC